>WNFK01162236.1_pt1 | contig 18627 bp, 17 predicted proteins | sample 5400281 | NCBI WGS metagenome assembly WNFK01 (sample SAMN13153350, study PRJNA577476) | soil metagenome | isolation source: 20 cm soil on Douglas fir-dominated hillslope | place: USA:California | collected 2013-09-17 | reverse complement strand
GAGACCGGCACCAACGGCGAAGATGTCGACACGATTCTCGAGCGCGTGATCCCTCTGCTGCGAGAGGGCGACGTTTTGGCGCATCCGTTCACGCGGCATCCCGGAGGGTTCGTTAATCGTGAGGGTGAAGTGCATCCGGTGATTCAGGCAGCGCTCGATCGCGGGCTGAAGGTCGACGTCGGTCATGGCAGCCATTTCTCCTATCGTCTCGCGAAGAAGGCAATTGCCGCCGGCATTATTCCCACCACACTCGGCGCGGATATTCATGGCTACAATACGCACGTGCCTGCGCCTGCCGGCACGCCCGACCAACATGAGGACGACGAGAATCATCCCTTCGCCGGCCAGGCCAAGTTCAGCCTTGTTCAGGCGATGAGTTCGATGATGGCGCTCGGCCTCACACTTGAGCAGGTCGTGCCGATGGTCACGTCGAATCCGGCCAGGATGCTTGGTCGTGCTGACGAAATCGGAGCTCTCAAGGTTGGCAGGGAAGCCGATGTCTCGGTGATCGCAGAACAAACCGGACGATTTGCCCTTCGCGACAATGATAACAACCAAGTCATTGCCGAATGTCTTCTCCAGCCCGCGTTCTGTCTCCGTGCCGGTACCCGATACGATGCAGTCGCGTCGATTCTGCCGCAGGCAGTGGCGGCGTAACGAGGTCGGCGTCAGTTCGATCGAGGAGAACGCAATAGTGCGCAATGAGCGCGATTTTCCCTCCGCGGGCGGAGCGGGTGCCGCACAGGGCGTCGGCGCTCGGCTGCCGCGCAAGGAAGACGATCGCCTGATGCGTGGTCGCGGACAGTTCGTGGCTGACATCCGGCTCGCCGGGCTTCAGGAGGTTGCTTTTGTACGCAGTCCTCTGGCGCATGCGCTGATCCGCGAAATACATGTGCCGCATCGCCATCGTGCCAGCGTCTTCACGGCAGCGGATCTGGCCGGCGTCAAACCGATCCGCGCCGTGTCAGGGCTGCCGGGCTTCAAGATCTCCGAGCAGCCGGTGCTCGCCACCGGTAAAGTGCGTCAGGTCGGCGAACTGGTCGCCATGTGCGTAGCGCCGACGCGTGCCGGAGCGGAGGACATCGCTGCGGCCGTCACACTCGATCTGGAGGACCTTCCCGCCGTCTATGACATGCGGAAGGCGCGGGAACCGGGCTCGGCCTTGGTGCACGAGCATTGGGGCGACAACGTCTTTCTCGAAACCAATTTCGAGGTCGACATTTCGTCGGCTCTCGACGCGCCGATCAGGGTGTCGCGCGAGATATCGACCGCGCGGCAGTGCATGTCGCCGCTCGAGGGCCGTGGCGTCGTTGCGACATTCGACCACCGGCTCGATCAACTTACGCTCTATTCCGGCGCGCAGATGCCCCACATCACCCGTAACGGTCTTTCCGACTGTCTGGGCATGGAGCAGGGCAGAATTCGTATCATTTCGCCTGACGTCGGCGGCGGCTTTGGCCACAAGGGCATTTTGCTGCCGGAAGAAGTCTGCCTCTCGTGGCTGACGATGCGGCGCGGTCACCCGGTGCGCTGGACGGAAGACCGCCGCGAGCATCTCACCGCCAGCTCGAACTGCCGCGAGCATCATTACAATATCACTGTGTATGCCGATCTCGACGGCCGGCTGCGGGGCATCGATTGCGAAGCCACCGTCGATTCCGGTGCTTACTCTTCTTATCCGTTCTCGGCGTGCCTGGAAGCCGCCCAGGTTGCCAGCATTCTGCCTGGACCCTATTTGATGCCGGCCTATCGCTGCCGGACGTTCTCCGTCGCCACCAACAAATGCCCGATCCTGCCTTATCGCGGGGTCGCGCGCACCGGCGTCTGCTTCGCGCTGGAGCTGATGCTTGATCTGGTCGCGGCGGAAGCCGGACTTGAGCCTGGTGAAGTGCGCCTGCGCAACCTGGTACGGCCGGAGCAGATGCCGTTCGACAACATCACCAACAAGCACTTCGACAGCGGCGATTATCCCGAGGCGATGCGACGAGCCCTGACCGCCGTCGACGTCGAGAGCGTGCGTGCGCGTCAGCGCAAGGGCGAAGCGGATGGACGGCGGATCGGCGTCGGCATCTCGATCTATTGCGAGCAGGGCGCGCACGGGACATCGGTATATTCCGGCTGGGGCATTCCGATGGTGCCGGGCCACGAACAGGCGTCCGCGCGTCTGACACCGGACGGCGGCCTCGAGCTCCGGGTCGGTGTTCATTCCCATGGCCAGGGCATGGAAACCACGCTCGCCCAGGTCGCGCACGAGGTGTTGGGCGTCGACGTCGCCAGGGTGCACCTCATACTCGGCGACACGGCGATGACGCCGTATTCCACGGGCACCTGGGGCTCGCGTTCGATGGTGATGGCGGGCGGCGCGGTCGCAACCGCGTGCCGCGAACTAGGGGAACGCGCCAAACGCATCGGTGCCAAGCTGTTGCAGCACGATCCGGCCTCGGTGGTGCTGCAGAACGGAGAGGTTCGAGGCGTCAACGGCAGCGTTACCTTGAAGGAAATCGCCTGGCTACAAGCCGCAGCGCGATTCCGGAACCTTCAGCTATGCCGCGCACGCTGTGGTCGTCGCCGTCGATCCCGATCTGGGGGATGTCGAGATCCTCGATTACGTCATCGTTGAGGACGGCGGCGTACTCGTCAATCCGATGGTCGTGGACGGCCAGATCTATGGTGGTCTGGCCCAGGGCATCGGCACCGCGCTGTACGAAGAGATGCCGTTCGATGCCGCCGGCCAGCCGCTCGCGACGACCCTTGCCGACTATCTGCTGCCTGGTCCGACCGAGGTGCCGATGCCGCGTCTCGATCATATGGAGACGCCGTCGCCCTATACGCAGTTCGGTGTGAAGGGTATCGGCGAGGGGGGCGCGATCGCTCCGCCCGCCGCGATCGCCAACGCCGTCAACGACGCATTGCGGCCGCTCGGCGTCGAACTGATGCAGTCGCCGATTACGCCATACCGTGTCGTCGAGGCGATCCTGGCTGCCCGCGATGCAGAAAGGCCGGCGGCATGAAACCCGCTCCTTTCGGCTACGAACGGCCACGCGATTTGCAGGCGGCGCTTGCCGTACTGGCCGAGGCCGACGCCTCCGCCAAGATCATCGCCGGCGGCCAATCGCTGGGTCCCATGCTCAACCTGCGGCTTGTCGAGCCGCAGCTGATTGTCGACATCACGGGGCTTGCCGAGCTCAAGCAGGTCGAGCGTCGCGGCGACGAGCTCGTCCTCGGCGCCTGTGTTACGCACGCCGATATCGAGGACGGACGGATTCCGGACGTCACGCACGGCGCCATGCGGGACGTCGCCGGCAACATCGCCTATCGCGCCGTTCGCAATCGCGGCACGGTGGGCGGATCGCTGAGCCATGCCGACCCTTCGGCAGACTGGGTATCTGCGCTCTCGGCGCTGGACGCGAAATTGACGCTGCGAAGCCTCGCGGGCCCGCGCACGGTCACGATGCAGGGTTTCATCGTCGGTGCGCTCGAATCTGCGTTGCGGGCCGGCGAGATCGTCGAATCGATACATGTCCCGGCCATGCCGGCGTCGGCGCACTGGGGCTATGTCAAGGCTTGCCGCAAGACAGGCGAGTTCGCGCACGCGATCGGCGCGATCATGATCGACCCGAGTGCCGCAACGGCCCGCGTTGTGATCGGCGCGATCGATTCCGCGCCGATCGTCATCACGAATGCCGCAGAACTGTTCGGGGGACGCGTTGCCGGCAACTACAAGGAGCGTTTCGACGAGCGAGTAGCCGACGCCATCCTGGCAAAGGCCGGCGTCGCAAACGCAGTTCATCGTCATATCCATGTGAACGTGCTGAAGCATGCGGTCCGAGAGGCTGCCGCATGGGCATGATTGCACTCACGGTGAACCAGCGCGCGGTGCAGGCGTCAGTGGAGCCGCGCACCAACCTCGCCGATTTTGTTCGCGACAAGCTTGACCTCACCGGTACGCATCTTGGTTGCGAACACGGCGTCTGTGGCGCGTGTACGGTGTTGCTCGACGGCGCTCCGGCGCGTTCCTGCATTACCTATGCCGTTGCATGCGAAGGCGCGGAAGTCACCACGATCGAAGGTCTCGATGTGGACGAGGTCATCGTCGAACTTCGTTCCGCCTTCACGCGCGAGCATGCGTTGCAATGCGGTTATTGCACGCCCGGAATGCTGGTCTCCGCGCGGGATCTGGTACTGCGTCTGCCGGAAGCCGACGAGCGTCAGATCCGCGTCGGATTGAGCGGCAATCTGTGCCGCTGCACCGGCTATGTCGGCATTGTCCGGGCGGTTCAATCGGTGATCGATCAGCGGCGCGCGCGCAATATCGCGCCGGAACCGGACGGAGGACGGAAGATCCTGGGACCCGTCGGCTCGGGCCGAAGCGTGCATGACAGCGCTGGTCGGGCCGAACGCATACAGCTGGTAGAAAGCGATCCAACGTCGCCGGAAGCGGCGCGTTCGGTCGATTCGATTCCGGATTTCACCCCTGCCACCGTTCTGAACCAGCACTTCAGCGTCGCGCACCCGCCCGAACAGGTCTTTGCGATGTTCGACGACATCGCAAGTGTGGCGGCCTGCCTTCCCGGCGCGTCGCTCACGGCGCCGCCGAGCCCGCAGCGCGTCGAAGGTGCCATCCGCATCAGGATTGGACCGATTGCCGCGACATTCGTAGGTAGCGCCCGCCTCGAGCGGAGTCCGGCCGATCTGTCCGGCCGCATCGTCGGCATCGGCAACGACCGCCGCAGCCGGTCTTCGACCCAGGGTGAAATTCGCTATCGGCTGGTGCCGATCGAGCAGGGCGCGGCAACGCGCGTTGATCTTTCCATTGGCTATACGCTCACGGGAATGCTGGCGCAGGTGGGACGGCCGGGTTTGGTGCGCGATCTCGCAGCACGCCTGATCGCTGAATTTGCCGGCAATCTCGACCGCCGCCTGTCGGGGACATCACCGGACGCTGCCGTTGCGGCTGACCTGAACGGAGTGTCGCTGGTTTTAGGTCTCTTGCGCGCACGGGTCGCGCGTTGGTTTGGTCGCTTCTCGTCCGATAAAGACGGAGCGGCGTGATGGTTCGACGTTCCGCGCAATGCGGAGCGGCGTTTGGACTGCGAATGATTAACAGCGTGAGATTGGAGAACCAAATGACACGGACTTTCAGAATTGTTCCGGCGATCGCGCTGGCGATCGCCTTTCTGGGCGGCGCGGCGGAAGCTCAAACCATCAAGATCGGCGTGAATGAACCCCTCACGGGCGCATTCGCCGCTTCGGGTACCTATGTCGTCAACGGAGCCAAGATCGCTGCTGATGAAATCAATGCCAAGGGCGGGATCCTCGGCAAGAAGATCGAGCTGATCATCGAGGACAACAAGAGCAATCCGACCGAAGCGGCCGCGGTCGCCGAAAAACTGATCACCAGCGACAAGACGCCGGTCATGATGGGCGCGTGGGGCTCGAGCCTGACGCTCGCCGTGATGCCGAAACTCATCGAGTACGAGACGCCGATGGTGGTCGAGACCTCCTCGTCCGGCAAGATCACCACGACCGGCAATCCATACATCTTCCGCATTTCGCCGCCGTCGGCTGTCGAAGCCGCGGCCTTCAAGGGGATCGTCGACAAGCTCGAGCTGAAGAAAGTGGATTTCCTCGTCATCAACAATGATTGGGGTCGCGGTACCGCCGAAGACTTCAGCAAGATGATGAAGGAAAAAGGGATCACTGTCGGCGCCGTCGAGACGATGGATCAGGGTGCGCAGGACATGAGCGCACAGCTTTCCAAGCTCAAGGCCACTGATTCCGAGACCATCATCGTGACCACCGCGGTGGACCAGCTCACGCTGATCTTCAAGCAAGCGGCAGCGCTCGGCATGAAGAAGCGCATCATCACCACCGGCGGCTCGCAGAATCCGGACCAGATCATCGCGCAAGCAGGTGCGGCCGCCAACGGCACCATGCATCTGACGACCTTCCTGCCATGGTTCCCTGACAAGACGCCGAACCCTGAGGCAACCAACTACTTCATCGCCGAATGGAAGAAGCGCGGCTTCGACTTCGCCGGATGTACCGAGAGCTTCCGCGGCTACGACGGTATCCGCACGGTAGCAGCCGCCATAGAGAAGGCGGGCAAGGCGGAGCCGGCGGCGATCAAGGCCGCATTGTGGGACATCAAAGTGAAAGGCCTGAACGGCGATATCGTGTTCCGCAAGTCCGGTCCCGAAGGCAAGGAAAGCGGTCAGAGCCAGCCCAATGTCTATCTGATTGAAATCAACGACGGCAAGGTCGGCATGAAGACGCTTTGACGTCGCTTTCCTGAGACGTCGCTTTCCTGATTGGAGAGGGCCCGCGCCATCGCCGCGGGCCCTCTCTGACCTCCCACATCTGGTAACGCCGTTGAGCGAGTTTCTGCAACATCTGATCAACATGCTGGTTCTCGGCGGCACCTATGCCCTGCTGGGGATCGGGCTGACATTGATCTTCGGCATCATGAACGTCGTGAACTTCACGCACGGCGTGCTCTACACCTTCGGCGCTTACGTCATGTTCATGGTGGTGCAGCACCTGGGCGTGAATTTCTTCCTGGCGTTGCCGCTGGCCGTCGTCGCCGGCTGGCTGCTTGGGGCGGTGATCGAGCTTGCGTTGCTGCGCCCGCTGCGCGGTTCCGACATCGACACCACCATGCTTGTGATGATCGGCGCCTGGATCGCGATGCAGTCCGGCGCACTGTGGATCTGGGGCGGCGTTGCGAAATCGATCGCGACGCCGTTTCCCGAGGCGCCGCTGGTGCTCGGACCGGTCTCGGTGTCCTGGCTGCGACTGTTTGTGCTGGCAGCAGCGGCCTTGCTGATCGTAATCACCTACCTCTTGATCAACCGCACCAGGCTCGGCTGCGCGATGCGGGCCACATTTCAGGACCAGGACACCGCCTCGCTGATGGGTGTTAACGTTGATCTCATCTACACATCGACCTTCGCGATTGGTTCGAGCCTTGCCGCAGCGGCGGGGGCGTTGCTCGGACCTGTCTACGTGGTTTTCCCGCAGATGGGCGATCTTGCCGCGGTGAAGGCATTCGCGATCGTGATCCTCGGAGGGCTGGGTAACATCACTGGAGCGGTCGTTGGCGGTTTCGTCCTTGCATTGGCGGAAGAACTGGGTGCCGGTTACGTGTCGTCGGGATACCGCGACGCGATGGGTTTTCTGATCATCATTGCGGTCCTGATCTTCAAGCCGACCGGGTTGTTTGCGCGTGCGGAGCGCGTCGGATGAAGCTCGCTGTCCCGTTTCTGACCATACTGGTATTTGCCTCGGTGCCGCTCTGGCTGCGTGATCCCTATCTCCTGAACGCCCTGATCACGACCGGCATCTTCATCATCGGGGCGATGAGCCTCAATTTGCTGCTCGGCTTCACCGGTCAGCTCAGTCTTGGTCATATCGCGTTCTTCGGCATCGGGGCCTACGTCAGCGCATTGACGTCGCTTGGGTTCGATGTGGGCTTGCCCGGCGGCGTCCATATTGTTCACGATCCCTGGCCGCCGATCGCAGGCTTTGCGCTGGCGATCCTGATTGCGGGATTGTGCGGTTATTTCGTCGGACGGCTTTCGTTCCGCGTGCGTGGCGCTTATTTCGTGATCGTGACGATTTCGTTTGCCGAGGTCGTCCGGCTGGTCGCCCTCAACTGGGTTGAGCTCACGCAAGGTCCGCTGGCGCTAACCAACATCCCCTCGATTTCGATAGGGCTGCCGGCCGTCGGCAGTTTGGTCCTGCGCACAAAGTTGCAGAACTACTACCTCGTGCTGGCGGTGGCGGTGGCGGCCTATGTCCTGATTGCACGCCTCGTCCATTCGCATTTCGGCCGCGCCATGCGCGGGCTCATGGAGAACGAAACGCTGGCAATTTCGGTCGGCATTGACGTGACGAAGACACTCACTTTGGCGGCGGTGATCTCGGCCGCGATCGCCGGTGCGGCCGGCAGCCTCTATGCGCACTACATCCGCATCATTGATCCTGAGGTGTTCGCCTTCATCAACACCGTGACCATGGTGATCATGGTCATCAGCGGCGGCAAAGGTTCGCTGGCCGGGCCAATCGTCGGCGGCGTGATCTTCGGGTTGATGCCGGTGTTCTTGCGCCCGATCATGGCGCCGGAAGCGCAATGGATAGCCTATGGCGGCGTGCTGATCGCCATTCTGTTCGTATTGCCGCGCGGCATCGTGCCGTCGCTTGCACAGCGGCTGGCGCAGCGCTCGAGCAAGGCAGGCGTGGTTGAACCGGTCGTTTTTCCCGAGCGTGGCGCCAAGGAGCCTGCGTAATGGCGTCGGTCGCGGCCGCATTGATTGTCGAACAGGTCGCCGTGCATTTCGGCGGTGTCGTCGCGCTGTCGGACATGACGTTCACGGTGGGGGAGGGCGAGATCGTCAGCCTCATCGGACCCAATGGAGCGGGAAAGACGACGGCTTTCAACGTCGTGACCGGATTTCTGGATCCGACCCACGGTGCCGTGAGCTATCGCGGAACCGCCCTGAATGGATTGAAGCCGCATCAGATCGCGGACCTTGGACTGATCCGTACCTTCCAGCGTACCAGCGTTTTTCCAAACGACACGGTTTACAACAATGTGCTGATCGGGCTGCACCGGCAGGGCAGGGTCGGGCTTGTCGAGGCCATTCTGGGGCTCCCGCGTGCAAGAGCGGCGGAGCGCAAGCTGCGGGAACGCGCCGGTGAACTGATCGAGTGGGTCGGACTCGAACGTCGCGCCCATGATGCCGCGGGTTCGCTGTCCTACGGCGAGCAACGGCTCGTTGGCGTGGCGCTGGCGCTTGCGGCGGAACCGTCGATGCTGCTGCTGGATGAGCCGGTGTCCGGGATGAATGCCTCCGAGACACACACCTTCGTGCAGCTGATCCGCAATATCCGCGATCGCAACGTCACCATCCTGCTTGTCGAGCACGACATGCCGATGGTGATGAGCGTCTCGGACCGGATCGTGGTGCTGAACTACGGTCGCATCATTGCTGAAGGTTCGCCGGATGTGATCCGGAGCGATCCGGCCGTCATTGAAGCCTATCTCGGGCAGGGAGCAACACGTGCTTGAGATCCGCGATATGGTGTGCGGCTACGGCGGGGTCACGGCGCTGCGCGGCATTTCGCTTGAGGTCAAGGCCGGGCAGCTCGTAGCCTTGATCGGCGCCAACGGCGCCGGCAAGAGCCGCGTTCGGGATCGATGCTGTTCGAGGGCAAGAACATCGCCGGCGCCAAGCCACCACGCGTGGTGGCGTGCGGGATCGCGCATTGTCCGGAAGGACGACGGGTATTTCCGCACATGACGGTCGAGGAAAATCTCGACATGGGCGCCTATCTCCGCAGCGATACCGCCGAGATCGCGGTGGAGCGCGATCGGATCTACGCCGAGTTTCCGCGCCTTGCCGATCGGAAGCGGCAGGCGGCCGGCACGTTGTCGGGCGGCGAACAGCAAATGCTGGCAATCGGCCGGGCGCTGATGTCGCGGCCGCGATTGATCATGTTCGATGAACCTTCGCTTGGGCTTGCACCCAACATCGTCGAGCGAACCTTCGCCATTATCCGCGGCATCCGCGACGCAGGAACGACGGTTCTGCTTGTCGAGCAGAATGCGTTTGCGGCGCTCGAGATGTGCGACCATGCCTATCTGCTGGAAGGCGGTCGCATCGTTCTCTCCGGGCCTGGCGCCGAGATGATTCAGAACGAGCATGTGCGAAAGGCCTATCTTGGCGGATGAACTGCACCAAGCGGTCGGCCCGCCTGGCGAAGAAAAGTGGATGCCGGTTTGTGGGCTCAGTCGACTGATTTCGCAAACGATCGTCTGCGCACGCGTGACCAACGTCGATTTCATCCTGGTCTGGAATGAAGGTCGCGCAGTAGCCTGCGAACGGATTTGCCCGCACGAACAGGCCGATCTCGGTCTCGGACACCTATCGGGAGGACGCTTGTTCTGTCCTCGTCACGCAGCGTCGTTCGATCTCCGCAACGGCCAGATTTCCTATGGTTGGCCGAGCCGGCCGTTGCGGATGTACCCGGTCCGGATCGTGGACGATCAAGTTTGGATCGACGCCGGGGCGATCAAGTCGCCGGCGATCTAGCTCGTTGCTAGCCGACGAGCTTTCGGACGATATCGACAAGCCCGCCGTCAGGACGTCGCAGTTCGCCGAGAATGCTGAAGTGGTCTGCGCCTTCGATCGGGAAAATCTTGCCCGGCGCGTTGGCGGCAACGCGCGATTCATGAAAGTGGATTGAATCGAAAATCAGCGCGGGCAGTTCGGCCGTGCCGTAGGCGATGTCGAGCCGCTTGTGGACGACGGGCAGGCGAAGCGGCGACAATTTTGCGATTTCTTCGTCGGTCAGCTTCAGCGCATTGTTCAGCCCCGTATCGCGGATTGGCGCAAGATCGTACACGCCCGAAATCGCCAGTCCTGCGGTGACGCGCGGGTGATCGAGCGCCATTGCGACGAGATGGGCCCCGGCCGACCAGCCTGAAAGTATGACGGGGCCGGACACGCCGTATGCCTCTCCGTTTTTGGCCAGCCAATCGAGCGCCTGGGATATCTCCGTCACGATCTGGGTCAACGAAGCCTCGGGTGCCAGCGAGTATCCGGGAATGGCAACCGACCAGCCGTGCGCAGCGACGCCTTCGACAAGCATGGCAAACACTTCACGCGAATTGCGCTGCCAGTAGCCGCCGTGTGCGAAGACCAGGCAGGGGGCTGTCCTGTCGGCGGCCGGATAGAGGTCGATCTTCGTTCTTTCACGGTCGCCATAGGGTACGTCCAGAAAGGATTTGCGGCTGGCCCGGAGCGCTGCGGAAGCCTCGTTGCGCTCGGCGATCAGTACCGCACTGTTCTTCACCGCGGCGTTGTTATCATATGCGGCGTCGCGTTCGGCTTGGGAAAGCGCACCCCAGTTCAACCGAGGATCGAGAGATCTGTCTTTCGTCACCAAGCTGTCAGTCACGTACGTCACTCCTGCAGAAACAAGGCGCTCGCTTTATTCTGGTCGCCAAGCGCAAACACCAGTAGGGCGACCATCAGTATATTGGCGCGGTCAGTCCCCGCAATCGAAAGAAGGACGAGCGATTGCCGGTGTTCGACGTCCTGTTTCAACAACTGCGGGGTCCGGGCATTCCTGTTCAGGATTGATAATGTGACTTGAAGCAAGCCTTGCAGGCCGCGAGCGTACAGCATGGCGCCGTAAACACATGCGAACGCCACGCGAATTCTTTGCGATCAAGATGCGGGCAAGCAACCATCGGCGCGTCGATGAATGCCTTGCCGATGAAGCGATAGAACCCCAAGACGTCTTCCTCATCCGGAGACGGATCCATCGGAGAATGCCCAGTAAGAATCTCGAAGCTTCGCTCTCCTGGCGACTTTCCGATGCCAAGCGTCGGACCGATGGAGGCCCTTTATTAATCGCCGAAATGTCCGGGGCCGAGCCGCCGGCCTTCAGTCCCACGCGTTCATTTGCCGAAGGCAAAATCGCGCTTATCGCGATGTGCAGACGTCAGCGTTTAGCCGCGTAGCTCGCCGACTTCCGCGCGTGCGCCGCAACATTATCGCTGCAGTGCCTCCAAAATAGACGTCGCTTGCATATTCTGGAGGGGGTTTGATGAAGGTCTTCAGCCGATACTTTTTCTTTGCGGTTCTTATGCTGCACAGCGCTGGGCCTGCTTCGGCCCAAACCAAAATCCGATACCTTCTCACATCGCCATCGCCGAACGTTGCTGAAGCCGCACATTCTTCGGTCCCGGAGATGCTGGGATTCTGGAAGGAACTCGGGCTCGATGTCGAAGTGTCGCCGTTCAATGGATCGACCGGGGCCACCCAGGTTGTCATCTCCGGAAGCGCCCAGTTTACGATGGCAAGTCCAGAGGCATTGCTCGTTGGCCGTCAGGAAGGCGCCAACATCTTGGGCATTTACAATCACGTGCGCGAGCCGATCTATACGATCGCCGTCGTGAAGGACAGTCCGGTTCAGAAGATCGAAGATCTCAAGAACAAGACGATCGGCGTCTTGAGCCTTTCAAGCGGTGCAACGGCCGTTGCAAAGGCGATGCTCCGCGGCGTTGGTTACGATCCCGAAAAAGATGTGAAATGGCTTCCCATCGGCCTGGGCCCGCAATCCGCCAACGCACTCAAGACCAATCAGGTTGACGCCATTGCAATGTGGGACTGGGCGTATGCGATCCTCGAAAACTCGGGGTTTCAGTTCAGGCATTTTGAGACGCCGGGAACGTCGAAACTCCTGAGCCTCATGGTGATTGCCAACGACGATTTTCTGAAGGCGAATCCCGGTGCCGGCACCAAGTTTGCGCAAGGCATTGCAAAAGGAACCCTGTTCACGCTCACCAATCCGGAAGCGGCGGTTCGTATCCATTGGCAAAAATATCCGGCATCGAAACCAACCAACATCCCCGAAGACCAGGCGTTGCGCGAGGCCGTGCACGTTCTTCAGGCGCGGCTCTCGAAATACAAGCTCGAAGGACGGGTCGATCCGCGGTTCGGCGCGTTTACACGCGACGAGTGGTTGTCGACGCAAAAGTTCTTCTTCGATGTCGGTGTCATCAACAAGCAGCCAGACGTTGGAGAGTATTTCACCAACGATCTGATCGACGATGTAAATCGTTTTGACAAGGCGGCGATCGTTCAGAAGGCGGAATCCTATCGATGACAGCCGTAACTCGGCCGCTCATCGACGTTCGTGACGTCCGAAAGCAGTTTCGCTCCCGCTCAGGCACTTTTCTGGAAGCGCTGTCGGATACCTCGTTGACGGTGCAGGCCAAACAGTTTCTCTGCATCGTCGGCCCGTCCGGTTGCGGCAAAAGCACGCTGCTGCGAATGATCGCCGGTCTGGAGACCGTTTCGGGCGGAACGATCGCGATCGATGGCGTCCCGATTCAGGGGCCGCGTCGCGACATCGGGCTGGTCTTTCAAAGTCCGGTTCTGTTGCCGTGGCGGACCGTCCTCAAGAACGTTCTTGTCCCGGCCGAGGTCCTGAAGCTCGATTCGACCTCGTCACAGAAGCGAGCGCATGACCTCCTGAAGCTTGTGGGCCTAGACGGTTTTGCGGATCGATATCCTGATGAGCTATCGGGTGGAATGAAGCAGCGCGCGGCAATAGCACGTGCGCTCATGCACGACCCCAATATCCTGCTGATGGACGAGCCATTCGGCGCACTCGATGCGCTTACCCGCGAGGCAATGAATCTTGAACTGCTGCGGATCTGGCAGGCCAGCACCAAGACGGTCGTTCTTGTGACGCATTCGATCGAGGAAGCACTTCTTCTCTCCGACAGGGTCGCCGTGTTTGCGCCGAGGCCGGGCTTCGTCCGTGAATTGATCGACGTTCCAATCGCGCGACCGCGCTCGGCTGCGACGAGATCCGATCCGGTCTTTATTCGCCTCGCTGAAAAATTGCGAAGCTACTTTAAAATCGACAAGGACGCCTGAAAATGAACACTCGCGTCGCTGCCGTGCTTGAAAGATACGGCCCGCCCATTATCGGCGGCATCGTGATCCTGCTCGTCTGGGAATTCGTGCCGGCTATTTTCAATGTTTCAAAGCTGCTGCTTCCGGCGCCATCCTCGATCGCAAGATCGCTGTGGCTTATCTATGATCGCGGTCTGCTGATAGAGAACTTCCTGGTGACGCTGGCTGAGGCGCTGCTTGGTTTTGCGATCGGCTCCGTGACCGCGATTTTCTTTGCTTTCGCTGTGACGCGTTCGCTGATCATCGAGCGAACGTTAATGCCATATCTAGTTGGCCTTCAGGCGCTTCCAAAAGTCGCCCTCGCGCCCCTGATCGTTGTCTGGGTCGGAATCGGGATTGAATCGAAAATCCTGATCGCCGCGATCATTTCGTTCTTTCCGGTCCTGATCAACGCGATCGTCGGGTTTTCAACGGTGGAAGCGGAGAAGATCGATCTCATGCGTTCGCTCGTGGCTTCACGTTGGCAACAGTTTCGTATTGTCATCTTCCCGAACTCACTGCCCTTCATTTTCGCCGGCTTGAACGTGGCAATCGTTCTCAGCATTACCGGCGCTCTGGTGGGCGAATTTATCGGCGCCGACCGCGGACTTGGAAATCTCCTGCTGCAACTAAACTTCAATATGGATATCTCCGGGATGTTCGCGGTGCTGGCCGTCCTCGCGCTTTTGGGAATCGTTCTCTACGCCCTCGTTCGCTTCCTTCACGTCCGTTTCGTGTTCTGGGCCAAGCCGGACAATCTGCGTTCCGGTCCAAACTAACCGTGTCACAAACTCCAAGGAGCTGATCTTGACAGAGTCTCTCGTACGTCTTGAGAAAAATGGTGTTATTTACACGCTGACGTTGGATAATCCCCCGGTAAATGCCGCGTCGACCAGACTTATGAATGCGCTGCATGCGCGCCTTGACGAGATCGAAGGGGACAGGGATGCACGCTGCGTCATCCTGACCGGTGCCGGCGATAGAGCCTTCTGCGCGGGCGGCGATTTGCGCGAAGAGAAGGACTTTGGAAGCCCCGAGGCATCGAAGGCATTTCGCGCGCTTGGAAGAGAGACCCTAAATCGTCTCGAAGCTTTCCCTATACCCATCGTCGCGGCGATTCACGGCTTCTGCATCGGCGGCGGTACCGCGCTGGGCTGGGCTTGCGACATACGAATTGCGGCCGATAACACGGTCTTCCGCGCTGGCGATGCCTATATCGGAATGGTGCCGAGTTGGGGAATGGGACTGACACGGCTGCCGCGTTACGTTGGTCGCAACCGCGCTCTTGATATTCTGCTTCTGGGTCAGGATTTCGACGCCAAGACTGCTTATGATTTCGGTTTGGTCACGCGCGTCGTCGCGAAGGCTGACTTGGCGAACGAGGCGAAGTGTGTCGCAGAGCGGATCGCCAGCGCTTCGCCGACCGCTATCCGCGCGACACGCGATGCGATCGCCTTCAACTCCCGGGAAAGCTGGAAAGACATGGTCGCTTTCGAAATCGAGATTTGCGAGAAGGTCTTCGCACATCCCGATGCCCATGAGGGACCCAAGGCATTCGCCGAAAAGCGCAAACCGAAATTCGGAGCCCTCTGATGGGTGTGCAAAGCCTGCTCAGGCCGAAGTCCATCGCCATTGTCGGCGCCTCGGAGAAGATCGGCCCGGGGTTTAACGCCGTGAAGGCGCTGGAATTCGTCGGCTATGAGGGTGACATCCATCTCATAAACCCACGGGCTGCGGAACTGTTCGGTCGCAGGACCTATGCGTCTCTCGACGAAATACCTGACAGCGTAGATGCCGTATTTGTTGCGGTGCAGGCCGATGCGGTGATCGAGGTGGCAAAACAGGCGGCCCAGAAAGGCGCCGGCGCGCTCGCGATTTTGTCGAGCGGATTTGGTGAGACGGAGGACGGCAAGGCAGCGCAACGCGCGCTGGTGGAGATTGCGCAGGCCAATGATATGGCGGTGTGCGGCCCAAACTGCCTTGGGCTGCTGAATTTTGTCGGGCGCTCTGCGATGTTTGGCACGTCGTTACCGGATAAGGTTGCGCGCGGTGGCGTGGCCGCTATCGTCCAGAGCGGATCGGTCGGGATCGCATTGCTCAATTCTGCGCGGGGGATCGGCTTTAGCTATCTGATCACAACCGGCAATGAAGCCGTCACGGCCGCATCGGACTATCTCGATGCCATCATCGACGACGCAAATGTCACCACGATTCTGGTCTTTGCGGAGCAGATCAAGAAACCCGCCGCCTTCATGCGGGCGGTCCGGCGCGCCCGGGAAGCAAACAAGCCGGTTGTCGTTCTCAAGAGCGGCCGGTCGCAGTCTGGAAAAGCGGCTGTGATGGCGCATACCGGCGCGGTAGCAGGCAGCGATGAGGCCTGCGATGCGGCCTTGCTGGCGGCAGGTGCCATGCAGGTACATTCGCTCGACGATCTGATTGAAACGACCTTGCTGGCTTCGAAGAGCCTGACGCGGCCGACCAAGCCCATGCTTGGAGGTCTATCGCTCTCAGGAGGGGAAATTGCTCTCGTATTGGATGCTGCCGAAGAAATCGGAGTAGAGTTTGCGCCGCTGGATTCGGCCTTGCCAACGGTCAAGAAGCTGCTTCCGCCGTTCGCATACCTTGCGAACCCGTTGGATCTGACCTGGGCAGGTCTGTATGATCCCGCAGTCGCTCAGGGGTGTGCAGAGGCGATTGCATGCCAAACCAATGTGGGCATGCTCGTCCTTCTCCAGGATGCGCCGACAGGGCTGGGGTCACAGCAGGCGACCCGCTATTCCAAGCTGCTTGAAGCCGTCGGGAGGGGAGCACCCTCGGCGAAAATCCCGGTCGTTGCGCTATCTAACGTTTCGGATCAACCGCATCCCGCACTTCAAGACGTCGCGGATAAAGCGAAAATTCCCTATTTGCGCGGGACCCGAGTGGGGCTCTCGGCGATCTCCCGCTACGTGACGTGGTCGACAAGGCCCGCGCAGTCGCTTGTCGCGGGCTCGGCCAGGGAAGGGAGTCTGGCAAAATCCCGCCTCGACGTTGTTCCATCACATCGTTTGGCGGCCGAGCATGAAGCGCGAGACGTCCTCAGGAGCTACGGCGTAGCTGGCCCTCAGGAACAATTTTCTTCCTCCGTTGAGGGGGCGGTCGCTGCCGCGGCAGAGATTGGCTTTCCCGTCGTGCTGAAGGGACTGGTGGAAAATATGGTTCACAAGTCCGATGCGGGGCTCGTAAAAGTGGGTCTTGTTACCGCGGAGGACGTCCGTCTCGCCGCCGAGGCGATGCTGTTGTCGACAGCCAATCTTCCTGATCATTTTCTCGGCTTTCTCGTTCAGCGAAAGATTTCATCGCTTGCGGAGATTTTTGTTGGCGCAAGAGTAGATGCGGATTTTGGCCCGTTGGTTGTTGTAGGGGCTGGAGGAGTCCAGGTTGAACTCTATAAGGATGTGGCCATCCGCCTGGCGCCGATCAACGAAGAAACCGCGACTGAGGCGATTGCGTCGACAAAGATCGCGCGGCTTCTCGACGGATTTCGCGGTCAGCCCGCCGGAGACGTTCAGGCTGTCGCACGAACGATGAGCGCCCTGTCGCAGTTCATTGCGGAATTCTCCGACCGCATATCTGAAATTGAGATCAATCCGCTTGCGGTCATGGAGAAGGGGCAGGGCGCCATTGCACTGGACTGCGTGCTGATCCCGAAAGATTCCGAACGAAAGCATTTGGTTGAGTTCAACAGATGATTGGCAATATTTCCAATAATGAAATCAATAGCGCCGGTGTCGTGTATCGCGAGCTCAAGCGACGCATTACGGAATTGTTCTACAAGCCCGGGGATAGATTATCAGAGGTCGGGATTGCAACTGAGCTCGGCTTTGGTCGCTCGCCGGTTCGCACCGCTTTTTCCCGCCTCCAAAGCGAGGGCTGGATCGAGATTTCGCCACAGAGCGGCACGTTCGTGCGCGGTCTTTCCGACACTGAGATTACCGAGATACTCGAAGCCCGCCTTGTTCTGGAGTCGTATCTCGCAGGCCGTGCTGCCATCATGATAAGCGATGCCGAATTGATCCGGCTTCGAGACGCCTTTTCTTCGTTTGGTGAGCGGGTATCAACCGGTCGATTGGATGACTACCTTGAGCTTGATCTTCAGTTTCACCTGGCGATCTACAAGGCTGCCGGCAATCAATTGATCGCCGGCATTCTCGGCAACCTGATCGACAAGGTGCGCTGGATTCGGCGCGGAAGTGCCGCGTATCCACATCGGATTAACGACGCCTTCGTTGAAATTCATGCCGTTCTCGATGCGCTTGAAGCGCGCGATGCTGAAGCCGCCTCCGCCGCAATGCGCACTCACATCGAGAACACCTTGGCGTTTAGACGCGACAATCCAGCTCATTCTGTCAGCGCTGGTAATCAAACGGGCCGACAAGCTATTGGTCTGAAGCATCGTGCCCAACGCACAGTCGGCCCTGGCAAATCATCACAGCGGTGACAGGCGACAGCGTCAGGCGTTCGCGTCGATGACGCCGTCGATCAGGTTGTGATTGTACAAGGCTTCGATACGGATGCCCTGGGCTTCGCTTACAGGACGTATGCCCGAAATGATTTTCAGAAATTGTTGATGCTCGGCGCGGCGAATCGTCTCGGCGTCCTCGCGCGACACCGATTGAAACCTGACGGTGCGGCCACCACCACGGACGGCAAGGACAGGCAGGTCAGCTGAAATGACGGTGGCGATCTTCGGATAGCCGCCGGTCGTCTGCGCATCCGCCATCAGGACGATCGGCAGTTTCGAGCCCGGCACCTGGATCGATCCGGCGACGATTCCATCCGACACGATGTTGTAATCGCTCTTGTGCGGAAGCGGCGGCCCGGCAAGGCGAAACCCCATCCGATCGGATGCCGGCGTAATGGTGTAGCTGCCGTGCAAGAATTCCTCGATCGCAGCTGGGGTGAAATAATCGTCCTGCGGCCCAAGCACGACCCGAATCGGCTGGTCCAGACCGAGGCTGCGGGACTCGCCGAACGTCACTTCGTCACGCATCGGGACGTCGCCGGCAAATCCATGAAGCTCGTCCCCGCTGCGGAGCGGCCGTCCCGCAAAGCCGCCGAAGGCGGCGCGGGCATAGGTCGATCGGCTGCCGAGGCAAAGCGGCACGTCGAA
>WNFK01056406.1_pt3 | contig 18666 bp, 23 predicted proteins | sample 5400281 | NCBI WGS metagenome assembly WNFK01 (sample SAMN13153350, study PRJNA577476) | soil metagenome | isolation source: 20 cm soil on Douglas fir-dominated hillslope | place: USA:California | collected 2013-09-17 | reverse complement strand
GGGCCGTAAGGCTCGGGCGCCTTCTTTTTTCCCGCCCCCTCCGATGCGACCTTCGTGCTCAGACGATGAGCCGCGACAAGGAGATCAAGAGAGCGCCCACCAGGTCCATCGCCGGCCGCACCACGTATCTGGTCGCGCCGGAGAACACGGCGAGGATCAGGATGATCGGCCCGTACTGCTCGAGCTTGTGGAGGGCGCCCCACGAGGCGCGCGGCAGGAAGTAGGGGAGGAAGTGCCCGCCATCGAGCGGCGGCAGCGGGATCAGGTTGAAGACGCCCAGCCCAACGTTGAACAGGAAGACGAACCGAAGAATATCCTCGAGCGGCTCGAGGACAAAGGGCACCCCGGCGACGGGGAGAAGGAGTCGGTACCCGAGAAGGCCCACGAATGCGAGCGCGAAGTTCGAGAGAGGCCCGGCGGCGGCGATGCACGCCATGTCGCGGATCGGATGCCGCAGGTTGTAAGCGTTCACGGGAACGGGCTTGGCCCATCCGAATCCCGCGATGATGAATGCCAGCGCCCCGAGGGGGTCGATGTGCGGTATCGGATTGAGGGTCAACCGCCCCTGGAGACGCGCGGTGGGATCCCCGAGGCGATCGGCCACCAGGCCGTGGGCGAGCTCGTGAACGGTGACCGCCAGGAGCAGTGCCGGGATCTGGCACAGCAGGTCGCGAAAGAAGCCGGCGGGGTCGCCGAAGAGGCCGGTCATCCGCCGCCCGTGGACCCCCGATCCTCCGAACCGGTGTCGGCGGCGATGGCCTCCCCGGGGATACGGTAGCGCTCGTCCAGCCAGACGCCGAGGTCGATGAGACGGCACGATAGCGAGCAGAATGGGCGATTCGGATTGTCCTTCCACACGACGGACGCGGCACAGCGGGGACAGCGGTGCGGCCGCGACACGGCGGACTCGGCTCGACTCACGGGTAGAATCGTATCGGCGGCGTGCCGAGCCTGTCAACCGCGGGAGCCGGCATTGACATGATGGGGGGCCTCCGCTACAGTCCGACCGTGTTCCGGCTCCTCCCGCGTGAAGAGAAGTTCTTCGACCTCTTCGAGCAGCAGGGGGCGAACATCGTGGCCGCCGCCCGCGCGCTCGAGGCGCTTACCCTGGACTATCCCAACGCCAAGACGCACGCGCAGGAGATCGAGAACTTCGAGCACGCCGGAGATGCCCTGACCCACGAGCTGGTGCGGCGGCTCAACACCACCTTCATCACTCCGATCGACCGTGAAGACATCTACGCAATGTCGAGCCGGCTCGATGACGTCATCGACCTCATCGACGCGGTGGCGGATCGGCTCCTGCTCTACAAGATCGTGGCTCCCACCGACGGGTGCGTGGCGATGGCCAAGATCATCGTGAAGACCGCCGAGGAGACGGACCGAGCGGTCCACTGCCTGCGTACGCTCTCGCCCTTCTACCACAAGCACGCGGTGGAGGTGAACCGACTCGAGAACGAGGCCGACCGCCTCCTGCGCGACCAGCTCGCCGCACTGTTCGAGGGCAAGACCGACGCCATCGAGGTGATCAAGTGGAAGGAGCTCTACGAGACGATGGAGGCGGTGACCGACCGCTGTGAGGACGTGGTCAACGTCATCGAGGGCATCGTCCTCAAGATGGCCTGAGGCGGCCCCCCTCGTCGCCTTCATCATCCTGGTCGCCCTCGCCTTCGACTTCATCAACGGGTTCCACGACGCGGCCAACTCAATCGCCACCGTGGTGTCGACGCGCGTGCTCACGCCGATGCAGGCGGTGGCCTGGGCGGCGGTTTTCAATTTCGTCGCCGCCTTCGGGTTCGGTGTCAACGTCGCCAAGACCGTGGGCAAGGGCGTCGTCGACGCTCCGGTGGTGGACCAGTGGGTCATCCTCGGCGGGCTCACCGGGGCCATCGTGTGGAACCTGATCACTTGGTACTCCGGCATCCCCTCCAGCTCGTCGCACGCCCTCATCGGCGGCTTTTCCGGTGCCGCGGTGGCCAAGGCGGGCTGGGGCGCGCTGGTGCCCTCCGGGCTGGTCAAGATCGCCGCCTTCATCGTGCTCGCGCCGGTGATGGGGATGCTTCTGGGCTTCACGCTGATGGTCATCACGCTCTGGACCTTTCGCGGGTTCCGACCGAGCCGGGTGGACTGGATCTTCCGCCGCCTCCAGCTCGTCTCGGCGGCCTTCTACAGCCTGGGGCATGGCACCAACGACGCGCAGAAGACCATGGGCATCATCGCGATCCTGCTCTTCTCCACCGGCCATCTTGGCCCCGAGTTCTACGTGCCGTTCTGGGTGGTGCTCGCCGCCCACGCCGCGCTGGGGTTGGGCACCCTCGCGGGCGGCTGGCGCATCGTGAAGACCATGGGGATGGGGCTCACCAAGCTCCGCCCCATCGGAGGCTTCTGCGCGGAGACGGCGGGGGCGGTGATGTTGATCGGGACCGCGGTGGGCGGTATTCCCGTCAGCACCACCCATACCATCACCGGGTCCATCATTGGGGTGGGGGCCACTCAGAGGCTCTCCGCCGTGCGCTGGGGACTCGCCGGACGTATCGTGTGGCCTGCCGCACGGATGAAGGCGCAGCGGCGAGCCGTCCACACCGTGCTCGGATGGCTCGCCCTGGCCGTCCTGGCGCCTCTGGGGCTGGCCTTGGCGTGGCTTCCCGAGCGGACGGGCCTGTGGGTCGGCGCCAGGCTGGGCGATCTCGCCTGGGCGGCGCTGCCCCGGCGCCGCGCGGTCGCGCTCGAGAACCTGGCCCGCGCCTTTCCCGAGCGCTCCGCCACGGAACTCGCCCGCATCGGCAGCGGCTCATTCCGGCACCTGGGCATGAACTTCATCGAGTTTTGCGTCTTCTTCTTCCGTCCTCCCGCCCGGCTTCTGTCCCGCGTGTCGGTGGAAGGCGTACCGAACATGGAGGCCGCGGACGCGTTGGGCCGGGGCATGCTCCTGCTCACCGCGCATTACGGGAACTGGGAGCTGCTCGCGGCCAGTCATGCGCTCACGCGGTTCCCGCTGTCGGTGGTGATGCGCCCGCTCGACAGCCCCCTCTTCGATCCCATCTTGGAGCGCTTCCGGTTGCGCAGCCGCGTGGAGCTCATCACCAAGCGCCGGGCGCTGCCCGACATCGTGGACGCCCTGCGTCGCGGGCGGATGGTCGGCATTCTCCTCGACCAGAACGCCTCGCGTCGCGAGGGCGTCTTCGTTCCCTTCTTCGGCGTGCCCGCTTCCACCTCGAAGGGCATGGCGCTGATCGCACTCCGCACCGGCGCGCCCGTGCTCCCCGTCTTCATCCGACGCCGGCCCGACGGGCGGCACGTGGTCGACGCCGGCCCCCCCGTGCCGGTGCCGCCCGACGGTGACGTGGTGGCGTTCACGCGGGCGTTCAACGAGGCGATCGAGGCGGCGATCCGGCGCGCCCCCGAGCAGTGGTTCTGGCTGCACCGGCGCTGGAAGACCCGCCCGCGGGAGAAGGCGGCATGAGCCGGCGCGTGGTGGGGCTCGCCGCGGGCCTGCTCCTCGTCGTGACGCTGCCCGCCGCCGCGGAGGACACGACCACCGTGCTCGCCCCCTACCTTCGCGCGCGTGACGAGGGCCGTACCCACGCGGTCAGCGGCGAGGTCTTTGCCGAGCCCCGGAGCCCCACCGGGTCGCCCACTCCCTACGGCGACGTCTCCGTGCTGCTCCTGCCCTACGCGTCCGACTTCGAGGCGGAGCTGGACCGGATCCGCCTCGGGCTTCGCGACTCCCCGCTCGCCTACGTGGAGGCGGCGGGCCGGCTCCGCGCCGCGCGGGAGGCCTACGAACACGAGCTCCTGTTCGCGGGGGGCGGGGAGCTGATTCGCGGCGAGGTGAGCGACGCCGGCGGGCACTTTCGATTCGCGGAGGTTCCGGCCGGGAGCTGGCTGATCCTTGCCTGGCGCGAGATCCCGCACGGGACCGCGCCGCGCCGCGTTCCCGGACGCGACCAGGGCGCCTTCGTGGGAAACCTCGAGCGCATGGGCTACGTGGCGGTCGAATACTGGCGGCAACGACTCGATGTGCGACCCGGCGAGACAATCGGCATACGGCTACACGACCGGAACATCTGGGCGACCCTGGTTCGGGAGGAGCAACACACACCCGATCGGCGGCCGGCTCCGGGGGATGTGGGAGGGGGCTCCAAGCGCCGCCAAGGTGCCACCCGCTGAGGGGTGGCACCCTGGCCGGCGCCCGGTAGGCGCGGACGCCGCCGGGGTGACTACGGCTTCTTCGCTTCTTCCTTCTTTGGGGCCGCCGTGGCGGCTTCCTTCTTGGTCTTCGCGAACTTCTTCTCACAGTCGGCCTTGGCTGCGTCGTCCTTGGCCATCTTCAGGCAGTCGGCCTTGGTCTCCTTGACGGCCTTCTTCTCCGTCGTCCCGGCCTTGGGAGCGTCAGTCTTGGGAGCGTCGGCCTTGGGAGCCTCAGCGGGCTTGGCGGCCGGCGTCTGGGCCACCGCGAAGCCGGCGACGCCAAGCGAGAATGCGATACTCACCACCAGCGCGATCATCTTCTTCATCAGTGTTCACCTCCCTCCCGTCGTTGATAATGGCAACCTATTGAGGTGGTCGATGTAACTATGTACTAACAATACGTTTGCCAAACTCAAAGTTAAATTTTCCTCTCAGGGGTGTCAAGGGCAAACTCCCGATCCCTCCGCGACCCCTGTTGACCGGACTCTCCGCGCCATGCTGTAATCGAAGAGTAGTCCTTTCCCATGCAGCCCTCGATCAATCGGCGTCTCATGGTGCTGCCGCTCCTGATAGTCGGCGTTCTCGCCCTCCCGGGCAAGGCCGCCGCGTCGGAGTCATACCTGTTCTCTCTGAAGGGACCGGGCGAGGAGACCGCGCTGCTCCCCTCCGAGCCCTCCGAGCCGATGGCGTCGGGTACTTACCGTGCGATCGAGGTCGAGCTGGGCTTGGTGCCTCTACCTGTCAAACGGGAGGCCGACGAGGATAGTTCCGTGGCCGGGGGGTCGGTGGACCCCCCGCTGAACCCACCAACGGACCCGGGCGATACGATGGGAGGCCCCCCGCTGATGGTGGGCCTGCCCCCGCTGTCCTCGCCGGCCGGTCCGTCTTCGCCGGCCATCGCGTCGTTGGGGCGCAAGCGCATGCCGCCCTACGAGATCCATGACCGGCTCGAGGTCCGCCAGTTCGTGGACCGCTATCAGACGGGCTATCGACGGGCCGTGGTCGAGCGTTGGCTCATCCGCTCCGGCCGCTATCTCGAGATGATCCGCGAGATCTTTGCGCAGCGAGGACTGCCGGAAGAATTGATCTTCACCGCCATGATCGAGAGCGGGTTCGATCCGGTAGCGGCGTCGCGGGTGGGAGCCCGCGGCCTCTGGCAGTTCATGGCGCCCACCGCGCGTCTCTACGGGCTCCGGGTCGACCGCTGGACCGACGAGCGGCTCGATCCCGAGAAATCCACGCGGGCGGCGGCCGCCTATCTCAAGGACCTCTTCACGATGTACGGGTCCTGGACCCTCGCGCAGGCGGCGTACAACGGAGGCGCGGTCCGCATCAACCGGGCCATCCAGAATCTCAAGACCACGGACTTCTGGCAGCTCACCCGCGGACGTCACCTCGCCGAAGAGACGAAGAACTTCGTGGCGGCCATCCAGGCCGCGGTGGTCATCGCCCGCGAGCCGGAGCGCTATGGCTTCTCGGTAACGCCGGAGCCCGCGCTCCGCTACGAGACCATCCGGGTGCCCGAGGGCACCAAGCTGCCGCGCATCGCCGCCGACTCCGGGATCGACCCCGTCGAGCTGAAGCGGCTGAATGCCGAGCTGCGACTGGGGCAGACGCCGCCGAGCGAGCCCTATGCCCTCAAGGTGCCCCCGGGCGGCGCCGACAAGGTGCGCGTGGTGCTCGAGCGCGAGGCGACCCAGCGCGCGGTGGCGGCAGCCTCGCGGCGCGGCACCGGAGCGGTGGCGTCGGCGCGCCGCCCTGCCGAGGACGTGCACGTGGTCAAGCCGCAGGACACGGTGGGCGGCATCGCGAAGCGCTACGGAGTATCGGTGGCCGAGATCCGGCGCTGGAATCAGCTGTCCGAGCAGGCCAAGATCTTCCCCGGTGACCGGCTCCGGGTGGCCATGGCACGGACGGTGACGCGGGAAGAGGGTGGCCAGAGCAGCTACCGTTGAAGGTCCGGCTCCGGCTCTTTGCCACCCTCGCCGACTACCTGCCCCCCGACGCCGATGGCGACGGTATCACCCTCGAGCTTCCCGATGGCGCGCGGGTCTCCGACGTCCTGGCCCGACTTCGCATCCCCGAGCGCGTCCCCTTTCTCCGCGTCGTGAACGGCCACGAGGTAGAGGACGCGCATCCCCTTCACGATGGTGACGAGCTGGCCATCTTCCCGCCGCTGAGCGGCGGCAGCGCTCGCTAGGAGATCCCGCATGCCCACGGTGCGACTGCGCGACGCCTCCGAGTATCCCGAGCCCGCCCGGAAGCTCTTCGAGCTGTCGAAGGCCTGGTTCAACCACGACTTCAAGCATCCGCCCGCGATGAGCCGCGTCATGGCCTGGGATCCCGAGTTCGGCGGCCCGCACGGGCGCGCGATGAAGCGGGCCATGGCGCCGGGGGAGTGGAGCCGCGGCGAGAAGGAGATGGTGGCGGCGGTCGTCAGCGGGGTCAATGCCTGCGCCTACTGAACGCTGGCGCACACTGCAGCCGGGAAGCTGCAGGGGATGGAGGGCGATCACCTCTGGTACGAGGCCGCCCACGTGGTCGGGATCACCAATGCCCTCAACGTGGCCGCGGACGGCCTGGCCGCGCTCCCCGCGGTGACGGCCCTGCTGCCTCCGGTCGCGGAGGGACGGGCGGGCGACCCCGCCGGGGCCATCTTCGCCGAGATCCGCGCCTTCTACGTTCGCGGGGACGTGCCGCCGGTCTTTCGGCTTCTCGCCCGCGACCCGTTCTACGCCGCCGACGTGTGGGCGGCGACGCGTCGGGCCTTCGGGGACAATCGGCTCGCCCGGCGATTCAAGGAGGCGCTGGCTTTCGCCGTCTCGCTGACCTCCCGCTCCGAATGGGGCACGGGCTTTCACCTGGCGGAAATGAAGCGACTGGGAGTGGGGGACGGCGGCGTGATGGAGGTAATCGGCGTCACGCAGATGTTCTCGAGCTATACCAAGATCGCCGACACGCTGCAGCTCGAGCCCGACATGGGCGATATCGCCCCCGTGGACGATTCGCCCGCGCCCGGAGGGTCTCCGCGCTAGACGAGCGGCGGCCCGACGGGGATGCGCGACAGGATCGAGTTCGGCAGCGTGACGTGCTCGACGCAGTACAGGCAGAAGAAGTCGATCTCCAGCCCAGCGCGCGTCCCGTGAAATTCCAGGGCTTGGCCGCACCACGCGTGGTGCAGCTCGCCGTCGGTGTGGAAGTACACCGTCACGATCGGCGGGTTCTCGTGCGGATTCCCGTCCTGTCCGCGTGGCGTGCGGCGTGTGCCGGGACGGCCACGGCGGCGCGGGGTGGCTTCACCACGAACGGGCGCCTCGGATTCCTGGGTGGTGATCGGTGCGACTGCCATGGCTATCTCCCTCCCTCGAGCCTTCGATGTAGTCACTCGATCGACCTTCGGCCGACCGCTCCAGAAGGAGAGCAAGAGGCGTTCCAGGCGTGACACGAAGCATAACTATCTGATTCCAAAGGTTCATGGATTCTGAAGCCAGCCCTGCGAGTGTCAGAACTCAGGAAGGATTACGAAGGGCGCGGGACGCGAGTGACATTTTTTGTAGAGCGGAGAGACATCAGAGCCAGAGGGAGCAGATCGCCGAGGAGCGGACTATACTCAGCCCAGGGGAATGACGCCGACCCCGGAACCGGTGTCACGGTCGAAAACGAGGAGATACCCCATGAAACGAGCAATGGCGCTGCTGGTCCTGATTGTCCTCCTGCTGATACCGGCCCTGTGGGCGGCCGATGCGTGGGCTCGAGCGGGCGGCGGAAGCTCGAGCGGCAGCCGCGGCTGGCGGAGCTACTCCGCGCCGGTCTCGCCGAGCACCTCGCCCACGAGTCCCAGTCAGTCGAGCACACCCCCGTCGAGCTTTCAGCAGCCGGCGCCGCAGCGCTCTGGATGGGGTGGGGGGCTGGGGGGGATGCTCGGCGGCCTCGTCCTCGGCGGCCTGATCGGGAGCCTTCTCTTCGGTGGCATGGGCCACATGGGGGGCGGCATCGGCCTTCTGGAGATCGCCATAGTCGGCGCTCTGCTCTACTTCGGCTTTGTGTATATGCGCCGGCGCCAGGCCGTCGCCGCGGGCCCCGCCGGCTACGCCGACCCCCAGTCCGCCCCACCGGCGTGGAGGCCCGAGCCCACGTCGCGGAGCTCCACCGTGCTGGACGCGCCCGCCGCCGGCGCCGTCGACACGGATCTCGCGCGGGGCGTGGCCCATATCCGTCAGATGGATCCCGGCTTCCGGCTGCAGGGGGCGTGGATGACCCGCGACATGGGTGGCATGAGGGCGGCGCTCACCGAGGAGATGTACAAGACGCTGCAATCCCAGTGCGACCGGCTTCGCGCGGAGCGCCGGGTGAATCGGCTCGAGAATATCGCGGTGCGCTCGGTGGAGCCGACGGAGTCGTGGCAGGAGGAGGGACGCGACTTCGTGACCGTCCGCTTCCTCGCCAACCTGCTCGACTACACGACGGACGAGAGCGGGACCCAGCTCGTGGACGGAAACCGGACCGAGCCGGTGAAGTTCGAGGAATTCTGGACCTTCACGCGCCCGGTGGGCCCCGGCGCGTGGCGTCTCTCGGCGATACAGCAGGCTTGATCGGCGCGCCCGCGCGCGGGTGCCGAGCCCGCGCCCGGGCGACGCTCAATGGCTCAGCGTTCGACGAGCTTCATCGTCCCGCCGCACGAGCGGCAGCGGGGCACGACGGCGGCCGAGCTGCTGAGGGTGCGTCCGCAGCAGATATAGGTACTCGGGGCGGGGGCCGCGCTCGGCGGCGGGGTCATTGCCAGGGCCTCCCCTCGCAGATGGGGCAGGCCTCCACCTCGCGCTGACACAGGCACTGCGGGCAATACCAGGACTCGTTCACCGCGCGGAGCTCGCTCCCACACGACTCGCAGCGGGCTCGCTCACGCGGCGGCGTCTGGTGGAAGATGCAGTGGGCGATCATGTAGATGGCCCCTGCGTGTCGCGCTTGCTCGAGCACGGCCATGCCTGATCTCCCTTGCCTGGTGGACTCAGTCCGCGTAGGTGATGGCGAAGCGCGGAGACCAACCTCCCGGCGCGTGCACACCCATCTCGAGGCTGGGCAACCGGCGAAGCGGCAGCGATACGTGCTCCTGGCAGGCGAGGCAGAAGAAGTCCACCGCGACGCTTCCACGCGTGCCGTGGTACTCGAGGGGCTGCCCGCAGCGAGCGTGCGAGACGGTCCCGTCGGAGCCCATGAAGGCGGCGGCCTCGTGCTCGAGGCTGCCTGGTCCGGTCGTGGCGCAAGTCGTCATTTCGGTGGCCTCCCTTCTCCTATCCTTGGAACATTAGGGGAGCAAGATCCGTTCCACCGGCGCGGCGGGTAGACCTTTGTCGATCTATTCAATACTTGGCGAGGGGAGGCGCCCGGGGCGGGTGACGACCTTGGTAGAAGTGATACCCTTAGCGACGATTCTTGCCGGGGGGTCCCTTTCGTCCTTCTCCCTGATCTGCTACAACCGGGCGATGCGGAAGGCCATCCTCATCGCGGCGGGCCGTGGCCGTCGGCTCATGCCGCTGACCGAGGACGTGCCGAAGTGCTACGCGGAGATCCACGGCCGCCGCATCCTGGACTGGTGCGTCGCGGCGCTCCGGAGCGCCGGCCTCGACGATATCGTCTTCGTGGGCGGTTACCGGATCGAGCGGGTGCGCGCCGACTACCCCGGCTTCCGCTTCTGCGACAACGTGGCGTGGGAGTCGAACAATATCCTGGGCTCGCTCTTCTGCGCCGAGCACGAGATGGCGGACGGTTTCGTCTCCTCGTACGCGGATATCCTCTACACTCCCGACGCGGTGCAGCATCTGATGGCGAGCCCCGGAGACATCGCGCTGCTCGTGGACACCGACTGGCGCCGGCGCTATCAGCCGCGTACGGAGCATCCCGAGACCGACGGGGAGAAGGTGCGGCTGCGAGACGGCCAGGTGGTCGAGATCAACCGCGCCATTCCGCCCGCCGAGGCGCCCGCGGAGTTCACCGGGGTACCGGGCGCGCCGGCGGCACGACGGCGGCCCCTACCGGGGAGCGCCCACCTTCCAGACGGCGTACCTGATCCATCTCCTCCAGGACATGCTGGAGGCCGGGGTCGCGATGCGCGCGGTGGAGACGCACGGTGGCTATTTCGAGATCGACACCACCCAGGATCATGGGCTCGCCGAGCGCGGATGGAGCGCGTCGGCATGACCGCCGCCCAGTTGCCGCGCTTCGCCGCCTCGGTGGTGGGCAGCATGCCCCGCTCCCAGCTCGTCCGCGATCTGCTCGAGGAGCCGGAGCAAGCTCCCGGCCGCGTGGCCGCCATGGATGCCGCGGTGGCCTATGTGCTCGCTCTTCAGGAAGCGGCCGGTCTGGACGTGGTATCCGACGGTGAGTGGCGCCGGCGCTCATACATCGGCGTGATCGCCGAGATCATGCACGGCTTCGCGCGCGAGACACGTGACGGCCTCTCCTGGCATACGGTGGTGGCGCCCATGACGCCCCGCCGGCCCGGCCTCCTCGGCGAGGAGGCACGCTTCCTGGTGGCCCGGGCGCGACGTGCCACCAAGGTGGCCCTGCCCTCGCCCTATCTCCTCGGCCAGCGGATGTGGGATCCGGCGCGGTCGCGAGAGGCCTATCCCACGCGCGAGGCCTTCATGCGCGCCCTGGTGCCGGTGCTCCGCGCCGAGCTCCTCGCGGTCCGCGCGGCGGGGGTAACGGTGGCCCAGTTCGACGACCCGCACCTCTGTCTCCTTGCCGACCCGCGAGTGCGTGCGGAGCACGAGGACCCCGACGCGGAGGCGGCGCTGTGCGTGGATCTCCTCAACGAGATCGCCGACGGAGTGGGCGGGATCCAGACCGCGGTGCACCTCTGCCGTCGCAACAAGGGCCGGGGAGGCTGGATCGGGGAGGGCGGCTACGATCCCATCGTTCCCGCGCTGCGGCGGCTTCGCGTGGACCAGTACGTGCTCGAGTTCACGATTCCGGTGGCGGGCGACTTCGCCGTGCTCCGCCGGCTGCCCGACGACCGCCAGATCGGGCTGGGCTGCGTGGACTGCCGCGGCGCCCAGGTGGACGGGCCGGCGGCCATCGTGGCCCGGGTGGAAGAGGCGCTCCGCCACGTGGATGCCGCGCGCGTGTCGCTGAACCCCGACTGCGGCTTCGCGCCGGGCAGCGCGGCCGACATCCCCGTGGACGAGGCCTACGCGAAGCTCCGGAACGAGGCCCTTGCCGCGCGCATTCTCCGCGACCGCCATCCCGGCTAGACCCACCAGGGAGGACGAATGACCGACCACGCGCGTCTCACCGATTGTCCTGACGGCGGCTACCGGTTCCTTCCCGGTATCGAGCCCTACTCGTCCGGCGTGGTCGCCATGCCGGGGTACGAGATCGTTCACGCGACCCTGCAGGTGACCATGCCCTATCGTCGGGGCTTCGCGCTGATCGAGCGTCACCTCGCCGGGATCGGGCGGCCGCGGGCGGCGCTGTGCGCCATCGAGCTGCGGATCCCGGCGCCGCTGTCCTTCGACGGCTTCGGCGCGTTCAACCGGGACTACCGGGCCATCCTCACCGACTGGAAGCTCCTCGTCGCGGGCGTCAATCCCATCGCGCGGACCAATGTGGCGCCGGTGGTGCGGCCGCCCGCGGAGCCCGTGCTCCACGCGTTCTCCTACACCCAACGCGGCGACCGCCCGGGGACGCCGACCTTCGTCAACGCGGGCTCGGGCGAGCTGCGCAAGGGCGCGACCTCGGCCGAGGGCATCGTGCGGCGCGGAGAGACCTCGCCCGCGGCCATGACCGAGAAGGTCGCCGAGGTGATGGGGGAGCAGGCGGCGCGGCTGGCCGGGCTCGGCGTCTCGTGGTCCGACGTCACCGCGGTGGACGTCTATTGCGCGCACCCGCTGTACGGGTTCCTCGCCGCGGGCGTCCTCGGCCCCATGGGTCCGGCGGCCGCGCAAGGGATCCACTGGTTCCTCAGCCATCCGCCCATCGCGGGCCTCGAGTACGAGATGGACATGCGGGGCGTCCGTGACGAGATCCGGATCAATCGCTGACCCACCAACTCCAGGGAAAGGACACCGTCATGACACGAATCGCGCTGATTCTCGCCGCCGCCCTGGCGCTCGCGGCGCCGGCCGCCCAGGCCGCCGGCCCGCAGGAAGAGGCCAACAAGAAGGTGGTACTGGACTTCTATGAGAAGGCGATCAATCAGAAGAACTTCGAGGCGGCGGCGGTGCACTTCGGCCCACGCTACACGCAGCACAATCCCAATGCCGCGGACGGGCCGGAGGGGCTCAAGGCCTTCCTCGGATTCCTGCGCGAGAAGTTTCCCGCATCCCGGAGCGAGGTCAAGCGCGCCTTCACGGACGGCGACTACGTCATCCTGCACGTGCACGCGGTGCGCGAGCCCGGCACGCGGGGCTCCGCCATCGTGGACATCTTCAAGCTCGAGGGCGGGAAGATCGTCGAGCACTGGGATGTGGTGCAGCCCATCCCCGAGAAGGCGCTCAACGCCAACGGGATGTTCTAGCTTAGCTACGAGCGGTAGAAGGGCTTGTCGCCGCTGATGGTCACGCGGTGGCCGTGGCGGCGCTGCGGGAAGTAGTCCCACATCGCGTGATGCTGGACACAGCGGTTGTCCCAGAAGGCGATGGACCGGGGCTGCCAGCGGAAGCGGCACTGGTATTCCGGCGTCTCGATGTGGCGGTACAGCATCTCCAGCACCGCGGCGCTCTCGTCCCGCTTGAGCTGGACGATGCGGGTGGTGAAGCCGCGGTTCACGAAGAGCGCGGGCCGCCCCGAGACGGGATGGGTGCGGATGACCGGATGCTCCGCCTCGGGGAAGACGCGGCCGCGATCGTCCACCCCGTAGGTACCGCGATAGACGTGCTCGCCGCGGTGGATCGCAGTCATCCCCTCCAGCATGCGCTTGAGCGGCTCCGACAGCGCGTCGTACGCCGCGTACATGCTGGCGAAGAGCGTATCGCCGCCCACCGGCGGCAGCTCGTGCATGTAGAGGATGCTCCCCAGGGGGGGCTCGGGATCGCAGGAAACGTCGGAGTGCCACACCTCGCCGGCCACCCGCTTGGACTTCTCGTCGGCGTGGATGACGAGAATCTCCGGGTGCCCCTCGACGAGCGACGGAGCGGCGGGGTGAACGGCCAGCTCGCCGAAGCGCCGGCCGAAGGCCTTGTGCTGATCGACGGTGAGCTGCTGATCGCGGAAGAAGATCACGCAGTTCTCGATGAGGGCGTCGTGGACGGTCTTGAAGGTGTCCTCGGATAGCGGCTGAGCGAGATCCACGCCCAGGACCTCGGCTCCGATGTGCGGCGTCAGCTTGCGGATCTCCATCGATCGCTCCCCTTTGCTCTGGTGTCCCTGCGGCTCCCGATTACGCTATCGGGGGCGCCAATGGGGCCGATGGTAGCCGCCGGCGCCCGCTTGTTCAAGTGCGCGCCGAACTTCGCCCTTGACCGCGTCCGCAAGGAGGTTCACCATGGCGGTGGGATCGAAGCGGAAGGTTTCCCGGCCGGCGCCCGAAAGGGCGCCGGACACGGCGGCCAAGAAAGGCCAGCGACCCTATACGGGCAAGGAGTTCCTCGCCAGTCTCGACGACGACCGGGAGGTCTGGATCTACGGGGAGCGCGTGAAGAACATCACGACGCATCCCGCCTTCCAGAACACCGCCCGGATGCTCGCGCGGCTCTACGACGCCCTGCACGAGGACCATCGGAGCGGCAAGCACGTCCTCACCATGCCCACCGAGTGGGGCGGCTTCACCCATCGTTATTTCCGGGCGCCCACCAATGTGGACGAGCAGGTGGCGGGACGGGACGCCATCGCGGCCTGGGCCCGCCTCACCTATGGCTGGCTCGGGCGCTCCCCCGACTACAAGGCGGCCTTTCTCGGCACCCTCGGCGCCAATGCGGAGTTCTACGCGCCCTACCAGGCCAATGCGAAGCGCTGGTATCGGTTCTCCCAGGAGCGCGTGCCCTTCATCAACCACGCCATCATCCACCCTCCGGTGGATCGCAACATCGCGCCGGGCGCGCCCGGCGGCGCCACCGACGTGTTCGCGCGCGTGGTGAAGGAGACGGACGCGGGCCTCTACGTGACCGGGGCCAAGGTGGTGGCCACCGGCTCCGCGCTCACGCACTTCACCTTCGTGGCCCACCATGGGCTGATTCCCGTCCAGGGCAAGAACTTCGCCATCGTGTTCATGGTGCCGACCAATGCCAAGGGCGTGAAGCTCATCTGCCGCGTGTCCAACGAGATGCGGGCGGCCATGCTGGGCAGCCCCTTCGACTATCCGCTCTCGAGCCGGCTGGACGAGAACGACGCCATCTTCGTCATGGACAAGGTGTTCGTGCCCTGGGAGGACGTGTTCGTCCATGCCGACGTGGAGAAGGCCAACAACTTCTTCCCGCGGACGGGCTTCCTCCCCCGCGCCCTCATCCACGGCTGCACCCGCCTCGCGGTGAAGCTCGACTTCATCACCGGCCTCCTCATCAAAGCCACCGAGATCACCGGGGCGCGGTCGTTCCGCGGCGTCGAGGCCAATATCGGCGAGGTGATCGCCTGGCGGAACATGATCTGGGGCCTGTCCGACGCCATGGCCAAGACCGCGGATCCGTGGACGGGGGGCTGCATCCTGCCCGGCATGGAGCCGGCGGCCGCCTACCAGGTCCTGGCCCCCGAAGCGTATGTCCAGGTCAAGAACCTCATCGAGAAGACGGTGGCGAGCGGGCTCATCTACCTGAACTCGCACGCGCGCGACTTCGCCGCGCCGGAGATGCGGAAGTATCTCGATCTCTACCTGCGCGGCTCGGGCGGGGTGGACGCGGTGGGGCGCGTCAAGCTGATGAAGCTCCTGTGGGACGCGATAGGCACCGAGTTCGGCGGCCGGCACGAGCTGTACGAGATCAACTACTCCGGCAGCCACGAGGAGATCCGCCGCTACGCGCTGTTCGGCGCGCTCGCCTCCGGCCAGTACGATCGCTGGAAGCAGTTCGCAGAGTCGTGCATGGCGGAGTACGACCTCGATGGCTGGAAGGCCAAGGACCTTGTCGACACCAGCAAAATCTCCGCTCTCCGCTGAGTTCGACGAGCGGACGTTCCGGAGCGCGCTCGGTCGCTTCGCCACCGGGGTCATCGTCCTCACGGTGGGGCCCCAGCGCACTCCCCACGCCATGACCGCCAATGCCTTCATGTCCGGCTCGCTGGCGCCACCCCTGGTGGTGGTGTCGGTGGGGCTCAAGGCGCGCATGCACGATCGGATCACCCGGGCCCGCCGCTTCGGCGTCAGCATTCTCGAGACCGAGCAGGAAGCCGAGAGCCGGCACTTCGCGGGCCAGCCCGTCGCGCGCTTCGCGCCCCGGTTCGCGGTGCTGGCGGGCGTGCCCGTCCTCGCGCGCGCGGCGGTGGTGCTGGCGGCACGGGTTCTGCATCGCTATACCTGCGGCGACCACACCCTCGTGGTGGGCGAGGTGGAGCGCCTCGAGGTCGACACCTTTCCTTCGCCGCCGCTCGTGTTCTACAACGGCCGTTATCGCGAGCTGCAGCCCGTCGTGGACGCGCCGGGGCGCAGTCCCGAAATTTTTCCGTCATTCTTCTGAGCGGAACAGGAGGTTCCCCATGGCCGATCGTGAGCAGCCAATGAGCTGGTCCACGCGCCTGCCTCGCCGGAGCGTGCTCGCCGCCGGCGCCGCCGCGGCCACCGTCGGCGTCGGTGGGGCGCTGCGCCTCCCCGCCTTCGCCCAGGGACCCCGGCGCCTCAGGATCGGCTATGTCTCGCCGCAAACCGGCCCGCTGGCCGCCTTCGGGGAGGCCGACAAGTTCGTCATCGGCGAGGTCCAGAAGCTCCTGAAGGACGGGCTCAGCCTCGGCGGGCGCAAGCACCCGGTGCAGGTGGTGGTGCGGGACAGCCAGTCCAATCCCAACCGCGCCGGCGAAGTAGCCGCCGATCTCATTCTGAAGGAGAAGGTCGACATCATGGCCGTCGGCAATACGCCGGAGACGGCCAACCCGGTGTCGGACCAGTGCGAACTGAACGAGGTGCCCTGCGTGTCGAGCCTCTGCCCGTGGCAGCCGTGGTTCTTCGGGCGCAAGGGCGATCCCGCCAAGGGCTTCACCTGGACCTACCACTTCTTCTGGGGGCTGGAGGACATCATTGCGGTGTTCCTCAACCTCTGGAACTCGGTCCCCACCAACAAGGTGGTGGGCGGGCTCTTCCCCAATGACGGCGACGGCAATGCCTGGGGCGATCCGCAGCGCGGCCTGCCGCCCGCGCTGGCCAAGGACGGCTATAAGCTCATCGATCCGGGCCGCTTCCAGAACCTCAACCAGGACTTCAGCGCCCAGATCGCCGCCTTCAAGAAGGACAATGTCGAGATCGTCACCGGCGTGGTGATCCCGCCCGACATGAAGACCTTCTGGACCCAGGCGCGCCAGCAGGGCTTCCGGCCCAAGGTCGCGACCGTGGGCAAGGCGCTGCTCTTCCCCGCCGCCATCGAGGCCCTGGGGGAGCTGGGCGACGGCATGTCCACCGAGGTGTGGTGGACGCCCAGCCATCCCTTCAAGTCCTCGCTCACCGGCCAGTCCGCCGCCCAGCTCGCCGCCGCCTACGAGGGAGCGACCAAGAAGCAGTGGACCCAGCCCATCGGCTTCGTGCACGCGCTGTTCGAAGTGGCCATCGACACCCTCAAGCGTGCCAAGGAGCCCGGTGACAAGGCCGCCATCCGCGACGCCCTCGTGGCCACCGACCTCCGTACCATCGTGGGTCCGGTGGCCTGGGGCAAGGGACCGGTCAAGAACGTGACGCGGACGCCGCTGGTCGGGGGACAGTGGGTGCGCGGCAAGAAGTACAAGTACGAGCTGGTGGTAGCGGACAACCGCACCGCGCCCGAGGTGCCTACTGGCGGCAAGCTGAAGCTGCTCGGCTGATCGGCCGCTCCCGGCGCGACGGGCGCTTGTCACGATGACGGAGGTTCTGGCGCTCGAGCGGGTCACCAAGTCGTTCGGCGCCGTCCGGGCCGCGGACGGCGTCTCGCTGTCGGTGGGCGCCCGCGAGGTGCTGGGCGTCATCGGCCCCAACGGCGCGGGGAAGACCACCGTCTTCAACCTGATCGGCGGCGACGTCCGCGCGGACGCGGGGACCATTCGCTTCCGGGGCGAGGACATCACGCGGCTCGCCCCGCATGAGCGCTGCCGGCGCGGCATCGGCCGCTCCTATCAGATCCCGCATCCCTTCGGCGGCATGACGGTGTACGAGAACCTGCTCGTGGCCGCCTGCTTCGGCGGTGGCCAGGGCGAGCGTGCCGCCGCGCCCGTCTGCCGAGAGATCCTCGAGAGCACCGGGCTCGCGGAGAAAGCCAACCGGCGGGCGGGCTCGCTGGGACTCCTCGACCGCAAGCGCCTGGAGCTGGGCCGCGCGCTGGCCACCCGCCCATCTCTGCTTCTTCTCGATGAAATCGCGGGCGGGCTCACCGAGGCGGAGTCGGCCGAGCTGGTGGCCCTCATCCGGCGCATCAAGGCGCGCGGCGTGGCCATGATCTGGATCGAGCACGTGGTCCACGCCCTCCTCGCGGTGGCGGACCGGCTGCTAGTGATGAACTCGGGCGCCACGCTCGCCGAGGGCGAGCCGGCCGCGGTCATGGCCGATCGCGAGGTCCGGCGCATCTATCTGGGCATCGAGGCATGAGCCAGCTCCTCGCCACCACCGGGCTCACCGCCTTCTATGGTGACTTCCAGGCGCTGTTCGGGATCGACTTCGAGGTGGGCACGGGCGAGGTGGTGGCGATCATCGGCGCCAATGGCGCCGGCAAGTCGACCTTTCTTCGAAGCATTTGCGGGCTCCTTCCCGTCGTCCCCGCGCACGTGCGGCTGGACGGCGCGCCCATCGGTGGGCTGCCCGCGCACCGCATCGCGGCGCGCGGCGTGGCCATGGTGCCCGAGGGCCGGCGCCTCTTCCCGAGCCTCAGCGTGGAGGAGAACCTCCTCGCGGGCGCGCATCTCCGCCGCGCGGGTCCCTGGAGCCTGGCCCGCGTCTACGAGCTGTTCCCCGTCCTGCGCCAGAAGCGGCGGTCCTACCCGCGCACGCTATCGGGCGGCGAGCAGCAGATGGCCGCCATCGGCCGGGCGCTGATGGCCAACCCGCGCCTCCTCATCTGCGATGAGCTCTCGCTGGGGCTGGCTCCGGTGGTGGTGAAGAGTCTCTACGAGGCACTGGCGCAGGTGGTGCGGGAGGGGCTCGCCGCGGTCATCGTGGAGCAGGACGTGGCACTGGCCCAGGGCATGTCGGGCCGGCTCTATTGCTTCCAGGAAGGCCGCGTCTCGCTGCGCGGCGCTTCTTCCGGGATCACCCGCGCCGAGATCACGCGTGCCTATTTCGGCGTCTGACCTGATCGGCTGGCTCGACACGCTCGTCCAGGGCGTGCTCCTGGGCGGCCTCTACGCGCTCTTCGCCATGGGACTGTCGCTGGCGTTCGG
>WNFK01089053.1_pt1 | contig 18678 bp, 15 predicted proteins | sample 5400281 | NCBI WGS metagenome assembly WNFK01 (sample SAMN13153350, study PRJNA577476) | soil metagenome | isolation source: 20 cm soil on Douglas fir-dominated hillslope | place: USA:California | collected 2013-09-17 | reverse complement strand
CATTTATTTGAATTTCACCTATATGTTGATGGTTCGGTAGCCGAACTTCTATGTGATCGCAAGCACGCGTTCACAATGAGGGTTTACCGCCAGACGAATGGCCCGCTGCGTTTTCGTTCGAGTGAAGACCTCAAAACGTCCTTCTACGCCCTGCAAGCGTGGCAACTTCAGCCTATCTCCGCCAACCGTCTAACAACCTGAAACTGCCTAGGGCTTCTCTTCATCTTTTTTCGTGTCTCTATCAGTCTTTACTTTCTTCTTGATCGTTTTGTGGAAAACAGAAACGCCAAAGACCGGTTTCTCTCGCGTTCCCGTAATGGAGATGGGCAACTCTGCTCCCGCACCATCTTTCTTGAAGAACGGATCGAACGCTTTCAGAAAAAACGATTTCGCGCCGGTCACTGTCTGCGAAAGCTTTGCCTGAAGACGAAGATGGCCGTGAAAATCCAAGTCACCGCTCAGAATGTCGTACGTTCCGGCCAATTCAATCAGCGCGCCCTGAACGCCGAACGTAAGGCGGCGAAATTCAATTACGCCTTTCTCCAAATGAAAGGTTCCTTTTAAATCCGAAACAGAGCTGCCCACGTCTTCGTCCTCCGGTTTGCCTTGGGCGTGGCGGCTCAGCGATTCCAATTTTTCTCTTAGCTCCGGGCTGGACCATTTGGCGTCTTCGACTCCAAAAGTTCCGTCGAGGATCAGTTTTTCCACGGCTTTTACCTTGCCGGGGGAAACCGTAAGCTTTGCCTTTAATTTTACCGGGCCGATCATGAGCGGCTTTTCAGAATTAATGGCGAGGCTTAGCATGTCTTCGATGCGGCCCCGTGGCGTGCTTACATCGAGCGTAATCAGATGCCCTTGTTGCGGCACTTGAACCACTTTTCCTTCCGCGAAAATCAGCGATCTCACCAGTGTTGCCCGCACGGGATGCAAGAGCGTGTCGCCGTTTGTGCCGTCCACGGTTGCATCGAACTCTGTGTGAAGTGCCACCGGCTTTCCGACCTTATCGAGTGAGAAATCGGGAGTGTCGGTAACACCTCTTACTCCTAATTCGTTCAGTAGTCCATTGAACTTGCCCGTCGAGGAAAGTGTTCCGGCGATGCCCGGAAATGGTCCGAGGTCGGCGTCCTTGAACGTATATTCGCCCGCAACAGGGGACTCTTCAGGCTCATCCGCGTTCCAGGGACCAAATTGCCCTTGCGTTGCAATTTCTCCCACAGGTTTTCCGTTGGTGAGCGTTCCGTGAAAAGCGAAAGGTTTGTCGAAGTCCACGTTGTCCAGAACGAGATTGTGTATCTCCCAATCGAGAGGCTCTTTCCCCGGTTTGGTCGGCGTGGTAAAGATGTCCGCGTCGCGGCAAACAATTTTGTCCAAGATGGTTTTCGGCAACTTCGATTTGTCTTGCTCCTGGTTTTCCTTCAACTCCGGATGCTTGCCCTTATCGCTGCGCGGCGGAAGCGTGATTTGTAATTTATCGAGATGCACGACATCAATGTGCTTGATTGGCCGGATCAGGCCGGTGAGCCCCGTGTAGAAGGAAAATCGCTCGACTTGGATGAGAGGCGGAATGTCCACGCGGTTGTGGTGGCGCATGGTCAGGCCTTCGCCCACGACGCCGATGCGCGGAAGTATGTGAACGTGAAGTGCTTTTAGCACTACTTTGCTTTGGAAGCGCTCACTGAGCTCCCGTTCCACCATCACCCGCAAGTATTCTTCCATGTGATGTGTGCGCCAGGAGAGCGCTACAATTCCGATGACAAGAAGCAAGGTAACTGCACCGCTGGCAACCATCCACCAACGAACTTTTCCGTCAAACATGAATTGAGTTTCGCAGAGGCGCGAAAAGAATTGCTACTTCTGTTTGAAGAATTCTTCGTGCGCGGTTTTCCCCGTCGTTGCTACAGCGAACGCAGTATCGACATCTTGTTTCACCGGTGGCAAACAAACCGATTCACTGCACGCCTGGTATCTCAGTTTCAGTGGAATGTGTTGTGCGCCGAACGGAGCATCGGGAAGCGCCGTGACTCTCAGCCGCAATATCACTGTGCCGGTGTAAACATTCAGTTTCTCGGTTCTGGAAAACGAAAATGACCTCAGCGTGCCGTCCGGATAACTCACTTCGCTGGCCTTGAACCCTGGGGGCAAATCGACTTTCAGATCCGTGGGAATCAAGTAATCCAAAGTCGGTTTGCGTGCGTTGATGTGATAACCATCGCGAATCTTGAGTACGACGGCGATTTGAAATTCGTGGCCGCGCGCAACGGGATCAAAAGAAGTGTAGGCGGATGATGCGACAACGTCCTTTGCCGCGGGAATTTGTCCTCTGGAAATAGCCGGAGCAATTCCAAACGCAGCTGCGAGCAAAAGAGCAAAAAGTCTTCTCACAGCTTCACCTCGGCCCCAATTTGCTGCGAAATGACGCGGCTCATCACGCCCGTCAGGTCTTCGCCCGTTTTTTCCAAAACAAATGCATTTTTCGCATCGGACCAACCCAGTTTAAAACTCGTGGAGAGCGCGGAGATCCAGATCTCGCGCATTGGCGTATTCGGCGAAATCACGAACTTCGCTTCTTCCGGCTCTTCAAAAAGTACTTCGAGCTTGCCGCTCTCGCCTTCCACATCAAAGCCATGCGCATCGCCGGCGGTCAGCATCCTGCGCTTCAATTCTTCCAGCGCGGTGTCACACTTTTTCTGAAAATCGCGTTCGTCAAGCATCGTTTTTATAGTTGGCCTTCAATAGCTTTCGTAATTTCCTCGTAGCTGATTAATCCGGTAATCCGCTTGATCTTCTTGCCATCCTTCGAGATCAAAATGCTGGTGGGATAACCGAGTAACCCTCCGAATTTGTCCGCCACTTTGTCGCTGCCGATTACGATCGGATAATTCATCGCCAATTTCTGTCCGTTCACATCGTAGCGCTTAGTCTGGACAAACGGCGCGACGACCGAACTCCCTTCGTCATCCATCGCGATACCCAACACAGTAAAGCCTTTCGCGCTGTACTTGTTTTGCATTTCGATCAGCCAGGGAATTTCGATCTTGCAAGGTTCGCACCAGGTCGCCCAGAAATTCACAAGCACTACTTTCCCCGCGGGAATGTCTTTTTCCTGGAAATCCTTGATCACCGCAGTCTGTTGCGGCTTACATCCGATTCCCGTGGACGCTACCAGCGCTGTCATCAACACGAATAGGACCGTTGTCTTCATTGCTCTCCTCACCAGCAATTATAGCTTCTTTGCCTTGCCGTCACTTGCCAGTCAGCGAATGCTCCAGCCACAGCACCAACGCGTTTAAGGCGCCCAGCTTGCCCGCGAGCCACGTCAGCCGGTTTACGAAAATCAACGAGCCGACAAATAGCAAAAGCGCGCCGCTAAAGAGTTCGACGGCGTGCAAATGCTTTCGGAAGCGCTGATAAAACTTGAGAAACTGGCCGATGCCGACCGCGGTAAGCAAAAAAGGAATCGCAAGGCCCGCCGAATACGCCGCGAGCAGTAAAACGCCGCGAAAAATAGTTTCGCTCGCGGCGGCGAGCGCAAGCACCGTGGCAAGAATCGGTCCGATGCACGGCGTCCAGCCAAAAGCGAATGCAAACCCCAGCAGAAACCCGCTCCAGATGCCCGGCTGTTTCGATGTGCTTCGCAGGTGAACGTCGCGATTCAGCCACCGCGCCAGAGTGGGACCAAAAAATCCGATAACTGAGAGCGAGAAAAAATGAACGGCGCCCAGCCGGAAGAAAAGTGGGTCGCGGTAGATCAATGAAACAATTCCGAGCGCGACGCAAATCGCACCGAGAATAATTCCGGTTTTGAGCTTCAGCTTGATCAGCACACCGAGAAGATGCAGGCCAAAAAGCAAAATCAGCGCACCCGCGATTGGCGCGAGCGTCGTGCGATTTTCTCGCAAAAAGGAACCGACGGCGCTGGCCGAAGCCCCAAAAGAAATGAACACGGCAGAAAATCCAAGAACGAAAGAAAGCGCCGACGCAAAAAGTCCGCCACGCGGCTGCTGGCCCTGGCGCAACTGCTCCATGCCTACTCCGGAAAGCATGGAGATGTAACCGGGCACGAGCGGCAACACGCAAGGTGACAGAAACGAAACCAGGCCCGCAAGGAACGCCGCCGCAAAAGAAACGTCAGGATGCATGCGCGAAATGACCTCGAATCTTATGGGATGAACGAGTCCGGAATTAGTTGCACGCTGCGTTCGACCACGAAGTGCCTTTCGGATTGTCCCACAAATCGCAGGAATTCCGCTTGCGCCGGCTATGCGGGGAAAGCCGACAACTGGCGGAAACGGCTTGCGCGTACAGCAGAGGTCTCGTGACCAAGCGGCCGCAACTGATTGAAACGCCGCCATTTGCGTGGCGTCCGTTTGGCAGGGAAGCTGCTCTCGCCATTGCGGAGAATTGTGATGGCCGGAATCTTCAATACCGGGTGGACGCCGAACAAAGTGACCTTGCTGCGGGTGGCGGTCGCTTTCGCCGCAGTGAGTTTGTTCGGGCGGGGCACCTGGGCAAACCTTGCGGCCGTTGCGCTTACGGTTGCGGCGATTGCGCTTGATGCGTTCGACGGACACCTCGCGCGGAAGAAAAAAATGGCGACACCGATAGGCGCGCAGCTTGATATTCTCGGCGATCGCATGATCGAAAATGTTTACTTCACCTATTTCGCGGTCGTGGGGATGGTTTCCCTGTGGCTGCCTGTGCTGTTTTTCGCGCGCGGCGCGGCGACGGATTTTCTGCGCGGCCTCGCATTGAAGGCAGGCCACTCCGGTTGGGGCGCGAACGGCATGCTGCAAACGTGGTGGGGCCGCGCATTGGTCGCTTCGCGCTGGAGCCGTGGCTTGTACGCGGCCATGAAGTGCTTGTGCTTTTGCTACCTTGGACTCGAACTCGCACTGACGCGTGGTCCAGTTGCATTAGTCGGAACGCTAGCCGCCGACGCGCACATGACGATTCGTACGCTGGCCAATGTCCTGACGTGGGGGACGGCAGCGTTTTGTCTCGTGCGCGGATTGCCTGTGCTGGTTGAAGGCTGGAAATACATCGCGCGAGCGACTTCTTCCGTTCCACGAAGAGCCGGCGTTGTGCGGGAGGCCGCATGAGCCGCGCGGCGGCTTTTTTCGACGTGGACGGAACGCTTGTCGAGAAGCCATCGCTCGAACGACGATTCTTTCGCGCTTTGTGGTACGAGAGAAAAATTCCTGCGAGGAATGCTTTTGTCTGGCTGAAAGAAGCCGTGCGCCAAGCGCCGAATGGCCCGACCCATGTGCTGCAGGGAAACAAAGCGTATTTGCGAGCGATCCGCTCGTCCGGTCTCCAGGTGAATCGCGCGGCGAGCGGAGCACCTTTGTTTTCCGCGGCAGTGGAATGCGTTGCGCAGCATGTGTTGAACGGCGAACGAATTGTGCTCATCACGGGCACGCTGGAATTTCTCGCGCAGGAAATTGCGGACAGGCTGCGCCGCGAGCTGGCAAAACGAGGCTGCGAAACCGAGATCTTTGTTTGCGCCACGCGGGTTGAAGAAAAAAACGGCCGCTGGACCGGCCGTGTACTTGGCCGGCCGATGTTTGGTGAAGCGAAAGCGATCGCCGCGTGGTGGTTTGCGGAAAAGTGGAACCTGGACCTGAAAAACTGCAGCGCGTATGGCGACAGCGAAAATGATCGCTGGCTGCTCGCTAGCGTTGGAAAACCCGTCGCGGTAAATCCGGCAAGGGGTCTGCGGCGGATCGCGGAACGCCAGCGCTGGCAAATTGCGAATTGGTGCGAGCCCGTATTCACAAAGGCAAAGCTTCTGAAGATGGTTCCGGAAAGTATGCGATGAAGAAAGATCGTCCAATTGTTGCGAAAGAAACCGCGCTGCCATGGACGCCGGCCGCCGCCGCCAAATTCAAAGGCCAGCGCATTCTCGCCGATGCTCAGGGCGAATTTGCAATTTCGTGGCGAGCCTGCGGCGTCTTTGAGTGGGTCGCGCTCGGCTATCTTTCTTTTTCCAGCGTGCTCATGGCGCTCTTTGCGAGGAATCTGGCGCATCCGATTCGACTGATCGCGGTGCAAGCATTCGTTGCTCTTCTGATTCTTTTGCTCTGCCGGGTTTGCACTCGCAGCGAGGAACGCGCGATTCGCGATGGAGAGAAGATTGCGACAAGGTTTTGGCATTTCTGGCGATATTGGTATCCGCATCTGTTTTTTCTTTTTTGTTTTGAAGAACTCGCGCATCTCGTGCATCTCGTAAATCCCGGCTGGGAAGACGCAAAGCTCATCGCGTTTGATTATTGGCTTACGGGTGTGCACCCGGCTTTGTGGCTCGAACAATTTGCGACTCCCGCGCGCAACGATTTCTTTCAGTTCACTTACATCACTTACTTCACTTACCTCCTCATCGTCTGCGGCGTTTTGTACTTCCGCCGCGACTGGAAAGCGTACTGGGCGACGATGACGTACTCCGCCGCGGGATACGTCATCGGATATCTCGTCGCAATGATTTTCCCCATCCAAAGCCCATGGTTCACGATGGCCGGAATGTGGCATGGTGAACTGCACGGCGGAGCCTTCACCACGGCCATCAACTTCATCGAACACTTTGGCCGCGTGCGCGGCGCGGCGTTTCCTTCGGAGCACGTAGCGGGATCGGTGGCTGCATTGTGGGGAGCTTGGAAACACCGGCGCTGGCTGTTTTGGACTTTGTTGCCGTTCGCTGTTTGTATGTGTGCCTCGACCATATGGGGGCGGTATCACTACGTTGCCGATGTACTCGCCGGGATTGTGACGGGAACGCTGGGATACGTTGTGGGTGGCAGGCTTATGCGCCTCAGCGAGGCGAAGCGAAAGGCGAATTGGGGATTCGTGGCACAAGAGGCGACCGGCTTCGGGGACTGAGGAGAAGAAGTAAGGAGGCCGCGAAGGAATGAGATAACGAAAACGCGATCTCCACCCCGGTGGTTTGCATGAATTTGAAAAGAAAGGGCTTGCAGGAGAGGGTTTTGCAAGAATATGAGAACGAAGAGTGCGGCACCCAGCCGGGAAACACAATGGTTGTCATCAGTGAGGCGCCTGGTTCGCCTCGACCGTTTTCAAATACGCTTGTAGTGCAGTCCTGTATTGGGTTGGCGCAATCACAGCCGATTCTTCGTGGCAAGAGGCTTTTATCATAGCGAATGTCTTGGGCGAATGCGCCGCCTCATAGACTTTTTGGCCGAATTGCAGCGGTATCACAGGATCTTGCTCGCAGTGAATGACGAGCAACGGCGCGTCAATTTCCTTGATTCTTTTTTCGGTGTCCAGTTGCGAGTAAACAAGCAGGCTTATCCCCGGCAAGAACCAGAATGCGCGTAGCGCCACCGCCGAGGCGGATGGAAAAGGGGCTTCTAGAATTAGCCCACCTATTTTGTTGCGGGAAGCAACATGCGCCGCGACGGCTGTGCCCAGCGATTGCCCCAGTACGATGATTTGTTTTCGTTCAATGTGATTTACTTCGAGCAAATATTTCAAGGCTGCTTCCGCGTCTTGATAGAGACCCGCTTCGGAGGGTTTTCCATCACTGCGTCCATAGCCCCGATACTCCACCGCAAAGACGTTTGCAGGCGTGCCGCGCAAGAATTCGTAGAGGTAAGTGCGATCAGCGATGTTCCCCGCGTTTCCGTGAAACGCCAGAAAAGTGAATTTTGCGTTGTCCGCCGGAATCCACCATCCGTACAGCTTGGTTCCGTCGGAAGCGTTGAACCAAACTTCCTGCCTCTGCAAAGCACGCGGATTCCAGTCGCCGCCAAGCCTGTCGGGATAGGTAGGGAAAAAGAGAAAGTGCGGTTCAAGGAAACGAATCAAAAGCAGAGCGATGACGTAGGCGATAAGAAAAGTCATGGCAAGTCTCGAGATTCGCCTGGATATTTTTGGCGATGGGGATTTCATTGCGGCAAAACCGGAAAGGGGCGTTCTTGTTCGAAGAGGCCGGCGATTTGAACGAGAACGGCTTCGCTTGCGATGGGGCCGATTAGTTGGAGGCCGACGGGGAGGCCGGAGGGCGTGAGGCCGCAGGGGACGGAAATCGCGGGGACGCCGGCGAGATTGGCGGGACGATTCAGACGCAGCAGAAGTGCTCGAGTGGCGTAGTCTTTGCCGTTAATTACGGTGTTCTCTTCGCCGATGAGCGGAGCGGGGATGGGAGTTGTAGGGACGAAGAGGGCGTCAACGGCGGCCTCGGCGATGGCGCTATGAAACTGTTGGATGAATTTTTCGCGAAGTGCAAGCGCGTCAAGATAAGTGGTCGCGGGGCAGAGTGTTTGGGGAACCAGCCCCTTCGCTGGTGATAGTGCGTGGCTTCGGCCCAAGCGATGTTGTTTCCGGAATCTTCGGTGTTGTTCAGAAGCGGGATGGAGATTTCTTTTGTTTTGCAGCCGGCTTTGCGGAACGCTTTGAGAGCGGATTCAAACGCCTCTTGCATTTCCGTCGAAAGCACGTCGAAGAAAAATTCTTGAGGAATGCCGAGCGTGAACTTTTGTTTGCGGCGTGAAGTTTTTTCCTTGTGATGTTCGAGGATGGCGTCAAAAACGAATGCGGCGTCTTCAACCGAGCGTGCAAGCGGGCCGACACTATCCAGCGTGGTTGAAAGAGGGACAACGCCTTCCACGGAAACGCGATGGAGCCCCGGCTTGAAGCCAATGATGCCGCAAAGAGACGCAGGAATGCGAATCGAGCCGCCGGTGTCCGAACCGACGCTTGCGACACAGAGTCCCGCTGCGATCGCAGCGGCGGAACCTCCGCTCGAGCCGCCGGGAATGCGCGCGGTGTCCCAAGGATTGCGCGTCGGGCCGTAGTGTGGATTGTTCGTCGTCACGCCATATGCGAATTCGTGAAGGTTCGTTTTGCCGAGGATGATTGCGCCGGCTGACTTTAATTGAGTGACAACACGCGCATCCTCTTCGGGAACGAACTCCTTCAGGAATTTTGCGCCGGCCGTGGTGCGAATGCCTTCTGTCTGAATATTGTCTTTCAGTGAGATGGGAATTCCGTGTAACGGTCCGCGATCTCGGCGGGATTTGCCGCCGCGCGGTGCAAAGAGTTCCGCTTCGGCTTTCTTGGCTTGCGCGAGCGCGAGCTCCGGAGTGACGGTGAGATATGCATTGAGTTCCGGATTTAGTTTTTCAATACGCGAAAGAAAATGCTCCGTAAATTCGACGGGCGAAAGCTTGCGGGAGCGAAAGAGGCGGGAGAGTTCGGAGATGGAAAGAAACGCGAGATCGGTTTTGCTCATGAAACAAAGAATTTAGCACAGGCTCAACCACTTAAACATGACGTGGGACGGCTAGAAGATTTTTTCCTGGCGCCGCAGGTTTCCGAACGTGCCGAGATTGGCGATGATGAACGCAACGCGGAATTGATTTTCCGTTCTGACCTGGCCGAGGTTAATGCGGCGATATTCGAACGCTAGTCCGCAGCACGCGCCGTTGTAATTGATTTGCGCGATCTGATTTTGCAGCACGCTGTTCGTAATGTCGTAACTGATGCCTGCCGTGGCGTTAAAGCCCTTGCGATTGAGGCTGCCGTAGCCGAAAAGCGCGCGCACCTGGTTCGAAAGCGGTTGTAGCGCCGGATCGTCCTGAAGGCGGAAGTGGGCGACCGTCGCAAAAAATTCCGAATACGGCTTGATTTTTACGAGCGTGCCAATCGTGGTGATTTTCTGGAGCTGCGGGTCGTATTCCAGAATTTGCTCGGCATCGTATCTTTCGCCCGGTGTAATTTTTATGTCGCTGACTATGAAGCACGTTGCGCTCGCCATTAACGATCGCTCCCCCAAACGTCGGATCGAAATAATGTTTTTGGACGATTCGCCAGGAAACGAGCTCCTGTGGCTGATCGTCGCCACTCTTCAGAAAAAGCCGTTGCGTGATTCCATATTCGACTTCGGTGGTGTTGCTGAGCGTGGCGTCCGAATCGAAGCGAATGAAGCGTTCGAAATTGTCTATGCCGCCCACGTAGCGGAAAGTGATTTCAGGTTCGATGGTGTGCTTGTAACGGTGGCGCGGTTTGTCTTTTTTGAGAGAGGTCCGGTCAAAAAAGCGCTCCAGTGTAGGTGGACGAATCTCCAGCGTAAATTCACCGTCGTTGCGAGTGACGGGCTGCTCATTGAGGTTGCCGGCGGAATCCAGCGAAGCCCCGTAACGTGTGGCGCGGAAGGCACCGGTCGCCGTGACGCCCAGCCATGCGCCGAAATGAATCGGAAGCGTCACGCGCGGCGCGAATTCCATGCGTTGCACGACGGCGGCAGTGGTGAGGTTTGCGTCTTCGCGGCTTGAGCCGCCGATGTACGAATCAAAACTGAAATAAACGGGAAGATCGCGCCAGGGAGCCTGCTCGACCGAACCGAACCGTGCTTCGGGAAGGTTGCGCAAAGAAACGCTGGTCTCCGGATTGATCGTGAGAAAACTTTTTTCCTTGAGCGCGGCGAAATTCAGACTGAAGCCATTGAAATTGTTCGCTAAGAAAACGGAACTGCGGACTTCCGAATTGATCGCATCGCCATAAGCATCGGCGAAAGCGAGGCGGAACGTGAGAGAAGAAAGCTGGTTATAGTCGGTGACGAAGCGCCAATTGTTCGGAAGTATGGATTGAATTTCCAAGCGCTGCTGATGGCCGCCCTGCGGTTGCAGAACACCGTTCGAATCCGGCAGCCCGCGGTCAATCACACCGTAATAGGTGTAATTGAACGACGTGTTTTCGTAAGGGGTCGCGCGAATCTCCGCGTGCTGGGAGGAGCCGCGCTTGCTCAAGTATTGTGCTCCAAGCGTTGTGTCAAACCAGGACGCGGGCGCCCAGTAAAACGCATCGCCCAAGATAAATCCCTTGCGATTGCTGTTGCCCACATCAGGAATCATGAACCCGGATTGCCGCACGCGCGGCCCTGCTGGGGCAGTCGCATAGGGCAGCCAGATAAGCGGCACTTTCAGCAGCCGGAAGTTCGCATTCACCAGTGCGACATTTTTATCGAGACGAATGCGGGCGCGCCGCGTGAAGAACTGCCATTTGGGATGCTCTCGATCGCAAACCGTGATCCAGGCCTGGCGAACGATGTAAACGTCGCCGGGAAGTTTGTCCACGTCGCGTGCTTCGAAGTACAGCGGATTATCCGTGACGAGGACCATCGGGTTCGGCCGTCGCGAAATTTTGATGTTTCCGCGAACATCGTGAAATTGGCCGGTCGCCGTGCTGAGGTTGTACTGCGCTTGCGCCGCTTCGATGTGCTGATTGTCGTAGTCGAAAACGATGTGGCCGGCGGCCGCGGCTTCATGTGTGCGGTTGTTGTACTCGACGTGATCCGCGCGCAGCGAAAGTTCGCCGTATTGAATTAGGACGTTCTTGTCGGCGATGAAAAGGTCGCCTTGCTTTTTTTGCGGACCGTCCGCGGAAATTTCGACGATGTCGCCTTTTCCGGATGGCAGGCGAATAAGTTGAGCCCGAGCCGCGGGGGAAAGAATTCCGCCAGCGAGAAGGCAAAGGGCGAGCAAAAGCGGCAATCGAGGGAGGAACTGCGAACGGAGCGTGGCGACTAAGCGAGACATTCTGGCAACGAAGCAATTGGATAGCCTAGCACGCGCTCGGGGTTGTGTGTAGCGACCGCCATTTCACATCCTGCGGAATTGTGGAACCAGGGCAAAATGTGAGACGCTTCCCAGCGTTTCGCGTCTAACGGGGCTAGCACGGGTGGGCCCAACGGCGAGGCGAGAGCTGATCGTCTGAAGGCGCTTTCTGATTTCTTTGAATCGCAAATAGAAGGAGAACGGAATGAACGTGACCAAGCTCACTTGGCGGGGAATGTTTGTGTGGGTGGTGGCACTGGCCTTGGGTTTTGGGCTGCTTGGAACGGCCGGGCTGGCCGCGTCGCAGGAGAAAAAGGACGAGAAGAAAGAAGAAAAGAAAGACGAGAAAAAGGACGAAAAAAAGCCTCCTCTGCCGCTCAAAAGCGACCGCAAGATTGAGTTCACCACCGATGAGGGCACCTGGCTCTCGCTGGACGTCTCTCCCGACGGCAAAACCATCGTGTTCGAACTCCTCGGCGACTTTTACACCCTGCCCATCGAAGGCGGCCAGGCAAAGTTGATCTCCGGCGGCATGGCGTTCGACAGCCAACCGAAATTTTCTCCCGACGGCAAATGGATCGCCTTTCTCTCCGACCGCGAGGGAAGCGACAACATCTGGATCATGCATGCCGATGGAACCGAGCCGAAACAGGTGTCCAAGGATCCCGCCACGGATTTCGTCTCACCTTCCTGGGCACCCGACGGAAAGTATATTTTCGTCTCAAAAGCAGCGGCGGGCATCGCGTCCTATGAAATATGGATGTATCACGTGGACGGCGGCACGGGCGTGCAAATCACAAAGGCGAAACCTACGCCAACCATCCAGCGAAGAGACCGGTCGAACGATGTAGGTGTAGTCGCCTCGGCGGACGGAAAGTACCTCTACTATGCGGAGCGGCACGGACCCTTCTCCTACAACGCGATGCTGCCACAATGGGAAATCAAGCGGAAGGATCGCAAGACGGGCGACGAAGACACCATCATCCAGCAATCGCTCAGTGCATTTCGCCCGGTACTGTCACCCGACGGCAGCGTGATGCTTTATGTTTCGCGGTTCGAAACGGAATCAGGCTTGCGCATGCGCAATCTGGAAACCGGTGAAGATCACTGGGTGCGCTACCCAATCACGCGCGACGATCAGGAAGCGCGTTTTACTCGCGACGTTTTTCCAGGCTACGCGTTTCTCCCGGGCGCAAAAGAAATTGTCTATAACCAGGATGGAAAAATTCGCCGTCTGAATTTGGCCACCGGCGCAGAAATGGTAATTCCATTCTCCGCTAAGGTTTCACAGGAAATTGGGCCAAAGCTGGATTTTCCGCAGAAGGTCGAACAAGGGCCGGTCAAGGTGCGCCTGATCCAAGACGCGACGGAATCTCCTGACGGCAAGAAACTCGCGTTCTCCGCAATGACACATCTCTATACGCTCGATATGCCCAGCGGCAAACCAATTCAATTGACCAACGGAAATGCCCGCGCGTATCAGCCGGCATGGTCACCGGATGGCAAGTGGCTCGCTTACGTGAGCTGGACGGCCGAAGGCGGCCAGCTTTGGAAAATTCCTGCAGCGGGCGGAGCACCGCAACAGCTCTCAAAGTCGCTCGGCGTGTACAGCAATCCCTCCTGGTCGCCGGATGGCAGCCGCATCGTGTTGCTGCGTGGCAATGCTTATGACCGCGATAACAGCGCCTTCGATGGCGGACAAACTGGTAACGCGGACCTGATTTGGATTCCTTCAGCTGGCGGAGACGCGAATTTGATCTTGCCGGCTCGCGGTGCAGGCGGACCGCGCTTTACGCATGAGAAAGATCGCGTTTACGTTTATACGCCCGGCGGACTTGTTTCGCTGCGTTATGACGGCACAGACCGCCGCACACATCTGCAAGTAAAAGGGCAGGGGATTTACTTTGCTGAAGAGCCGGTGGCTGCGGATGACCTCGCGCCGAGTCCGGATGGCCAATGGGTGCTCGCGCACGTAATGAATCAGCTCTATTTGGTCGCGATGCCTGCCGTGGGCGGGGAAGCTCCCACGATTAACGTTAGCGGTCCCGCGGTTCCAGTAAAGCGCTTGACGGACATTGGCGCGGATTATTTCGGCTGGGCCGATGACGGAAAAACGATTACCTGGGCTGTCGGCGCGAGTTACTTTCGCCAGCCTTTGAGCTCGATATCCTTTGAACCGCCGAAAGATGAAAAGAAAGATGCCGACAAGAAGGACGCGGATAAAAAAGACGGAGAAAAGGACAAGAAAGAATCGGATGCGAAGGACGCGGACAAGAAAGAAGAAAAGAAGCCACAAAAATTCAAAGAACAAGAAAAAGACGTTCAGGAAATTGCGGTGGATCTAGAGATGCCCCGCAAGACGCCAAGGGGAACGGTTGTTTTGCGCGGCGCGACCGTTGTGACCATGAATGGCGATGAAGTCGTAAAGGACGCGGACATCGTCATCGAAGACAATCGGATCAAGAGCGTGGGAGCAAAGGGCAGTGCCCCTTCCGGAGCGAAGGTATTTGACGTTCGTGGAAAAACAATCACTCCTGGATTCATTGACACGCACGCGCACTGGTCAGAAATTCGCCGCGGCATTCTGGATACACAAAACTGGGCCTTCCTTGCGAACCTCGCCTACGGAGTGACGTCTGGCCTTGACGTGCAGACCGGTTCAAACGATATGTTTGCGTATCAGGATCTCGTGGATACTGGCGATATCATTGGCTTACGCGCGTTCTCCACTGGACCAGGCGTTTTTTCGGATAACAACTTCCAATCCATGGAAGAAGTGAAAGGTGTTCTGACGAAATACCAGAAGTATTACGGCACACATAACATTAAGAGCTACATCGTGGGCAATCGCAAACAGCGTCAATTCATGGTGCAGGCCTCCAAAGAGCTGGAAATGATGCCGACCACTGAGGGCGCGATTGATCTGAAGCTCGACCTCACACACGTGATTGACGGTTTCCATGGCAACGAGCACACTTTGCCTATCACGCCGCTTTACAAAGATGTGCTCGAAGTTTTCGCGAAATCTCTTCCGATCTATCCTTGCGGAACCACGCTGGACGGCGCTTGGTTCTCTCACGATAACGCAAAGCTGAATCACTTCACGCCGCATCGCGTGCTCGATGAGAGAACCAAGCGCCGTCCAGCGTGGTTCCGCAAGGATGAGTACGCATTTCCGCGTCTCGCTGCGCAAATGGCAAAATTGCTGCGCGAGGGCGGGCTTGTCGGTGTCGGCGGGCACGGGGAACAACAGGGAATCGGCTTTCATTGGGAGATGTGGATGCTCTCCAGCGGTGGCATGACACCCATGGAAGTGCTCCGCTGCGCCACTCTAAACGGATCGAGGATCGTTGGCCGCCCGCAGGACCTCGGTTCCATCGAAGCCGGAAAACTCGCGGACCTAGTGATTTTTGACAAGAACCCCCTGGACGACATTCACAACACCAATACGATCCACTGGGTTATGAAGAACGGTGAGCTGTTCGAAGGCGACACGCTGAATCAGGTGTGGCCGGAACAGAAAAAATTGGAGCCGCTGTGGTTCTGGAATAACTATGACGTTCCGAAGGCCGGGGAACCGTTGAGCTACGGCAAGACAACACAGCCGTAAGAAAGACTCAAAAGGAAGAATCGGAAGAGCGAAGCTGCCTAGGCTTCGCCCTTTTGTTTGGCGAGAGCCTTCGCTTGCGCTTCACGATACCAGTCCAGCGTGCGGCTCAGAGCCTGCGTGATGTCTGCCTCCGAATCGCGGATGTCACCATCGCGGGGCGGCTCATACTTTGCTTCGAGGGTCGTTCCACTCAGCTTCGACAGCAAGGCTATCGTTTCGTTCAACGTCACACGCCGGCCTGTGCCGATGTTAAAGACCTTGCCGGAAGCGTTGGGCGCTTCGCATGCCAGTAAGTTCGCCGCGACCGCATTCTCGACGAACGTGAAATCGCGCGACTGTTCTCCGTCTCCAAAAACCACGGGAGGAGTTGCCTCCAAAAAGTCCATGCAGAACTTCGACAGCACGCCCGAATACGGCGAGCTTGGATCCTGGCGAGGTCCAAAAATATTGAAATAGCGCAGGCACACATTTTCGAGACCGTACACCCGGCCAAACGTGTGCGCGTAGAGTTCCCCTGCATATTTTGAAACGCCGTAAGGCGAAATCGGCTCCGGCTGCATGGTTTCCACTTTGGGCAGGATTGCCGTTTCGCCGTAGGCGGCGGAGGATGCCGCGAAAACGACGCGCTTCACTTTTGCATCGCGTGCGGCGACCAAAACGTTAAGCGTGCCTTCCACGTTTATTTTATTCGTTTCGAGCGGGTCCTTCACGGAGCGCGGCACGGATGTACGAGCCGCAAGATGAATCACCAGATCCGCTTCGTGCATCGCCTTGCGAACGGCTTCGAGGTCGATAATGCTGCCCTTGATGAAGGAAATCTTGTTGCGTACTTCCGCAAGATTTTCTTCCTTGCCGGCCGAGAGGTCATCCAGAACAACGACGCTATGGCCGCGGCGGACAAGTTCGTCCACCGTGTTTGAGCCGATGAATCCGGCGCCGCCGGTCACGACGTAGCGCATTGCGAGTACTCCCGTCTCCGCAGAATGTGGCGCGCAAGGTTGCCCGGTACCCAATTCGTGCGCAACCCCTGCCCGAAGAGCAACTCAGCCGCGAGTTTTGATACTCTGTTTCTTCGGAGCGAATGCGAGTTGCGAATCTTGCAGCGCGCAAAAACAGATTGTACGACGAAAAATGAACTGTCAACTTTTTGTCAGGCGGATGCGTTTCAAAGGAAACATGAGCGGTCGCGCCACACTTACCCTGGCGATTGTCGCGGCAATTCTTCTAGCGGGAGCTGCATTTCTTTGGCTGCATTTCCGGGCAGGCAGCTCACAGCCAGTGGTCGCGTTTACGCCTATCACGCATGCAACGGAACCCCCGATGGCATCTTCGGCGGAAGAGCCGGCGACGTCCTCTCCCGGTAAACCTTCCGGGCCAGCCGCGAAAAAGACGCCGATCGAGCCGGCATTCAGTCCCCAAGCCGGCGAAGTTTTGCAATTTTCGGCAAGCCTCGCGAAAGTCAGCAACGTCGCCAGTCTGCGGCTGGAAGTCGTGGACAAAAAGGAAATGAACGGCAAGCCCGAATGGCATTTTCAAGCTACGGCAAAAACGCAAAACGCGATGCGGCTCATTTTTGAACTGGACGATCGCTTCGACTCATTCAGCGAAGGCAATTCGTACACAGGTGTGCAGTACGAAATGCATCTCAGCGAACGCGGCCAGAAAGTGCAATCCATTCAGCGGTTCACCACAACCGGGAAGGAAGCGCCACCGCCGGGCGCATCTGCAGCCGTCGTTTTGCCCGGAACAAGAGACCCGCTGGGGATGATGCAATACCTGCGTTCCGTGAATTGGGACAAAACAACCCAGGTGAAAAGCCCGGTCTTCGACGGGCGAAAGCTGTACGACGTGCGGGCGAAATTGATTGGCACGTCCGAAGTTGTGGTTCCTGCAGGCCGCTACACCACAGCGACTATCGAGATTAGCGTATTCGATAACGGCGTGGAAATGAAGGACGCGCGCTTCACGCTGTATCTGGCAAATGACGCGGCGCATACGCCAGTGCTGTTACAGGCCGTATTGCCGTTTGCGGAAGCCCGCGTGGAGTTGCAGGAAAAGAGTGAGTAAAACGCTCTCTTACTGGCCCGTTCATTAATCAACTAATTGTTAGCAGAGGACGATGCGGTCGCGGTTGCGCATCACGCGCCGGGTAGCATTGCGTGTGTCCACAACCAACTTGGAACCATCAACGATCGCGTTGTAGTCGTACGCCGAATGGTCCGTAGCGATGATCGCGCCGTCGTACGAGCCAAGCGTCTGAGGCGACAAAGGAACAGACTTCTTCCCCTCGTAGTTGTAGTGGCGCATGCGGTGCAGTTGCGGGAAATAGGGATCGTTGTAATCCAACTGCGCCCCTCGCTCCTGCAAAAGTTGCATGATTTTTAGCGTGGGCGATTCGCGAAGATCGTCCACATCTTTTTTATACGCAACGCCCAGCACGAGGAGCTTTGAACCGTTCAAACTTTTCTTCTGTTTGTTTAGCGCACTCGCAATGGCTTCCACCACGTGATACGGCATCGCCGTATTGATCTCGCCGGCGAGCTCGATGAACCGCGTTGCGAAATCGTATTCGCGCGCCTTCCACGAAAGATAGAACGGGTCGACCGGAATGCAGTGACCGCCAAGGCCCGGCCCCGGATAAAAAGGCATAAAACCAAACGGTTTGGAAGAGGCGGCGTCAATCACTTCCCAAATATCAATTCCCATGCGAAGACTCAGCAGCTTCAATTCGTTGACCAGCGCGATGTTCACGCAGCGAAAAATATTTTCGAGCAGCTTGGCCATCTCCGCAGCGCGCGTGGAACTGACCGGAACCACTCGCGAAACCACCTGCGCGTAGAGAGCTTGTGCGGCGCGGCCGCTCGGTGGATTTAACCCTCCCACCACTTTGGGAATCTGTGCCAGACCATACTGCTTGTTGCCCGGATCTTCGCGCTCGGGCGAGAAAGCCAGAAAGAAATCGCAGGGAATGTCTTCGCTTGCGGGCCCGGATGCAATCGGGCAGCGCATGCCGTTCGCTTCTAGAATTGGAAGAACCAATTCCTCTGTCGTGCCGGGGTACGTCGTGGATTCGAGCACAATCAGCTGGCCTTTTTGCAGATGGGGCTGAATGGACTCCGTCGTTTGCCGGACGTAGGAAAGATCCGGTTCGCGCCGTTCGTCGAGCGGCGTCGGCACGCAAATCAGGATCGCATCCACTTCCTTCAGCTTCGCGAAATCCGTCGTTGCCGAAAAATGCCGGCTATTCACGTACTGTTGAATCTTCATTTGCGGAATGTGTCCAATATAGGAGCGTCCGGCGTTGAGTTGTGATATTTTCGCCGGGTCCGTGTCAAAACCGGTGACCTTATGCCCCGCTTCCGCGAAACGTAGCGCTAGCGGCAGCCCAACGTAGCCGCAGCCGATAACGGCAACTTTTAGTTGTGCACCTTTGAAAAATTCTGGTCTCCGGTCCACGGGCATAACAGTGGAATCGCTCCTTCAAGAGAATGCCAACAGCAT
>WNFK01249560.1_pt1 | contig 18681 bp, 18 predicted proteins | sample 5400281 | NCBI WGS metagenome assembly WNFK01 (sample SAMN13153350, study PRJNA577476) | soil metagenome | isolation source: 20 cm soil on Douglas fir-dominated hillslope | place: USA:California | collected 2013-09-17 | reverse complement strand
CGATCGTGCGGATTGACCGGGCGCATTTCGCGGCAATCATCGCCGGCCGGCTCAATGCTCAGGCCGCGCTGCTGCGCGGCTTGCTAACTTGCGAGGGCAGCATGGCGGCCGTCATGACGTTCCAGCGGTGCCTGCCTGGGTCGCCAAACTCGACCGGCCGCGTCACCCCGATTTGCGGCGAGACCGCCGCGGCGGGGCGGAGGACCACGTGAGCGGCCAGCTGGTCCAGATACTCGAAGGCAACACCTTCGTGGTCAGCGATGAACAGGGCGACATCGAAGCCTCTGGCACGGACCCGACCGGCCTCTTCTCGTTCGACACCCGCTTCCTGTCCCGGTGGGTACTGACCATAGACGGGCAGCGGCTGAGCGCCCTGTCCACCGACGACCTGCATTACTTTCAGGCTCGCTTCTTCCTGGTGCCTGGCTCGGCCGACGTCTATGTCAACGCCACGCTGACCGTCATCAGGCAGCGCGAGGTGGCCGACGGCTTCCATGAGGAACTGCGCGTCCTTAACCACGGCAGCGAGCCAGCCGACCTGCGAATCAGGATTGACGCGGCCAGCGACTTCGCCGACCTCTTCGAGGTGAAGGACGCTCTGGCGAAGAAAGGACGCTACCGGAACCGGGTGGCCGACAGGAGCCTCATCCTCGGGTACGAGCGTGAGACGTTCGTCCGCGAGACCTGGATCAGCGCCAGCGCGAAAGCTTCGGTCGACGAGAACGGGCTGTCGTTCAGCGTGACCGTGCCTGCGCACGGCGAGTGGTCGACGGAGCTTGACGTCGTCGTGTCGCTCGGGAAGCTGGACACGCCGGCCGCGCAGCACGCCGACCGTCGCGGCCAGCGCAAGGCGCGCCGCGACATGGCCCGCGGGCTGGAAAAGTGGCTGAACCATGCGCCGCGCCTGGAGTGTGACTGGGAGCCGCTCGCGCAGATCTACCGCCGCTGCCTGACCGACCTGGCGGCCCTGCGGTTCTCCCCGCTCACTATGCCGGGCCATTCGATGCCAGCAGCAGGCCTGCCCTGGTTCATGACGATCTTCGGCCGCGACAGCATCTTCACCAGCCTGCAGGCCCTGCCGTTCACCTCCGAGCTCGCGGCCACCACACTGCGCGCGCTCGGCGAGCGGCAGGGCACGCGCATCGACGACTTCCGCGACGAGGATCCCGGCCGGATCCTGCACGAGCAGCGCTACGGCGAACTGACCGCCTTCGAGGAGCGACCGCACTCGCCCTACTACGGATCCGCCGATGCCACCCCGCTCTACCTGGTGCTGCTCGACGAATACGAGCGGTGGACCGGCGACGCCAAACTCGTCAGGGACCTCGAGCACACCGCGCGAGCCGCGCTCAACTGGATCGACGAGTTCGCCGACCTGCGCGGCGACGGCTACGTGTGGTATCAGCGCAGGAACGCCACGACTGGCCTGGAGAACCAATGCTGGAAGGATTCATGGGATTCCATCTCCTACCGCAACGGCGACCTGCCTGGCTTCCCGCGGGCCACCTGCGAGCTGCAGGGCTACGCCTATGACGCCAAGGTCCGCGCCGCACGGCTGGCCCGCGGCGTCTGGCGGGACGCGGCCTTCGCCGACCGGCTGGAGAAGGAGGCAGCCGACCTCAAGCGGCGGTTCAACAGGGACTTCTGGATCGCCGACGGCGAGTACTTCGCCGTCGCCCTGGACTGCGACGGGCGTCCGGTCGACTCGCTCACATCCAATATCGGGCACCTGCTGTGGAGCGGCATCGTGGACAAATCCAAGGCCAGGGCCATCGCCAGGCACCTGACCGGCCCTCAGCTGTTCTCCGGGTGGGGAGTCAGGACGCTGGCCGAGGGCGAGGCGCGCTACAACCCGATCGGTTATCACACCGGAACGGTGTGGCCATTCGACAATTCGTTCATCGCCTGGGGACTGCGGCGGTACGGATTCAAGGCGGAAGCCGCCAGTGTCACGGCCGGCATCCTGGAGGCAGCTGAAGTCTTCGGCGGCCGGCTTCCCGAGGCCTTCGGCGGATATCCGCGGCACCTGACCAGGTATCCCGTCCGGTACCCGACCGCCTGCAGCCCGCAAGCGTGGTCGACCGGCGCGCCGCTGCTCCTGCTGCGGACTGCGCTGGGACTTGAGCCGCACGACGACCATCTGCTGATCGACCCGGCGCTGCCGAAGCGGATCGGTCACCTCGAGTTGCTCGAAGTGCCAGGGCGCTGGAAGCGGATGGACGCCTTCGGCCGCGGGCTGATCGACACCGACCGGCTTACCTCGCGCTGATTCCGGTTCAGCTGACCGGGCCCGGCTGACCGCCGCCGGCGGCGAGCAGGTCGAGGGCCTGGAGCGCGAACCACCACTCGGCCAGGTGCTGGGTACGGACGAAACCGCGGCCCGTCAGCTCCTCGACCTTGCGCAGCCGGTACCCGAGCGTCTGCTTGTGCACATGCATCTCGGCCGCGGCACGCTGCCAGGAGCCGTCGGCTCGCACAAACGCACGCACCGTGCTGACATAGTGCGATCCGTGGGCACGGTCGTAGGCCAGCAGCTCGCCGAGAACCTGATCGACAAGCGACCGCGCCTCGGCGGGGCTTCGCGGCATCAGCAGCCTGGCGCCCTCGCCGTAGCGGACGACCTGCGCGTTGTTGGCCTCCGCGATGCCCAGGGCCCATAGTGCTTCCTGCGCGGCATCCGGAGTCCGCTCCGCGGCACCCACCACGTCGCTCACCCCCGCGCTACAGCCAGAGGCCGCCGCGTGCCCCACGAACCCGGCCGCGGCCGCCGCGGGAACGATCGCGTACAGCAGGTCATCGCGACGCAGCACGAGGCTCGCAATGTGCGCGCGGGAAGTGGCCCGGTGCACGCTGTCCTCGGCCCCCGGCTTCGTGGCCCGCAGGACGACCATCACGCTGGCCGCGAAGTCGGGGCGCTCGGGCTCGCCCGCTCCCACCCCGCCCGCCGGCCGCCAGCCACGGTGCGGGTCGAGCAGCTGGGCGAGCAGCTCCGCGCCCTCGCGACGGTGACGCTCGCGCTCGGACACGATCTGGGCGAGCTGAACCGCGCCAGCGACCGCCACGTGCTGAAGCACAGAGACGCTGGGCAGCCGACCGCCCAATGGCTCGACGACCAGCGCCGTCAGCGGCTCGCCGGGAACGGCGACCGCCAGCGCGGGCACCTCGCCGTCACCGCTGCCATCGCGGCTCAGCCACAACAGCCCGGGAATGGCGTGGCCGTGCTCGGCCACGCTCCGTGCGAGCAGCCGGCCGAGCGGGCCGACGGTCTGGTCATCGAACACCGACGCCCCGGTCTCGGCGTCAATGAGGTGTAGCCGAAGCCCAAGCCGGCGGCCCAGGGAATCGAAGGTCGCCCGCCCCAGGTCGCCGGCCGCCATCCAGAGCCGTAGCAGGTCATAGAACTGGGCAACGTCTCCCAGCGGCTCCTGGCCGGCAGGTCAAGCTGGCCGGCTCGCTCCGCCAGCTCAGGCGTGACCGGAGCACCGCCGGTGCCCAGGCCCATCACGAGCCCGCTCGCCCCGATCCTGGCCAGCTGGCCGGCGAAATGCACCTGCGCGTCTGGCGATGCTCCGATGCCGGTCCCGTTCGTCAGTAGCAGCTCGCCAGGGCCGAGCCAGTCCCATGGCGCCGGCAAGTCCGAGGCGTGCGCCCAGGTGATCTCCCGGTCCAGACCGGACGCTCCCCCGACCAGCGTGAGCTGCAAGCGGGGTCGGTCGAGCAACTCTCGGACGGTCATCGTCATCGCTGTCCCCCGTCAGGGAACCGGGTGCCATGCCCGTCATACCACGTTATGAACCCGCGCAGGAAGTCTGCACCGCAGTCGGATGGTCAAGGCCGATGACAGGCCCGATGCTTGCCGGCATGAACGCCGTCGGGACGTACCAGTGAGCACGCCTGACCGATCCAGGGCGGGCCAGAATCTTGCCACTACCGCGACCCCTGCCGCGCCCGTCGCCTGGCCCGCAGGGTACTCGGCCGCCGCATGCCTGACCTTCGACCTGGACGCCGAGGCCGCCGTGCTGACCGCCGACATCTCCTCGGTCTACCGGATGAGCCCGATGAGCCATCAGGCCTACGGCCCGCTGGCCGGCGTCCCGCGGATACTCGCACTCCTGGCCAGGCACGACATCAGCGCGACGTTCTTCGTGCCCGGCTACTCGGCGCACCGCTACCCCGCCGTCGTACGGGCGATAGCGGCTGCGGGCCACGAGATCGCTCACCACTCGTACTTCCACGAGAACACCATCGGCATGGACGCGCGGACCGAAGCGGACATGATCGACCTCGGCCTGGAAGCGCTCTGGGACGTCGCCGGCGTGCGGCCGGCCGGATACCGGGCGCCGATGTGGGAGCTGACCTACAACACCCCGCGTCTGCTGGCCGAACGCGGCTTCCTCTACGACTCCAGCCTGATCGAGGTCCCCGCCTGGTGGGGTCTTGACGACTGGGAGCAGTACGCCTTCCTGCCCGACCTGATCGGATCCGGCGTGATCGAGAGCCCGGCCAAGGCACTGGAGATGTGGACCCTCGAGCTGGAGGCCATGCACGCGATCGGCGCCGCATTCGTGCTCACCTGTCACCCGTTCCTCTCCGGCCGGCCGGCCCGTGCCCGCGCCCTTGAGCTGCTAATTGACCGGATGGCTGCCCTCCCAGGACTCTGGATCACCACCGTCGGCGAGGTGGCGCAGCACGTCTCGGGGCTCGGCCTGACCCCGCGGCCATGTCCGCAGCCGGTCTTGCCCGACGCGGCCTACTGGGTCGCGCGCCCGTCACGTGACCACATCGAGAAGGGAAACCGACATGACGGAGATCGCGCCTGAGCAAGCCGTCGCGCCTGACCTATCCCACACTCCTGTCAGGGATTTCACACTCCGGTCCGCGTTCGCGCTGGCCTTCTCCGACGTCTCGCCGATCGTCGGGATCTACTCGGTATTCGGCCTCTGCCTGGTCGTGGCGGGCCCGGCCTTCTTCTGGGGCTTCCCCGTCGTCCTGATCGGCCAGCTCGCCGTCACCGGAGTCTTCGGCGACCTGGTCTCGAAATGGCCGTTCCAGGGCAGTGTGTACGCGTGGGCGCGCCAGCTGTTCGGCGCCCGCTACGGCTGGTTCGCTAACTGGGCGTACAGCTGGGGCCTGGTGATCGCTATGGGCGCGGTCGCGCTCTTCGCGGCGGAGTTTCTCGGCCCCGCGATCGGGCTCAACTCGCTCACCGAGACGCAGACCAGCCTGCTGGCGCTCGGCGTCCTGGTCTTCGGCACGATCGCGAACATGATCGGCAGCAAATTCCTGCGCGGACTGCTGTACGTGTCGATGACCGCGGAGCTGATCTCCTCGCTGGGAATCGGGATCGCGCTGCTATTCTTCCACCGCGCGCACTCGTTCTCGTTCTTGTTCAGCGGCGCGGGCACCGCGCACGGCGCCGGCTGGCTCTTCGGGCCCTTCCTCGCCATCGTGGCGTTCATCGGCTTCTCCTTCGTGGGCTTCGAATCCGCGGGCTCCATCGCTGAGGAGGTCCAGGGAGCCAGGCACGTGCTGCCGAAGGCGATCAGCCTGTCGCTGCTCACGGTCGGCTTGCTGGTCATGTTCGCGACGCTCGGGCTGCTGCTCGCCCTCCCCGACCTCGGCGCGGTGCTGTCCGGCAGCGACAAGAACCCGATCGCCACGACGTTGGAAGCCCGCCTCGGCGGAGGAACGGGCCGCGCGCTGCTGGTCATGCTGACCATCGGCTTCACCGCGAGCATGATCGCCGTGCAGGCCGCCGTGTCCCGCGCCATCTGGGCCAGCGCCCGCGCTCGCGAGCTTCCCGTGTCCGGCCTGCTCGGCCGGCTCAGCGGCGCCGAGCGCCTGCCCCGCCACGTCATCGGACTGACCTGCATCATCGCCGGGATCCTGGTGTTCATCCACAACGCGAACGTATTCACGCTGCTGCTCAGCGCGGCGACCGCCGGCTTCTTCGTGTCCTACGCCCTGCCGGTCGTGGCCGCGGCCATCACGCGCCTGCGCGGTGGCTGGACTCCCGGACCCGTATCGATGGGCAAGGCCGCGGCAACGGTCACGTACTTCGCGGCCATCTGGATGATCGCCGAGATCATCAACATCGCCTGGCCGCGCAACACCTACGGCGGCGTCTGGTACCTGAACTGGGGCATCGTGCTAGCGATCGTGGTGCTCGGTGTTGTCGGCGCGATGGTCTCCACGTTCGTCTTCCGCCGGGGCGGCGAGGCAGTCACGGCCCAGTTCGAGCCCGTCGTCACCGACCCGGAGGGCGAGTGAGCGTCGTGCCGGAGCCGCGCCAATGAGTACCGGAGCAGACCCGGTGGTTGCCATCACCGGCGCCGCCAGCGGCATCGGCGCTGCCACCGCCGCGCTGTTCAGCAGGCAGGGCTGGCGCACGGCCGGCCTGGACCTGCGGCCATCAACCACCGACCTGTCCATGACATGCGACGTGACCGACGCTGCCGCGGTCCGCTCCGCCATCGACGCACATAACAAGGGCGCAGTGGGACTCGATGCTGCAGGTGATTCTTGGCGGGACGGTGAACACATGCGCAGCGGTGCTCCCGCACATGATCGCCAGGCAGAGTGGAACGATCATCGCGATATCGTCCGAGCTCGCGCTGGGCGGCAGCGCTACCGACCTGCATTATGTGGCTGCTAAAGGGGCCGTACTCGGGCTGGTTAAGTCACTCGCCGCCGAGTTTGCCGCCACCCCGATCCGGCTCAACGTCGTCGCGCCAGGCCCGACCGATACCCCGCTGCTCGCCCCCGACTCGCTGTGGCGCAAGCCCGGCTACCTGGCGACGCTGCCACTCGGCCGGCTGGTCCGGCCAGGGGAGGTAGCTGCGACGGCCTACTACCTCGCGACAGAAGGCCGCGCGTACTGCGGTGAGGTGCTCTCGCCAAACGCCGGGGCGGTGATGTGAGCATGACCGCCGTGAATGGCCGGCCGGTCGCGTTTGTCACGGGAGCGGCGCAGGGACTTGGCCACGCGACAGCGCTGCGACTGGCCGCCGACGGCTTCGCCGTGGCCGTCAACGACATCAGCGACGACGGCAGGCTCGCCGCCCTGGCGAGCCAGATCGGCGGGCTCGCGGTCCCCGGCGACATCGCCGATCCGGACGCGGTGACAGCGATGGCGCGCGAGACGGCCGGGCACTTCGGCGGTGTGGACGTCCTCGTCGCCAACGCGGCCGCCATGGAGATGGGCCCGTTCCTCACCCAGGACCCGCGGACCTGGTGGCGCCAGGTCGAGGTGAACCTCTCTGGTCACTTTCGGTTGATCCAGGCGGTGGTTCCGCACATGCGCGCCGCTGGCGGCGGGCGGATCGTGCTGATCGCATCGGGCTGGGGCGTCATCGGCCACCCGAACGCCACCGCCTACGCCGCGTCCAAGGCCGGCCTGATCGCGCTGGCCAAGGGCCTGGGCCGCGAGCTCGCTCCGCAGGGCATCCTGGCCAACGCGATCGCACCGTCCTACATCGACACCGAGCAGCTGGGCGTGGACGCGGCCGATGCCGGGATCACCCTGGACGAGATGCGCCAGCGCTACCGCGAGCTCATCCCGACCGGCCAGCTCGCCACCGCCCCGGACATCGCGGCCGCCGTGGCCTTCCTGGCGGGCCCGGGCGGCAGCGCCTTCGTCGGGCAAGTGCTGCAGCCGGGCGGCGGGGTGACCCGCACTAGAGCCTGACCGGCCCCAGACCGAACGACACATCATGGAGGCGACTTTGCCCGAGCCAAGCCCCGCACCGGTCGGACCAGTCGACGGGCGCCTGGTGCCGCGCTTCGCCGGGGCCGCTACCTTTGCCAGGCTTCCCGAGGTCGACCAGGTGACGGACTACGACGTGGCTGTCCTCGGCGTGCCTTTCGACAACGGGACGTCATACCGGCCGGGGGCCAGGTTCGGCCCGATGGCTGTGCGGCAGGCCTCCCGGCACCTGCGGCCCGGCTACCACGTGGAGCTTGGGCTGTCGCCATTCGAGGCCGTGCAGGTTGCCGACGCGGGCGACGTGCCCGTGACGCCGTTCGACATCGGGACTGCCATGACCCAGATCCGCGACCATGCCGCGGATCTGATCCGCGGCGACCGCAGGATCGTGGCGATCGGCGGCGATCACACGATCGCGCTGCCGATGCTCAGGGCGGTTACGGCGCTGCGCGGTCCAGTCGCGCTCGTGCATTTCGACGCGCACCTGGACACCTGGGATACCTACTTCGATGCTCCGACCACGCACGGCACCGTATTCCGGCGGGCCTTCGAGGAGGGGCTGCTGATCGAGGACCATTCGGTCCATATCGGCATCCGCGGGCCGATCTACGGCGAGCAGGACCTGGCCGACGATCGCCGATTCGGCTTCCGTACCATCCGCACCAGCGACGTCGACGACCTTGGCATCGGCGGCACCATCGACGCGGTGCTCGCCAGGGTCGGCGACCTGCCCGTCTACCTGTCCGTCGACATCGACGTCCTTGACCCGTCAATAGCACCAGGGACCGGCACGCCCGAGGCTGGCGGGCTCACCAGCCGCGAGCTGCTGCGCGTGCTCCGCGGGCTCACGAAGGTGCACCTAGTCGGCGCGGATGTCGTCGAGGTCGCCCCGGCGTACGACCACGCCGAGCTGACCACCGTCGCCGCCGCGACGGTCGCCTATGACCTGATCACGCTGATGGCGCGCCAGGACATGGCCGGTACCCCTTCATGAGACGGACTCAGCCTCTTGGGGAGCCCGATGCCGAGCGCTGACAAGCCGCTGCACCCGGCCCTTCGGCGCAACGGATCGGGCATCACCGCTGACGGCGAGTTCCATATGCCGACCCGCGCGTTGTTCGGGCGCGGGATCGCCGGCCAGGCTCCGGCGCACGTCACCGCGTTCGGCGCCAAAGCCGTGCTCCTGGTCACTGATCCTGGCGTCCGGGCCGCCGGCCTGGTGGCACCTGTGCAAGCGGCGCTGACCGATGCCGGAATCGCCGTCAGGGTGTTCGATCAGGTACGGCCCAACCCCCGGGACGTAGACTGCCTGGCCGGCGCGGAGGCGATGCGATCCGGCGGCCAGCAGTTGCTTGTCGCGGTGGGCGGTGGATCCGCGATCGACACCGCCAAGTGCATCGGCCTGCTCCTGACCAACGGCGGCCACCCCAGGGACTGGGAGGACTTCGGCGCTCTGCGGCACGATCCGCTGCCGGTCCTCGCGATCCCGACGACGGCCGGCACGGGCAGCGAGGTGAGCCCGTCCGCCGTCATCACAGACACCGTCCGCAGCAAGAAGATGAACCTGTTCGACATGCGGAACTGCCCGAGGATCGCACTGGTCGATCCCGACCTCACGGTGTCCTGCCCCGCATCGGTGACCGCTTCGTCAGGCATGGATGTCCTGTCCCACGCGGTCGACTCCCTCCATTGCCTGCTGGCCACCCCCGCCTCCGACGCGCTTGCGCTCGAGGGAGCTCGGCTCGTCGCCCGGTATATCCGCCGTGCCTTCCGCACGCCGTCGGATATTGAGGCTCGGTGCGGGATGGCCCAGGGCAGCCTGACAGCGGGCCTGGCCGTCGGGCTCACTGACGTCTCAGGGGCGCATGCGCTTGCCGAAGCGATGGGCGGCCTGTACGGCCATCCGCACGGCTACTGCTGCGCAGTCAGCATGCCTGCCATCATGATTTACAACATGGAATTCAGTGCCGAGAAGTACGCGCGGCTCGCCGTGGCTCTCGGCACGGATCATCCAGGCCTCAGCGAGACTCAGCTGGCCCAGGCCGCCATCGGCGCGATCAGGCAACTCAACGCTGATCTAGATGTGCCGCCGATGCGCGCGCTCATCCGGGCAGAGGACCTGGACGTTCTGGCGGACAAGGCCGCCGCGAACACGAGCGCCCCGTCCAACCCGCGGACCGCGACGGCTGCCGACTTCCGCGGCATGTTCGCCCGTGAACTGGCCGTTGATTCGTCGAACTAGCCCTGCGCAGAGGACCCCATGACGAAAAGGGTGACCGGGCGCCCTGCCGTGGTCACCGGCACGGCGCACGGGATCGGAGCAGGCATCGCCGCCGCGCTCCAGGACAATGGCGCCGTCGTGCATGGCGTCGACAAGGACACAGTCGACCTGACCAGCGTTACCGCGGTGCGGGAGTTCTTCGCTGGGCTCGGCGGCACCGACATCCTGGTCAACAACGCCGGAGGCGTCTGCGGACAGATCGGCCGGCCTCTGGAGGACGTGTCCGACCAGGACTGGCGCGAGATACTCGACGCGAACCTGACAACGTCGTTCCTATGCACACGGGCGGTGGTGCCAGCAATGAAGGAACGCCGCTACGGCCGGATCATCACGATCTCATCGGCGGCCGGGCTGAGCGTCAGCAAGACCGGGATCCAGGCCTACGCCAGCGCGAAGGCCGCCCAGATCGGATTCACCCGGCAGCTGGCGCATGAACTCGGCCCGTTCGGGATCACCGCAAACTGCATCGCCCCCGGGTTCGTCCTGTCGAACCCGACCAGCATCCGGCAGTGGGACAGCTACGGCAGCGACGGCCAGCGCGGGATCGTCAACGGCATCGCGATGCGCAGACTGGGAACTCCTGGCGACATCGCCAATGGCGTCCTGTTCTTCGCGGCCGAGGAATCCTCCTGGGTGACCGGCCAGACGATCGCGATTGACGGCGGCGATGCTCTCCTTTGATCCCGATGACGCCCGGTACCTCAGCGAGCTCGCCGAGTTCGTCGGCGTCCCCAGCGTGAGCCGGGACGCCACTGCAGGCACCATGCACGCCGCCGCGCAGTGGCTGGCCGGCCAGCTTCGCTTCGCCGGCGGCCGGGTGGTGCGGACCGGTGGTCATCCCGTGGTCCTAGGCGAATGGCTTGGCTCCCCGGGGGCGCCGTTCGAGCTGACTGTCGACGGCGATGTCGTCCGCGGGCGGGGCACGACCGACGACAAGGGACCCGTCTTTATCGTCCTGAAGACCGCCCAGGCGTTCGCCGGGCAGGAGGGCGGCCTGCCGCTCAACGTCAAGTTCCTGTTCGAGGGCGAGGAGGAGATCGGCAGCCCGAACCTAGCGGCGTTCCTCCGCCGCCATGCTGGCGAGCTCGCCGCCGACCTGGTTGTTTCGGCGGACGGAGCGATGTGGCGGCCAACCGAGCCATCGGTCGCTCTCGCCTCCAAGGGCCTGGTCACGCTGGATGTCAGGGTTGAGGGCGCCAACAGCGACCTGCACTCTGGCCGCTACGGCGGGACGGTCGCGAATCCGCTGCATGTCCTCAGCGCGATCCTGGCCAGCCTGCACGATCGCGACGGGACCGTCGCCGTGGCTGGCTTCTACGACGGTATCGCGCCGCTCACGGCGGCTCGCCGCCGGCAGCTGGCCGCCATCTCCTTTTCTGAACCGCAATACCTGCGCGACCTCGGGCTGACGCAGGCGCACGGGGAGGCGGGCTATTCCACGCTCGAGCGCCTCTGGGAGCGGCCGACCCTGGACGTCAACGGCATCTGGGGCGGCGGGAAGTACACGGTGATCCCCCGCGTCGCGGTCGGGCACGTGTCCTGCCGCCTGGTGCCTGGCCAGGACCCCGACCACGTGATCGAGGTGATCACTGCCCACGTCAGCCGGGTAGCCGCCGCGGGCATGCGCGTCACTGTACACCCGGACGCGGCCAGGGTCCCGGCCTACACAATCCCGGCCGACCACCCGGCCATCACCGCCGCGACCGCGGCCCTGGAATCGGTCTACCCAGGCCAGGAGGTGCTCCAAGCGTGCGTTCCTGGCACGCTGCCGGCCACAGTCCTGTTCGAGCGGGAGCTGGGGGTGAAGACCTTGTTCTTCTCCTTCTCAACGGCCGATGAGAAGCTGCACGCGCCGAACGAATTCATGCGCATCCGGCGCCTCCGCGAGGGAATGCGGGCGTGGGAGCAACTGTGGCGCCTCCTGGCCGCCGGCCCGCACCGGCTTCCCGCCGCTTGACCAACTGATCAGGTCGCCGGCCAGGTGACCAGCCGCTCCGGCGCGGCGGCCTTCGCCTACGCTTGAACGAAAGACCAGATAGCTGCGGAGAGCACCTGCACATGACTGAGCGCAAGCCGGCCGGCATGAGCTTCCCCTCGTGGATTCGACCAGCAAATCAATGAGGCCGCCGAACGGGGCGCCTTCGACCACCTTCCTGGCGCTGGCAAGCCGCTGCCGCGGCGCGACGAAACCGACGCCGGGCAGGCCTGGCTGCGCGGTCAGCCGATGGCAGCAGGCACAGTCCGCCACGCTCGACGGCCACCGGCCGGGTAATGCACGTAATGGTTTGTCACCTATCGGTACCGGAAATGGTTGCCGTATCACGGTCATTTCCCGGTCAGGCGTACTGTAGCCCGTGCTCGAAGTCACAGCCATCCATTGAGGAGGCATCACATGACCACAGGCATGAGGAGGGACCCGGCTGTCCTAGTTGCCCGGGTAGGCAGGCACTGGGGGTGGCTGCTGGCGTTCGGGATCATCACCGTCGGAATCGGCATCGCTGCCCTGGTCTGGCCCGGCCGCACGCTGGTGGTGGTGGCCGTGCTGTTCGGCATTCAGCTGATCGTGATGGGCATCTTCCGGTTCGCCGCCGCTTTCGCAACCGACGATCTCACCGGCGGAACGCGGGTGCTCTACGCGCTGCTCGGTGTGCTGTCGCTGATCATCGGCCTGTACGCGGTGCGGCACATCCTGATCACGCTGCTCGCGCTGGCGCTGCTGCTCGGCATCTTCTGGATCGTCAGCGGCGCGGTGGAGCTCTTCACGGCGGTGTCGCACCGCGAGATGCCAAATCGGGCCTGGAACGCAGTGATGGGAATCATCAGCGTGCTGGCCGGCATCGTGCTCCTGTGGCTTCTGATCTTCGGCATCATGCAGATCACGCTCGCGTTCCGGATCCGCTCGCTCGCCTGACTCGCGAAGTAACTGCCATGGTCAGGTCGTTGTCCGGGACGTCGGTGATCAGCATGTGGCCCGGCGCGTGCGTGACGGCGAAGGGTAGCTGAGCGGCGACGAGCGCCGCCTGCGCCGTGACACCGCAGGCCCAGAAGACCGGTACGTCACCGGCCGCCGACTGAACCGGGTCGCCGAAGTCGGGCCGTGACAGGTCGGCGATCCCGAGGGCCGCAGGATCGCCGGCATGGACTGGGGCGCCGTGCGCCGCGGGGTACCGGGCAGTGAGGGCGGCCGCGGTGGCGACAAGTCCGGCGGGCACCGGCCGCATGGAGACGACGAGCGGGCCGGCGAACCGGCCGGCTGGCTCGCACTGGCGGTTGGTGATGAACATCGCCACGTTGGCGCCCTGCTCGAGGTGGCGCACCGGGACGCCTGCGGCAACGAGCGCACGCTCGAAGGTGAAGCTGCAGCCGGTCAGGAAGGCGACCAGGTCATCCCGCCAGTACCCGGTGATGTCAGCTGGCTCGGCCACCAAGTTCCCGTGCTCCCAGATCCGGTACGCGGGCAGGTCCGTCCGCAGGTCGGCGCCGGGCGCCAGGCGCGTCGACGCGCTGCCGGGCGCGGTCACGTCGAGCAGCGGGCACGGGCCGGGGTTGCGGCCGGCGAACCGCTCGAACTCGCCGGCGGCCTCCTGCGGCAGGACGATCAGGTTGGCCTGAGCGAACCCAGGCGCGCAGCTCGCGGTCGGCATCCGTACGCCCGCCCGGAAGCGAGCGCGAGCTCCGGCTGGCGAGAGGTATTCCACCGTCGTCATGCCGGAGGTTCCGGGCGAGCAAAGTCCGCCGGTATCGCCGATCGGCAAGCTGGTCATCTGAGTGCCTTCCTGGGAGCCGCGCAACCGGCGGGACCGGCGGGACCGGCGCGCCCAGGGCGCCGTCAGCCCGGCAAGTCCTGCACGTCCTGCTTGGTGAGATTGAGATGGAATCCGTCTGCGTCGACGCTTGCGACCGCGTCCCGGGGGATAGGCAGCTCCCTTCGGCCCCACTTGTGACGCTCCCGGAGCAGCACGTAAGTCACGCGGCGGTCGCCGGGATCGACAATGACCCCCTGGACCCGCCCGACGTCGCCGTCGGTGGCATGGATGTGCTCGCCGCGGGGCACTTCCGTCTTCCCTTCGGGCACCAGATCGGAGGTCACCGTCTGCGCGACCCACGGCACGTTGTCCGCGCTCACTCCCGGCATCCCGCCGCGGTCGGCATAAGCGGGCCACGAGATGACCTGTTCCTCGCCATAGTCCTGGTAGCCCCTGGTCCCTGGCACGAACTGCGTCTCATCGGCCGGCTTGAGCTGCCAGTACTCCGCCAAGGTGCAGCGGAGCGTGACCGCCCGATCGGTCGCGGCAGCTACCTGGTCGAGTGGAACAAGCTGCCCGAGTCCCTGCCGGTGCGGTTCTTCGACCACCAGATCGGTGACCGAATCGTTGGCGGGGTCGATGACCAGGCATCTGACCTCGCCCCTCCTTGGACTCTAACGCGACTCCAGCCAGCTACGGCGTCAGGCCGGCTTGCCTGCGTCAATCCAGCGGGCGAAGACGTTGGTTCTCTGTTCCGGCCAGGCGCCGTCGCAGGGCATCGTGCCGGCCTGCAGGCGCTCGAGGATGGCCTCGGCGTGCTGGTCAACATCCGCGCGCGACCACAGGTCAAACGCGAACAGCATGGATTGCCGGTCGCGGAGGCGGAACAGGGGCCTGATGTGCTGCTCGAACCGGACAGGCGCGCCGGCCGCGGGAAGCGCTGGCTCCGGCTCGTCCTGAACCTCCGGCGCGGCGAGCGCGGAGACCCGCGACCCTGGCGGGCCAGCGGCGGTGTTCCAGTCCCAGTGCGGCATCGGCATGTGCTCCGGCGGCCTGGCACCGGCGCGGGAGTTCTCAACCGCGAGGCGCGACCCCCATTCGAGGTAGGAACCGAACGCTGACCGGAACTCCGGATCGTTGGGCAGCCCGGCGTCACGGGCGGAGGCCAGCAGCAGCGTGACCCACCGGGCTCGTCTCTCCTCGGTCAGCTCCTTGCCGACGTGCTGCGAGATCATCCGCGGGTAACCGCCATACTCCGTGCTGTAGAGCTTCGGCCCGCAGAACACCTCAGCCAGCCATTTCGCGACCCGCTGGGGATGGTCAGGCGACATGTCCGCGAAGAGCGGCGCGAGCAGCGGATCGGCCGGGACGTACTTTTCGTAGAACGTACGGGTCATCCTGGTGAGCGCAGGCAGGCCGCCCGCCCACTCGAAGATGGTCGGCTCGCGGTCGGGATCGGGCACGGGATCGGTGAACTGGACGTACCAGTGCATGCCGCTGCAGAATGGCTTGTTCTGCGAATGCCCGCACCTGCACAGCGCGTAGTGCTCGGCGGACGCACCCTCGTTGCGATGCTCGGCCTCGCCGTGGCCGTCAGTCAGCGGAATCGCGCCAGTGACCCGGTAAGGGCCGTCCTTGGTCACCTCGATCGACGGCCCGCGCCCGTGGTGGTGATCGACCTCGCCGCGGGCTTCCACGTCGTCGATGCCGTAGCTGAGCGCCCCGGACGGGCAGTCGCGGACCGCCCGGATGATCTCGTCCATGCGGCCACCGCTCGGCGTGACGAACGGCTCTTTGCCCTGGTGGAACACGCCCGCTAGCCGGTCGGTGCAGAACCCCGAGTGCTGGCAGGTCCCGCGGTTGTCATAGATCGTCACCTGCTGTCCCTGGTAGGTATCCCTTCGGTCGGTGACCCGCGCGGGGTCCTTGCCGTCGGTGAACCCGAGCGCGGCATGGCTGCCATCGCACAACGGCTTGATCTTCGACTCGCCGCAGCGGCACAGCGCCAGCTGCGGCCGCACCGGCAGCGGCTGACCAAGCCAGTCCAGCAACAGGCGGGCGTTGGTCACGAGGTACGGTCCGTTGGTCATCGCCTTGATGTCCGCGGGAAGGCCTGCCTGCATCCCCGCCAGCTCGGCGATCTGGCCCGCGGCGGATCCGTCATCGGCCAGCCCGATGGCCAGGTCTTGGAGCGCGGCAGCCGCCTCCGCCAGTTCCGCTACCTCAGGGCGCTGCGCCCGCAGCGCCGTCGCCGTCCGCGCAAGCTCCCAGAGCCTGTCGGCTATGCGGCCAGCGGCGGCGACGTGACGCTCTCCACCCTCGGGTTCCTCACCGCCGGGCACGGTCCCGGCGGCCTGGCGCAGGGGCCTTGCCACGCTGTCACTTAGCCGGCTCCTGATGCGACGGGCCTGCTCGTCGCCCTCGGCCGCGAGCGCGGTCTCGGTGTCAGCAACCTCGCGCAGCAGCGAGGTCAGTGCTGCATCGGTAACCGGCATAGCTATTCGCCCTCCGTCCGAACATGCCAGCGCCTGGCGCTTGCCACGTCATGGCCGCTGCCGCTTGCAAGACGGTGGCACGGATATCCCCGCGCCACCATCGGGTTTCCCGCGCCACCGTCAGGCGTCTCTTTCAATACAATGCAGTATTGTATTGTATATGAGGCACGGCCCGTCCAACGGCGCGGGCCGCCGTGGCCGCTCACGCGATCCAGGCATCGACGCCCGGCTGCTGGCCGCGGCGTACCGGCACCTGTCCGTTAACGGATTCGAAGCGCTGTCGCTCACCGGCGTCGCGCGGGAAGCCGGCACTACCCGGCAGGCGCTCTACCGCCGGTGGCCAGACAAGGCCAGCCTCGCTGCCGCTGCCCTCGCCGCGGCGGCCGACCTCGGGCTTGCTGTCCGGTCCGAAGACCCGCTCGCCGACCTTGCCGCCGAGCTCGCCGATTTCCAGCGGGGCGTCTCCCGGCCTGGCCGCATGTCACTGGTGGGGACCATGCTGCAAGACAGCACTGACCCAGCCCTCATGGCCCGCTATCAGGCCGAGGTAATCGCACCGCGCCGCCGCCGGATCCGGGCCATTCTCCGGCGAGCGCAGCACCTCGGCCTCATCGACGCCGACGCTGACCTGGAGGTGGCCGTCACCATGGGCACCGGCTCGTGGTATGCCCGCGCCGTCGCCGGTAACTCGCCACCACCGGACTGGCCAGCCAGGACGGCGGCGCTGATCTGGCGGGCGGTCGGCGGCACGATCAGCAGCGGGTAACCGGGCCCGGCGACCCTGCTGGCGGCAGCCCGAAACCGGGCTAACCGTCAGGACGCGCAGTGCTAGTCCGCTCCAGCACTCCTGATCGCCGCGAACTCCGCAGTGCTGAGGTTTCGCCCGGGCGCGACTCGGCGACGACATTGACAATAGGCTCGTCTGGCCGACATTCCCGTCTGCGGCCTGGGGTTCCTATGACGCAGTCAGAGCACCACCATGATCACGCGCACCAGGGCCATGGCCCGGCCGGCGAGGAACTGTTCAACGAGGCATTCTGGGATCAGCGGTACGGTGCGAGCGGAGCGCTATGGAGCGGTCACCCCAATCCCCAGTTGCTAGCCGAGGCATCGGGCCTGCCCCCAGGTAGGGCGCTAGACGCCGGCTCCGGGGAAGGCGCGGATGCGATCTGGCTGGCTGAGCGCGGCTGGCTGGTGACCGCCGTCGACATCTCCACGGTCGCCCTCGACCGCGGCGCAGCTCATGCCAGGCAACTCGGCAGCGAGCTAGCGGAACGGATCACATGGCAGCAAGCTGATCTGCTCAACTGGGGGCCGCAGCCGCAGACCTACGACCTGGTCTCGGCGCAGTTCATGCAGCTGCCCGCCGCGAGCAGAGCCGCCCCGCCGACCTGAAAACAACCGCGGCCCGTCCCCCGCTGCCCGAACTGTTCTTCACCGCCTCAGATGTCGCGTCCGCGCTCGACCCGTCGCTGTGGACGATCCTGGTCAGCGAGGCTCGCCGTCGATACGCGCGCGACCCCGACGGGCATCCGGTCGCGGTATACGACGAGGTAGTCGCCGCCCGACGCAACTGACTGCCATATCCAACCTCGTGTACAGGTGTCTGTATCACAACCTGATTTACTTCAACGAGGTCGACAAGGGCGGCCACTTCGCCGCGTGGGAACAGCCGGGCCTGTTCGCCGAGGAGATCAGGGCGGCGTTCCGGTCGCTGCGCCAACCGGACCAGGGATGACGGCAAGCGCGGGCGCATGCGTCCTCCCCCCCGGCGGGTCATCGCGTCATTATCTGGTGCCGACAATCAACCGTTCGCGGTCAAACGTCGCTGACGTGATCCGCCAGTCGAGTCCGTTAAGCAGCAGCAGTACCGCCGCGCCGCCGAGGGCAAGGCCGAGCGTAGCGTGGATCACGTTGAACGCGATGAGCGACGTCACAGCGACCGTCGGGAGGCTCGCGAGCATGCCGAGCTGCTGAGCGACCCTAATGTCATTCGATCTCGCGGAAATCCCGATGCCAACCCAGATGGACCAGGCCGCGAGCAGCGGGGTGAACCGCGTAGGCGATCACAACCGAAGGAGCGAGCGCCGCCAGCGCCTTGCCGAGCAGGAATTCGTCGCGGCGGACCGGCGTGGTGAGCACCGGCTCCAGGGTTCCTTGCTGTCCCTCGCCGACCACCGCGTACGCCGCGACTAGCGCGGGACGATCGCGGGTATGGCCAGCAGGTAGAGGAGGGAATCCTCGTGCCGGAGCTGTGTCGATGCCAATGCCGACACAGCGAAGACCTGGATCAGCGGCTGGATGAGGAAGATAGCCGGGATGACCGCCATCGCCACGACGATCGAGCCGTTGCGGCGGTACTCCCTGAGCTCTTTTGTGAGTCGCTGATCGACCGCACGTCGCTGCCGGCGGCGACGAGAGCTCGGGTGACTGCTGGCGCGGCGACCGCTGGCT
>WNFK01145680.1_pt1 | contig 18690 bp, 16 predicted proteins | sample 5400281 | NCBI WGS metagenome assembly WNFK01 (sample SAMN13153350, study PRJNA577476) | soil metagenome | isolation source: 20 cm soil on Douglas fir-dominated hillslope | place: USA:California | collected 2013-09-17 | reverse complement strand
TTTCGTGCAATGGACCGTTAGCTGGGTCGCCTTATCACTCGTGGCGCCGATCTCGTCTTTTCGACCGCGTTATCGCTGCGACTACAGTATGCAACTGCCGAAGGAAGTCCGCCGTGGCTCGCCCGGGATCACTGTTCTCCGCAAGGATTGGCTCGATCCCTCGGCTGCGAAGAACGATTTCCTGCGCCTGGTTCGGTTGTGCCATGAAGATATAGGACTTTGGTCGCTGCTCGACAAATGGCGAGTTCTTCCAGAGCTCCTGCAGACGAAAGAGGAGGTAACGCGTGTTGATGTCGTGAAGGCTGTACCCGATGAACAGCAGAGGACGCGCCAGGCAGTCGGCACGAAGGCGGATGTCCAGGGGCGTCTCAAAACTCATGCGCTGGAAGTAGCTCGTCTCCGTAAGTACAAGAGACTCATCGTCCTCGAAATCGCCATGAAACTTGATGATCTCTGTGGCGGCCTTTGGATCGAGGGTAAGATCCGCCATATTTGCAACCTTGTGAAACGGCTTCTTTCTCGCAGCAAACGCGTTCTCCAGCCAACGGTCATAATTTGTGGTGTAGATGATCGGAAAATCAAGGTCAATGATGAGGTTATGAATATCGGATTTGCTGACATCGATGGTTGGCGAATGCCACCTCTCGTCCATCCAACTCCGCAGCGCTCCTAGTTTGCCGTGTCGAAGCATGTAGGCTTCAGCCACTATCGGATAATCCGAAAAATCGAGACTTGTCTCGAAGAACTCCATTTCGCTGCTAACATGCTCGATCAATTCGTGGAAGTCCGGCAGTCCGAGATACTGCGAAATGCCTCCTCCAACAAAGAGAATTACTTTACGAGCGGCGATTGCTGCCGCAAGGGATTCGATAGGACTCGGCTGTCTCTCCATTTTGCTGGAAGCTCTAACCATAGCTGGGGTCCTGCAGGATCGGGTACTTACAGTGGCGTCCTGCCACCGGTCGCACCGTATATTTCGCCCGATACATAGCTCGCCTCGGCAGAGGCCAGGAAGACAAATACAGTCGCCAGTTCAATCGGTTGCGCGGGACGTTTGAAGATAGTATTTTCCCCAAATGACTTCACTTTCCCTACAGGCATGGTGGATGGAATGAGCGGAGTCCACACTGGACCGGGGGCCACGGCATTGACACGAACTCCTTGTTTACCGGCAAGCTTCGCTAAACTTTTCGTCATGTTCGCAATCGCCGCTTTGGTGGCGGCATAGGCAACCAGTTGTTCTCCAGGCTCAAACGCCTGAATCGACGTCGTATTGATAATTGAAGCGCCCGCCTCCATCTTTGGAAGGGCTGCCTGGGTGAGGAAGAATGTTCCGAAGACGTTGGTCCGAAACGTATGCTCGAACTCTTCAGCGGGAATCTCTTCGATACCGTCGTGTGTCATTTGAAAGCCGGCATTATTGACCACGATGTCGAGCCGACCGAATTCTTTGATCGCAATCGCAACCAGAGATTTTGCATACTCCAGTGAACCAATGTCTCCCGGGTGGCGTATGGCCTTTCGCCCGGCTTGATGAATCACGACGGAGACGTCAAGCGCATCTGCCTCTTCCTCGGGAAGATAGGAGAGGACTATATCCGCGCCTTCTTTCGCGAAAGCGATCGCTGTCGCACGTCCAATACCGCTATCAGCACCCGTTATAATCGCAGCCTGACCCAAGAGCTTGCCAGTTCCTACATAGCTGCTTTCGCCGTGATCAGCAGGCGGATCCAAGCGTTTGACTGTCCCCGGATGACTTTGCTTCTGCTCTGGAAAAGGTGGTTTCGGTCCTTGCTCACGTGGATCAGGGTTCGTGGGCATCGTCTCCTCCGGATGTTGTGCAACGCTTGAGCAGATTGAGATGCTCGAAATGCGAGATCTGTAGCTCCGTTCCGAGTCGCGAACTGGTCGAAGGGCTTAAGATCAAGGTGTCGGCATTCTGTACCGCGTGAGCCTTTGACAACATTTAGTGGCTGCGCTCCAGAAATGCGGCGATGAGTCTTGCGTCATTCTGGTCACGCCCATTTCGGGCATCGCAACACCCGGCTCAATATGGTGCGGGTGCATCAGCCAGGTGCTAAGGTTGGATTCATCGTTAGAGAGCCGGCCGGCCAAATAGGACCGCTCCCCGAGCCTTTCGATGGACGGCGCCACTTTTACCAACGGCACCGGGTAATCTAGGAATCACGTGACAAGCGGGGCAGCCGGATTGCGTGATCATATCGGGAACGGAAACTCTTTGAGAGGTCGCGGTTCGCTTCGTACATCCTGCCGTGATGCCGAGAAACAGAATGATTGCCAATGCCACAGTTTGTGACTTCATCAGTGCCTCCTCTCCAGTTTCTGTAGCGCGGCAGCAGCTCCCGACCTTCACTCTGCAGAATGCACTGTTCCCCAGGTGGGAAAGCAACCCTCAACGACTGGCGCCGGAAGGGTTTCGCTATCAGGAAGACATAATGAGTGAAGCCGAAGAGGCCGCGCTGGCGGCCTCCCTCGCAATGCTTGAACTCAAACCGTTCGAGTTTCACGGCCATCTTGGCAACCGGCGCGTGGCTTCTTTTGGCCTTCGCTACGACTACTCACTGCGGTCCGTTGAAACGGAAGAAAATCGCTGGGTTCGCATGTCTCACAGGGTACTACCGCGGTCAATCCACATACTGGAAGGTGAGGCGCGAACAATGTGGCAGCATAGCATCCCACCGCTGGATGCGTTGCGATATTCGCTCACCTTTCGGACTCTCGCAGAGGACTTCAAGTCTCAATAGTGCAGCAATGCAAGACGCCCACCTGCGTACCGAGCCTCCGCTCGCGCAGCCTCATTTTCTTGAAATGGGACCGTTTGGACTGCTTGGTGGGCTTGCTCCGAATTCAGGGTTGTATGTTGGCATTAGGAAGCGAGAGTCAACCCGAATGACGCCGATGCCCTCTGCGTAAGCTGAGACTGGCCCATTCGACTTCTTAACCCCGTGCTTCAAATACACGGCCTTACCGACATTCAGTACTCCTCCGCATCCTGAAGTCCCTGCCTCGCCAGTTAGATATGGAGCATTTCGCGTCAACGTATAGGGATCGCGGTACTCTTTTGGTTTCATAATGCCTCCCTTCTATGTACATCTGTTAGCGAACATGAGCATCTGTCTGCCTCTCGACATGGAAGAACTACCTGCAGTCGACCCCACCTTCGCGGGGCCATCGAGCGCGTCGATCACCTCAGTGAGCAGGTTGTCGGGACAGCCACCATCTCCGGCAGTCAGGACCAGGCTCCTCATCATCGGCCAGCGGTAGGGGAGCGTGAGAGCTCGTCCACGTTCTTCCATTGAAAGTGAGTGGCAAAGGATTAGTAAATCTACGTGTTTTTCCCGCAGCACACGCTTTGCGGTGGAAAGATCCACTGCCATATAAACTCGATGTCCCTCCGGCTCAAGTACCATCTTTCGGGTTTCGAGCAGCCGAGCGTTATGTCCGAATAGCAGGATAGAAATAGGTGCAAACATTGTCTTCCCCTCTACGGGCCAGTGGTCTCAAAGACCAGACGGTACAGTAATCTTTCGATGGCGCGCCTGTCTGTTGGCTGCGCGACTTAACTTTTCCTCCGCGAGAGGGTAATCCGAAGCAACCTTTTTTCGAGATATTCCGTCACGTTTTCCCCTGTCTGACGCTGAGATTCAAGAAAACTCGATCAGTTCAACGGAAATCTCCGACACTGTAGTCCTTATGACGTGATCTGGAGCAGAAGGTTTTCGACATCGTCAGGAGTACCGTGCTCCTATTGACCTGCTCCCCACCCTCATAATTGGGCTAACAACTAAGAGATAGATAGCGATTCCTCCAACCATTCCTCATCTCTGAAAAATTCACAGGGATTGTTTTCACGTTCGACTTCAAGTGGCATCAAACTCTTTGAACTCGCGGAATCCGTCCACGATTGGGCGATCCCGCCGATTCTTGCACGTCGAAAGCAAGCGCTACCGTTTGGGTATGGCCCAAGTAGACTGCGCTTGACAGTCCCATTGGCCATGACTCAACAACGACCCTCCAACCTTCCAAGAGGAGTCTCGTATGTCCAATGATGCCCGTAGTTCATCTTCCCAGTCAGTCTCCCAATTCGGCGTAATTGCAGGTGCCAGTGCCCTGGTGCTGTACGGTCTTTTCCGCCGCAACAAGACAGGTTTAGCTCTTGCCACAGCGGGCGGGCTGGTCGCCTATAAACAGGCCCGCTCTCACGCACAGAGCTCAAGACAGACAGCGACCGCTGTCTTCCGTGTTAATGCAAGCGCCAGCGAGGCGTATAATTTGTGGCGCAACTTCGAAAATCTGCCGCGCTTCATGGCTTACCTGGCTGCCGTCCGGGTGGTAGATGACCGCCATTCCGAATGGACAGCAAAGGGTCCCCTCAACTCTCGCGTGCGCTGGAATGCGGAGATCACCGAAGATCAGCCTAACCGCCGCATCGCCTGGCGTTCCCTTCCTGACTCTCAACTTGAAACCAGCGGCTGGGTCGAGTTCCGCGACGATCCGCAGGGCCGCGGTTCGACTGTGCGCACTCAAGTTGAGTATTCGAATCCGCTGGGCGCAGTTGGAACTGGTCTGCTCACCGCGCTGGGCACGAATCCCAACTTTATGGTGAAAGAGGACCTTCGCCGATTCAAGGCGCTCCTGGAAGCCGGAGAAACCCCGACAACAGTCGGACAGACCCATGGCCCTCGCGGCTTACACGGCCATGTGGAGCAGGTGCTCTTCCGCGAAACAAGTAACCACCCGTCACCCCAGGCCGACAAAACGCCACGCCCGAGTCACGCCGCCGCCTAGGTATCCCACCAAACTCTAGCCCCGAAAGGAGGATTCGATGAAAGCAGTCTGTTGGATGGGCAAGGAAAAGATGCAGGTCCACGATGTTCCGGACCCGACGATACTCAATCCCCGCGATGCAGTCGTCAAGATCACCTCGACATGCATCTGCGGCTCCGATCTGCACCTGTATGACGGCCTCGTTCCAACCTTGGAGCAAGGCGACATACTCGGCCATGAGTTTATGGGCGAAGTAGTTGAGGTCGGCCCAGGCATCAACAAGGAAAAACTCAAAGTGGGTGACCGTGTAGTCGTTCCCTTCACGATTGCGTGTGGCAGTTGCTTTGCCTGCAAGGACCAGCTCTGGTCCTGTTGTGATAACTCTAACCCGAACGCCTGGATCGCCGAGAAGATCATGGGCTACTCGCCGTCCGGCCTGTTCGGTTATACGCACATGCTTGGCGGGTACTCCGGTGGGCAGGCACAGTACGCCCGCGTTCCTTTCGCCGATGTGGGTCCAATCAAGATTCCGGACGGCATTCCCGACGAAAAGGTCGTCTTCCTTTCGGATATCTTCCCCACGGGGTACATGGGAGCGGAAAACTGCAATATCCGGCCCGGCGATACGGTTGCCGTGTGGGGTTGCGGTCCCGTCGCGCAGTTCGCTATCCGAAGCTGCTTCATGCTCGGTGCGGGACGAGTGATCGCAATCGACCGGCTACCGGAACGGCTGCAGATGGCTCGGGAAGCGGGTGCCGAAACACTCAACTTTGATGAGACCGATATCATTGATGCATTGCACGATATGACAGGAAATCAAGGCCCAGACTCCTGTATGGACGTCGTGGGAATGGAAGCTTCCGGTCATGGCGTCATGTTTGCAGTGGATCGAGCCAAGCAGATGGCCCGCATTCAAATGGATCGTCCCATCGTCCTGCGGCAGGTGATTATGGCTTGCAAAAAGGGTGGGACAGTGTCGGTTCCCGGCGTATACGCTGGCCTCATCGACAAGGTGCCTATGGGCGCGTTCATGAATAAAGGACTGACCATGAAGACCGGGCAGACGCACATGATGCGCTATATGGGGCCTCTACTCGAACGCGTTCAGAAGGGAGAAATCGACCCTTCGTTCGTCATCAGTCACAAGGTTCCGATCGACAGTGCACCCAAAGCCTATCGCATGTTCAGGGATAAGCAGGACCACTGCACCAAGGTCGTCCTCAAGCCCTGGGCAGAACAAATGGCGGCTTGATCTTCGCTCTCCGAATGTTTTTATAGAGAGGTTCCTTTCGCGAGGAGACCCTTTTTTTTCAAAAAATCAGCCAACTGAAAGGACTAATCCGATGTCTCTCATCAACGTAGGCCTCGACACGCTCGAAACCAAGCTCCCGAAGGTTATAGGTCCAACCACCCATGGGATTATCGATTACGCTCTCCTGCGTTCTTCTTCGCCGTAGGCCTCTGGTGCGGCAGGTCAAACAAACGGGCCGCGTCTGCCGCATTCGCGACCAGCGGTTTTATCCTTGCTCAGTCTCTCCTCACCGACTATCGCTTCGGGGCGAAAGCCAGTCTTTTCCTTCGAGACCCATGGGAAGATAGACTCCGTTTTCGCTGCGAGTTCCTGGATGATACCGCAGATCTTCGGGTTCAAGGAAACACCCGCCGCGAAGATCTTCGAGATGAATTCTCTTGCTGAAGCATCCGTCGTGGGGATGACTGATTGGAATCGGAAGCGAGCACACCAGGAGCGGACAGCAGCCTGAGATCAGTCGAGTACTAGTGGTGAGACAGCAGGATTCCTTCGGGAGCAGTATCTTTGCTCTCAAGGGATTCTGCCTGCTCAGCGAGGAATAAAAAACTTCGTGGCGCTCGGCCAGCCATGGTGGGAACACGCCCGCCATGAAGTAGTAGATCAGGGCGCAAAGGCAACGGTGCCCCTCACGAGGAGGTCTTCGTAAGATTGAGCTTTTGGTCCAGCGCAAATAGCTCGATACAGGCCCGAGCGATTGAATACGTGGGCAATTCGGCGCATTTCTTGCGGTTACACACAATTCGATGGTTCAATACGGTTAGTGCGTAGGCTGCTTTCCATCCTGTTGCTGGCCGTCTTTTGTTTTCCGGTTGTCTCTCCGCTGCTGGCGTTGAGTACGACTGAAGTGACGCGCCTTCGCGCCTGCTGCCGTCGCGATGGAAAGCATCATTGCATGACAAGCATCGCGGATCAGGGCAATATGATGCTGCGCGAAACGCAGTTTGGCGCTCCTTCTGAAAAGTGTCCCTACCGTCCCTCCGCACTTGCCGCTTCACACAAGGAACTGCTAGCTCTGCCAATAGCGGATGCGGTATTCGCTTCGCTCTGCGGCCACCCTTCGGGCGTGGCGCAGACAGAGTCGATGCGACGCATATCGCGTGATCGTTCTCGTCAGAAGCGCGGTCCTCCCATCCTTTCTTCCCGCGTATAAGGCCACCAAAGCCAAGAAGCATCCCACCTGCTCAAGGCTGTGTTTCCGTCTCCTGATCGCTGTCTACAAAGCGCCATGTACCCCTTGGCACAGATTGGGAACTGATCGAGCATCGGAAGCAACGGAAGCTCATTACCTCCCCAACCACTCTGATTCGAGCAGTGATAGGGGAGAAGACGTTTCGGAAGAAGATCCATTCCATTTGGCCGAAGACCAGCCGGGGTGATCAACACATGCAGATCGAACCGCAGATTGGTTGCTGGCGTTATCTTCGGCCGATGCAACAGCAGAGGCTTCGTTGCCAGCCTGCTGCCGAGCGCGTGGAAAGCACAACTGCTTCATGCGCCTCACAGGAGAGGGAGGCACGGCCTCAACCTCTGGTGAGTCCGCCGTATCTCAGATTTCCGAACGCTGTCCGTACAACCCGACTTGGCCCACCACTGCTCACAGCAAACCTTTTGGTTCACCCGCAAAGGACATTTGCGAGACAGGGCTCAGCGTCTCGGCTTCTCTAATCGTTGTCGCAACCCGGCCATGCATGTCTTTCTTATCGCGCGCGAACTGCAAGCGCGGCCCGCCGTCTCCAGCCCTTTCGCTCGAAATCAAAACCGACAGGCTCGCAGCCCGACAGAGGTTGCCATTTCACTGGAGACATGATGCTTCGATTGAGACAGATACTTCATCCCCTTGGCCTGACGCTCCTCCTGGCTTTGACCGCACTGCTTAATGCGCAGGAAACGCTCACCAAAGCCAGTGTTTCGGGTCGCGTCCTCGATCCGAGCGGGGCGGTCGTTCCCAAAACCACGATTACTGCGCTCCAACTTGCGACCAATCAGAGCTACGTCGTTCAAACCGATGGTCAAGGCCGATTCAGACTTCCATATCTCCCCGTTGGCGAATATCAAATCAATGCACAGGCTGACGGATTCTCCAGGACATCACGCCAGGTACAGCTCACCGTCGGCTCCGCCTTCGACATTACACTGCAGCTGAGACTCTCGACAGAGACCAACGTTCAGGTGACTGGAGAGGCGCCCATCGTCGAGGAGAATCGAAGCCAGGTCAGCCAAACCGTACTTCAGCCTGAGATCGCTTGTCTTCCTTACGAAGCTCGCCGACGAATACCGCCAGCACGCAGACGCTCGCTGAGACATCCGAGGTTGTGGGGCAGGGATATTCCATCAACAGCCAGCGGAATTTTTCTAACAGTTTCATCGTCGATGGCCTATCGGACAACGACGATGCGGCTGGGGTCGCCGGGAATGTCTTCAGCATGGACGTTGTCCAACAGTTCCAGGTTGTTACTTCCGGAGGCCAGGCGGAGTTCGGACGCGCTCTCGGCGGCTACTTCAACCTGATCACGAAGAGCGGCACCAATCAACTCCACGGGACCGCATATGGGTTTCTGCGAAATCAGCGCCTGAATGCCGATAATGCCCTTTCCGGCAGTAGGCTTCCCTTGACGCAGGGGCTGTATGGTGGAAGCCTCTCAGGTCCTCTCAAGAAAGATCGAACCTTCCTCTTTGGCAACTTTGAAGAAGGCCGGCTCAACACCGCAGGCATCATCACCGTTACTCCCGCGAATGCATCTGCAATCAACGCGCGTCTCATTGCGGTGGGTTACAAGGCACCTTTGCTTCCGGTTGTCAGCACCGCAACGACACTCTATCCGACAACGCTGCACACGGATACTCTCTTCGTGCGTGGTGATCATCGGTTCAGTCAGAATGATCAGTTCGACATTCGTTATAGCTTGTATAAGCTTAGCAGCGCGAACGCCCGCGGCGCCGGCGGACTGAACGAGGTCAGCAACGGAACGTCTGTTTATGACACCAATCAAACCGTTGCGGTTAGCAATATCCTAACCCTGTCTCCTAATCTCTTTAACGAGACCCGTGGGCAGTTCAGCTATGACGACCTCACCGCCCCTCCAAATGACCAGATCGGGCCGGCTGTAACGATTTCAGGTCTGGCTACCTTCGGCAGATCGACGTCATCTCCGACCGGGCGTCTCAACTACTTGTATGAAGTCGTCGACAACGTTGTGATGCAGAGGGGGACCCATACGGTAAAAATAGGGGTCGACTTCCTCTACAACGATGACACCATTACTTACCCTCAGTCTTTGCGTGGCTCCTACAATTTCTCATCGCTCGCGAACTTTCTCGCCGGAACCTACAACTCGCAAGGATACACACAAAACTTTGGGATTCCTACGATTCAGCAGAACAATCCGAACTTGGGCTTTTATGCGCAGGACGAGTGGAAGGTCAGTCCTTCGCTCACTCTGAATGCTGGGATCAGGTACGACCTCGAGTGGCTACGCACCATCAATACTGACAGCAACAACCTCTCCCCTCGTGTAGGTTTAGCCTGGTCGCCATTTTCAGCTGGCACAACTGTCGTGCGTGCTAGCTATGGACTCTTTTATGACCGAGTCCCATTGCGGCCCTTGGCGAACGCTTTGCTCTCGGCGAATAACACAACGGATCCGGCGCAGGGGCGTTTCTTCAGTTACACGTTTTCTCCCGCCGACGCGGGCGCACCGATATTTCCGTCGGTTGCCGCGGCGCCGCCCACAGTCGCAAAACCCAACTATGCCCTAATGAGTCGCAACATTCAGAACCCCTACTCACAACAGGCGAGCCTTGAGGTGGACCAACAGCTTTCTCGCACCAGCACGCTTAGCATGAGTTATCAATATCTGCGGGGACTCCATCTGATCAGTTCAATCGATACCAACATTAATCTCGATGGACCTCGCGCTGATCCAACGCGCGGCAACGTTAAGCCTTACAGTTCAATCTTCGATTCCTACTACAATGGCCTGGCCGTGTCCTTTCTGCAAAGGCCGGTTTCATGGGGCTCAGTTCGTATCTCCTATACCTGGTCAAAGGCAATCGATGACGTCGGAGAGTTTTTCTTCAGCTCTCCCATCAACAACTTTTATCCCGGTCAAGATCGCAGCCGATCGGACGATGACCAGAGGCACCGCGTTGTCTTCAACGCGATCTTGAACTCACCAACAACCCCCGCGAGGGGCTGGATAGATCACATCACGCACGGCTGGCAACTCGGTGGCGTGCTGCAGTACTATTCACGCCTCCCGTTCAACGTCACCACGGGTGCAAATACGCAACAGGCAACATCTCAAAGACCATGTGCTCCTGGATTTAGCTTGACTGCCAATGGGGGGTTGAATCCGTGCACTGAGGCGCTTCCTGGGGCGGTGATCCGACGCAACGCAGGAATTGGATTTGACTTCTTCAGTTTGAACGCCCGCCTAAGCCGCACGTTTGCGCTGTCAGACCGCATAAGACTTCAAGGCATCGCCGAAGCCTTCAATTCGCTCAATCATCGCAACGATATGATTCCCAACGGCACGTGGGGGACGGGAATCTATCCTACCAACCCCAACCCCGCCTTCGGACAGGCTACCGCCGTAGGTGACGCCCGTAGCGTGCAACTGGCAGCCAGGATCAGTTTCTAGCGCACAAGAGGCAGGACTTTATTGAAGCGCTTCGCGCGGAAGGTGGAATCAGCCTCCGACACCTGATCGTAGGGCACTTAGGCCCCCATTTCCCCGTGTGCAGTTCAGAAGATTAAGAAATCTATGATGCGTGTGACGAAGGCGCTGTATGAAGCATTGAGGCTCCACCGCCTTCGCAACCTATGTCAACCAGCGAGCGCGTATCTCGGCCTGCCGCCGTGCAACGCGAGATCTTCCAATGCATCGATCAGCAGTGGAGAATCGTTGAGACTCTGCGCGCGAATGAGGGTAAGGTCCAGGCGACCGGCCGTCTGCTGAAACGCAATGTCGATGTCGTACAGGATCTCAACATGATCACAAAGAAAGCCGATTGGCTGAATCACAACAGTGTCATAGCCGTAATGCTTCAGACCTGCCAGAGTGTCTTCGACCGTGGGGCCAAGCCAGGGTCCGCCGCTCATTCCCTGACTCTGGAAACTGAAATGACAGTCTCGCTCACTTACCGTATCCTGCAATGCGGCTGCCACGAGCTTCGCGGTCATCTTGCAGTCATCGGCATAAGAATCCGGCCCGTTCGCCAGGAACATGCCGTGATACTCAACAGGCTTACTCGATGGCAGAACCGTACGGCTCGGGACTGAGTGCGCCGTAAACAATACGGCTACCTTATCCTCCGCTGAAGTGCGAGCTTTCTTCAGGGCCGCTCTCGTCCGTTGAGCAAATGCCTTTACCAGCAGAGGATGATCTGCCCATCCAGAGATGAACTCGACTTCCATGGAATCTCCTGCAGCGTTCTCAATCGCTCGCTTGTACAGACCGACGCTCGTTCGCGAATTCTGGGGAGCGAGGCAGATCGCCTTTGCCTGCGTGATACCGTCTCTCTTCATCTTTTCGACGACGTCGCCGATGAAGGGCTCCCAGTTCCGCATGCCCACATAAACTGTCTTTCCGAGGCGTTCCTCGAGAAGTGCAGCTTGACGTAATGTCCAGCGAGTGAGGTGGGGACCCTCCGCCGATGGCTCATCTCCGAGACCGATTTGGGCATAACGCTCCTGCAGTTCGTGAACCACTTCCGACGGCACGCCGCGGCCACCCGTCACAAGTTTCAGGTACGCATCCATCTCGTCCAGCACATTGGGCGTTCCATGAGCGAGCAGGATCAGACCGTCGGAAGAAGAGTTTGGAATTGCCACAGTTCACCTCGATTTATACGCAAAATAGAGTTATGTGTTTACTGCTTAAGTACCGCCGTCCGCTTCGCACTCCTCACAAAAGAATATCTTTGCAACGCGCCGGGGTGCACTCGGGGACGCGCACCCGGCGCGGTCAGAAGGCCACTCCGAAGTGCATGGCGAATGTGACGGCGTTCGTCGCAGGCGCGCCTACCGGCCGACTGAAACGGACTGGCAGGTCTGCCTCGACGAAGTAGGCTTTGAACAAACTGTTGTTGTGCTTGATGTGCCAGCTTTTGTTAACCAGAGGCGTAAATCCCCACGTGGGGTTATCTACAACGAACGCCAATCGTCCTCCCACACCGAAGCCGTGGCCCAGACTATATATAAGACCGGGATGAACCGTGAGAGTAGTTTGCCGCGGATTTGTATTTATTTGCGGGACGAATTCGAGGTCGAAGGCCATGCGACCGGTTCCCTTGACGGTGATCCCAACCGGAAATCCAACGGCAAACTGCTCCGTCAGATTGCTGACGGTCTGGCCTCCGGAGCGGGTCACCAGCGGGAGGAGGAACCCGATATGCCCGCCCACAGTGGGGCCCTTTGCGCCTGCGCTTGCGGCCTGCTCCCTTGCGCTTGCGCCTGCGGAGCGCTGTTCTCTTGCGCTTGCACCTGTGGCGCGCTGCTGTCTCCGGCTTGCACCGGTGGAGTGCTGCTGTCTTGGGCTTGCACCAGCGACGCGCCTGCCAGAGTGGTCGCCAACACTGCCAATACAATCCATGCTCTTCTCATTCCTTTCATTTTTCAATCCTCCAATGCTCGAAATAGAGTGCGGATTCTGTAACCTGTTACTGCTTCTGCAACCTGGTATTTCTCGTTCGCCTCATGCCGCCCGCGAAGGGAATCAAAAATGAGCGTTGATTTCCCTTTGCCGCTAGTGTGGCGGCAAGAGCGCCACACTAGCGGAGGTTGGAAAAGCCTAAGAGACGATCAAACTATGTGAATAGCTGTCTTGGCAGGTAAGCCTGGTCAGGCAACTTCCCTTTGTTCTCGTTCCCTTTGCTGTCGCGGTTGATCCTTGAAAGCGCCCGCCGCCACCGCAGCGCCGGCAAATTCGGCTAGCAGGTAAATCCAGATGTTCGCCCACGACGACAGCCCCATAACCGAGATGCCCGTCGCGACCGCTGGGTTGAACGCGCCACCGGAGATGTTGCCTACGGAAAACGCCCCCACCAGCACCGTGAATCCGATCGCCAGTCCATAGAAAGAATTGCCCGAAGTGCCCTTGGCCGTAGCCACATTCAGCACGACGTAAACGAGCGCAAAGGTGAAGAGAAACTCCGCCACAAGCGCGGGTACAGTCGCAGGTTGGAGCGGAGCGACAGCGGCCCCTCCCTTTAGGAACTTGACGACCAGGGCCGCCAGCACAGCCCCCATGACCTGAAAGATCATGTAGGGCGCTACATCTTTGGCCTCGCACTTCCCGCGCAACCAGACACCCAGCGTAACGGCCGGATTGAAGTGACCTCCGGAAATATGCCCGCCCGCAAAGATCATCACCATGAGCGCGGAGCCGATTGCCAGCGGGGCGAGCGGACCGGCACCGTGGCCGACGACCGTGCACCCTATGGTCAGAACCAGAAAAAAGGTTCCAATAAATTCAGCGAAGTACTTCTGCATAAACAACCTCCTTCGACTCTTGATCTCGCTGAAGCGCTGCAATGGCGTTGGCTACGCCCTTTCCGTATGCCGGGTCAGCCTTCGAGCAGTTGCCGATATGACGGTCCCGCACTTCCTTCGAGGCTCCTCCGATCGCGCGAGCGGTGTTCTCGAACAGGCGCTGCTGCTCCTCCGGCTTCAGCATGCGAAAGAGATTGCCGGGCTGAGAGTAGTAGTCATGGTCATCCTCGCGGAAGTTGAAATTTCCGGCATCACCATTGATGGCCAATGGCGGCTCCGCAAAGTCAGGTTGCTCCTGCCATTCACCGTGCCGGTTCGGCTCATAGCTGGTAGCGCCCCCGCTGTTGCCATCGACTCGCATGGCCCCGTCGCGGTGATAGCTGTGGAACGGGCACTTCGGCGCATTGACGGGAATCTGGTGGTGGTTGACCCCGAGGCGGTACCGCTGTGTATCTCCGTACGAGAACAGCCGCCCCTGGAGCATCTTGTCCGGAGAGAAGCTGATACCGGGAACGATGTTCGCCGGAGAGAAGGCAGCCTGTTCCGTCTCTGCAAAGAAGTTGTCTGGATTGCGGTTCAGTTCAAGGATGCCGACTTCGAGGAGCGGGTAGTCGCCATGCGGCCACACCTTGGTCAAGTCGAACGGATGGATGTGATAGGTGTTCGCATCCTCTTCGTTCATGATCTGGACGTAGAGCTTCCACCTTGGGAACTCACCCTTTTCGATGGATTCGTAAAGGTCTCTTTGGTGGCTCTCACGGTCTCGGCCGATCAACTCCGTGGCCTCTGTGTCTGTAAGGTACTGGATACCCTGCAGGGTCTTGAAGGTGAACTTCACCCAGAATCTCTTGTTCTCGGAGTTGATGAAGCTGTAGGTGTGGCTGCCAAAGCCATGCATGTGGCGAAAAGACTTCGGGATTCCGCGATCACTCATCACGACAGTTACCTGGTGCAGCGCTTCGGGCAGATTCGTCCAGAAGTCCCAGTTGTTATCGGCGCTGCGCATTCCTGTTCGCGGATCGCGCTTGATAGCGTGGTTCAAGTCGGGGAACTTAAGCGGATCACGAAGAAAGAATACGGGAGTATTGTTTCCGACCAGATCCCAGTTTCCTTCCTCGGTATAGAACTTGAGCGCGAAGCCGCGAATATCTCGCTCAGCATCAGCAGCTCCTCGCTCACCGGCGACGGTTGAGAAGCGGGCAAACATTTCGGTTTTTTTGCCAACCTCGGAAAAGATCCTCGCCTTGGTGTACTTGGTGATGTCGTGGGTGACGGTGAACGTTCCATGAGCGCCGGCGCCCTTGGCATGCATACGGCGCTCTGGAATCACTTCACGGTCGAAATGCGCCATCTTCTCAAGCAGCCAGACATCCTGCAGCAATGCGGGACCGCGCCGCCCCGCAGTTTGGATATTCTGGTTGTCGACAACAGGCGCGCCTGCAGCAGTCGTAAGTTTCTTCATGTGTCTCCTTGGGTGTTGCATCTGACTATGTCAGCTTAGGAAGAGTGCCACGACGGCCATAAAGCAACTTTGGACATCTGTGGCGCAGTTGAATACCTACTGCTCTAACACTCATGGTGGAGTCTTCCATTGACTGCTCCGCCATCAGTAAGGTGATAATGACGCACTTCGTCCGCACACGCATCGTGGGATCGAATAGTCCTTCTCTACTACTTTGGAGTTACCGTAGCGCCCGGAATTCTGTTTTGCGTTCCAGGTCGGCAGTGCATCACCCTGCCGCCATTTTGTTTGGGCGAAAGCGGGGCCCGATATCCACTTGGCAGTCGCAGCTAGTAAAAAACGTGGATGATCGGATTTGTACGGGATCGTCACATGTTGGAACGACGCCGCGAGTCGGATGTTTGGGTATACCGCAGAAGAGACTATCGGCTATCTATTCAGCAGTTGATTCCCGGGGAAATGCATCAACAATCCACTGAGGCAACGCTGAATCTCGTCTTGCCTGCCCGGACGAGCACCTCGATTAACAAGGCAAGCGGCTAAGCCCCAATGGGATCTGCGTCGATTGTCGATTCGACAATCATCGTCTGTTGTCGCTAACAGAGGTGAACTGGCGCAGGTGCTCTAAAATGTCAGTGCCAGCTCGATTGACGCGACGCCCCATTGAGGAGTTCTTCACATTCAGATTTGTGAAACAGCGAATTCGGAGAAAGAGGGGGGCAGATTGTGATCTGGGATAGTGGCGCAGGTATCCAACAGGAACATCTGTCGAGGATATTCGAACCGTTTTTCACAACTAGAAGCCACCGTCGCACGGGCATTGGGCTCTGGGTAACCAAGCGGCTCGTTGAAAACCATAGAGGAGAAATTGCACGGGACATAGCGGTACGACTGTGTTCATATTCATATCGTTCGCCTGCCCATGATGGCTGGTGATAGTTGTGAAGAGGCTTAAACCAACGCGGTTTCACACTGTCGGTCCGGCCGAGCTTCGAAAGAATGTTCTTCATGTGCGCCTTCACGGTAGCTTCGGTCAAGTTGAGTTGCTCGGCAATGATCTTGTTGGAGTTGCCGGCCGCGACGCGGCGAAGTACCTCGATCTCACGTTCGCTGAGGATATCGTCGGCAACGTGCTCTGCAAGTTCTTGCGCGATTTCGGGAAGGATGCGGCGCTGGCCTTGATGCACGGACCGAATGGCATCAACCAGATCTGTTCGAAGCGAGGTTTTGAGCATGTAGCCAGTAGCGCCTGCCTTAAGGGCTCGCAGAGCCTGAACATCTCCCGGATAGGTTGTCAGCACAATGAAACGAGCTGAAGGAAATTCGAGTCGTATCGACTTGATGGCCTCAATGCCGCTGATGTCAGGTAACTGAAGATCCATCAACGTCACATCCGGGCAGAAGGCACGAAATCTCTCGATAGCCTCCCGTCCATTCGCCGCCTCAGCTACCAGTGAGATCTTTTCCTCGGCCTCGAGGACAGCCGCAATACCTTCTCGCAACAGAGGGTGATCGTCGACCACCATAACCCCGATTACGCCGGGAACCCGCATAGCTTCACCTCCGACGCCAAATCACGCGTTTCCACCACGACACTTTATCTGATCGTCCGCTCTCCGCATAAGCGAGCTTTCCCGGTATCAGTAATTCAACTTCAGTACCGGCACCGGGACGGCTCCAGATGGACAATTTCCCGCCCGACAAGTTGGCTCTCTCGCGCATTCCCTGAAGTCCCCAATGACCCAACCGTCCCCCGCTTACCGTCTGTTCATCGATGCCGGTCCCATTGTCGCGGATTCTCAGATTGAATTGTGCCCGGTCATAAATGAGCTCAGCCTCGACCTGGCTTGCGGAAGCATGACGGAAGGCGTTGGTCAATGCTTCGCGAGCGATGCGGTATACGTCGTCGCAAATGAGTGGTTTGAGCGCCACAATTGTTCCTACAAGGAATAACTGAAAGGAGGTCGATTCGGATGCCTGACCATGTCCGAATGACCCCAGGAGGTTATGCAGGTCGCGGGATGGCTCCGACCTAATTTCAAGTACCCGGTCTCGGCCATCGATCAGGACCTCATCCGCTCGGAGAAGGGCGTTGCTTACACTTGCGCGAAGGGTGTCGTCTTCAGGGATGCGGTTGAGAATCGCCTGAAATCGAAGCACGAGCCCCTGGAACCCCTGCAATAAAGTGTCATGCAATTCGCGCGCGATCCGCTCCCGCTCTCTCTGGCGCTCATTGAGGCGACTGTGAATCTCCGCACTTATCTGCCTCAGGCGATAGAGATAGAACAGCCACAACAGCATGAGGGCAGTCGTCAACAATGCGGCTTTAAACCATAGCGTCTGGTAATACGCGGGCAGAATAACGAAGCGCCATACAGCCGGAGTGGAAGTCCACACCCCATCGTTGTTGCAGGCGATCACGCGGAAGCGATAGGGGCCCGGACGGAGATTATTATAAAATGCTTGGCGCCGCGTTCCGGGTTCCTGCCAGTCTGCGTCGTGGCCTTCAAGCATGTAGCGAAACAGGGCCTTTTGCGGCACAACGAAGCTGAGTGCAGTGTAGTCAATCTCTAGATCGCGGGTTAGAGGAGGAAGGCTAAGCCCATCGTGCGGTGAGTAGCTCTTTCGATCTGCGACAATAGCCTCGATATGTACTGGCGGCGTTGCAGCGTTTCCGGCCATATGATCTGGATCGATCATTTGCAGCACACTGCCGTTGGCAAACCACAATCGCCCGTCGGGAGTTCTTGTGCTCGTATTGAAGTGACCGCGCCCCGGCTGCACTCCGTCCGACATGTCGAAAACTCTCAGTTTCAGCCTGCTTTCAGGTAGCTCCCACCATCGTTGCAGCTCGGCATCTGCGATCTCGATGAGACCACACTGTGCGTAAAGCCACAGGTCGCCTCGATCGTCCGAAATGAGTGCGTGGATGCTGTCGCAAGGCAGGCCGTTGCGGACAGTGAGAATCTGTCGTTTTCCGTTTTTCCATCCGACGACTCCGAATGCAGTCGCTCCTAATATGGATCCATCGGAAGCTGCGATGAGCTCGTTAACCCGAGAACCAGGGTGGTGCGTGAAGGGGAAGATCTCTGTCTTGCGAGACCGATAACGAGCCAGATCACCATTCAAAAGGCCCAACCAGATCCCGCTTTGCGGATCAGCCACAATTTTGCGGGCTAATGGCATCTTCGGCGCTGGGAACGCCTCTCGTACTTTCTGGTCCTGAATGCGAATGAGCGTCCCTGGCGGCCCCATGGTCTCAACCCATATGTTGTTCTCCGAATCTTCAGTCATCCCCATCACTACTCCGACCGGGCTGCCGTCCTGCCTTTTGATCTGCCTAAATCTTCTCCCCTGATAGAGCATTAGAGTGTTGTCGATTCCGGCCCACAATCGCCCGGCGCGGTCTTCAAAAAGAGACGTAACTTGATGTCCTTGCAAAGCATTCCCGGCCTGAGAAGGCATCCCACCCGGACCAAGAACATCAAGCTTGCTAGCATTTCCAATCCAGATGGTGCCATCCCGCGATGCCAGAACCGAATCGACTTCGTCCGCGCTAAGTCCGTCGCGTGTCGAAAAGCTGCTCACTCGAAGGTCACGGAAGCAATCGAGGCCCTTCGCTGTCGCCACCCAGAG
>WNFK01035088.1_pt1 | contig 18709 bp, 14 predicted proteins | sample 5400281 | NCBI WGS metagenome assembly WNFK01 (sample SAMN13153350, study PRJNA577476) | soil metagenome | isolation source: 20 cm soil on Douglas fir-dominated hillslope | place: USA:California | collected 2013-09-17 | reverse complement strand
TGTACGCGGGACAGATGCTGAAGCCGCCGCACCCGGCGGCAAGGCTGGCGTACGCGCTGGCCATGTGGATCAATCCAAACAATCACGCCCTGGATGGCGGGCGGGCAACGTCGGCGATGGAAAAAGAAGCGGTCGCGGAGATCGCCGGCATGCACGGTTGGAGAAATTTTCTCGGCCACCTGTGCGGCGGCGGAACGATGGCGAATCTCGAGGCCTTATGGGTGGCGGGCCAATTGCAACCGGGAAAGAAAACTCTCGCCAGCGAACAGGCTCACTATACGCACGGGCGGATCAGCGGTGTTCTGCAATTGCCATTCGAAACGGTGCCGTGCGATGCGCGGGGCCGCATGGACGTGAATGCTCTGGCAAAGCGGGTGGAGCGCGGCGACGTGGGGACCGTTGTCGCGACAATGGGTACCACGGCAACGGGTTCGGTGGATCCGCTGCCGGAGATTCTCGCGTTGCGCGCAAAACATGGATTCAGGATTCACGCGGATGCGGCCTACGGCGGATATTTCGTGCTGGCAGAGAATCTTGGGGAAGGGACAGAGCGATCTCTTGCGCGGGTGGGAGAAGCGGACTCGATTGTGATCGATCCGCACAAGCACGGTTTGCAACCATACGGGTGCGGCTGCGTGCTCTTTCGCGACCCCGAAGTCGGCCGATTGTACAAACATGATTCTCCCTACACGTATTTCAGTTCCGCGGAACTGCACTTGGGCGAGATAAGTCTGGAGTGCTCCCGTCCGGGGGCGGCCGCGGCGGCTTTGTGGGCGACGCAGAGATTGCTGCCGCTGAAAAAGAGCGGCGAATTCGCGCGCGGGTTGGAACACGGAAGGAAGGCGGCACTGGCGCTTTTCGAGAAACTGCGCGCGGATGCGCGGTTTGTGACGGCCTTTGCACCGGAATTGGACATTGTTGTATTTGTGCCGAGAGCCGCGAGCGTCAGCAAGTCTTCCGCTTTAAGCCGCAAGATCTTCGAAGCGGCGGCGAAGCGCGATCTGCATCTGGCCGTAGCGGAATTGCCGATTCGTTTTTGGGAGGAGCATCTGGGCGCGATGAAGCCGGATCGCGAAACCCTCACTTGCCTGCGCTCCGTGCTCATGAAGCCCGAGCATTTCGACTGGGTAGAACGCATTTGGAAGCTGCTCTCTGCGTCTGCCGACGAAAGCCTCGACACTCGCCACTGAAGACGACGACGGTATGAAGCAGCCACTCCAAGAAACTAGAGATGCATTGCTGGGTGCCTGGGTCGAGCGGGTAGCCCGCAAAAGCCCCATTCAATGCGGTATTTAGCGTTTCGCTGCAGGATAGCACTCATTGGCAGAAAGGTTTGAGGGGATGCAACGAAATCGGGTAAACTACTATCTATTGATTGGGGGCCTAGCTACGCCTGTACGCGCGGGCCTTCCACTGCATACCTAGACGCAGAAGCCAGTGATTTGACAGGGCCAAGTTCGTTAACCGAAGCCTGAGGGTGAAGAATGCCGGATGTAATGAAGACATTGCTCTTGAATCCGCCGAGTTTTGAGAATTTCGACGGCGGTGCGAGTTCGCGTTGGCCTGCAACGCGCGAGATTGAATCCTACTGGTACCCGGTTTGGCTGACATACCCCGCGGGAATGATCCCCGGTAGCCGGCTGCTGGACGCATCACCTCACAAAGTTAATTGGCAACAGACAATCCAGATCTGCAAAGATTACGAGTTTCTGATCCTCTTCACGTCCACGGTCGGTTTGGAGAGCGACGTTAAGCTCATCCGGAAAATCAAGGAAGTCAACCCGGGCATGAAGATTGCTTTCGTCGGGCCAACCGGACACATCAAGCCCGATGAGACGCTGAATGCCAGTGCGGACATCGATTTTGTGACGCGCGGGGAGTTCGATCACTCGGTGGTGGAATACGCGCACGGGAAGCAGCTGAGCGAGATTCTGGGTGTGAGTTATCGCAAAGACGGAAAGATCGTGCACAACGCGCTACGGCCGCAGCTGCACACGGAAGAGCTGGACGCGCTGCCGTTCGCCACGGACATTTACAAGCGTGACCTGGAAATCGAACGCTACAACGTGCCGTTCCTGCTGCACCCCTATGTATCGTTCTACACCACGCGCGGATGCCCGGCGCTTTGCACGTTCTGCATGTGGCCGCAAACGATTTCGGGGCATGCCTGGCGAACGCGTTCGACGGAAAACGTGGCGCGGGAAGTGAAGCAGACGATCGAACATTTCCCCCAGATGAAAGAAGTTTTCTTCGACGACGACACCTTCAACATCCGCAAGGACCGCGTGCTGGATCTTTGCGCCAAGTTCAAACCGCTGAAGTTCCAGTGGTCTTCGACGGCGCGCGTGCACAGCGACTACGACACGGTAAAGGCGATGGCGGACGGCGGAGCTCGGCTCTTTATCGTGGGCTTCGAATCCGGCGACGCGCAAATCCTCAAGAACATCAAGAAGGGCGCAACGGTTGAGATGGGACGCGCCTTCATGAAGAATTGCCGCAAAGTCGGGATCAAGGTGCACGGCGACTTCATTATCGGCCTGCCGGGCGAGACCAAAGAGACGATCCAGAAGACCATCGACTACGCGAAGGAATTGGATTGCGAGACGATCCAGGTTTCACTGGCGCATGCCATGCCGGGAACGGAATTGCACGACACCATGGCGGCGCAAGGCTTCCTGAAGGTCGAAGCCCTGGCGGATTCCGGCGGCCATCAACTGCCGCACATCGAGTACCCGCACCTGTCGAAAGTGGAAATGATGTCAGGTGTGAACCGCTTTTATGATGAGTATTACTTCCGGCCCAAGGTCGTGTGGCGTATCGTGAAGGAAGCGCTCTGGGACAGCCACGAGCGGAAGCGCCTATACCACGAAGCAACGGAGTTCCTGCAGCTGCGCGCGGAACGCTTGAAGTGGGCACGCAAGGGCGGCGATTACGACAAGCCCATGGTTTCCGTGCCTGGAGCGTCTTCCGCTTCCGGAAACGATTAACCCCCGCAAAATGGCAAGCGAAAGAAGACTGCGAATGAAGACGCTGGTCATGGTCTTGGCAATGGTGGTGTGCGCCAATGCCGGAGACCTGATGCTGAAGCGCGGAATGTCGCAGATCGGCGCGGTTCAACTGACGGCCTCGGGACTCGCGCAAGCGTTCCGGCTGACGGTAACGAACGGGACGATCTGGGTGGGGATTCTCTTTCTGACCGGCTTCATGCTGAGTTACATGACGGTGCTGAGCTGGGCGGACTACAGCTACGTGATGCCGGCGGGCGCATTTGGATATGCTTTACTCACTTTGCTGGCGGTTATTTTTTTGCACGAGCCGGTGTCGCCGCGGCGCTGGATTGGTGTTGCCTTGATCTGCGTGGGTGTGCTGCTAGTGGGGCAAACCAAACCACGGACGACAGCCGGTGGGGCCACGGCTTGATGCGCGTCATTCTGGCACTTGCTGTCCTGATTCTTGGCAGCACGGGAGGCGAGATCGCCATCACGCACGGAATGAAGTCGACCGGTGAGCCGGCCCGATTGCGGCCGCTGGCGTTACTTCAATTCCTGGGGCGGGCCGTGCGCAATGGGTGGTTCTGGACGGGCGTGCCGCTGATGGCACTGTCATTTTATGCGCTGCTGATATTACTTTCCTGGGAGCCGATCAGCCTCGTGATTCCCGCATCGGCGCTCAGCTACGTTGTCGGTACACTCGGCGCCAAGTACATCCTGGGCGAACGTGTGAGCGCCGCGCGGTGGGCGGGCGTCGTGCTGGTTTGCGCGGGGGTCGCGCTGGTTGCAGCCGGTTAAGGATCAGTCCCGCCAATCAAATATTCATCAAGAAATTAGAGAGTGGTGATAGGGTTTAGGGAACGGATTGGTGCCGGCGCGGGACTCCAGGCCTGGCGCGTGGCAACCCATCAAACCAGGGTGGCATCTGAGTCGAAAAGGCAGTCCGTAAACCAGGATTCTTGCGTGACACACAGGATCCCATTGCATCGGTTTCCGTCGTGCGAAAGGGATTTGGGCTACTGGAATGCTGTTGCATACCCTTTATTGGATCGCGCTTGTCCTAGCGGCCGCGCCGCTGGCTTATTACCTTCTGTCGTTGCACTGCGTTGTTAGCTATTTCCGCGAGTTGCGGAAATTACCTCCCTTGAAATCTTCCTATACGCCGCCCGTGAGCATTCTCAAGCCTGTGCGTGGTGTGGACCGCGAAGCTTACGAAAATTTTGCCAGTTATTGCCGGCTGGACTATCCGGAATACGAAATCGTATTTGCCGTGGCCGAGCCGGATGACCCCGCGGTGCCCGTAATCGAGAGGTTGCAAGCTGATTTTCCGCGATGCTCCATCCGGCTGATTAAGGGCGCGGAGCGAATTGGAACGAACCGCAAAGTGAACAGCTTGTACCGGCTGGTGCAAGAGGCGAAATACGATCTCGTGGTGATGAGCGACAGCGATGTGCGCGTCGATCCCGATTACTTACGGGTAGTCGCGCCGCCATTTGCCGATCCCCATGTTGGTGCGGTCACCGCTTTTTACCGATGCATTACCGCCGGCAGCGTCGCGGCGGATTTAGAAGCACTGGGAATGTATTTGGACTCCGCTCCGGGCGCGTTGGTAGCGCGAAGGCTCGAAGGCAAGATGCAATTCGCTTTCGGCTGGACGATGGCGACAACCAAGAGACACCTGTCGGAGATTGGCGGCTGGGAAGCCATGGCCAATTATCATTCTGACGACTTTGAGCTGGGAAACCGAATCGCGCGCCGTAGCTATCGCGTGGAATTGATGCGCAAGGCGGTGTGGATGGTGTTTCCACAAGAGACGATCGAGCAGTATTTTCGACACGAGCTGCGCTGGTCGATCGGATTGAAGAATGTGCGCCCCACTGGATACCGGTGGCTGATACTGACCCACGGGTTGCCCTGGGCGCTGCTGGCGGCAGCGCTCGCGGCCAGAGCCGGATGGGAGGGAATTGCGGCGGCGCATCTCATCGCATACCTTGCGTTGCGTCTCGGGCTGGCTTGGATGACGGGTACTTGGGGCTTGGGCGATACCGGAGTATGGAAGAAACTGTGGCTTGTTCCGCTGCGCGATGCCATCAATTTTATCGCTTGGGTGGGTGGATTCTTTTCAGAACGGATCTTGTGGCGCGGTCTTGCATACCGCGTGAAAAATGGCCAACTCTTCCCATTGGCAAGTGCGAGTCTCATGAAAGAGAGCACTGCCCAAGGATTGAGCGCCAACATCACGAATTCTGAGAATATTACTTAAGAGAGGTTGCGTTTGCGGGGACGCAGCACGACCCGCAATTCGCCTTGGTGGAAAGACCATCCTTTCGACCGCAGTTGTTCTCTTCGCTTTCGCCGGTTCAAGAAATCTCGAGCCAATTTCCCATTGTCTGGCAACCTGTTAAAGTGGCCTGAGAAGTGAATCGGGTGAGAGACTTTTGTCGATGACGAGCAGGTCCGCATGATGGCGCACTCCGCGATGTGGCGTGATGCAGTGCTCCTGCTGGCTCTGGCTCCGCTCGTCTACTATGCACTTGCGACCCTGGCGGCGCTGCGGTTTTTCGGGCGTGAGCGCGCGCGGCAGCTCCCCAATTACACTCCCCCGGTGAGCGTACTTAAACCGGTGCTTGGCGTGGACTTCGGATCCCACGAAAATTTCGCAAGTTTTTGCCGGCAGGAATACACGAACTACGAGATTCTGTTTGCAGTGAATAACGACGGTGACCCCGCGGTGCCGGTGATCCGGCGAATCATCGCGGAATATCCCGAGAGGAAAATCCGCTTGCTCGTGGGCGCGGAGCACTTCGGCGCAAACCGCAAGGTAAACAAGCTGGCGCGGCTTGCGCGCGAAGCACAAAACGAAGTGCTCGTGTTGACCGATGGCGATGTGCGCGTGGGGCCGCACTATTTGCGCGAAGTTGTTGCGCCGCTCGCGGACCGCAAGACCGGCGCGGTGACTTCCTTCTATCGCGGGATCGCCGAGAATAATGTTGGCGCAGAAATCGAAGCCGTCGGCGCTTCAAGCGATTTTTTCGCAGGAGTGCTGATGGCGGGATGGACGGAAGGAATCACCTTTGCGCTGGGGGCTTCCATCGCGACGACCAAGGAATGGCTCGGGAAAATGGGCGGATTTGAGGCCATTGCCGATGCGCTTGCGGATGACTATGAACTCGGCCACCGCATCGCCAAAGCTGGTGGCGAAGTCGTCCTCTCTCGCGAAGCCGTTTGGACCGTGTATCCCGCGCAGACCCTCCGCAGCTTCTGGGACCATCAAGTGCGCTGGGCGCGGACGGTGCGGTTGTGCAGGCCGCTGTCTTACGTGGGATTGTTGTTTACGCAAGGACTGCCCTGGGCTCTGCTCGCCGCACTCGTCGCGCCGGCGAAATGGATCGCGGGCGTCTATCTGCTTGCTTACTTGATCCTGCGTTTTGCGATGGCCTGGACGGTGGGGATTTGGGGCGTCGAGGACGAAGTGCTGCGCCGGAAGATTTGGCTGGTGCCGCTGCGGGATGCCATCCATTTCTTGATCTGGCTGGCAAGTTTCGGTTCGAATCACCTCCGCTGGGGCAACGCCGAATATGTGATTCGCCAGGGTCGAATGGTGCCCCTAGCCGGCGACGAGGGAACGGCGGTAAAGCCCGCGGAAGACGCCCCGCGATCGTAGAATTGGGGTTGCGCCGTCCCCGGGGCGTCCCCGGTGCGCGGTTGACGGTTGCGGAAAAGCCGATTAAATTAGATAGGTAGAATCGTGGCCGTCCCGATCATCGGGAACGCGCTGCGATTCGTTTTTTTCCTCGCAACGGGTGGGAGATCGTCCAACGGTAGGACTCCAGATTCTGGATCTGGCTATCTAGGTTCGAATCCTAGTCTCCCAGCCAAACTTCCCTTTGCCTCGGAACGCATTCAGCTTGCACCGCTCCCGGTTACTCGGCGATAGTCTTCATTCCCGGTGGCACCGGCATTCTGGCGAAGAAAAGAGCAAAAATGCCGGCCGCCGCAACCAGGGAGTTGAGTTCGAAGGCCAGTTTATAGCTGTGGTAAGTATCAAACACTTTCCCGCCCAGGAAGCCCGCAGGGGAGCAAAAAATGGCTGCGATGACCAGCAGCATTCCGCTCAGCCTTGGGAATGCTGCTGGTCCATAGAAATGCCCGGTGATGGTGTTCAGGCAGATGAATGTCCAGCCGAAAGCGGTGCCATACAAAATTGCCGCGCTATAGGCGATCCAGAGCGCGTCCGGAGAAACCCGGATCGCCAGGAATGAGCCGAGAAAATAACAACACAAACCCAGCATGAATGCGTAACGCGCAACCATGCGGTCCATGAGCCATCCGCCAATCAACCGGCCGAAAACGGCGCCCAGTGTGAATAGACCCATGGCCCAGGCGGCGTCAGCAGGAGAAATGCCGACACCCTTCAGATGCAGCAGCCAGTGGGCCGTGAAAAAGAAGAATGGGAATTGGCAGGCAACAGCGCCGACGAGAATCATCCAGTAGGACAAAGTTCTGTAGGCTTGCCGAGGCTCCCAGGGGAACGCAGTGACTAGCTTACGTGCGGCTGGTGATCCCGCCGGCTGAGCAGCGTCCGGTCCGCCATCCACGGACTGGCCAAGTTCTTCCGGGCGCTCTTTGACGAACAGAAATGCAACGATCGCGGACAGAACGGAAATGACGGCAACCATCGCCCACGCCTGGCGCCAGTTTCCCCCGTTGGCCGTAAGTATCCGATTGATCAGCGGCGAAACGAAAAACCCGGCAAATCCTGATGCGGATAAGGTGACGGCCATCGCTCTTCCTCGATAGCGGCTGAACCAGCGCGTGACCGCCGTAGCTGCAGGGATGATGGTGCCGAAACTGATTCCCGTTGCCGTGAGCACTCCAAATCCTACCCAGTAATGCCAGGGCCGGGAGGCGATCAAGGAGAGGCAGAGGGCGCCGAGAAGAATCAGCGCCGAACCGATGCCGAATGTCTTGCGAATGCCCCACCGAACAATGGATGCCGCAACAAGGATAGAGGTAATGCCCGCGAAGACGTTGAAGATCGTAAATCCCAGCCCGAACGCGCTGTGGCTCATCGGGATTTTTTTGAACATGTAGGTATTGATGACAGCGCCGCCGTACAGGGGAAATCCCATGTTCAGGAAATCAAGGAGCCAAAGAATGAAAACCAGCTTCCAGCCATAAAAGCCTCGTTCCAAGGTCATATCCAGTTTTATCCGTCGCCCGGTCAGGGCACATAGATGCAGTGTTACGGCAAAAAACAAAGAGCTTGGAGGATATCAGGTTCTAGAGGAATCAGAAAAACCGCGGTGATTACTCGAAAGAGTACCGTGTGAAGCTCTCGCGCTCGGCCCGTACATCGTCCCCGCGCAGCTCGCGCAGCGCATACGTCACAAATTCAGCGGTGACCCTCTTGCGCCAGGTCATGTCGAAATCTGTGTTGTCCAGCGGCTTGGCGATTCGAGCTGCAAGTACCGCGGCTTCATTGATGGTCTGCTGATTCAAGGGGCGGCCGAGCAGCGATTTTGCGGCCTCCGGGGCGGCTAGCGGACGGCAGGCTGCCGCGCCCACGACAATGCGAGCGTCCTCGACCACGTTATCTCTGGAGAGGCGCGCCGCCGCCGCAACCGACAGAACGGGAAAGTCGAACGAGCCGCGACGCCGGAGTTTCCAGTAGGTGCTCTTCCATTCGTGCAAAGTATCCAGCAATATTTCTGCCAGAATTTCATCCGGTCTGCGCTTGATGTAGTCGATGCCATCGTTACTATAAAGATCGGCGAGCGCGACTTGGCGTTCCCCGGAACGTGACACGAGGCGAACCCGGGCCCCGAGCGCCATCAGCGCCGGGCCCGTGTCCGTCGAGGACACCGCCAGGCACTTCGAACTTCCCGGCGCGACCCAGCAGGTCGTTCCGTCTTTTTTCAGGCAGAAATTGATCGACTTCCTCCACTCGTAGCTTTGATCGTAGTAATTGCAGCGCGTATCCAGACAGATGTTTCCGCCGAGCGTCGCCATGTTGCGGATTTGCGGAGTGGCCACCAGCGAAGCCGCTTGCGCCAGCGCCGTCAATCCATTTCGAAAACGCGGATCTCCCGCGATACCGGAGAGTGTGAGGCACGCGCCGAGCCGCAAACCGGAATCGCTCAATTCAATTTCGCTCAAGGATTGAATGTGACGCAGGCTCATCAGCGTCCGTGGTACTTGTTGCCGCCGTTTCATGTTCGGCAGCAGGTCCGTGCCGCCCGCGAGCGGCATCGCATTGGCCCTCTCGCCGTCCAGAATCCGCGCGGCTTCTTCGAGCGTGCGCGGGGCGCGGAATTCGAAAAGAGGCAGCCGCATCATGGCGCGAGCACCTTCTCTTTTTCCTGGCGAGAGTTTTGCCGGCGGGGAGCATCGTTCACCGCGTTGCCATCTNGACATGCGGGAAATGGCTCGGTCCATAACGCGGCTCACGCCCCGCTTTCTTTTCGGCAAACGCCTTCATGATTTTTTCGGGAGTGACGGGAATTTCATCAATCCTCACTCCGACAGCATCGTAGACGGCGTTGGCGACCGCGGGCATGATCGGCAGGAGCGGGCCTTGACCGACTTCCTTCGCGCCAAAAGGGCCGCGGGGATCAGGTTCCTCGATCAGCTCCGTGAACACTTCGGGCATGTCCAGCGAGGTCGGGCTTTTGTATTCCAGGATCGAAGGGAACTTGTGCACCAGCGCATGAGAAAGTTTTTTCGGAAGACGGCGGACCTCCTGCTCTTCCATGAGCGCTTCACCGAGCCCCATGTAGACGCTGCCTTCGACCTGGCCGCGCACAAGTGTGGGGTTCAGCGCGCGGCCGACGTCATGCGCGATCCAGATCTTTGGAACGGTGACCCAGCCAGTCACTGGATTTACTTGGACTTCGACGACGGCAGCGGAATAAGAGTACGTGGGAGACGGCCCTACGCCGCCGCCCTTGTACAGCGCCGGGGACTTCGGCGGAGTGTAGGAGCCCACCGTGCCAATCGTGCCGGAGCGAGCTTCTGCCATGCAAACGGCTTCCTGAAAGGTGACGCCCTTTTCCGGCGCGGCGGAATCGAATACGCGTTTGTCGGCAAAGCACAGCCGTTCCTTGGGTACTTCAAGTTTTTCTGCAACCGCTTCCGCAATGATTACTTTTCCGCGTTCAGCGGCTTGCAATGCCGCGTTTCCCGCCATTAGCGTGACACGGCTCGAATACGATCCTAGGTCCACCGGCCCGAGGTCCGTGTCACCCGTGAACAGCCGGATGTCGAACGTGTCGATGCCCAGAACCTCAGCAACGATTCCGGCGAGAACATCATCCGAACCCTGCCCGATTTCCGTGGCTCCGCAAAAAATCGAGACGCCGCCGCTGCGGTCGAATTTGAGTTGAACCCCCGAGTGCGGCATTTTGTTCCAGTAAATGGGAAGGCCCGCCCCGGTCAGATAAGCGGAGCAGGCCAGACCTACGCCGCGGCCCTCAGGGAGTTTGCGAAATTTCTCTTTCCAATCGGAGACTTTGACGACGCGACGGATGCATTCGGCGAGATTGACGGTTCCCAGGCGGAAGAAATTTGCGGTCATGACGTTTGAAGATTCGACAATGCGGAGCCGCAGATCGGCCGGGTCAATCTTGAGCCTTTCCGCAATCTTGTCGAGTTGAACTTCCTGACCGAATCGCGGTTGCGGAGTGCCATGTCCGCGTTTCGGCCCGCAGGGGGGTTTGTTCGTGAAGGTACGGCAGCCTTGATAGCGATAGCGCGGAATGTGGTATGTGGTGGTTTGCAATGCGCCGGCGTAGAACGTGCTGGCGACTCCGTACGAGCCGTAGGCGCCACCGTCGATCAGCGTCTGGAGATGCATTCCAGTAATCGCGCCGTCCTTCTTGACACCGGTTTTGAATTTCATCAGGACCGGATGCCGGCCGCGATGACAATAAAAAACTTCTTCGCGTGTCAGGCAAATCTTGACGGGTCGATCGAGCATGAGAGCGGCCTTCGCTACAACGATTTCGTGATTGAACGGATCACTTTTTCCTCCGAAACCTCCGCCATTGGGCGTGGCGATCACGCGAATATGCGCAGCCGGCATTTCCAGCACCTTGGCGAGGGCGCGATGGACGTAATGGGGGGTTTGCGTGCTGGACCAGATCGTCAGCTTTCCCTCCGGATCCTTGATGGCGACCGAAGCGTGCTGCTCGATGGGGAGATGGGTGTTCCCTTGGAAGAAAAAAATGTCCTCGAAAATTTCGTCTGCATCGGCAAAACCTTCTTCCACGTTGCCAAACTCCAGCGCCACTAGCTTATGAATGTTCCCCTCTTCACCGTATTCGTGAATCCGCGGCTCAGGAGTCACCAGAGCTTCCTCGGGATCGGATATCGTCGTAAGGATTTCATAATCGACGTCGATCAAATCGAGCGCCTCAAAGGCCGTTAGCTCTTCGCGCGCGATGACGGCAGCGACCGGGTCCCCGACGTGCCGCACGCGGTCGACACAAAGGGCTTGCTCGTCCTGGCTGACGGGCAGAATCCCGTACTGGATGGGAACGTCCTTCCCCGTCAGGACGAGATACACTCCTGGGTGAGAGGCGGCGCGCGACGCGTCGATTTTTCGGATGCGCGCATGAGGATGGGGAGAGCGCAGCAGCTTGCAGTGCGCCATTCGAGGAAGGAAAATGTCGTCGGCGAAACGCGTCTGGCCTGTCACTTTCGCGCGGGCATCGACTCTGCGCCGGGGGACACCGATCACGCGAAGTTCGTCTCCGTTGGCCTTTGGAGCATCAACGGGTATCTTCCGCGAATCCTTTTCATCCGGCATGCGCCCTCCTGAGTGCCTGTCCAAGCCCTCGCCGCGGAATCTACGTTACAGAACGCTTCTGGTCTGCGATCTTGAGCACTGCGGCTTCGACGGCTTCGAAAATCTGAAGATAGCCTGTGCACCGGCACAGATTTCCCGAGATCGCTTCGCGGATTTGATCGCGGGTGGGATGAGGATTTTGATCCAGCAAAGCCTTCGCCGTGACCAGAATTGCCGGTGTGCAATAGCCGCATTGCGCCGCTCCGAGATCGGCAAAGGCATCCTGCAATGGATGAAGGTTTCCATCTTCTCCGAGGCCTTCGACAGTCAGTACTCGCCTTCCGCCACATTCGAGTGCCAGCACGAGGCAGGAAAGCACGGGCTTGCCGTCCAGAAGAACGGCGCAAGCCCCGCATTCTCCCAGCTCACAGCCGTGTTTCGTGCCCGTGTGACCGAGATCCTCGCGCAGTACCTCCAACAAAGTCTTATAGGGCGCGAATGAGACATCGGTCTCTTCGCCGTTTAGCTGGAATCGTATTTGTGCCGTCTTTTGCGACTCGATGGGCAGTGTTGTCACGTTCAAGCACCTCTCGAAAGCATTACCGGACCGATGCGCGCTTTTTCACTTCTTGCGGAACGGGCTCGCGCGCAGAGCGATGCGTGTCCCTGTCAAAGGAGGGGCGCTCTAGAGCATCTGGTCTGGCCAGCAATCCTCGGATCAGATAATCCGCAAATCTCTCGGCTATTTCCGCTGCCGTTAACGATCCCTCCGGGCTGAACCACTGCACGCTCCAGTTCAGGCCCCCAAGGATGGCGCGCACCGCAAGCGCCGGATCGCAGGGAACGAATTCACCCGATCTCAAACCCGAAGTGATCAAATTCCGTACGCCTTCTTCATATTTGTCGCGTTTCGCTAAGACATAGCGTTGTCGGCGGGGTGGCAATGCCGTTGTTAAAAGATGCGCCGCGGATCCCTCGACTTCGTCGAGTACGCACCGCAGATGCGACACGATCACCATGCGCAGCTTTGTGGCCGCGCTCGTCCTTATCCGGCGAGCCTTGTCGAGCGCGGCGATCATCCGATCCAGGGAATTGTCCTGACAAAAGAATAGAATGTCGTGCTTTCCCCGGAAATAATTGTAAAGATTTGCCGGAGAAAGATCCGCGGCCGCTGCAATGTCGCGCATGCCGGTCTCCGCAAACCCACGCACGCGAAACTCCCTACCTGCGGCGCGCAGGATCTCCAGGCGCCGAGCAAGATAGCGCCGTTTGAGATGGCCATTGCGCTGACTCTTCGCTTGGTTGTTGGACAACTTCATTCTCCAGCAATCGAACGACAGAAAGGCTGCAGAGTCGATTTGCCTCCCTAGTGTCCATCTTCAGGCGGTCGGTGTCAAAGGATTCTGAACAATGGTTCAGAAACAGAACAGTCGTTCAGTTATAGATGGGCAGAAGTACAAGAGCCAAAGGAAACTGCCAGGAACATGCGATCCGTCGCGGTCACCGCGGCGCCTTAGACATTTCATCTCGGAAACAACCGCGCCGCATTGTCGTACAAAATCCTGCGCTTCGCCCCGGCCCCAATCGGCAGGGCGTTGAACTTCTCAATGTTTCCCTTGATCTCCGGAACGCCCGGGCCGGGCCAGTCCGTACCCCACAAAACTTTATCTGCCACATCTTCGATTCGCGGAAAGTACTCCATCAGTTTCTGCGGAGGAATGCCGGAGATATCCATGTACGTATTCTTGTGCCGGCGAACCAGGAAAAACGCCTCGTTCATCCACAGCGGTCTGCCGCCATGCGCAAGGATGACCACGAGATTCGGATAGTCAATGCACACATCATCGCAGAGCATCGGTTGCGCATGCAGATTTCTTGCGCCGGGGAAAATCGAAGTCCCGGTATGAATCATGACCGGCAGGCCGTTTGCCTGAGCCCGCTCGTAAACCGCCGCCAGGCCGCGATTGCCGTCCATGTAATCATTGGGCGAAAGCGCCTGATGCGAGGGATGCATTTTGATGGCGCGAATCCCGAGCTTTGCAAGGCGGTCCACTTCCGCGCCCGGATCGGGAACTGTCCCAGGAAGCACTCCGCCGAACGCGATGAGACGATCCGGCGCTGCGCTGCAATACTTCGCGCTCCAGTCATTCACTTCCGGCGTGAAACCGATGATCTTTGGCGCCACGTAGTTGATCAGCCCTGCGCGCTCCACCCCGAGACGATCGAGCAGCCCGAGAAATTCTTTGGGGTCGGCACAATAGCGTTCAACGTCGGCGTAGTCCTTGCGGCCGCGCTTCATCAGTTCATGGGCGGACGGCTTCATCATGTGGTACGGCATGATATGAACGTGAATGTCTATGATCGGTTGCAGGGATCGCCGCCCTTCACGGTAGCTTGCGTTTTCAATCGGGTACGCTAATTGAATCGAACGTATTCAAAGTTCAAAGGTTGATTGTTAATCCCGCGCGCCGGCGGAGCAATCCAATTCGCAAACTTGCCCGGCTCCACGACTCGCCCACTCATCAGCGACTGGACGTACGCATAATCATTGGGATTCGGGAGCCATTCGAATTCGTGGTTCTTCCACGTCTCTTCGCTCAAAACTTCTCCATCGGAGCTTATAAAATGCCCTGCGAAATTGCCGATCTCGCGATGGAAGCCTTTGTGTGGCAAGGTCAACCGGAACGGAATGCCCGCATTATCAATCACCCGCTGCCAGCGGCCAACTCCATCGGCAATCTCATCGATGTAGTCATCGCGCAAGCGTTCGTTCAACGCCGTCAATGCCGGCACGTTTTTGGCGACGATTTTTCCACCCACAACTTCAGAGACCGGATACTCCGCGTCGGCCAGCACGTGATCGTCATCCAGCTTGGTTTCGCGGAAGCGCCCTTTCAGTCCGCTGGTGTAATAGTTCGCAGCGTTGGAAGAAACATCCGAGCCGTAAAGGTCGAGCGTGACACTGTAGTGAAAGTTCAAGTATCTCTGTATCGTCGGCAAGTCAATAACGCCGAGCGCCCGCACATCCGACGGATCTTCGACCTTGTTTCCCTTCATCACCTCGCAAGTGCGCTGAATAATGCGGCTAATTCCCGTCTCGCCGACAAACATATGGTGCGCTTCCTCGGTCAGCATGAACCGGCAGGTTCGCGCCAGCGGATCGAAGCCGGATTCCGCCAGGGCGCAGAGTTGGAATTTTCCATCCCGGTCGGTGAAGAACGTGAACATGTAGAACGCGAGCCAGTCCGGCGTTGGCTCGTTGAACGCGCCGAGAATGCGCGGGTTATCGGCATCTCCGGACCGCCGTGCGAGCAAAGATTCGGCTTCCTCGCGGCCATCGCGTCCGAAGTAGCGATGCAGCAAGTACACCATGGCCCACAGGTGACGCCCTTCTTCGACGTTCACCTGGAAAATGTTTCGCAAATCGTACATCGACGGACAAGAAGACCCCAGCATCCGCTGCTGCTCCACCGAAGCTGGCTCGGTGTCTCCCTGCGTCACGATCACACGCCGCAAAGTCGAGCGGTATTCGCCCGGGACCTCTTGCCAGGCCGCCTGTCCTTTGTGAATTCCGAAATTCACTTCGCGCTTCTCGTCGCGCGGCTGCAAGAAAATGCCCCAGCGGTAATCCGGCATCTTTACATAGCCGAACTGCGCCCAGCCGTCGGGCTCCACGCTGGTTGCCGTTCGCAGGTACACCTCGTAGTTATGGCTCTCGTTCGGCCCCATGTCATACCACCAGCCCATATACGCGGGCTGCCAATGCTCCAACGCGCGCTGTAACACTCGGTCTCTGCCCAAGTCGACGTTGTTCGGGATTTTTTCCGTGTAGTTAATCATTGCGATCTCCTCAGAACTTCGGACCCCACCCTGCCGGCTAGACTCTTTCCCAGTTGAATTTCACCGGCGCTCCCGTCCCATACACTTTCAGTGCTCCACTCGCACCGACGGCGTTCGGGCGGATGAATATCCAGTTTTGCCACGCGGAGAGCCGGCCGAAGATTCGCGTCTCAAGCGTCTCCGCCGGTCCAAAGCGTAGATTCGCTTCGAGCCCCGTGAGGGCATCGGGCGATTGCGCGGCGCGCGATTCGATGGCCTGGCGGATTTCGTCTTCCCAGTCGAGATCATCCGGTGCGGCGGTAACCAGGCCCGCGTCGAGCGCCTCGCGCGCTGAAAGCTTCTTTCCAATCTTGCCGCGCAATCTCTCCAACTGTGCCTCATCGCCGTAGAATCGCGCCACCGTCCGTGAAATTTTGCTCACCATCGGCAGCGGCCCTAAGTTCATTTTCGAAAGAGTCAGGCTTGCGACACTTCCATCTTCTTGTGTGTCGCGCATGTAGACACGGTCGGCAGCGAGCATCGATCCGCGCAAACGTCCGGCGCATCATTCCCAAAACTTCGCGAACGAACCAATTGTCCTGGTGATTCAAAATGAATTCGTCCATGGCGAGAACGGCGTCCGGATTTCCGGCCGTCTTGATAATCCAGAGCCCCAAATCCAGTTCGCTGGCACGCAAAGTCAGAATGGCGTCATCCAGCTCTCGCGCCATCTGCAGCGGCCACCAATTCGCACCCGCGGCAGTGGCCTTTTCCAGGCTATGTTCGGTAACAGACTCCGGCGAGCGCACCGTGATCGTTGCTGTGCGCGCCTCGCGATTGCATTGCACATCAACGTGTCCGTAGTGCAGTCCCACTTCATCGATCGTCCGCTTCAACGGCGTCAAAGCCACGCCTCTCGCTTCGGCGGGGCGATCGCTCTCCCCGGCAAGTTTCAGCGCACGCTGTTTGATGTGCTCCGCAAACTGCTGCGGCTTGACGACGTCATCGACCAGCCGCCACTCCTTTGCTCTTTGACCGCGAACGCCATCCGGATTTGTGCAGAACATGTCGGCATGGTCCCGCCGCACCTTGCGCTTGTCCGTAACGCCGGTCAGTCCTCCCGTTCCGGGCAGAACACCCAGCAACGGCAGCTCCGGCAAACTGACCGCCGAAGACCGGTCATCCACGAGAATCAATTCATCGCAAGCCAGTGCCAGCTCGTAGCCGCCTCCGGCCGTCGTTCCATTGCACGCAGCGAGAAACTTCAGTCCGGAATGTGCGCTCGCGTCTTCGATCCCATTCCGGGTTTCATTCGTGAATTTGCAGAAATTCACTTTCCACGCGTGCGAGGACAGCCCGAGCATATAGATGTTGGCGCCTGAGCAAAAAATGCGGTTCTTTGCGCTGGTGATGATGACCGAACGAATCTCCGGATGTTCGAATCGAATACGCTGCAGCGCATCGTGCAGCTCGATGTCCACGCCGAGGTCGTATGAATTCAATTTCAGTTTGTAGCCCGGGCGGATTCCGCCGTCCTCGGCAACATCCATCGTCAGCGTCGCCACCGGTCCGTCGAACGCGAGACGCCAATGCTTATATCGCGAAGGATCGGTTTGGAAATCGACCGCCTCCTTTTTCGCCTGTGATTCTTGAGTTGCGACAACGTCCACGAGATCCTCCTACTGCAAATTAGCCTGCAATGTCTTTTTCAATCTCGAAAAACTCTCTTCTGCTGAACTGCCCGATGTGTCGAGCTCCATGTCCGCTTGCCGGTAGAGCGGCGCTCGCGCCTCGAGTATCCGCCGCAAGTCTTCCATCGCCTGGTCATTTCCGGCCATCGCGCGAAAATCTCCCTGCTCAAGCACCCGCGACATGTGCTCCTCCGGCTGCGCCTTTATCCAAATGGTGTAGCAATGGGAGAGGAGGTAGTCAAAGGTCTCCTTTTCTGAAACCACGCCTCCTCCCACCGACAGCACCGCGCACTCATGCTCAGTGAGCACTCTCGTCAGGGTGCGCCGCTCGATCGCTCGATAGCCGGATTGCCCGTAAAGCGAGAATATTTCTCCGAGGGGCATTCCTGTATCCTTCTCGATCTCACCATCCAGCTCAATGAAGGGGACCCGCGTCTCAAACGCCAGTTTGGATCCCAGCGTAGACTTGCCGGCTCCGCGAAGCCCAATCAGCGCGATGCGCTTCCGGCGCAGCTTTTCTCCCGGACTGAAGTCCCGCATCAGGCGGAATACCACATCTTCGAGGCGATGATTGGGGAGGCGTTCGAGGAATCGCTGGATCAGCCGCTTTTCGGCAGGCTCTTCCACCTCAGGGGCGAATAACTCGACAAGCGAAACGTTGAGAGCGGCGGCAATCCTCCGCAGCAACACGATAGAGATGTTTCCTTCTCCAGCTTCGAGCTGCGCAAGATGACGTTCAGACACGTCCGATTCGCGCGCCACCATCTTGCGGGTCATCCCGCGGAGGTTGCGTATCTGGCGAACTCGCTTGCCAAGGAAGAGCAAGAAATCCCCGTCGGGAATCGTCGTCGCCCGGTGTAGACTGGCAACCTTGGAATTGGTGCTTGCCGGTGTGCTCATGCCTTCACATACCAACGATGCATTATAGTACATGCGAGCGATATGGGGTCAAGGAAGAAGAGAGCGATCATTGCGGAGTTCCAGCAAGTGCTTTGGCAAGAACTGGTATTTCGTAACACGTTTATATTCTTAATATTAGGCGGAAATCAAGAAGACTCTACCGCTGAAAGGCGCGGTTCCAATTGATACGAATATGCAGTATTATTCCGAATTGGTATTCCGCTCTCAAATGCTTCGGCCCTCGCTCTTGAGGCTTCGTTTCGGGGCTAAGATCATCAGATCGACGGAGGTTCACCGATGAAACTGCCTAACTACGTGAATGGTCAGTGGAGTGAAGGCGCTGATCCTGGGGAGCCACTCATCGATCCAGTCACTGGAGACGAACTGGCGAGCATATCTTCGCAGGGTCTCAATCTTGAAGTGGCCCTCGCGTTTGCACGAACTCACGGCGGACCCGCGCTCCGCCAACTCACTTATGCCCAGCGCGCTGAAATGTTGGCCAAGTTCTCCGATGTCCTGGC
>WNFK01013326.1_pt1 | contig 18716 bp, 16 predicted proteins | sample 5400281 | NCBI WGS metagenome assembly WNFK01 (sample SAMN13153350, study PRJNA577476) | soil metagenome | isolation source: 20 cm soil on Douglas fir-dominated hillslope | place: USA:California | collected 2013-09-17 | reverse complement strand
GAGACCGACGTCGAGGTCGTGAACCCGGAGATCCACCTCTTCACCATCGAGTCGAGCGCGAAGGTGACGGTGGAGCTCGGCGTGGGCATGGGACGCGGCTACGAGGCGGTCGACCGCGCCACCGTCACCACACCGGCCGGTGCCCTGGCGCTCGACGCGGCCTATTCGCCGATCATGCGAGTGGCCTACAACGTCGAGATGTCACGACTCGGCAAGATCACCGACTACGAGAAGCTGGTGCTCGAGGTGTGGACGAACGGCTCCGTGAGCCCCGACGATGCGCTCACGCGGGCGTCCACGTACCTCAAGGATCACTTCCACCCGCTGGCCGCCGGCGTGCCGCGCGAGGACGAAGAGGCGGAGGGCGCGGAAGGCGAGGCGTTCCTGCGCGACGCCCTCGGCAAGACGCTCGAGGAGCTGGCGCTGCCGGCGCGCGCGATCAACGCGCTCAAGAACGCCGAGCTGAATCTGGTGGTCGACCTCGTGCAGAAGAACGAGGGCGATCTGGAGCACGTGAAGAACCTCGGAGAAAAATCGATCGACGAGATCAAGACGGCGCTCGCCGCGCTCGGCCTGTCGCTCGGCATGCGAATCGACCCGAACGTCCTCGGGGCGCTCGGCCGGGGCAGTGTGAAGTGAGCCGCGGCCTCTGCGGCGAGCTGAACCCTTCAGTTTTCAGTCAGCGTGAAATGATCGCAGAAGGAGTCACGCGATGAGGCACCGGAATGCCGGCCACAAGCTCGGCCGGCTCACGCAGCATCGATGGGCGCTGTTTCGCAACTTGCTCGTCGCGCTGTTCCGTCACGAGCGCATCGAGACCACCGGCGCGAAGGCCCACGCGGTGCGGGGACTCGCCGAGCACATGATCACCCTCGCCAAGCGCGAGAACCTTCACGCGCGACGGCAGGTGCTGTCGATGGTGCCCGACACGGAGGTCGTGGGCCGGCTGTTCGACACGATCGCCGCGCGATTCGCCGACCGGAACGGTGGCTACACGCGAGTCATCAAGATCGGCCCGCGCCCCGGTGACGCGGCCCCGATGGTGTTCCTGGAGCTGGTCGATCGCGCCGAGGCTCCGACGGACAAGGACAAGAAGTCCGAAAAGAAGGAGCGGGCGCCCAAGGGCGAGGCCGGCGCCACCGGCCGCCGGAAGCGGAAGGAAAAGGCGGCCGCCGCCTCCGCGTAACGTCGCTCGCTCTCAGAGCGATGCGATCAGGCGAGCGAGCTCGGGATACTCCTGCCGTACCGCGGCCGCGTCCTCTTTGAGGAGCCGTAGTGCTTCGGGGACGTGTTTCAGGAAGTATTTCTTGCCCTTCACGACCGAGAGGAATCCGTAGGCGCCCAGGGCCTGCATGTGGCGCTGGAGCCGGCACGCGACCAGGCTGTCCCGGAACGCCCGCTCGTCGAACGTCCGCTCCTGATCGGCCTTCACCTCGTCCAGGTAGTAGGCGAGTAGCCGCTCGCGCATCCCGTCGTCCAGCCGATAGTACGGATCCCAGAGCACCGACGCGATGTCGTACGCGGGCGGCGCCAGCCGCGCCCCTTGATAGTCGATGATGCGAGGCCCGCCGGCGTGGACCATGATGTTCTGACACTGGAAATCGCGGTGGATGACGACCTTCGGCTTGGCGAAGACGGATTGAGCCAGACGATGGAGTGCCTCGTCGACCGCCGGGCGGCTCTCGATCGGACGCTTCGCGAGCCCGGTGACGAAGCGATCGAGGAAGTACGTCGTCTCCCACCGGAGGTAGTCGTAGTCGAAGATCCGCGCTTCCAGGAGCGGGCACTCGCTGACGTGCGCCGTGGCCGTCGTGTGCAAGGTCACGAGGCTCCGGAGCACGTCCCGGTACATGCTCTCGACGCTCTCGTGATCGCGCGGAAGCTTCAGATACGCATAGAGCGACGTGTCGCCGAGGTCCTCGAACAGCGCGCGCTTGTTCTCGCCGTCTTCCGTGAGGAGCGCAGGCACCGGGACCGTGTGCCGAGCGAAGAAGCGCGTGTACGCGAGATGCCGCTCGAAGTCCGGGTCCTCCGGCCGGCATTCCATCAAAATCGCCGTCCAGTGGTCGTGACGCACGCGGTAGTACCGCCGGTCGGACCCACCGAGGCCGACGAGAATCGCGTCGGACCACGCGGATGCCGCGGGCGCCGGGCCGCGTCCGACGCCGGGCCGCATTCTGAAGTGCCGCGCGAACAGCGGATCGCTCAGCGACACCCGTTTCTTGTCGGCGGCGTGAATCGACGGCTGCATGTCGGCTTCGGAGAGAGAGATCTCGTAGTCGGGTCCGACGATCGAGTTCTCGTGATCGCCCGTGGCATCGGCGCCCGGCATGAGGATGCAGTTCCTGACGCGCGCGCCGTCACGGATCTGGCTGCCGGACTCGAGCACGACGTAGCCGTCGATCTCGACCTTGCCGCAGCGCGCGCTCGGCGCGAGATAGACGGTCTCGCCGCGCTCCCGCAGCGCGTCGAGCACCCCCCGCGCGTAGGTCGCGGGGTCTCCCACGTCGTTCCAGTAGGCGCCGGTGACGTCCATCGCCCGGACCTTGAGGCCGGCTTTCGAAGCCGCGACCCAGGCGACGGTGGCATGCGAGACGCCGGCGGGAAGAAACCGGAGAATCTCCGGCGAATAGACCGCGATGCCGGTGTAGGCGACCTTGTCCGCGATGTGGGAGGGATCCGGACGCGAGGCTCCCGGATTCTCGACGTCCAGCACCTGACCGTGCGCGTCGATGACCACGTTGCTCAGGCGGGGCACCCGATGACAGACGAGCGTCGCGGTATTGCCCGATGCGAGGTGCTCCTCGAGGAGCCGGGCGAAATCGATATCGAGGAGGATGTCGGAGTTGTGGACGATGAACGGACGGCGCGCCAGCATCGACTCCGCGTTCTTGAGCGCGCCGCCGGTTCCGAGGATAGGATCTTCGGGGAAGAAGACGATGCGGTCGCGCCAGGGCGACGCCGCGGCCCAGGCACGGAGGAGATCGGCCTTCCAGTGCAGGTTGATCCCGATCTTTCCGTCGCACGCCGGCGCGAGCTTGTTCAGGATGCGCTCGATGATCGGCGTTCCGAGGATCGGCAAGAGTGGCTTGGGCAGGTGACTCGTGGCGGGCCGGAGCCGCTCGCCGAACCCCGCCGCCGGAAGGAAGACGTCGAGGGGATACTCGGGCATCTTCACGAGCTTATCGCTCGGCACCGCTCGGAGCACCATGAAACCGGACCGTCACGACGCGGAGCCGCGAGGGACCGCTCGACGCGTCGGCCCCTCGCGGCGCGCGACGGCGGGACGGCTACTTCACGTTCTGGCGAAAGAACCCAAGGGTGCGCTTCCAGGCGTCGTCGGCGGCGGCCTTGTTGTAGACATCCGGTCGGTCGTCGTTGAAGAATCCGTGGTCCACGCCCGGGTAGATGTTGATCTCGGACTGCTTGCCGGCCTTCTTGATGGCCGCGTCGGTGTCCTTGGCGACCTGAGGCGTCACGAACCCGTCCTTTTCCGCGAAGAGGCCGAGCACCGGCCCGGTCAGCTTCGTGTAGTCGGGCTTCACGTTCGGATGGATCCCGTAGAAATTGACGCACGCGGACACCGACGGGTTGAGCGTGGCGGCGTAGAGCGCCAGCTGGCCGCCCATGCAGAAGCCGACGGCGCCGATCTTCTTCGTCGAGGACTGTCCCAGGAGGTAGGTCGCCGCGCCGCGGAGGTCACGCTCGGCCTGTGCGATGTTGAGTGCCATGAAGAGCTTGCCGGCGCCGTCCGGCTCGCTGGCGGTCTTGCCGTGGTACATGTCCGGCGCGAGCGCCGTGAATCCTTCCGCGGCGAATCGTTCGCACACGCTCTTGATGTGGCCGACGAGCCCCCACCATTCCTGGAGCACCAGCACGCCCGGTCCCTTGCCGGCGGCGGGCGTCGCCAGGTATCCGGCGGTCTTGCTGCCGTTCGACGCGAACTCGATCATGCTTCCAGCCATGGGCAAATCTCCTTATGCGCTGCTGGTGCCGGGAACCGGCAGGTTGATGGCGGAGACCGGAGCGATCTTCACCGAGATGACGCGCCGGGCGTCGGACTCGAGGACGGTGATCGAATAACCCGCGGTCTGAAACTCTTCGCCGGCTCGCGGGATCCGGTGCAGGGTCGCCAGCACGAGCCCGGCGACCGTCTCGTAATCGCGCTTGGGCAGGCTCCAGTCGAGCGCCTCGTTGAGCTCGTCGATGTTCGCACGCGCGGCGACCCGATAGCTGCCATCGGGGAGGCGCTCGGCCGGCGCCGCCGCGCGCTCGTGCTCGTCGTGGATGTCGCCCACGATCTGCTCGAGGATGTCCTCGAGCGTCACGACGCCGGTCGACCCGCCGTATTCGTCGACGACGACAGCCATGTGCGTGCGATTGCGCTGCATCTCGCGGAGCAAATCGTCGATGCGCTTGGTTTCGGGCACATAGTACGGCGGGCGCTTGAGCTCGTCCAGGGTCCGGACCGCGGCGCCGCGGCTCAGGATGTCCTTCGCGCCGACCACACCCACGACATTGGTCTCGCGCTGACGGAAGATCGGCACCCGCGAGAAGCCCCGGTCCATGATGAACGCGACCGCGTCGCGCGGTGTGGCCGTCTCGGCGAGCATGGCGACCTCGACCAGCGGCACCATGACCTCGCGCACCGTCGTGTCGCCCAGGTCGAAGATCTTGTCGATCAGCTGGGCCTCGATCGTGGTGACGTCGGCCTCACCGGGCTCGAGCTGGAGCAGCGCCTTCAGCTCCTCGCGCGAGACGAAGGCGCGCATGTCGGCCTGCTGGCCGCCGAACATCCTCAAGATCGCGCCGACGACGACGTTCGCGAACGACACGAACGGCACGAGCAAGACGGCCGCCCAGGTCAACGGCCGGTACAAGCGCAGAATCAGGCTGGTCGCCCATTCGCGCGCGACCGCCTTCGGAATGATCTCGCCGACGACGAGCATTACCGGCGTCAACAAGATCGTGACCACGATCGGCGCCATCCCGCCGAGCAGCGGCAGGAGCAGCCACGTCACCGCCGAGGCGGCGACGATGTGGCAGATCGTCACGCCGATCATCGCGGTCGACAGCACGCGCTCGGGCTGGCGAAACGCCTCGAGGTAGCTCTGGGCCGTGCCGTTGCCTTCCTCGGCGAGATACCGGAGGCGAAGGCGATTGGCGGCGATGAAGGCCATCTCGGCCGCCGAGAAGAACATCGTGAAGATCAGGCACACGACGGCCAGCCAGATCAGGTTCACGCCGCCGCCTCCTTCGCGGGCTTCTTGAGCGACACCAGCACCTCGACGATGCGCGTGCGCTCCACCTTTTCGACCGTCAGCTGGAGCTCGGCGGTCTCGGCGCGCTCGGCCCGGCGCGGGACGCGCCCGAAGAGGTCGAGGACCCAGCCGCCCACCGTGTCGTAGCCCTCGTTAGAGATCTTGAGCCCGGTCGCGGCATTCAGCTGCTCGATCGGCAGCTTGCCGGCCACCCGATACGTCGTGGCGTCCACGCGCTGGATCAACCGCTCCGGCTCGTCGTACTCGTCGGCGATCTCGCCCACGAGCTCCTCGAGCAGGTCTTCGAGCGTGACCAGGCCGGCGGTACCGCCGTACTCGTCGACGACGATCGCCATCTGCACGCGCTTGGCCTGAAACTCCTGGAGCAGCGCGTCGGCACGCTTGGACTCCGGAACGAAATACGGTGGATGCAGGTGCGAGCGCAGATCGAAATCCGGCGGCAGGCCCTCCATGAACGGCAGGAGGTCCTTGGCATAGAGGATTCCCACGATGACGTCGATCGCGCCCTCGTACACGGGGACCCGCGAGTGCAGATGCTCCCGGAGCGCCGGCAGAATCTCGGCCGTCGGCGTCTCGACGTCGAGGCAGACCATATCGGTGCGCGGCACCATAACCGAACGAACCAGAGTGTCCTCGAGCTCGAACACCTTGTGGATCATCTCGCGCTCTTCGCGCTCCACGACCCCCTCGCTGGCGCCCACGTCGACGAGGGTCCGCAGCTCCTCCTCGCTGAGCGTGGCTTGCTCGGTGCGGCCGCGGCTGACGATTCGCACCATCAGCGCGGTCAGGCCCGTCAGGGTCGCCCGGGCCGGCGCCAGGAGCACACCGAGCCAGGCCACCGGGGGGCCGGCGATGGCGAGAAACCGTTCGGGATATTTGACCGCCAGGGTCATCGGCAAGACTTCGCCGAAGGTCGTGAGGACGAACACCAGCACGATGATCTCGACGAAGAGGCCCACGGTCGGGCCGAAGATGCTGTCGGCGATCGTCGCGGCCAGCGCGGCGGCCCCGATGTTGATCACGGTGATGCCGACCAGCAGGGTCACCAGCAGTTCGTGCGGGCGCTCGATGAGAGGCTTTGGCTCGCCCACGGGCTCGTCTTCATCCTTCGGGGCGACGTGCTTGAGCCGGGCGCGGCCGAGCGAGAAGTAGGCGGCCTCGGCGCCGGTGAGGATCGCCGAGCAAACGATCAGCACGCAGAGCGCGAAGAACTTGAGACCGAAGCCCTCAGGCACGCGCGTGTCCCGTCACGAAGTGCTCGAACCCGGGCCGGACGGGCACGGCGCGTCCCGCCGCATCGAGGTACCGGATGCCCTCGGCGCCGCTCGTCATGTGACCCACCGCGGTGAGCTTCGTCCCGGTCGCGCGCGCGAGGCCGCCGGCCAGGCGATCGAACGCGTCGGGCGAGGTGGTGAGCAGAAGCTCGTAGTCTTCTCCTCCCCCGGTGGCCCACGCCAGCGCGTCACGATCGAGCGCTCGCGCCACGACGGACACCAACGGCTCCAGCGGAACCCGTCCGAGATCGATCCGTGCGCCGGTCCCGCTCTCCTCGCACAGATGGCCGAGGTCGGTGGCGAGGCCGTCCGAGAGATCCATCATCGAGGTGACTCCGCCGGCCTCGGATAGCCATTGCCCCTCGCGCGTCCGTGGGCGCGGCCGCAGGTGGGCGGCGGTCACGTCGGCGCGCGCCTCGCCTGCGATACCGGCGGGCGCGGGGGTGGCCTCCAGGAGTGCCAGACCGGCCGCCGAGCGCCCAAGCGAACCGGTGACCGCGATAACGTCTCCGACGCGCGCGGTCGACCTGAGCAGGGGGGCGTGCACGGCCTCACCGAGCAAGGTCACATTGATGATCCAGCCCCCGGGAGACGCCGACGTGTCCCCACCGACGATCGCGACGTCGTGCTCGGTTGCGAGGGCCTGGACGCCCGAATAGAACGCCTCCGCGTCGTCGACGGTCACCGCCTCCGGACATGCCAGCGCGATCAGGCCCCACCGCGGGCGTCCGCCCATCGCCGCGATGTCCGAGAGGTTCACCGCGAGCGATTTCCAGCCGATGTCCATGGGCGTGGCCCAGCGGCGGCGGAAGTGCACGTCCTCGATTAGCAGATCGGTGGTGGCCAGCAAGAGGCTCCCCGCGGCCGGCTCCAGCACCGCGCAGTCGTCACCGATTCCCACCCTGACCGTCGGCGCCCGCCCGGCCGCCCGCCGGATGATCTCGATCAGGCGTCGCTCGGTCGCTGCTCCGGGCTCACTCATCCGGAGAGGAAATTCCTCAGAAGCTGCTTCCCCTCGATCGTCAGGATCGACTCGGGATGGAATTGGACGCCCTCGACCGGATCGCGCCGATGGCGAAGGCCCATGATCTCGCCGTCCTCGGCCCACGCCGTCACTTCCAGCGCGTCGGGCACCGTGTCGCGGATGACCGCGAGCGAGTGATAGCGCGTGGCGACGAAGGGATTGCCGAGACCGGCGAAGACGCCGCGCCCGTCATGACGGATCGCCGAGGTCTTGCCGTGCATCTGCGTCTTCGCGCGCGAGACCGTGGCGCCGTACGCCTGCCCGATCGACTGGTGACCGAGGCAGACGCCGAGAATCGGCGTCGTTGCACCGAGCCGGCGGATGACCTCGAGCGACACGCCCGCCTGATCGGGGTTGCCGGGACCGGGGGAGATCACCACCCGCTCCGGCTTCTTGGCGACGATCTCGTCGCAGCTGAGCGCATCGTTGCGGACGACTTCGAGCGTCGCGCCGAGCTCGCCCAGATACTGGACGAGGTTGTACGTGAAGGAGTCATAGTTGTCGATGACGAGGATCATCGTTCGGTTCCCGCCGCCAGCCGGAGGGCCAGGATCATCCCGCGCGCCTTGGAGCAGGTCTCGAGCCACTCGGTCTTCGGGTCCGAGTCGGCGACGATGCCGGCGCCCACCTGCACGGAGGCGCGCCGGCCGTGGCACACGATGGTGCGGATGGTGATGCAGGAGTCGAGATTGCCCGAGTAGGACACGTAACCGACGGCGCCGCCGTAGGGCCCCCGCTGAGTCGGCTCCAGATGGTCGATGATCTCCATCGCGCGGATCTTCGGTGCGCCGCTCAAGGTGCCGGCCGGGAAGGAGGCCTGGAGCACGTCGAGCGCGTCGCTTCCGGACTTGAGCTTGCCGGTCACGTGACTCACCAGGTGCATCACATGGGAGTAGCGCTCGATCTCCATGAACTCGGTGACCTTGACCGAGCCGAGCTCGGACACACGGCCGACGTCGTTCCGCCCGAGGTCCACCAGCATGACGTGCTCGGCGCGCTCCTTGGGATCGTTCTTCAGCCGCTCCTCGATCTCGCGGTCTTCGGTTTCGGTGGCGCCGCGCGGGTGTGTGCCGGCGATCGGTCTCAGATCGACCCGGTCGCCCTCGACCCGCACCAGGACCTCGGGGGACGAGCCCACGATGGACATCGGGCCCAGCCGCAAGAGGAAGAGGTACGGGGACGGGTTGATCGTTCGGAGCGCGCGATAGACCGTGAACGGATCGGCGGTGAGGCGGCAGTCCAGGCGTCGCGAGAGCACGATCTGGTATGCGTCGCCGGCCGCGATGAACTCCTTCGCCTTGTGCACGGCGTCGACGAACTGCGATTCGTTCATCGTCGAAGTGAACCCTGCCTCGCCCTCGGCCAGGAGCGGTGCGGCCGCCGGCAGTGAGAACGTCGCCGGCGCCCTCGCCGGCCGCGCGAGCTTGGCGAGCGTCATTCCGATGCGAACGGCGGCGCGATCGTAGGCACGGTCCAGTGCCGCGGGGTCATGCCGCTCGATCACCGCGTTGGCGATGACGAGTAGCCGGTGACGGAGGTTGTCGAAGACGAGCAACGTATCAGTGAAGAGGAACACCGCATCCGGCAGGTCGAGGTCGTCTTCGGTGGTCCGCGGCAGCCGCTCCATGTGGTGAACCATGTCGTACGCGAGAAATCCGACCGCGCCGCCCTGGAATCTCGGCAGCCCCGGCACCGATACGGGCTGGAACTGCTTGAGAAGCTCGCGGACGGCGGCGAGCGGATTTCCTTCCGGCAACCGTTCGGTCCGGCCGTCGCGGCTGAGGGTGAGCCGGCCGTTCTTCGCGGTGAGGACCATCAACGGATCCGCGCCCAGGAACGAATACCGAGCCCAGACCGAGCCGCCCTCGACGGATTCGAGCAGGAACGAGTACGGGCCGGGTCGCAGACGAAGATAGGCCGAGAGCGGCGTGTCGAGATCGGCTGGGAGCTCGGCAAACACGGGCACAAGATTCCCGTGTGCCGCGAGAGCCCGAAACTCCTCACGGCTCGGAGAAAGGGACGGGATGCCTACGCCGGCGGTACTGATGCAGACCCCGCTAGGGGAGCGCTAACCGAGGGCGTCCAGCTTTGCTTGGAGCTTGGCCTTGGGTACCGCGCCGATCACCTGATCGGGCGCAAGCCCGGGGTTCTCGTCGACGTTGACCTTTGCGAGCGTGATCTTGCCCGCGGACTCTTTCGCGATGTCCTCCAGAACCGGCGCGATCGCTTTGCAGGGGCCGCACCACTCAGCCCAGAAGTCCACCATCATGATTCCGGTTTCGCGGCTGATCGCCGCGTCGAAATTATCTTCGGTCAGGTGGACGGTCTCGGGGTTGGACATGTGCCGGTCTCCTGGGTAAAAAGTCAACATCTACGCTAACATGGCGACCCCGCTGACGCAAGCAGCCCCTTGCCGGAAACCTTTATATAGCTTGTCAGTTTGACATGTTGACCATGCTAGAGTCGGTTAAGGCCATGGAAGTCGCCAAGATCCTCGTCGTCGACGACGAACCCTCGATCCTGAAACTCCTGAAGGAAGCCCTCACGCAATGGGGCTACCAGGTCGGATGCGTCGGCACTGGAGCTGAGGCGCTCGAAGCGATCCGCACCGAGTTGTACGACGCCGCGATCACCGATATCCGGATGCCCGAGATGAGCGGCCTCGATCTGCTGCGCGAGATCAAGCGCCACGATGAATCCATCGAGGTCATCGTGATGACGGGCTACCCGACGATCGCCTCCGCCGTCGAAGCTCTCAAGGAAGGCGCGTACGACTACCTGTCCAAGCCACTGATCCTCGACGAGCTGCGCCATCTGATGGCGCGGGTGACGGAGCGCCGATTCCTGAAGGGCGAGGTGCAGTCGCTTCGCACGCGTCTGGGCGAAGAGCTCACCGTGAACGAGCTCGTCGGCAACGCGCCTCCGATGCAGCGGGTGAAGGAGATCATCAGCAAGGTCGCGACGACGGACTCGCCGGTCCTCATCGAGGGCGAGAGCGGAACCGGCAAAGAGCTGGTGGCCGCCGCGATTCATCGGCTCTCCGGTCGCGCCAAGGGCCCCTTCATCCCGGTGAACTGCAGCGCTATCCCGGAGGACCTGCTCGAGTCGGAGTTCTTCGGTCACGTCCGCGGAGCCTTCTCGGGCGCCGTTTCCGACGCACTCGGCCTCTTCCGAGGCGCCAACGAGGGGACGATCTTCCTGGACGAGATCGCCGAGCTGTCTCCCGGTCTGCAGGTGAAGCTGCTGCGCGTGCTGCAGGAGATGCAGGTGCGGCCGGTCGGCTCGACGAAGGCGCATCCGGTGGACGTGCGCGTCATCGCGGCGACGAACCGGGATCTCGATCGTTCGATCGCCGACGGTCGATTCCGCCAGGACCTGTACTACCGGCTGAACGTCGTTCGGGTGAGCCTGCCGCAGCTTCGGACACGGCGCGAGGACATCCCGGCCCTCGTCAACCACTTCCTCCGTCGCTACAACAGGCGGTTCAGGCGGGACGTGAAGGGCATCACCCAGGACGCCCTGGCTGCGCTCGCCGCCTACGATTTCCCGGGTAACGTGCGTGAGCTCGAGAACGTCGTCGAGCGCGCTTTCGCGATGGGGGCTCGAGAGCAGATCACCTTGACCGACTTGCCGGTCCTCGGCACGGCCTCAGTGCCGGCGGTGGCTGCTCCGGCCAGTGGGTCGGTGCCCCGGCTGGCCGACGTCGAGAAGGACCTGATCTTGAGAGCCCTGTCCTTCTACAAGGACGACAAGGAGGCGGCTGCGAGCGCCCTGGGGATCTCCAGAAGGACGATCTACCGTCGGCTGAAGGAATACGGGATGCTCTAAATAGCACACCTGTTGCCGAACTGACACCTCCCCGTGTCTCTCGTCGAAGAAAGTCCCTGATCTTCAAGCCTCTTCCGGATTGGCACCCCTGCTGCAGATGCATCGAGCCATGTACGCGACCATCCCTGTCGAAACAGAGTCGAAAACCCTCCAGATCGGTATCGGGTTCGCCTCACACCAGGACGCGATCTGGGCGGCCGTTCGCGCGACCGCGATGGCCCGCACGGGCCTCCACGGGACGTCACCTGACCTTGTCCTGCTGATCACGGCCGGTGTGCCCGCCCAGGACGTCGTCCCGCTCATCCGAGGGGTTCTAGGGCCGGTAGGGGTCGCAGGAGGCGCCACCTCGGCGATCCTGACCCATAACGGCGCCGTGACATCGGGGGCCCTGGTCGTCTGCCTGACCAACGGCGAGGGTGCCGTGAGCGGCGTTGCCGCTTCGGGAGGTCGCGATCTGACGGAAGCAGGGCAGGGCGCGGCGCGGCTGATTCTGTCGGGCTGGCCGTTCAGGATGCGGTATCCGCGGGGTCTCGGCCTCGCGTTCGTGAAGCCGGGATTCGGCACGCCGGCCGAGTCGTTCCTACAGCCCTGGCGAATCCTGATGGGCCCCAAGATGCGGACAGTATGCAGCGTCCTCTCATCCCCGGTCGTCTACGGGGCCTCGACGAGCGAGCCGCTCGCGAGCGCGGCGTGTCTCGAAGCCGCCTATTCGACCGGACTGGGCTATGCCGAGGGATTCGAGACGGGGTCTGCGCCCGACCCGGAAGCTCTCATCCAGGGGTCCGTGGAGGCCGCCCGGTCGGCCCTGAAGCGGCTCGAGGGTGATGGGGCGCGGCTCGTCCTCGTCGTTGAGTCGAGTGCCCGCCATCGAGCCCTGGGTCGTGCGGCGGCCGACGAGTGGGCCGCGATCAAGAGCGAGGTGGATTCCCGTACGCCCTGCGTCGGCTGGCTTTGCGACCACGTCGCGGGCTACGGACGGGGCGTTCGGCCGGTCGACTCCCATGGCTCGCTCGTCGTCGTCGCGCTCGGTGACGCTCCGCGCCGCTAGAGCCTAGCCCTCGCAGATCCGCCTGACTTCGGTCCAGTCCCGGCCGGGTAAGAGCGGCCGAAACTCCTTCGTGTGCGACGCGGCCAGCTGCTTGAGGGTCTCGACTCGATCGGCCGCGAGCGGGTGAGAGGCCAGGTAGCGCGTCGCGGCCGGCGTGCCGCGCTCAGCGGCTCGCAAGGTCTCGAAGAAGGCGATCATCCCTCGGGGATCGACGTCGGCCGCCAGCAGCATCCGCAGCCCTTCGACATCCGCTTCGTTCTCGAGGTAGCGGCTATAGCGCAGGGTCCCGAGCACGCGCGCGCTCTCGATCCCGTAGGCCATCGCGCCCGTGATGTCTCCCGATATGGCGACGAGCAGCAGGCCGGTCGAGGCGTGCTGCAGCAGGAGCCGCGTCGCGTGACGCTGGAGCACGTGCTGGAGCTCGTGCGCCAGCACGCCGGCGAGCTCTTCGGGTGTTCGCGCGCGCTCGACGAGCCCTCGGAGGAGCACGACCTGGCCGCCGGGGACGGCGAACGCGTTCACGGTCGAGTCGTCCACGACGATCACTCGAAACGTGTAGGGAGCCTTGGGCTGCGGGTCGAGCAGCCGCTTCACGATCGTGCCGATCGCTTCTTCGCGCTCCTGGTCGACGCAGCGCCGTTTCGACGCCGTGAGCTGTTCCACGGCGGACTGCCCGAGCCGCTCCTCCCATGACACCGGCACGCGGGCGGCGACCAGGCCGGCCGCTGCGGGAATACCCCACACGTAGAGCACCGCGCCCGCCGCGATCGAGGTCAGCGCCGCTCCAATCGTGAAGAGGACGCGGGACCGTCGCCGGCCTGGATTGTGGAATTTGCGCCCGAAGCCCGGCGCAGTCGTATGCAGCGCCGCCAGAAACGCGGTGTCGTCGACCAGGAGAATCTCCGGGAAGGGCGAGCCGCGCTCCAGGCGGATCTGCTCGCCGGCGTAGAAGCCTTGCGTCTGGCGCACGTCCCGGAACGGCCACCAGAGACGCGTGCCGTCGGTAAGCGCGATCTCGAGCCCGCTCGCGGCCAGGCGCACGGACGCCTGCCGGCGCGCGGCACTGCGCCCGTCGAGGTAGTGGCCCGTGAATACGCCGGGCATCCCGGCCCGTTACGCGAAACCGACGTCGGCGCCCAGGAGACTTGAAAGCGCGTCGCCCGTGGCCGTCGCCAGCTGGGGCTCCTGGATGATCCCCGTGAGGTCGAGCGGTCCGTCGATGGTGAGATACGCGAACTCGAAGCGCGTCCGTCGCACGAGCACCCAGGGCCACGCCAGTCCGAGCGTGACGATGAGCAAGCCCCAGTTCGCGAGCGTCTGGCCCATCAGCCGCCCGCCCGTCATCGTCGAGCGGAAGCGCGCCGTCTCGAAGTAAGTGTGCTCCCAGAAATAGCGGGTCTTTCTCGCGTTGAACCAGAACAGATAGATTCCGAGTGTCGGTACGAGTAGGAGCAGGGCGACGACATACGCGCCGAAGAGATCGCGTCCGCGTCCGTCGAAACGGAACGGCCGCCGGCCGAAGTACGAGTGCGAGACCAGGAACCCCTGCTGTCGCGTCTGGAAGAAGGGGTAGTAGAGGGTGAGCGTCAAGGTGCTCAAGATCGATGCGACGACGAAGACCTTGACGAACGCCCACACCTGGCCGCGGAACGAGAAGCGGATCCCACGCCACGAGGTACGGCTCAGTCGATATCGCCGAGCTCCGATCATAGCGATCGGGATGAAGAGGAAGACGAGCAGTGACGTGAATGCCTGGGTCGCGATGTGAATCGTCTTGTCTCCGGAGAGCCGTGCTACCGCGCTCAGCGCGGTGATGGGCAACCCGACGAACAGCAGCGCCTTGACGAATCCCAACAACAGCTCCTTGCCGGTGCCGTGATAGGCGAAGCGATCACCCTCGAAGCCCGTCTGGCTCAGCAGGAAGCGGCGAATCTTGACCCGGCCCCAGAACCGGTAGACGCCGAAGGTCGCGATCGTCAACAGGATGTTCACGACGTAGATGCCGAAGAGCGTCCCGCCTGAGCCGTGGAACGTGAGTCGGCGTGGACCGACGGGATCCGCGGCTCCAGACGTCGAGCTCGCGGGGGGTGGTGCGGTCATGACCGCGGTCGCCGAGGCGGCCGACATCGTCGAAGCCGGCCGAGCCGGCTGAGTCATCTCGGCGCGCGGCGGCGCGGACGGCGCTGAAGCTGCGGGAGGGCTGCTGGCTCGCGGCGCGCCCGGCGGTGTCGGCGGGCGCCGCATCTTCTCGAGTGCCGCCGTATAAACCGAGGCGACGACACCGCACTGAGCGCACTTGTCGCGCTCGACGGCGGGCGCGCCACAGCGAGGGCATGCGGTGGCCATCACTTCACCGGTTGCGGCGCCGGCATCGCGGCACGCGCCCATCGATCGAGCGGCACGGCTCGGACGAGCTCGGTCACGGTCTGCTCGACCGCTTTCCCGATCGAGCCGACGAGCGCTTTGCGCATCGCCCTGTTGTACCAGCGGCCCGCGTCGGTACCCGAGAACCGCACGTACTCCGAGAGCTCGTCGTCTTCCAGCGTTTGATAGGTATAGAGCATCGACATCGTGCGCACCTCACGCAGGGTTTCGTTTGCCCGAGCTCTCACTTGCGCGGCTCGGTCTTCAATCTGCCCCGGCCGCAGCCGGCTTTCCGGCGGCCCGGCCGCCGACACCGCCGTCGAGAGTCCTCGTGCGATCGCCGCGACGAGGTCAGCCGACGTTTCATTGGCTCCGGTGACCCAGTCCAATCGCTGGAGCAGCTCGAGCCGTCGCGCGGATGGCGGGTTCGCCTTGACCACCGCGGTGTACTCCGCGACTTTCTGCTCGGCGCCGGGCTGCGAGGACGCGATCTCGAGGGCGATGATCTTGTGACCCACGGGCGTCCGCAGCCATGCGGCGGTCGTCTCGAGGCTGAGGCGGTCCACCTGCGGGAGAAACGCGTCTCGCACCGCACCGTAGACCGTTTCGTGCCGGAGCGATTGGGCCAGGATCCGGTCGATCGTCGCCATCTCGGCCGCGCTCATCTGGCCCGGTGCCGGCCGCAGATCTGCGGCAACCCGAGCCACCAATCCGACGAGCTGGGCGCGGGCTCCCGACAGCTCGAGGAGCTCATCGATCTTCGTGGGGCCCGACTTCGGAAGCGGGTGTGGCGGAATCGTCGCCTTCGCGTCGCGGGCCCGCGGCGGCGAGTGCGCGTCGTTGCCCTTGGACTCCGGCTGCGTCTTCAGCTCCGGTCTCGTCACGTCCAACGGTTTCAGGTCGGGCGTCGTCGCCTCGGCTACTTTCGGGGCCTTCACCTCGGGCATCTTGGGCGCGGGCGCCTTGACCTCCGGCGCCTTGACCTCCTGAGCCTTCGAATCAGGCGTCCTCGGATCGAGCGCCGGCTTCGCCTCTTGTGTCGGCGTACGGATCTCTCTCGGCTGGGGCGGACGATCCGAGTAGTTGACGTTGCCCTGTTCGTCGACCCAGCGGTACGTCTCCGCCGCACTCGGCGTCGACGCGAGCACGAGCATGGCGCTCAGCATGAGGACCGCGCCGACCCGGTCAGTCATAGTTCCATCCGATGATGATTCGCGGGTCAGGAGCCGGCGGCAGCGAGACGCCCGGGCCCCACCGGTCGAACTTGGCGAGAAAATCGCGAACCTCGGGGACCGGCGCGTTCCAGTTCGCGAGGAACGCGACGGCCGCCTTCGCTTCCCTGACGAAATCGTCGTACTTGCCCTGCGCGTAGAGCACGCGCGCGAGGGCGAGGCGCCCTCCGGCATCGTCGCCGAAGAGCTGAACGGTCTTTCTCAGGTGCATCTCGGCCTCGGGATAGCGCTCGAGATCCGCGAGCAGCTTGCCGAGATTCCGATGGGTGCGCCACGAGTCGGGATCGGCCTGCGCGGCACGCTGGAGCCACGCGAGCGCGGCCTCGCGGTCGCCGAGATCCGCGGCGATCGCCGCGCGATAGTTGTAGGGCCGCGCGAACGCCGGCGCCAGCCGAATCGATTCGTCGAAGAGCTTCGTGGCGCCGTCGATGTCGCCATCGCGGAGATAGCGCTGGCGCGCGATCAGGAACAGCTGCTCGGCGCGCTTGGGGACCTCGCGGTTGCCGCCGAGGCGAATCTTGAGATACCGGGCGCCCGACTCCTTGTTCGTGGCCGACGGGGTCACGCGCGTGCCCTCGATGACCATGAGTCGCCCCAGGCGCACGTAGCCCTCGTCCGAGAGCCACTGGCCGTACCACCAGATGCAGTCGGCCGCCTCCGGCTGGCCCAGGGTGGCGAGCCGGAACGCCTTGAAAGTCTCGTCGCGCTCGGCGCCCGCCCGTGACTTGGCCTGCGCTTCGCCGCAATAGTTCTCGCCGGGCTTGACGATCGCGTACGAGCGCGCCAGCTGTCGGGCCTGCGCGAGATCGCCCTTCTCGGTGAGGATGTCGAGCTTCACCTGCACGATCTGCTCGAGCGACGGGTGGTCGCGTAGCAGGGCGGGCTGCATATAGGTCGGCGCCCACTGGTAGAGCCAGCGCACGTGCGATGGATGCAGCGCGAGCAATCGGTCGAGCTGAGCGAGAGCCCGATCGTACTCGCCGACACGCACTGAGAAGGACGCCGTACGGGCGATCAGCTCGGCGTCGTCGGGCGCGAGGGCGGCGGCCCGGTCGTAGAACGTGCGCGCCTCGTCGAACTCGCCCATGAACTCGGCCATGCCGGCCTGCCCGGTCAGCGCGCGTACCGACGTCGGCGCGGTGTTCGCCGCGCGCCGCGCCAGGCTCAGCGCCTCGGTATAGCGTCCGGCTTCGAATGCCGCTTGCGCGCGATCCAGATCGCCGGCCGGCTGCGCCGATCGCTCGGGCGCGGACTCGGCCACCGCGACACAGAGCGTCAGCACGATCGCCGCCGCGATGGCTCTCGAGATACGGATGGTCATCGCGCGCTGAAGGGGGTCGGTCCCTGGCGGGCGTCGCGCCCGAACTGCTCGTCGAGATATCGCCGCTCATCGTCGAGGCTCGGCTCGAGACGCACGGCGATTTGAAGCTCGCGGAGGCCTTCGCCTCGATGGCCGGCCTTCAGGTGGAGCCAACCGATGCTCGCGTGAGCCTCGGCGTCCATGGGGTCCATGGTCAGCACGCGGTCGTAAGCGGCGAGCGCGTCGTCATAGCGTCCGAGCCGACCGGACGCCGCGCCAAGATTGAACTGCGCGCGCAGGTGATCCGGATTGACCTGGAGCGCTTTGGTGAGCCAGGTCAGCGCTTGCGCGTCGTTGTCCTGGCTCATGTAAAGCCGTCCGATGTTGTGATAGGGCCACGAGAACGCGGGATCTGCGTCGATGGCCTTGGTGAACACGGCGAGTGCCGCGGTCGACTTGCTGTTGCGGTTCTGCAGTCGCCAGCCCGTCACGTTGAGCGACTCGGCGAGCTTGGGCACCTCGTGGTCGGGCAGGCGATAGCGCAGCACCCACTCCGCCTGCGCTCTGCTCTCGGAATTCCGTGAGCGCTGCGCCCGGTCCAGCAGGACCAACCGTCCGAGTCGTGCGAGCCCCTCGTCGGTGATCCGCACACCCAGAGGCAGCAGGCAGTCGGCGCGGTCGGGCTCGAGCATCATCGCCAGCAGCCCGGCCGTTTCCGCCGACACCGGCAGATCATGGCCTTGGCAGTAGTCGCCCTGTTCCCGGAGCCAGCCGCGAGTGCGCGCGAGGGCGATCGCCTGCTCGCGACGCCCAGCCTCGACCAGGATGCGGAAGACGTACTCCGGAATCACTTCGTGCGACGAGTGGAACGTCGAGCGGCCGAGCCGGGTCGCCATCGGCAGACAAATGCCCCACGCCGCGGAGAGGTCCGGCCAGTGGCTCGGCACGCACGTCACGAGCACCACCACACCGACCTTCAGCCCGAGCGACGCGTGTTGGCGCCATGGCCCGTACGCTTGCTCGAGCGACTGGATCGCCACGTCCACCTGCCCCATGCGATCGGCCATCTCGCCAAGACGGAGCCAGGTCGTCGCGGAAGGAGCGCGCCGAGCCGCCGCCTGGTAGGCGCTCAGCGCTTCGTCGAACTCTCCGAGGGCTTCGGCGGCCTCTCCCAGAGCCAGTTGCGCCGTGGCGGAGTCCGGAGCGAGCCTCGTCGCAGTGCGGTAGTGCTCGAGGGCCTGGACGAAATCCCCCTGTTCCGTCGCCCGGCGTCCCGCGTCGACCGCCGCTCCGGCCTGCCGAGACATCCCGCATCCCGCGAGCAGAGCGACGAGGCCGAGAGCACCGAGTGCCGGCGCCCAAGG
>WNFK01136907.1_pt1 | contig 18717 bp, 17 predicted proteins | sample 5400281 | NCBI WGS metagenome assembly WNFK01 (sample SAMN13153350, study PRJNA577476) | soil metagenome | isolation source: 20 cm soil on Douglas fir-dominated hillslope | place: USA:California | collected 2013-09-17 | reverse complement strand
CCCGTCCGCGGAGGACGAGAAGCGCACCCGATATGCGATGTCGGCGACGGCATCGCCGTTCGTATCGATCTTGAGCTCGTACAACGCCTCGGGCGCGAACGGCTCGCGCGTGGTGCACCCCGGCGGATTCACGACGGCGGAAGGATGGACGTTCATGATGAGGATCGACTTGTCCCCCCCGTCCGGCTTGGGGAAGGCATACAGATCCGTGAGGTCCAGGCGCGGGTCTCCGTGCGGAAAGCCGAAATCGGGACCCGAGTAATGGTGCGACATGGTTCAGTGGCCCGCGCTCTGCCCGCCGTCGACATGGAGGGTCTCTCCGGTCACGAAGCTCGCCGAGTCGAGATAGAGGATGGCGTCCACGATGTCGACGATCTCGCCCATTCGGCCGACCGGGTGCAGGGCGCCGAGCTGCGCATGGGTCTCGACCGGGTGCATCGGCGTCTTGATGATGCCGGGTGCGACCGCGTTCACGCGAATGCCGCGCCTGGCGTACTCGATGGCGAGCGATTTGGTCGCCGCGGCGAGGCCGCCCTTCGTCAGAGACGCGAGCACCGAGGGCACGCCGGATAACGCATGGTCGACGAGGCTCGTGGTGATCTGGACGACGTGGCCGCCGCCCCGCTTCTCCATCTCGGCGATGGCGAACTGCGTGATGTGGAAGAAGCCGGCGAGGTTGACGCCGATGATGGCGGCGAAGTCGGCCTCGGTGTAGCGGGTGAAGGGCCGGGCGATGAAGAGGCCGGCATTGTTGACGAGCGTGTCGATACGCCCGAACCGCGCCACGCCTTCGGAGATCGCGCGTTCCGCCGTCTTCCTGTCCGCGATGTCGCCGGCCACGGCCAGGACATCGTCATCGTCCGACGGCTTGACCGACCGCGCGGCGCGCGGTCGCGACCACCCGGTAATTGCGCTCGCGATACGCCTTGACCAGGGCCCCGCCGATGCCCTGCGACGCACCGGTGATGACGGCGACTTTCCTTCCGGTATTCATGGCACTTTCCTTCATGCTTCCGAAGTGTTGGAGAGTACGCCGGCGGCGCCATCCGGCCGGGCTTCCAACGTCGTCGTCGTCATGCCCCGAGTCTCCCCGAGGTCTCGCGTGCAGAAAAGTGAATAATTGTGATATGACTGTTCTCGATATGGGAAACATCGACCTGACCGCACTCGAGATCTTCAAGACGGTGGCCGAGCAGGGCGGCATCGCCAAGGCCGCGGGCCGCCTCCACCGCGTGCCGTCGAACGTGACCACCCGCGTGAAGCAGCTCGAGGAGCGCCTCGGCACCAAGCTGTTCCTCCGCGGGCACCGCCGGCTCGTGCTCTCCGCGGAGGGGCGCCGCCTCCTCGGCTACGCGGACCGGCTCCTGCATCTGTCCTCCGAGGCCGAGGCCGCGCTGCGGAGCGGCGCGCCGGCCGGCGCGCTCCAGCTCGGGGCCCTCGAGAGCACCGCGGCCACCCGCCTCCCCCCGATCCTCGCCCGCTATCACCGGAAGTATCCGGACGTGCGGCTCGAGCTGGTGACCGGCACCACCGGCGCCCTCGTGGACCGGGTCCTGCGCCACGAGGTCGAGGCCGCCTTCGTGGCCGAGCCGTTCACCGGCGACGACCTCGAGGGCGACGCGGTGTTCAGCGAGGAGCTGGTGCTGATCACCCCGCGCAGCTTCCGCAAGATCCGGAGCGCGCGGGACGTGGGCCACACCACCCTGATCGCCTTCGCCACCGGCTGCTCGTATCGCCGGCGGCTCGAGGCGTGGCTCGGGGGAGCCCGGGTCGCGCCGGAACGGGTCATGGAGTTCGGCTCCTACCACGCGATCGTGGCGTGCGTCGCGGCGGGCGCCGGCATCGCGATCGTGCCGCGCTCGGTGATCCGGGTCAGCCTGGGCGCGGCCGACGTGGCCACCTCCCCGCTGCCCCCCGCGGTGGCGAAGGCGCGCACCTTCCTGGTCTGGCGCCGGGGCCACCGGTCGATCGCGCTCGACGCGCTGCGCGCCGAGATCCGGCCCACCGCGCGGCCCGCGCCCGCCTGACCCGTCCCGACCCTACTGGAGTGGCTGGAGCGGCACGACGTCTACGATCCAGCCCCGGTCATCATCGCGAAGGGGCTGTCGAAGCGGTAATCGGACGCCGATCTACCCGAGGTAGGCCCGCTGCACCCGCTCGTCGCTCAAGAGCGCGGCGGCGGGGCCGGAGATCGTCAGGCGGCCCGCTTCCAGCACGTACGCGCGGTCCGCGATCTGGAGCGCCAGACTCGCGTTCTGCTCGACGAGCAGGATGGTGACCCCGGCCGCGTGCAGGTCGCGGATGATCTGAAAGATGGCGCGCACGATCAGCGGCGCCAGCCCCAGCGACGGCTCGTCGAGCAGCAGCAGCCGGGGACGGCTCATGAGGGCGCGGGCGATCGCCAGCATCTGCTGCTCGCCGCCGCTGAGCGTGCCCGCCATTTGATGACGCCGCTCGGCGAGGCGCGGGAAGCGCGCGAACTGCCGCTCGAGGTCGGCCTGGATCTCGGCTCCGTCCGAGCGGGTGTAGGCGCCGAGCACCAGGTTGTCGACCACGCTCTGGCGGGCGAGCATGCGGCGGCCCTCGGGCACCTGGGCGATGCCCATCCGGACCACGTCGCTCGGCCGCGCGCCGCTGATGTCGCGGGCGTCGAAGGCGATGCGCCCGCGGTGAATGGGGATGATCCGCGAGATCGAGCGCAGCGTCGTGCTCTTACCCGCGCCGTTCGCGCCGATCAGGGTCACCACCTCCCCCGCGTGGACCTCGAGGCTCACCTGCTCGAGGGCCTGCACGCGGCCGTAGCGGATCGTGAGGTTCTCGACCGCGAGCAGGGGAACGCCGGGCACCGCGGGGCTCACGTGCTGTCGCCCAGGTAGGCCTCGACCACCGCGGGGTGCTTCTGCACCTCGGCGGGCGGGCCCAGGGCGATGAGCTGGCCGAAGTTCAGCACCGCGATGCGATCGCAGAGGTGCATGACCAGCGGCACGTAGTGCTCGATCAACAAGACAGTCAGGCTCAGGCGGGCGCGGACGCTGCGGATCAGGTCGCTCAGCGCGCGCTTCTCGCCCGCGTTCATACCCGCCGCCGGCTCGTCGAGCAGGAGCAGCTCCGGCTCGAGGGCCAGCGCGCGGGCGATCTCGAGCCTCCGCTGGTCGCCGTAGGCCAGGTTGCGGGCGCGCTCCTCGGGCCGGGCGTCGAGGCCGACCAGGGCCAGCAGCGCCGCCGCGCGCTCGCGCGTCTCGTGCTCCTCCCGCCGGGCGGCGCCCAGCCCGAGCACGCCGCTCACGAGGCCGCTCCGGGTGCGCACGTGGCGCGCGATCATCACGTTGTCGAGGGCGGACAGCTCGCCGAAGAGGCGCACGTTCTGGAAGGTGCGGGCGATCCCGCGCTCGGCCACCCGGTGGGGCGGCAGGCCGGTGATGTCCTCGCCCCGGTAGCGCAGGTGCCCGCCGCTCGGCGCGGTGAGGCCGGTGATCAGGTTGAACAGCGTGGTCTTGCCGGCCCCGTTGGGCCCGATGAGCCCGAACAGCTCGCCCCGCCCCACCGCGAACGAGACCTCGTTGACCGCGGTGACCCCGCCGAACCGGCACGTGACCCCGTCCACCACGAGCAGGTCCGCGGCGGCCAGGGGCGCAGCGCTCATCCGGGGCGCGCCCCGCGCCGGCCCAGGCGGCGAAGGAGGCCGGGCGTGATGAGCCCGTGGGGGAAGAACACGGTGCCGATCGCGATCAGGATCCCGAAGATGATGAGCCGCCCGTCGCGCAGGAACGCGGCGAGCCACGCGGGCAGCACGTCCACCCCGGCGATCCCGCGCAGCGCCTCCGGCAGCGCGGTCAGCACGAGCCCGCCCACCACCGGGCCCACGAACGTGCGCGACCCGCCCACGAGGACGAAGGCCATCAGGTTGACGCTGGTGTCGAACGTCCCCTGCCGCGAGTTCCACGTGTTGATGAAGTGCGCGCTGACCGCCCCGACCGCCCCGGCCAGCACCGCGCTCGTCGTGAACGCGAGGACCTTGTGGTAAGTCGGGTTGATGCCCATCGCGGCGGCGGCCAGCTCGTCCTCTCGGAGCGCGACCAGCGCGCGCCCGGTCCGGGTGCGCTCGAGGCGCGCGACGAACAGCATCGACACCACGAGCAGCGGGACCGCGAGCCACATGTACTGGATCGCGCTCGAGAACGGCTGCGGGATCCCGAAGATCCCGATCGCGCCCCCCGTCACGTCCAGGTTCAGGGCCACCACCCCCAGGATCTGCACGAAGGCGATGGTGGCCAGGGCCAGGAAGATGCCGCGCAGCCGGAGCGCGGGCACCCCCACCGCGAGGCCGAGCACGCCCGAGACCACCGCGGCGACCGCCATCTCGAGCAGCACCAGCGAGACCGGATAGAGCCCGGGCCCGGGCGGGAAGATCCTGGTGGACATGATCGCCGCGATGTAGCCCCCGAGCGCGTAGAAGCCCGGGCTCGCGACCGAGAGCTGTCCCGCCATCAGCGGCAGGTAGAGCGTCAGCGCCAGCACCGCGGCGAGGACCATCGAGACCAGCAGGAAGTCGTAGGTCGCGAGGAAGCTGGCCACGCGGGATTAGACCTTCTGCACCTGGGCGCGGCCGAGCAGCCCCTGCGGCCTCACCAGCAGCACCACGAACAGGAGCGCGAACGGCACCGCCTCGCGATAGGCGATGTACTGCGCGGGCACGAACGCCTCCGCGAGCCCGATGATGAGGCCGCCGACCACCGCGCCCGGGATGTCGCCCAGGCCCCCGAGCACGATCACCGCGAGGCCCTTGAGCCCGAAGGCGATCCCGAAGTACGGGCCGGCCACGCCGACGCTCAAGCCGATGAGCGTCCCGGTCACGCCGCCGAGGAAGCCGCTGATGACGAACGTCAGCAAGACCAGGCGGTCGGTGTCGATGCCGAGCAGGCTCGACGTGGTCATGTCCTCGGCCACCGCCCGCAGCGCCTTGCCGGTGCGGGTGGCGTTCATGAGGTACGTGAGCAGCACCAGCATGACCATCGACACGCCGAAGATCACCACCTGGACCGTGCGCACGAGCACCGGCGCGGCCGCGGTGCCGAAGTTCACTGCGCTCGGCAGCCCCTGGAGGGGATCGGGATAGGAGTACGGCTCGGCTCCGAAGAGATACTGGGTGATGTTGACGAGGGCGACCGCCACCCCGAGGCTCGAGACCAGCGTCAGGAGCGGATCGGCGCCCCGCGCGCGCAGCGGCCGGAAGGCGAGGCGCTCGACGATGACGCCGGCCAGGGCCGCGACGATCGAGCCGCCGAGGAGCGCCAGGACGAAGGGGAGCCGGAACGGCAGGGCGGCACCGGCCAGCAGCCCGTTGATGCCGAACTGCGACCCGGTCAGCGCGTAGGTCGCGTAGGCCCCGATGGTGAAGATCGCGCCGTGGGTGAAGTTGATGATGCGCAGCACCGAGAAGATCAGCGTGTAGCCGAGGGCGAAGATGGCGTACACGCTGCCGATGGCGAGGCCGTTCAGCACCTGCTGGAGCAGGAACGTCCGGTTCACTACTTGACGAAGACGAACGTGCCCTTGGTGCCGTCGGGGTCCATCTTGATCTGCGCGACGTAGGCCTGCTTCTGGACGATCTCGCCGCCCATCCCGGGGCCGGTCGTGAACGAGATCTCCCCGAGGGGGGTGTCGTACGTGCCGGAGATGAGCTGCTTGTTCAGCTCGACCCGGAGCGCGGCCAGCTCCATCTTGGCGATCGGCGACTTCTTGTCGAGCGCCCGCAGGGCCTCCACGAACACCTGGATGCCGGTGAAGGCCTGGGCGCTGAACTGCGGCGGATCCTTCTTCTGCTTGTCCTTGTACACCGACTTGAACTCGTCGTTGATCTTGCTCTTGTACGCTGGGCTGTAGGCCTGCGCGATCAGGATGCCGTCACACTTGGCCTTGCAGATCGGGAAGATCGCGGCGGTATTCACCCCGTTGCCGCCGACGATCAGGCCCTTGTAGCCCAGGTCGCGGAGCTGCTTCACGAGATTGGCCCCGTCCACCTGCAGGCCGGAGATGATCACGAGGTCCGGCTTCACGTTCAGCACGTTCGTGATCTGCGCGGTGAAGTCGGTGTCGGTCGTCTGGAACGTCTGCACCGTGGCCAGCTCCAGCTTGAGGTCCTTCACCGCCTGCTGGAACGTCTCGGTCTCCGACTTGTTGAAGGCGTCGTTCTGGGCGTACAGCACCGCGACCTTCTTCAGATCCTTGTTGATCTCCATCGCCGCCTTGACCGCGTTGGGGGCCACGATGGCCACCGGCGAGGAGACCCGGGAGACGAACTCGCCGATCTGCGCGATGCCCTTGGCGGTGTTCGAGGGTCCGATGACCGGGACCTTGGCCCGGACCGCGAAGGGGTCGGCCGCGAACGCCTGCTGGGACAGGCTCGGGCCCATGATCCCGACGACCTTGGCCACGTTGATCAGGTTCTGGAAGGCGTTGATGGCGGTGGGCTCGTCGCTGCCGCCGTCCTGGAAGATCAGCTTGATCGGGCGGCCGTTCACCCCGCCGTGCTTGTTGAAGTACTCCTCGGCGATCTGCGCGCCGAGCACCTGCTCCTGCCCCGCGAGGGCGACCGGCCCGGTCTGGGCCACCGAGACCCCGATCGGGATCGGCGGGTCGGCGGCGAGGCCGACCATGACGCAGCACAGAACCGCGATGGCGATCGTCGAGATGGACACGCTCACGCGAAGGCTCATGGTCGATCCTCCCCTGTCGGCGGTGGAATGCGCGGGAGTCTAGCACGAAGCGGGCCGGTCGGCTGGAAGTCCCTTGCCGGATATCGACGTTGTGCTACTCTCTGGTCATGTTCCGAATTAGTCGGCCCGCCATGACCACGGAGAACTCTCTGAGCTGACGGTCGGCACATCACTCTCACGTATCCCACGGCCGTCAGGGTTCCTGGCGGCCGTTTCGTTTCCCGGCAACGGCCCCCGGGTCGCTCTACACATAGACAAGGGGAGACGAGCATGTTTGCCACACCGGGGCCGCTTGACTTCGTCGCCGTCGCGACCGCCACGCGGGAGTTCTGGGAGCGAGAGCATGTCTTCTCGCATCTCGTGGCCCAGAACCGGGGGGGGCCGCGCTTTTCCTTCCTCGACGGCCCGATCACCGCGAACAACCCGATGGGGATCCACCATGCGTGGGGACGCACCTTCAAGGACGTCGTCCAGCGTTACCGGGCCCTGTGCGGCTACGAGCAGCGATTCCAGAACGGCTTCGACTGCCAGGGGCTGTGGGTGGAAGTCGAGGTCGAGAAGACACTGGGGTTCAACTCGAAGCGGGAGATCGAGGCGTATGGACTGGAGCGCTTCTCTCGCGCCTGCCGCGAGCGGGTGACCCACTTCGCGCGGGTCCAGACCGAGCAGTCGCAGAAGCTCGGCCAGTGGATGGACTGGCCCAGCTCCTACTTCACGATGTCCGACCCCAACATCGAGTGCAACTGGGCCTTCCTGAAGCGGTGCCACGAGCGGGGCTGGGTCTACATGGGGCATCGCCCGATGCCGTGGTGCACGCGGTGCGGCACCTCGATCTCGCAGCACGAGATGCTGGACGCCTACGCCGAGCTCACCCACGAGTCGGTGACCGTCGCCTTGCCCCTCCGGGACCGCCCCGACCACCGGCTCCTCGTGTGGACCACGACGCCGTGGACGCTGCCGGCCAACGTGGCGGTGGCGGTTCACCCGGAGCTCGACTACGTCGAATGCGCGCTCGCGGACACCGTCTACTACGTCGCCGCCGGCCTCGCCGGACGCTACCCCGCGCTCGGTCCTCCGCGGCGCACCGTCAAGGGCGCCGAGCTCGTGGGGCTGCGGTACGTCGGGCCGTTCGACGATCTGCCCGTCCAGCGGGACGTGGAGCATCGGGTGATCCCGTGGGAGGAGGTGTCCGCCGCGGAGGGCACCGGCATCGTCCACATCGCGCCGGGCTGCGGCCTCGAGGACTTCGACCTCGGCCGCCGGCACGGGCTGCCCGTCATCGCCCCGGTGGATCCCGAGGGACGCTACCTCGACGGCCTGGGGGCCCTGTCGGGGACGCCGGTGGTCGACGCCGCCGCGCCGATCACCCGCCGGCTGAAGGAGCGCGGCCTGCTCTTCGCGCGGGCCGCGTACCGCCATCGCTATCCCACCTGCTGGCGGTGTGGCCAGGAGCTGATCTTCCGCGTGGCGGACGAGTGGTTCCTGAGCGCGGCCGAGATCCGGCCGCTGGCCCGGGCCGCCAACGAGCGCGTCACGTGGCTCCCGGGCCACATGCAGCTCCGGATGGACGACTGGCTCGCCAACATGGGCGACTGGTGCATCTCGCGCAAGCGGTACTGGGGCCTGCCGCTGCCCTTCTACCCCTGCGAGTGCGGGCGCCTCACCGTGGTCGGCTCGCGCGGCGAGCTTCGGGAGCTGGCCACGGACCCCGCCGCGGTCGACGCGGTCCCGGAGCTGCACCGTCCGTGGCTCGACGGCATCGTCATCCGCTGCCCCCACTGCGCGCGGCCGGTTCGCCGTATCCCCGAGGTCGGCGACTGCTGGCTCGACGCCGGCATCGTCCCGTTCTCGACGCTCGGATACCTCGAGGATCGCGAGCGGTGGGAGCGCTGGTTCCCGGCCGACTTCATCGTCGAGGCGGTGGGACAGCTTCGCGGGTGGTTCTACGCGATGCTCTTCATGTCCACCGCCATGGAGGGCACGAGCCCCTACCGGACCGTGCTGGCGCACGAGCGGGTGCTGGCCGCCGACGGGCGCGAGATGCACAAGAGCTGGGGCAACGCGGTCTGGCTCGACGACGCGCTCGACCAGATGGGCCCCGACGTGATCCGCCACATGTTCGCGGCCCAGGCGATCACCGAGCCGCTACGGTTCAGCTTCGAGGCGGCCCGGCACGTCAAGCGGCGATTCCTGACGTTCTGGAACGTCTACAGCCTGTTCGTCACCTACGCGAACCTCGATCGCCCACCCCTGCAGGGGCCCGAGAGCCTCCCGCCGCGCGTGGCGCCGCTCGAGCAGTGGCTGCTGAGCCGACTGCAGGCCACGATCGCCGAGGCCCGGGCCGCCTTCGACACCTACCAGTTCCGCCGGGTCGTCACCGCGGTGGATGCGTTCGTCCACGACGATCTGTCGAACTGGTACGTGCGGCGACGCCGGCGCGAGTTCTGGAAGGGTGCTCTCGACGACGAGAAGCAGGCCGCGTTCCAGGTCCTGTACCACGTGCTGGTGCGGGTCTGCCAGCTCCTCGCCCCCGTCATGCCGTTCATCACCGAGCACGTGTACCAGAACCTGGTACGCTCGGTGTCGCCGGAGGCGCCGCCGAGCCTCCACCTCACCCGCTTCCCGGAACCGGACGCCGGACGCGTCCAGCCCGACCTGGAAGCGGACGTGGAGGCGGCGCGAAGAGTCTTGACGGTGGGGCTCGCGGCCCGCAACGCCGGCGGCCTCAAGGTCCGGAAGCCGCTCGGCCGGGCCCTTCTGGTGGTGCCTCCCGTGGTGGAGCGCGCCGCGCGGGCCTTCGAGGGAGACATCCTCGACGAGCTGAACGTCGAGCGCCTCGAGACCGTGCCGAGCCTCGCCGACCGCGTCGCCCTCTCGGTCTCGCTCGACATTGACGACACCTCCACGCTGCCGCCGAATGCGGTGCCCGCCCTTCGCGCGGCCCTCGCCGCGCGCCCGGCCGGGGTCGTCCGCGACGCCTTGCTCGCCGCCGGCCACGTCACGCTCCCGGTGGGGGACGTCGAGGTCAGGCTCGGGTGGGCGGATCTCAAGTTCACGGTGGAGGGCCGCGACGGCTTCGCGGCCGCCGTCGACCGGGACGTCATCGTCGCGCTCGACACCGCGATGACGCCCGACCTCCGCCGGAAGGCCCTGGCGCGCCATCTGGTCCATCAGATCCAGCTGATGCGAAAGGAAGCCCGGCTCAACGTCGAGGATCGCATCCGCGTTTCGGTGGAGGCGGACGGGGAGGTCGCGGAGGCGATCGAGGAGCACTCGCCCTACATCTGCGGGGAGACGCTCGCGGTGGAGCTGCGCTGCGGGGCCCCGCCCGGGGACTGGATGGCGCGAGCGGTCGACCTCGAGGAGTCGCGGGTCAACGTGGCGGTGACCCGCGCTTGACACCGCCGCGGTCAGCCGCCGAGCTGGCCCACCACCGCAGCCCAGAGCGCGTCCATCTCGCGCAGCGCCGCGCTGTCGACGGACGTCCGGTGCACGGAGGTGTTCACCATGACGAGCTTGCTCCGCGGGTCGACGTAGATCCGCTGCCCGCGCACCCCCCAGAACACGAACATGCGGCGCTCGTCGGCCATGATCCACGTCTGGTACCCGTAGCCGAGGGATGGCGTCGGCCGGCCCGGCCGCAGATGCGGCTGATTCGTGGTCGTCATGTCCATGACCCACGCCGCCGGGATCACCTGCCGGCCGCGCCAGTTGCCGTCGTGGGCCATCAGCAGTGCGAGCCGCGCGAAGTCGCGCAGCACCGCGTTGAAGCAGCAGAACGTGGCCTCCTGCCCCGAGTTGTCGACGAGCCACGTCGCGTCGGCCTCGGCGCCGATCGGCTGCCAGACCTTCGTCTCGAGATACTCGGCGGGCGGGCGACCGGTCGCACCCCGTAGCACCAGCCCCAGCACCTCGTTCTCGGCCGAGGAGTAGGAGAACCGGGTCCCGGCCGGGGCCGCCCGCTCGTTGAACGACGTCACCGCGCCGGGGCCGCCGGCCCCGCGCAGGAGATACGTGTTCAGCACGAGCGTCGAGACGTCGTCGCTGCCGCTGTAGTTCTCCCGGAAGCGCACGCCGGACGACATCTGCAGCAGGTGGCGGAGCGACGTGCGTCCGTACTCGGTGCCGGCCAGCTCGGGCACGTAGGCCGCCGCCTGATCGTCGACCGAGCGGATGTGGCCCTCGGCGATCGCGATGCCGACCAGCATCGCGGTCACGGTCTTGGCCATCGACCACGACGTGAAGCGCTGCCGGTCGGTGCGGTCGTACTGGTAGCGCTCGACGAGGATGGTGTCGCCCCGCGCGATCAGCAGCCCGGTCGTCAGGCTCTCCGCCAGGTAGTCGTCCAGCGCCGGGATGCGCGGCTCGGCGACCCGCCCGAGGCGCGAGGGCTCCGGAGCCTTGTGGACGAGGCGGCTCGGGAAGATCTCGTCCATGTGGCTGTGCGAGCCGACCGCGTTCCAGACGCTGTAGAACGTCGCGCGGCTGCCTTTCGGGTAGCCCTCCGCCGCACCCAGCTCGTCCGCGGCGGGGCCGCCGGCCGCGAAGCGCGGCCCGGGCGTTTCGACCTTGGCCGACGTGTCCGGCGCCGGCGGCGCCGAGGTCGCGCAGGCGGTCACGCACGCGAGGAGGCCGAGCGCCCACGGTCGGAGTCGCGCCATGGCCCTAGACGGCGCGGGCGGGCCGCTCGACGTGGGCGAAGTGGCTCAGGAGGAGCCAGGTCGGAAACGCGCGCACGAGTTCCCGGGGACCCTCGACCCGCAACCCGCCGTCCCGTACCGCCTGCGCGAACGTGAGAGCCCCCGCCCACACCCGGGCCATGGCCCCCGCGTCGGCCGCGACGACGAGGTCCACCTCGAATCCGGGATCCTTCAAGCACACGTCCGATCCGCTGCGCTCGAGGATCAGCCAGGACGTCCGGAAGGACCGGCAGCGTGACGGGAACGCGCGGAAGTCGAAGCGCACGACGATTCGCCGGCCGGGAAGCCGGTCGAAGGCGATGCGCCGGCGCACGTTCCACATGAGCAGCATCAGGTCGAGATTGTCGGGGTCGAACTGGGCGGTGGCCCACCGCTGCCCCCACTCCCCGAGGCGCTCCAGGACTCCGCGGAATTCCTCGGCCGCGGGCGTCGGCCGGTACTCCCGTCCCCGGCCACGGGCGAGGGGTTGGCTCTGGACGACGCCCGCGGCCTCCAGCTCGCGCAGCCGTTGCCCGAGCAAGGTCCGCGAGATCAGGGGCAGGCCCTGCCGGATCTCGTTGAATCTCCGCGATCCGGCCAGCAGCTCCCTCAGGATCAGCGGCGTCCAGCGCTCGGCGAAGGTCTCGCACGCCATCGCGATCGGGCAGAACTGGCCGTAGCCCTTCATGTCGGCTCGCCCTTCATGTTGGCTCGAATGTAGGCGCCCCGCCCCGACCGGGCAAGTCCATTTTATGGTCTTGGCGCCGCCGGGGCGGCCTGCCATCCTCGTGGGCGTCAGAGACCGGGTTCGGAGACGAAAGGAGCGCAGACATGAAGACCTCACGCGGGTTCGTCAACCCAGCAATCGGACTCCTGGCCGTCTTGATCCTCATCAATGCCCCGGGCGTCCACGCGGACGTCATCACCGATGCCAACACCCGGGCCGCCGACGTCGTGTCGCGCATCCCGGCGCCGCCCATCACGGTGCGGATGATGGCCATCGTCCAGGTCTCGGTGTTCGAAGCGGTCAACGCGGTCACCGGTCGCTATCCTCCGCAGCGCGCGAAGCTCACCCCGGCGCCCGGGGCGTCGGTGGAGGCCGCGGTCGCGGCGGCGACGCGCACCGCGCTCTCGAAGCTCATGCCGGCCCAGCAGGCGCTCATCGACGCCGACTACCAGGCCCTGCTGGGATCGGTCCCCGACGGCCCCGCGAAGACCGCCGGCATCGCCGTCGGCGAGCGGGCGGCCACCGCGATCGTGGCGCTCTGCGCCGACGACGGCGCGGTCGCCGCCGACGTCTATCGCCCCCACGCGGCGGCGGGCGTCTACGTGCCCACGGTGGGGCCGGCGGTCCCTCACTGGGGCCAGCGCCGCCCCTGGGTGATGCCCCGCGGCGATCACTTCCGCCCGGGCCCCCCGCCCGCTCTCACCAGTGACACCTGGGCGCGCGACTACAACGAGATCAAGGCGGTCGGGTCGCGGAACAGCACCCAGCGCACGCCGGAGCAGACCGCGATGGCGAGGTTCTGGGAAGCGACGGCCCCGAACGTCTACTGGCCGATCGCCCGCTCGGTCGCCGCCACCCCCGGCCGCGACGTGACCGACAACGCACGCCTGCTCGCGCTGGCCGCGATGGCCATGGACGACGGCCTGATCGCGGTCTTCGACGCCAAGTACACCTACAATCTGTGGCGCCCGGTCACCGCCATCCGCAACGGCGACATCGACGGCAACCGCGCGACCGATCGGGATCCGGGCTGGACGCCGTTCATCGGCACGCCGATGCACCCCGAGTATCCGTGCGCCCACTGCATCGTCTCGGCGGCCCTGGGCGCGGTGCTCGAGGCCGAGGTCGGCTCCGGGCCCACGCCCACCCTCAGCTCGACGAGCTCGACCGCGGGGGGCGCCGTCCGCACGTGGGCGAGCGTCGGCGACTTCACGAAGGAGGTCGCGCAGGCGCGCATCTACGATGGCGTGCACTACCGCACCTCGACCGAGGTGGGCACCGCGATAGGCAAGAAGATCGGCGAGCTGGCGGCGAAGAGCGTGCCGAAAGCTACCGGAAGGTAAACCCGGGGTAACCGCCCGCGGCGACCTCGTCGCACTTCTCGCGATACTTGGGAGCGCCGCCCGCGTAGACGATGAACGTGCGCTTCTGCTTGCCCGCGATGTTGGAGTTGATGCCCATCATCCAGGAGTCCACCTGGGTGAACAGCATGCGCCGCCCGGTGTCGTGCACGTGCTGGGTCCAGTCCCGCTCCGCCTCGGCGGTGGCCTCGACGCGGGCCAGGTCCTTCCCGCGCATGTGCGCGATGAGCGCGGTCACCCAGTCCACGTTCTGCTCGATGCAGCGCGGGATGTTGCAGAAGGTGGCCGCATTGTGCGGCCCGACCAGCGTGAACAGGTTGGGGAAGCCCACGATCTGCAGGCCGAGGTAAGTGCGCGGCCCCTCCGCCCACGTCTCACGCAGCCGCCGCCCGCCCAGGCCGCGCACGTCGATGCGGTCGAACGCCCCGGTGATGGCGTCGAAGCCGGTCGCGTAGATGATCATGTCGAATTCGTGCTCGGCGTCGCGGGTCTTGATCCCGGCGGGGGTGATCCGCTCGATCGGCGTCTCGCGGATGTCGACCAGCCGCACGTTCGGCTGGTTGTAGACCTCGTAGTACCCGCTCTCGAGCGGCACGCGGCGGGTCCCGAAGCCGTGGTTGGTCGGGATCAGCTTCTCCGCGACCTTCGGGTCCCGGACCCGGGCGCGGATCTTCCCGCGCATGAACTCGGTGATGGTGGCGTTGGCGTCCGCGTCCACCAGCACGTCCCGGAAGTTGCCCATCCAGATGCCGAAGCCGGGCTCGCGGTAGAGCTTCTCGTAGAACGCCTCGCGCTCCTCCGCGCTCACCTCGAGCGCCTTGCGCGGATCGGCCTGGTGGATGAAGCAGCCGAACGAGTCGCGGCAGATCGCGAAGATCTCCGGATAGGTCGCCTTGATGCGGGCCTGCGTCGCCGCGTCGATCCTGCTGTTGTGGAGCGGCGCGCACCAGTTCGGCGTGCGCTGGAACACGGTGAGGTGCCCGACCGTCTTCCCCGCTTGCCCGCGAAGGTCCCCGGCTCGTGCGGCCCCCGGCCGGTGTGGTAGGCCCCGCCGCGGAAGCTCTCGACGCCGGGGATCGTCGGCATCGTCGGCGTCGACAGGGGCCCGATCGCGGTGATCAGGAACCGGGCCCGCGCCCGCCCGCCGTCCTCGGTCTCGATCTCCCACTGGGTGGCCGCCTCGTCGTAGACCGCCGCCTTGATCCGGCAGTTGAACTCGATGTCGCGCCGGAGGTCGAGCTTGTCGGCCACGAAGTTGCAGTAGCGCAGCGTCTCCGGCTGGGCCGCGAAGTGCTCGCTCCACTCCCACTCGCGCAGGATCTCGTCGGAGAAGGAATAGCCGTAGGTCCAGCTCTCGGAGTCGAACCGCGCCCCGGGGTAGCGGTTCCAGTACCAGGTGCCGCCGACCCCGCCGCCCGCCTCGAACACCCGCGCCCGCAGGCCCAGCCCGCGCAGCCGGTGGAGCTGGTACATGCCGGAGATCCCGGCGCCGATGACGATGGCGTCGTAGGGGCCGCGCGACTCGACGGGCATGGCAATCCGGAGCATAGCAGAGCCGTGCGGCGCCTACGAGGAAGCTTGCCGATCCGGCTCTCTTTCCCTATTCTCAGCAACGGCCATGAAGCTTCGGACGTTTCTCCTCGCCGTCGTCGGCCTCACCCTCATCCCGCTGCTGGGGGCGGCCGGCCTCGCGATCTGGTGGGCGCACGAGGACGAGCGTCGCAACGTGGAGCAGGCGCTCCTCTATCACGCCCGCTCCCTGACCGTGGCGGTGGATCGCGAGGTCGAGACCTCCCTAGCCGGGCTGAAGGGGCTCGCGACCTCCCCCGACCTCGACTCGGGCGACCTCCGGAAGTTCTACGAGCAGGCGCGGCTCGCGCGCGATGCCTATCGACGGTGGTTGACGGTGGCCCTCGTGGATCCGTCGGGCCGGCAGGTGCTGAACCTCCTGCGCCCCCTCGGGAGCCCGCTGCCGAGCGTGGCCGCGCTCGAGACGTTCCAGCGCACGCTCCAGACCGGCGAGCCGCAGGTCTCGGATCTGGAGATGGACCCCGCCGCCGGCCGCTGGGTGATCTCGGTCACGCTCCCCTTGCTCCGTGACGGAACGCTCCGCCACATCCTGGTCGCGGTCATGACCCCGGAGAGCTTCGCCTCGGTGCTGGCCGCCGCCGACGTCGCGGGCGGCACCATCGTGGATCGCAAGGGCGTGGTGGTGGCCACCACCGAGGGCCAGGAGCAGCGGGTGGGCACGCCCGCGAGCGCGGGCTTCGTGTCGCGCGCCCGCGAGCAGGACGAGGCGGTCTTCGCGGGCGGGCCCACGCACGATGGAGCGACCGCCTACACCGCCTTCAGCCGCGCCAAGTGGTCGCGCTTCACGGTGGGGATCGCGGTCCCGCGGGAGCCGCTCGAGGGCCCGCTCCGCCGGTCGCTCGGGCTGCTGTCGGCGGCCGCGGTCGGCGCGCTCGTGCTCTCGCTCGGTCTCACGCACCTGGCCGGGCGGCGGTTCGCCGGCCGCCTGCGCCAGCTCACCGCCGCGTTCAACGCCTTCGGCCGCGGCGAGACGGTGCCGGAGCTGCCCGACTTCACCCTCTCCGAGCTCGCGGGCGTGAAGGGCGCGCTCCGCGACGCGATGGCGCTCCTGCAGACGCGGACCGCGGCGCGGGAGGAATCGGAGCGGCGCTACCGCACCCTGTTCGAGCGTAACCCGGCCGGCATGTCCCTCACCCTCGCGGACGGCCGCATCGTGGACTGCAACCCAGCCTTCGCCCGGATCCTCGGCTTCGAGAACCCGGCCGAGGTGCTGGGGACGAACGTCGGTGAGCTCTACGCCCAGCCGAAGGAACGCGACCAGCTCCTCGAGCGGGTCGAGGCGGAGGGAACCGCGGTCAACGTCGAGCTGCAGATGCGCCGTCGCGACGGGCGGCTCATCTGGGTGCTGGCGAGCGTGATCCGCGGCTCGGGTCCACCCCGCGCCGATTTCGAGACGACCGTGGTCGACATCACCGAGCAGAAGGCCGCCGACGAGCTGCGCAGCATCGCGCGGCTCGCCAACGCGGCCGCCCACGAGATCAACAACCCCCTCACGCTGATCCTGGGGCGCCTGGCCATGCTCCGCGACGATACGACCCTGAAGGCGGAGACCCGGGAGCGCGTGGTCCAGATGCTCGCCGCCGGCGAGCGCATCCGGGAGATCGTCGTCGACATGAACCGGCTCACCCGCGTCCAGCTCTTCGAGCACGCCGGCCGCGGGCTGCCCGAGATGATCGACATCCGCAAGTCGGCCGGTGACAAGGGCGGCACCGGCGCGCCGCCGGGAGCTTCACCCCCGCGGGACTCTTCCGGTACGTAGCGCGTCGACGCCGCGCGCGGCGAGCTCCGATTCGAGATCACCCCGCCAGAACCGCCGCGCCTCCTCCTGTCGCCTCAACACCGCATCCAGGTGACCCAGGGTGAGGCCGCGCACGAAGAGGCGCGCCTGTTCTCCCGAGCAGAGCTCCGCGATCGGCCGCATGTCCTTCCCGAGTGCCGTGGCCCGCGCGGTCTCGTGCAATTCCTCGCCATCGTCCATGAAATGGTAGTGGTCGGCCCGGCGCAGGATGACCATCCGGCGGGTCGCGGGAGTCCTCTGGTAGAGCTCGTGCATGCCGTCCAGGGGCAAGTACGTATCGTCTTCCGCGACCAGATACAGGGTCGGAACGTCACGCCCCCAGTCGAACGCGAGCGTCAACGGCAGGATGCCCGGCTTTCGCCGCGACGCTCCGCCCGGCGCGAGCGCCACCACGGCGTGGATCCGCGACTCGACGTCGGGGGCCGCGAGCGCGGTCCACCCGCCGAAGCTGTGGCCCACGATGCCGATCCGGGCGGGATCGAGACGCGCCTCCGAATGCCACCCCGGGCCCTCGAGCAGATGGTCGAGGAGAAAACGCACGTCCGGCACCCGCTCCGCGATCTTCCGCTCGGCCTGCTCCCCTTCGCGGTGATCCAGCGCCGCCACCACGTACCCGTGTCCGCTCAGGTGCGTGCAGAGAAACGTGGCCGCTCGCCGGTGGGCGTGACTGGGATGCGAGTAGACGATCAGCGGATACGTCCCCGGGCGAGCGGCCGTACCAGGCTCCCCGGTCGCGGGATACCAGATGTCGCACACGAACACGCGGTCCCGCGCCGCGTCGCGGGCCTGGATCGTCCGCACCCCGACCGGGAAGCGGCCCGCGACGAACGGATCATACCCGTCCCTATCGACCTCGCCGGTCATGACGGCTAGGCCGCGGATGGCGCCGGATCGGCCATCTCCGCCAGCGCCCGCTCCGGCCAGAAGCTCATGCCCATCTCGCGGTACAGCGCGATCGCGGTGGTGAGGTGCTCGCTCGCCTCCGGGCCCTCGCCGGTGCGCCCGTGCAGTTGCCCGAGATCGAGGTGGCAGTGGGCGACGAGGGGGCGCATCCGGAGCTCCTCGGCCAGCGTCATCGCCCGGGAGATGTGAGCGAAGGCGGCGTCCCCCGGGGCCGCCGCGCGCGCGGCGGACACCCGGCCGAGCAGGCGCCGCGCCCACGCTTCATTCGCCCTCTCCCCGTGGCGGCACGCCAGACCGAGGGCCTGGGTGGCCCGTCGCTCGGCTTCCTCCGGCCTGCTCTCCAGGTGAGCCTCACCGAGCTGGGGTGAGCACCATGGCGTGATCGTAGAGAATCCGGCCCGGGCGCCAGGCGCGGCAGCACGCGCTCCACATCGTTGCGGATCGACCGGATCGCGGCGCTGCGGCCGAGCAGCTTCCAGTTCCCGCTGGGACTCACGACTGACTCCGTCTGAAGGTGGTACGGCCTTCACGGCCCTGCTCGGGCGACTTTTCGCCGATTCGCCGGCAATCCGCCCGGGCACCGGCCGGGCCGGCGACCAGCAACTGGACGATATCATGCGCGATCGACCGTGGCACGCCGCCTGCTCCCGCCACCAGCCCAGCTATTAGGAGGTGCACGATGACTGCTCCAATCAGAGTCGCGGTAGGCGTGTACGTGGTCGTGTTCGGCATGCTCGTCGGCGTGGCGATCGAGCGGATGCGCTATGACGTGCAACGGTCGGAGGTCCTCGGTCGCTACGAGCAGGCCCTGCACGAGTGGCAGGCGTACCGGATGGCCCTGGAGAAGGACGAGGCGGCTCCGAAGGCCGCCGTCTCCTGGTCCGCCCGGGCCAACTGATATCGGGGGGCTCAGCTCCGCTCGGCGCCGACCACCGAGACGAAC
>WNFK01120362.1_pt3 | contig 18726 bp, 17 predicted proteins | sample 5400281 | NCBI WGS metagenome assembly WNFK01 (sample SAMN13153350, study PRJNA577476) | soil metagenome | isolation source: 20 cm soil on Douglas fir-dominated hillslope | place: USA:California | collected 2013-09-17 | reverse complement strand
GGAAGCTATCGACTGCGAAGAGGAGCGCCAGCGCATACATCGGGATCACCAGCCGGGGAGCGATCGCCGGCCGTATCAGCCGGATGACCGGCACGAGCACCAGCACCTCGGATAGTTGCCGAAGGCTCTGAGGCACCGCCGAGATTGGCGCAGACACGAAGAGCAAGGTGAGAGCCAGCGCCGCGGCGGGCGCGCGATCGAATATCGCGACGCCGGCGACCTCATTGGTGCCCGACGCGCTGAGTTGGCGAACCTGACGACGTGCGGCGAGGAACACGGCCACCAGCGCCACGAGGACCGCAAGGTGGAGCGGCAGTCCCCCCGACGGGTCAGTAACGTACCGTACAACGTCGGTGCGGCGGGCCACGGCGAGCTCGCGGAGGCGGTCCCGCAGAGCGCCGCGCGCGTTCGTCCACGCCTCCGCGTCCCAGATGGGTGGACTGTCCCGCGCCAGGATTCCCCCCATGGCCTCCTGCTGAGCCTGGGTGAATTGCGACAGCACGTCGGCGGACCGTGCGACCTCCTTCGCAACGGCGCTTTGAAGATCCAGAACAGCGTTGCGCTGCGCAATGAGCGGCGTCTCCGCCGCCTCGATCCCGGCGAGCGCGCCGTCGACCTGGGCGAGAATTGCCGCCGGTGCGCCGGACGCCACCGAGGCCTCCCGTGTTTGACGCCACGTCTTCTTGATCTCGACCAGACGATGCAGCGTGTCCTGCAAGAGCGTCGCTCGCCGCGTGAGGGCGCCGAGCCACGCGCTCGTCTGAAGGTGTCGTTGCTGCCAGAGTTGTTGCTGTAGCTGGATCACGTCGAGGGTCGGGTGGCTGCGCAGAGTCGTCTCCGCGTCGGCCAGCTCGAGCTCCACCTGCGCGCGCGCCTCGTGCAGGCGCCTCCGGATCGTCTCGCTCTCGGCGTTCTCGGCCAGCGGCTCGGTCAGGGTGCGGAGGAGCTCCGGTATCTGCGCGGCTCGAGTCGCGACCTCCGCGACCGGGATCGCGTCCGAGGCGGGAGCCGGAGACGGCGCCGCCGGCACCGTCTTCGTCGGTGGTGCTTGCCCTTCCGCCTCGCCGAGGGAGAACTGAACGAACAGGGCGAGAGCCAAAAGCGAAAGCCCGAGGAGAGAGAACCTCAGAGGTGCGGGCCCTCGAGCTCGACTATCCGGCCCAGTCGGAGCACGGTCATCGCGTCGGGGTGTACCAGATCGGTGACGTGTAGGCGCGTTCGGTGACGGTCATCGCGGTGCCGGCCAGCGGCTTGACGCCGAACCGCTGGGCGTCGTACGCGGTCCACCGCGGCGTGGGAATCTCGATCACCCGTCCGTAATAGAAGGCTGGCTGAGCGGAGTCGAAGTCGGGGTCCTTCCACACCGCGATGAGCTCGGGCGCGCCGATGGTGTTGGTCCAGGTCGCATTGCCCACGTCGACGCTGCTGCCGACCGACGGCACTTTGCCCGATGCCGCGTCCGGCCGGCGCACACCTGACCACGCGACGTCGTAGATCTTCTCGTGCAGCTTGCCGTCCTTGTCGAGCCAGCCCTTGACGATCTGATAGCGGTCGAGGTTCGCGCCGATGGGATCCTTCAGGGCCGCCACGAGAAAGGTCGGCGCCTTCCCCGCAGGCGCCTTGGCGAGATCGCCGCCCATGGGCACGCCCCTGGCGTAGCCGATCTGCGCCGGCATGCGGTTCTGCGCGTCCTTGGCCTCGAAGTCCCAGCCGCCGAAGAAGCGCACCACCATGCGCGGTCCAGTCGTGGCGTAGGTCTCCTTGCGCTGCATGGCGTCCCAGAGCGAGGCGCGCGTGTTCTCCTTCGCCCACACGGCCGCATAGCCGGAGGCTCCGACTTCCCAGTCCATGATCTTGACGCCGGTCTTCGGGTTATTCATGAACGTCGCAGAAATTGTCCTCTTCCATGGCCGCGAGGCCGGTGTGTGCGTCGCTGCTGCCGATCAGGCCGAACCTGTAGGGGTTGGTGCCGAGGTCGCGTTCGAGCTTGAGCCCGGTCTTCAGCGCCGAGCGGGCGTATTCGAACTCGAGCATGTCCTTCGTCTTGGCGACGCTGCCGTCGAGGTTGCCCTTGTCCCAGAGCTCGAAGCTGGCGAATTCGTCGTTGGGCGAGAGGACCGGATGCGATTCACCCGTGCCCTTGGTCTGGGTGGTCTCGTAGAGACGCTCCCACTTCGCGCGCTGTTCGACGTACCCCCGATCGACCGGCTTGCCGGTGAAGGACTCGATGATCGGGAACATCGTGCCGTTGCTGAGGTTGCCGTTGTGGGCGATGGCCAGCACGTTGCCGTCGGTCTTCTTCTCATAGGCGGCCATCCACTTCCAGAGGTCGCGCGGGTTGTCGCTGCCCATGGGCGGATAGACGGTGAACGGCTCGACCTGACCCGCCTTGTCGCCGTTGTCGCGGAAGATCACGTTGCGATGCAGGTTGTTGCCGTTGGTATTCGACGTCCATTCGAAGCCGATGAACGCGGTGAAACGGCCCGGTTCGTTGTACCGCTCGGCGGCCGCGATCGTCTCCTGCCACGCGCCGCGATAGGCGCGCGTACCCGGAAAGTACATGAGGTCCTTCGGGAAGGTCCCGTGCGAGAACGAGACGATGATCTCGATCGCCGCTTCCCCGCCCTTCCCGGCTTGGATCATGTCGTACCACTTGCGACCGGTTGGGTCTGCGAGCAGCTCGGGCTTCCCGGCGAACAGGTCGGGAAAGAAGCCCATGTTGTCCGAGTGGTCCGCGACCACGAGGAAGTCGAGCGGGCGCGAGAGCTTCGCGGGCTGGCCCGAGGACGCGGTGACTTCCTCGCCCCTGGCGAACCGGTACGCGTCGCGTGGCCCGATTCGCGCTCCGAACGCGCCCGCGTCCATCGAGAACGAGGTGTGCAGATGCGTATCGCCGAAGAAGGGCCGCGTGGGATAGTCGCGGCCGACGTAGGGCGAATAGGCTGGCGGCCGCTTGTGGGCGGCCTCCGCCTTCTCCTTGTCGAGCACGCCGGTGTCCTGCGCCCATGCTGTGAAGGTGATGGTCACGCTCGTCACAGCGACGCCGGCGATCTGTAGCAGCGCTTTCATTCGACAATCTCCTTGATCAGCGGCTGACCGCCGTTCAGAACGCGGCAAGGCGCTGGATCACCCAGAACATCGCCACGGTGCCAATGACATAAGGCGGCACCAGCTCGGTCCATTGAGAAGAGCGCGTCCACAGGCGCCGGAGTAACCAGGCGGCGCCCAGTACCGCGGCGACGAAGAGCAGCTGACCGAGCTCGACGCCCAGATTGAAGAACAGCAGGGCGAGCGGGATATGCGCCGGCGGCAAGCCGATCTCGCTCAGCGCCCCCGCAAAGCCAAAGCCATGCAGCAGCCCGAACGCAAACGCCACGATCCACGGGGATCGCCCGGCGATACCGGCGTGGCCTTGCCGTCCGCGGACGATCTCGACAGCCACGAACACAATCGAAAGCGCGATGACCGCCTCGACCGGCTGCTGCGGTACGCGCACGAATCCCAGAGTGGCCAGCGCCAGGGTGATGCTGTGGGCGGCCGTGAACGCCGTCACCGAGGCCAGCAATCGCCGGCGCCCGCGGGCGACGATCAGCAACGCCAGCACGAACAGCAAGTGATCGACGCCGGTGAGGATGTGCTCGACGCCCAGGCGAAGGTACACGCCGGCCACCGCACTCCACGCGCACGAGGGCATCGGTCATCGTGCCCTCCAGCCCGCCGACTCGCAATGTCTGTCCGCGCAAGCTCGGAGCGCGAACGGCCCAGGTCTGTATTGCGGCGCCCGGCACCGTGCGCGTGATCATGGGCGAGAGTGCCGTGACCTTGCCGGAGAAGACCGGCTCCAAGGCCAGCCGCGCATCGCCCAGCATGGGGGTTTTCCACAAGACGCTGAACTCGCCCGGAAGCGTCTCGTGCAGCTCGAGAAACGCGGGGCGCAGCTCGTGGGCCTCGGCAAGGCAGGCGCAGAGGACCGCCGCCAGGGCCAGCGCGAGTCGCCTCATCGGGACGTGCCCGCCACCGGCTTGATCGTCCGCGGGTCGATGATCGACTTCAGACTGTCGTCGAGCACCACGTCGTACTTCTCCATCAGGCGCTCGAAGAACCCGGCCTCGGTCTCACGCTGTTTCTGCTCTCGCCAGCGCTCGACCACCTCGGCTCTCACCGCGGCGAAGTCGCGTCGCCGTCCGGGATCCTTTTCCGAGATACGCACGAGATGAAGCCCGTAGCCCGATTCGACGGGTCCATGCCAGGCGCCGGGTCGCAGCTCGCGACGGTTTGCCGGTCGGCGTTCCGGAACTCGGCTTCGACGAGCAGCCGGTCGCCCAGGTCGCCGAGGTCGGCGGTCGAAGCCGCGGAGAGCTTCGACAGCATGTCGGCAGCATCCTTCGAGGCGTCGTTGCGGCGCTCGCGACTGAAGTAGATCTGCGTGAACGACAGGCGCGGCTCGGTCCGATAGGCTTCGGGCGCCGCGTCGTAGAGACGGCGCAGCTCGGTCTCGCTCGGCTCCGCTAGCTTGGCGGTGTCCTGAAGCAGGAACTCGAGCTTCTGCGCCAGGCGCCGGCGAACGATCGTGTCGCCCTCGTCCAGCCGCAGCTCTCGCGCTTCGCGGGAGAGCAGCTCCTCCTTCAAGAGATTCGACACCAGGACGCGGAGCTCTTCGGCCGTGGGCTCACGATGCCATTGGCGGACCCACGTTTCGGTGAGCCAGCGCACTTCGCCCGCGCCGATACGAACCTGCCGAGGGCCGGGACCGGCCGCGGGCAAGGCAGGATTGAGCCAGGCGTAGACGGCGAACAGGACGCCGCCGCCGACCAGGAAGTGCAACAGCGGTTCCCGGAGCCAGCGTTTCATGAGGGTGCCTCAGGAGATAGCCGGTCCCGGCGTCGCACGTCGATGGGACCTTCGTCGCATGCTCCGCCACGAGCCCTTACGTGACGCCGATGAGCGCTGCGAGTCGTTCGGAGTCGGTGCTGAGCGCGGCCGATTCGCCGTCGTAGACGATCCGCCCCTTGTCCATGACGACGGTCCGCGAGGAGAAAGCGAGGGCGACCCGGCTGTTCTGCTCGACGAGCACGATCGAGAGCGCGCCCTCGCCGCGCAGCCGTAACAGCACGGTCGCGAGCGCCTCGACGATCACCGGCGCCAGCCCTTCCGTCGGCTCGTCCATGAGCAGCACCGATGGATTCGTCAGAAGGGCGCGCGCGATCGAGAGCATCTGCTGCTCACCGCCCGACAGCTGGTTTCCCGTGTTCGAGAGCCGCGCGCCCAGATTCGGGAACAGATCGAACACCCGCTCCTGGGTCCAGTGCCCCGGCCGGGCGCCGATCGTCAGGTTCTCGCGCACCGTGAGCGACGGGAAGATCTCGCGCTCTTGCGGAACCCAGCCGATGCCACCCCGGGCGCGGCGAAAGGTCGGGAGGCGATCGAGGCGCGCGCCGCCGAGCCACACCTCGCCCTGATGCAGGGTCGTGTGGCCCATCACCGTCGCCAGCAAGGTCGTCTTGCCGACGCCGTTGCGTCCGATGACGCTGAGGCTCTCGCCTTGTGCCAGCACCAGGTTGATGTCCTCGAGCACGACCGTCTCGCCGTAGCCCGCCGAGACGTGACGCAGGACCAGCGCCTCAGCCATGGCTTGCCTGACCGAGATAGACCGCGCGGACGTTCGCGTCGGCGCCGATCTCGCGCGGCGTACCCGTCGCGAAGACGGTGCCGCTCACCAGCACGGTGATGCGCTGGGCGAACCGGAACACGAGATCCATGTCGTGGTCGATGATGAGGACCCCGATGTCCCGCGGTAGCCCGTCGATCGCGTCGAGAATGATGTGGCTCTCGGCGCTGGGCACGCCGGCCGCCGGCTCGTCGAGGAGCAGGATCTCGGGCTTCAAGCCGAGCGCGATGGCCAGCTCGACCAGCCGCTGCCGGCCGTAGGGAAGCTCGGAGATCCGGCGGCTCGCGTCGGCGGCGAGCTTGAGCGTGTCGAGCAGCTGCATCGACTCTTCGACCACGTCGCGGCGCGTACCGGCCGGCTTAAACATCGATGGCGCGGCGCCGACGCGCTCGGCCACCGCGATATAGACGTTTTCCAGAACGGAGAGCCGGCGGAACAGGCGGTTGATCTGAAAGGTCCGGGCGATACCGAGCTTGACCCGCTGCGCCTGATCGACCCCCGTGATGTCGCGCCCCTTCATCAAGATCGCCCCCGACGTAGGCGGGATGACACCGGCGAGCAGGTTGACCAACGTCGTCTTGCCGGCGCCGTTCGGGCCGATCAGCGCGTGCCGGGCGCCGGCCTCGAGCCGGAAGTCGATGTCACGCGCGGCGGCCAGCGCGCCGAAGTTCCGGCACAGCGCGCGCGTCTCGAGAAGCGGCGTGGTCACGAGGTCGCGCGCGGCGGCCGCAATCGACGGGCCGCGGCCTCGATGATTCCCAGGATCCCGTTGCGCGCGAACAGGGCGATGACGACGAGCAGGAGCCCGAGTCCGAGCTGCCACGCCGTGGGATAGATCTTCGAGAGAAAGTGCGACAGAGCCACGTAAGCGACCGCGCCGACGAACGCGCCGTACAGCCGGCCGTAGCCGCCGAGAACCAGAATGATCAGCACGGTGGCCGCGCGGTCGAGGCCCAGGGTGCCGAGGTTCACGTAGGCGTTGGCCTGCGCCCAGACACCGCCGGCCACGCCGGCGATGGCCGCCGAAAGCGCGTAACAGAGGACGAGTCGCCGGCGAACAGGCGCGCCGACCGCGTGCATGCGCAGGCTGTTCTCACGAATTCCCGTCAAGCTCTGGCCGAACGGCGAATAGACGAGCGTCCGCATGAACACGAAGCAGACGAAGAGCACCGAGAGGGCGTAGAGGTACTGGGTCTTTGGATAGAGCGGATTGAACTCGAACATGCCGAGCACCGGCGTGATCTGCAGGCTGTCGAGACCGTCGAAGCCGCCGGTGTAGTCGTGCGCGAGATTGGCGGCCTCCTCGAGGAGCGCCATCGTGCACAACGGGAGCATGAGCAGGGTCAGCCCTCCGGTGCGCAGGAGCACGAGCCCCGATCCGAAACCCACGATCGCCGCGACCGCCGCCGCGAGGATCAGGCCCGTGATCGGCTCGTTCCAGATTCCGCGCTTCGCCAGCATGCCGACCGTGTAGGCGCCGGCGCCGAAAAAGGCAGCCTGGCCGAGCGTGACGATCCCCGCGTAGCCCAGGACGAGATCGAGCGAGAGCGCGAAGAGGATCGTGATCAGGAGCTCGGTGCCGAACCCGAGATACTTCGGGAACATGAAGTAGAACGCGAGGGCCAGGAGCCAGGGAATCGGCTCCCACGCGCGCAGACGGTGGCGGCCGGCCAGCGCGACCGCCGCCGGATGATCGAGCCAGCTGACCGCCGGCGGCGTCACGTGCTCTTGGTGCCGAAGAGGCCCTGCGGCCGCCAGAGCAAGAGGAGGATCGTCAGCGCGTAGATGAACGCGGTGCCGCCCGACGGCACATACTTCTTGAGCGCGAAGTCGAGCACGCCGATCAGCAGCGCGGCGTAGAAGACGCCGGTGACCCGGCCGAGGCCGCCGACGGCGACGACGATCAGGAAGTAGACGAGGTACTTCAGCGCGTACTGGGGATCGAGACCCAGAAACTCGGCGCCCAGCCCGCCGCCGAGCGCCGCCATGCCGCTACCGAAGGCGAAGGTCAAGGTAAACAGGCGCCGGATATTGATGCCGAGCGACTCGGCCATGCGCCGGTTGTCGACGGCGGCGCGGATCTGGGCGCCCATCTGGGTCCGCTCGAACACGAGCCAGAGCCCGCTCACGATCAGGATCCCGACCACGATGAGAAAGACGCTGTAGGTGCGGTACTGCGTGATCCCGAGATTGATCTGGCCGCGAAGAAACGCCGGCAGCATCAGCGGCTGGTTCTCGGGCCCGACGAGCACGGTGACCGAGGCGATCATCATGAAGACGAGGCCGATCGTGAAGAGCACTTGATCGAGCTCGGTCGCCCGGTAGAGCCGCGAGTAGAGCAGCCGCTCCAGCACGGCACTCAGGGCGGCGATGACGATGAATCCGAGCACGAGCGCCGGCGCGAAGCCCAGGCCCCAGTACTTCATCGCGTGCGCGATCACGTACCCCCCGAGCATCGCGAAGCCGCCGTGGGCCAGGTTGACGAAGCCCATCAAGCCCATCGTCACCGAGAGCCCGACCGACACGATGAACAGCACCATGCCGGCGGCCACGCCGCCGAGGACCATGCTGGCGACGTCGACCCCGAAGATCACGGGCGCGTCGTACGGACGCTCACCTGGATTTGCAGGCACCTGGATTTATAGGCGCGCCTCGGCCGGCGGGGCCCCAGCCCCGCGACGGCCTGCAGCGAGCACTTCACTTGGCAGCGGGAGCGCACGGGCCGATCTTCTGCTCCTTGCAGGCGTCCTTGACCCCGTCGATCTTGCCGATCACCTTCTGGTAGACGCGGCCATCCTTCATCACCGCCTCGGACAGGTACTCGTTCATGACGATGTCGCGCGTGACGGGATCGATCATGATCGGGCCGCGCGGGCTCGCGAACTTCCACCCTTTGAGGGCTTCGAGCGCGGCGTCGACCTCGATCTTGCCCTTGAGCGCCTGGGTGACGTGCACGATCGCCGCCATGCCGTCGTAGCCGCCCACCGCCATGAAGTCGGGCGTGGTGCTGGCGCCGTACTCCTTCTTCCACGCCTCCACGAAGCGCTTGTTCTCGGGGTTGTCGAGATCGGCGTGGTAGTGGTGCATCGTGATCAGGCCGACCGCGGCCGAGCCCATCGCCTGGAGCTTCGTGTCCTGGGTGATGTCGCCGGGGCCGATCAGCTTGATCCCGGCCTCCCGCATGCCGAGCGCCGCGTAGGTCTTCACCACCGCGGCCGCGTGGTCGCCGGCCGGGACGAAGACGAAGAACAGGTCCGGCTTCTTGTCCTTGGCGCGCTGGAAGAACGGCGTGAAGTCCGGCACCGCGCCGGCGCCGCCCATCGGAATCTCGTCGATCACCTTGCCGCCGTTGGCCTCGAAGCTCCGCTTGAACGCGGCGAGGCTGTCCTTGCCGGGCGGAAAATCGGTGTAGCCGACGACCGCGGTCTTGGCGTTGAGGATCTTCGCCGACGCTTCGCCCAGCGCATAGCCGGCGTGCCACATGCTGAACGAGGTGCGGACGTAGTACGGCGACAGGTTGGTGATGTGCGCGGTGCCGGCGTTCATGATCACCGCGAGCTTCTTGCCCGCGCTCACGATCGGCGCGGACGCGATCGCGTTCGGCGAGTAGATCCACCCGGCCAGGACGTCGACGTTGTCCTGGGTCAGGAGCTCCTGCACCGCGATCTTCGCGTTGGCGCCGCTCGGATCCTTCACGTCGCGCCGGATCATGGTGATCTTGTACGGCTTCACCTTGTCGGCGTTGAGCTTGAGGTAGAGCTCCATCCCACGGTCGACGAGCTGGGCGAACTCGGCGCCGATCCCCGTGTACGGCAGGGCGACGCCGACCTTCACTTCCTGCGCCTGCGCCGAGGTGATGCCGAGGGCGAGCGCGACGGCGGCGATCGCAATGAGGCGTTTGATCATGAGTGTTGTCCTCCAGAGCGTTCGGGTATGGGCGAATACTAGGGCAAGAGTCGGAAACCACGCAAGCTGCGCGGTGCGCGCGCCCGGCGCACGGGAGTGTGCGATGATCGGGCCCAGGGACGCGAGGATTGGCGGCCACCGTGCGGCCGTGGCCTGTGCGACAATGCGCGAGCGCAGGACGGCCGGTCGAGCCGGGCCCCAAGAAGGCCGAGACCGAAAGACGACCGAGGAGGAGACGAGCGTGGCGAAGTTCAAGGTGGTCACCCCAGGCGGTACAAGCTTTTCGGGTCCCGGCGCGGGTTACAAGCTCGAGATGGAGGCCCTCGCGCCGATCGACGCCGAGATCGTCGAGATCGCGGCCAAGACCGACGAGGAATTCGTCAAGGAAGCGCGGGACGCGGACGCCCTCTATGCGAAGGGACGCCGTATCACCAAGCGCCTGATCGACGGGCTCGAGCGGTGCAAGGTGATCTCACTCGGCAGCGTGGGCGTCGACTCGGTCGATGTCGACGCGGCGACGGCCCGCGGCATCCCGGTCACCAACGTGCCCGACACGTTCATCGAGGAAGTCGCCGACCACGCCATGATGCTGATCCTGGCCACGTATCGGCGCCTCACGACGATGGACCGGATGGTTCGCGACGGACGCTGGGCGGAGGGACGGCCGATCCTGTCCCAGTTCCCGCGCCTGATGGGCCAGACCCTCGGTCTCATCGCCTTCGGCCACGTGGCTCGCGCGGTCGCGGTGCGGGCGCGCGCCTTCGGGTTCCATATCCTCGCGTACGATCCGTACGTCGAGGAGCTGGTCGTCAGTCAGTACGGCGTCGAGCCCGTGAACCTCACCGAGCTGCTGCAGCGCTCGGACATCGTCTCGATGCACGCGCCGTCGACCGCCGACGCCCACCATCTGATGACGGAGCACCATTTCCGGCTCATGAAGCCGGAGGCCCTCTTCATCAGCACCGGGCGCGGCCCGACGACCGACGAGCCCGCGCTCATCAAGGCGCTGAAGGAAGGCTGGATCGCCGCGGCCGGCCTCGACGTGCTCGAGCAGGAGCCGCCCGACAACAACAATCCGCTCCTGAAGATGGACAACGTCATCCTGACGCCGCACGTGGCCTCCGCATCGGCGAGGTTCGATCCCGTCCGCAAGCGTCGCGTCGGTCAGGAGATCGCGCTCGTGCTCGGCGGCCGCTGGCCGCGGAGCTGCGTGAATCCGTCGGTGCTCGAGCGGAGCAAGCTCGTGCGCTGGCAGCCCTACTCGATGGAGCGCGGACCCGGCGCATAGCGCATATAGAGGAAGCGCGAAGATAGCTCAGCTGGGAGCGCTACGTCAGCATGCAGGCTCGTGAGCGCGAGCGGTATCTCGCCGAGCGGACGAGCATCCCGGACGACGCCCTGAACTACAAGAACGTCAGCCCGCGCTATCTCGAGAACGCCGTCGACCAGTTCGCCAACAACTACTATTCCGAGCTGTCCGCGACACACTACGTCGCGACCGCTGCCGCCAACGCTCCGTTCGATGAGCTGAAGAAGTCGGCGCTGTTCCAGCTGGCCGACGAGCAGCGCCATCTGGAAATGGATCGCGAGGTGTTCGAGCGGGCCGGCATCCCCGAGCGCGACTGGCTCGCCGCGTGGGAGTCACCGGGCACGACCTGCCGTTTCTTCCGCCACCTGCTCGAGCTCGAGGACTCCATCGAGATCCTCGTGAAGGGCAATTTCGTCGCCGAGGGCGCCGCGGGGCCGGGCACGTTCACGGTCCTGGCGGACGGCGCCGAGGCGCGCGGCGACGTCCTGTCGGCCGTGAACCATCGAGCGCGCATTCGCGACGAGACCCGCCACATCAGTTACGGCCGCGCCCTGGTGAAGGCGCTGATCGAGGACGACCCGGGCAACCTCGATACGATCCAGCAGTGGCAGGACGACAGCCTGCGCCTCTTCTCGGAGGTGGCTCGCGGCGGCGAGCGGCAGGCGTGGTGGGAAGGGTTCCTCGGCTCGTACTACAAGATCGCGCTTCCGATGGGGCTTCGTCCGACCGCGTTCTGATCTGGCTCGGCCGCCTGATCGGCTCCGAACGACCAGGAATCTCCCAGCGCTGAGCCCGGATCATCCACGCTTAGCGCGTTGGGATTTCTGGAATTACCTTCTTTAACAGCATCTTAGCAATATTTTACCAGTGGTACGCCGATTGCTGGAAGAAGGGGTAGCCGTTCACGGCGAACCCTATGCGCGTATTGGTCATCGACGACGATCAGGCGGTCTGCGAGGTCTTCGGGGAGTTCCTCCACGAGATCGGTCACGAGCCCGTCATCGCCCACACGGCCGAGACGGCGCTCGACACACTCAGCGCTGACCGCCCGGATGCGGTCCTCCTCGACGTATGCTTGCCCGGCATGAGCGGGCTGGACTTCATGAAGCTCGAGGCGGTCCGTGACCTGCGCGTCCCGATCCTCGTGATCTCGGGACGCGCGACCGAAAGCCAGGCGCAGGAGGCCATGCGGGCGGGCGCCTTCGATTTCATCGGCAAGCCCGTCGCGCTCCGTCGCCTGCAAGAGGCCCTGGCGTGCTTCGAGACAACGGCCAAAACGCCGCGCAAGCCGAAGGTCGACGAGGCCGACTCCGACCGGCGGCGGGCGCCGCGGGCCATGCTCTCGCTGCCGGTCCAGATCCGCGAGCAGAGCGGCGACGTGTGGGAATCCACCTCGGTCAACCTCAGCGCCTCCGGCATCAAGGTGCGCGCGAACGGCGCGCGCCGCTCCGGCGGCGTCGCGACGCTCTCGATCACGTTGCCCGAGAGCGACACGCAGCTCGAGGTGCCGTCGATTCTCGTGCGCGCCGACGACGAGGGCTACGCGTTCGCCTTCAAGGACCACGGCGACGGGCGACTCAAGGAGCTCGGCGAGTTCGTCCGGCGCTCGGTCGGCGCGCCGACCGTCGACGTCGAGTCGCACGTGCGCATCCTGCACCGCATCGGCGAGGCGATCAGCGCCACCCTGGACGTCGACGAGGTCCTGCGCATCGCGCTGGACGCGCTCACCCACGTTACCGGCCACGAGATCTCGAGCCTGCACCTGCTCTCAGCGGATGGCGCGACCCTGCACCTGCGCGGCGACCGGGGCCTGCGGCCGCGGCTGCGCGAGATCAACCGGGTGCTCCCGACCGGGCAAGGGCTCATCGGCGGCGTGGCCGCCACCGGCAAGACCTTGCACTGGGCGCACGTCAGCGAGTCCGTCGATCTGCTCCCGGCGGCGCGGGCGGCCGTCACCCAGGAAGGGATCCACGCCTTCGTGTGCGTGCCGATCCACAGCCGGGGACGCATCCTCGGCGCGCTCTCGCTCGGCCGCCGCTCGCCCGAGGCGTTCACCGAATCCGAGATCGCGCTCGTCGAGGCGTGCGCCAACCAGATCGGTCTGGCCCTGCAGAACGCGCAGCTCTACTCGGCGACACGGCGCCAGCTCGACGATCTCAAGTCGGCCGAGGCTCAGCTGATCGAGGGCGAGAAGCTCTCGACCGTGGGCAAGCTCGCGGCCGGCCTCGCGCACGAGACGCGCAATCGCCTGACCGCGATCCTCGGGCAGGCGGAGCTCCTGCTCATGGGCTCGGACGGTCCCGCGAAGAGCCGCGAGCGGTTGCACACGATCGTGCAGGAGACGTCGCGCGCGGCGCAGATGCTCCAGAACCTGTTGCGGTTCACCAGCGGGCACTCCGCCGAGCGGCATCCCTGCCGGCTCGAGGATCAGATCCAGTGGGTGGTCGAGCTCAAAGCCCATCAGCTCCGGCGAGACAGCGTGAAGGTCGTCACCGACTTCGGGGACGTTCGGCCGGTGCTGGCCGACGAGGGGCAGATCCAGCAGGTCCTCCTCAATCTCGTCCAGAACGCGCACCAGGCGATGGCCAACCACAAGGGCGAGCGCGAGATCATCGTGCGGCTGTTCGAGCCCGGCGGGCCGAACGTTCGCCTGGAAGTGCTCGACTCCGGCCCCGGCATCCATCCCAACGTGCTGCCGCGCATCTTCGAGGCCTTCACCACGACGAAGGCGCCCGGCGAGGGCACGGGGCTCGGCCTCTGGGTTTCCTATTCCATCGTCGAGCAGCACCAGGGCTCGCTGAAGGCCGTCAACCGGCCCGAAGGCGGCGCCGCCTTCATCGTCGAGCTTCCCGCCGCCACCGCCTGAGGGCGCTGGCTCGCTCCTCTCAGCTCGCTTCGGGCGGTCGCCGCGTCCACCATTCGCACTGCTGCTCGTACGCGTGCGCCGCGCGAAGCAACGTGGCTTCGTCGAAGTGGCGCGCGATCAGCTGCAGGCTCAGCGGCATTCCCGATCGCGTGAAACCACACGGCACGGCGATCGCCGGTAGCCCGGCGAGCGCCGCGGGCGTCACGTAGGAGCGCCGCGTGAAGAAGCGCCCGGCCACTTCGTGCCGGCTCGTGATGATGCCGCGCGCGGCGGCAATGGGCGGGGCCGCCTGGTGCGCGGTCGGGCACAGGAGCAGATCGTGACGCGCGAACGCGTCGAGCATCTCGGCGCGGAGCAGCGCGCGCGCCCGCGCCGCCCGCTGCTGGATCGCCGCCGGAATCAGGCTGGCGGTCAGGAGGCGGCGGCGCGTCCCCTGATCGTAGTCAGCCGCGCGCGTGCGGAGCCAGCCGTAGTGCACACCGGCGCCGTCGGAGTCGGCCAGCGCCATGAAGATCGCGCCGGCCAGCGGGACGAGGCGCAATGAGATCTCCTCGGTGACGGCGCCCAGCTGCTCGAGCCGCCGCGCCGCCTCGACGACGGCCTCCCTCACCTCGCCGTCGGTCTCAGGGCCGAGGGTCAGCTCGCGGATGATCCCGATGCGAAGCCCCCGCACTCCGCCGGCGAGCGCCCGCGTGTAGTCCGGCACGGGGGCGCGGCTCGAGAGCGGATCCCTCGTGTCGTATCCCGCGATCGCCTGGAGCAAGCACGCCGCGTCTTCGACGGTTCGGGCGAGCGGGCCGGGAGTGTCCATCGACCAGCTCAGCGGGAACGAGCCGTGCCGGGACACACGGCTCCACGTCGGGCGCAGTCCGACGACGCCGCAGAACGACGCGGGTGAACGCACCGAGCCGCCGGTGTCCTCGCCGAGCGACGCGGCGCAGAGGCCGGCGGCGACCGCGATCCCCGAGCCCGACGAAGAGCCGCCGGGATCGTGGTCGAGATTCCACGGGTTCCGCGGCTGGCCGAACGGAAATTGCTGCGTGCCACCGAGGGCGAACTCGGTCAGGTTCAGCTTGCCCAGCAGGACGCCGCCCGCCGCGTTCAGGCGCGAGATCGTCGTCGCGTCCTCGGCCGGCACGTGATGTTCGAGGATCCGTGAGCCCGACGTCGTGCGGACGCCGGCCGTGTCGAATTGATCTTTCACCGCGTAGGGAACCCCGTGGAGCGGCCCCAAGATCTCGCCGCGCATCACGGCGGTTTCCGCCCGGCTCGCCGCGGCGAGCGCCGCCTCCGGGAGCACCGTGATGTAGGCGCGAAGCCGGGAATCGAGCCGCTCGATGCGCTCGAGGAAGACCCGAGTGATCTCGACGGGCGACGCCTTACGCTCGCGCACGAGAGCGGCGAGCCGGCGGACGCCCAGAAACGCGACGTCGGCCCGATCGGCAGTCATATCCGACTCGCGGTCATCGGCGACCCGCGGTCACGAAGGAGACGGGTCGCCGAAGCCGGGGACGGGCTCGACCCTCTCCAGCGGCAACCCGGCCAGCGGGGCCAGCGCTTCGATCAGCGCATTGAGCCGATGGGTCACCTCCGTCACGTCCTCGGGCGTGACGGGCAGATCGAGCGCCGCCGCCAGCGCGCCGACCTGGTCGGCTGTCAGCTCCCTCACCGCGCGATCCGCGCCCGAGCTCTCAACAGGTCGGGCGGCGCAGCACCTCGGGCGAGATCTTGCGCGCCACGAGCTTGCCGTCGCGACTGTCGGAGACCATGCGCCGATTCTCCACGACCACCCGCCCGCGCAGAATCGTCGTCACCGGCCAGCCCTGGATCGCCCAGCCTTCCCAGGGGCTGTAGTCGCTGACGTGGAAATCTTCGCGGGCCAGCGTCTTCTTGATCGCCGGATCGATGATCGCGATGTCGGCGTCGCTGCCGGGCGCGATGACGCCCTTCTTGGGGTAGAGGCCGAGGATCTTCGCGGCGTTCGTGGCGGTGACATCCGCGAAGCGCTCGAGCGGCATCTTCCGCTTCACGACGCCTTCGGAGTAGACGATGCCCATGCGCGCCTCGGCGCCGAGGTTGCCGCCCGTCACGTTCTCGAGATCCTGGCCGCGGAGCTTCACGTCCAGCGACGTCGGGAACTCGTCGGTCGCGGTCGTCGAGATGCCGTCGCGCACGAGTCCGTTCCAGAGCGCCGCCTGGTCTTCGGGATACTTGAGCGACGGATACGTGTGATAGCAGAACCCGCGCGGGCTCTTGTAGTCCTCGGCGTTGAAGCACGCGTAGTGGTGCAAGGTCTCCGCGTAGATCGGATAGCCGCCAGCGCGCGCCTCGGCGACGGCCTCCACGCCCTCGCGGGCCGACGTGTGCACGAAGTAGACGCCGGCGCCGGTGTGCGCGGCCAGCTGGATCGTGCGGCGAAACGCGAGCTTCTCGGAGAGCTTGTTGTGCACGAGCGGCAGGAGCCAGCCGTCGGTCTGCTTCTCCTCGCGGAACTTCTCGTACATGAACTGCACGATGTCGTGGTCCTCGGCGTGCACCACCATGATCCCGTCGTGCGGCGCGATCTTCTCCATCGCCAGCTGGATGCGCCCGTAGTCGAGCCGATAGGGGTGGCGCTTGGGATGCGGCGGCAGCACGTCGACCGTGAACACCTTGAAGCTCGGGAAGCCCGCCTGGACCGCCTCCGGCAGCTGGTCGAAGAGCTTGATGGGCAAGGCCCCCTGGAGCGTCACGTGGAAGGAGTAGTCCGCGTACGAGTTGCCCTTCCAGCGCGCGGCGCGCGTCTCGATGACCTGCTGCACATCCGTGCCCGGCCTCACGAAGCAGAAGTCGACGTGGGTAGTCGTCCCGCCGAAGACCATCCCACGCGTATCTTCCTCCGGGCCGAGCGTCGAGAGGTTCTCCTCGGGCTGCATCGAGATGGCGTGCGCCAGGTGCGTGTGAGGCTCGATGCCGCCGGGCACGACGATCTTGCCGGTGGCGTCGATCACCCGTCCGGCCTGCAGCCCGTGCTCGGGCAAGCCGAGGGCGACGATGCGCTCCCCTTCGATGGCCACGTCCCAGCGGCCGACGCCCTGCGGCGTCACCACGTCGCCCCCGCGAATGACGAGATCCAGCATCGCTCGGTCCTCCTCTGATGCAGCACGGGGTACCACGCGCCGGCCCATCGGGTCAAGACAGCTCGGCAATATTGACAGAATCAATCTGATACTTGACTATGGCAATCATGCCGCAGACCGAGACGGAGCAGCGGATCGCGATCGTGCGCCGCTTCAACCGCTTCTACACCAAGCAGATCGGGCTCCTCGGCGAGAGCTATCTCGAGACGCCCTTCTCGCTGACCGAAGCGCGGGTGCTGTACGAGCTGGCGCACCGCGAGCGGCCGTCGGCGACCGAGCTGGCGCGCGAGCTGGCGCTCGACGCGGGCTATCTGAGCCGCATTCTCCGCGGCTTCGAGCGGCGCCGGCTGCTCACCCGGGCCCGGTCCAAGTCCGACGGCCGGCAGAGCCATCTCACGCTGACCGCGCGGGGCCGCGCCGCGTTCGCGCCGCTCGACGGGCGGTCGCGCCAGGACATCGGCGGGTTGCTGGCGCGGCTCGGTCCCGCCGAGCAGCGCCGGTTGATCGACGCGATGCGAACCATCGAGACCATGCTCGGCGGCGCGCCCGAGGCGAAGGCGTCGTACGTCCTGCGTCCCCACCAGCCGGGCGACATGGGCTGGGTCGTCCATCGCCACGGGGCGCTGTACGCGCAGGAGCACGGCTTCGACGAGCGCTTCGAGTCGCTCGTCGCCGGCGTCGTGGCGAAGTTCGTCGAGCGCTACGACCCGCGGCGCGAGCGCTGCTGGATCGCCGAGAAGGACGGCGAGATCGTGGGCTCGGTCTTCCTGGTGCGCCGGTCGCGCTCGGTGGCGCAGCTGCGTCTGCTCCTGGTCGAGCCCAAGGCGCGCGGGCTCGGCATCGGCGAGCGCCTGGTGGCCGAGTGTGTGCGCTTCGCCCGCCAGGCGGGCTACCGGACGATCACGTTGTGGACCAACAGCGTGTTGCGCGCCGCCCGGCGTCTCTATCAGGCGGCCGGGTTCCGGCGGGTCCACCACGAGAAGCACCGAAGCTTCGGTCGCGAGCTCGTAGGCGAGACATGGGAGCTCGCCCTGTGACGAGCCGCGTCTGGCCCGCCGTCGCGGCCGCGGCGACCGGCATCCAGGTGGGCGCCGCCATGGTGGCCACGCGCCTCGTCGTCGACCAGGCCGGGCCCGCGTCTCTGGCGCTGCTGCGCTATTGCATCGGCGTCTGCTGCCTGCTGCCGGCGGTGGTCCTGAGCCGATCCCGCGTGCGGTTCGCGCCCCGCGATCTGGTGCCGATCGCGCTGCTCGGTATCACGCAGTTCGGCATCCTGATCGCGCTGCTCAACTACGGACTGCGCTCCGTCCCCTCGGCGCGCGCGGCCCTGATCTTCGCCACGTTCCCCTTGCTGACCTCGCTCGTGGCGGCCGCGCTTGGACGCGAGCGGCTGACCCCGGCGAAGATGACGGGCGTCTTGCTCACCATCCTCGGCGTCGGCCTGGCGCTCGGTGAGAAGACGCTCAGTCGCGGCGCGGGCGACCCGATGTGGCTCGGTGAGCTGGCGGTGTTCGCGAGCGCCTTGAGCGGGGCCGTCTGCAGCGTCCTCTACCGGCCGTATCTGGAGCGCTATCCGACCTTGCCGGTGAGCGCCTTCGCGATGCTCGCCTCGGTCGCCTTTCTCACGCCGCTGGCGGCCGGCGAGGGCCTGTTCGCCTCGCGTCCGGACTTCACGCCCGGCGGCTGGCTGGCGGTGGTGTTCATCGGCTTCAGCAGCGGGGGCGGTTACTACCTCTGGCTGTGGGCGCTGCGCCACGCGCCGCCGACGCAGGTCACCGCCTTCCTGGCGCTGAGCCCGGTCACGGCGGCCGCGCTCGGCGTCTGGCTGCTCGGCGAGCCCGTCTCCCTGCCGGCGGTG
>WNFK01250126.1_pt1 | contig 18728 bp, 16 predicted proteins | sample 5400281 | NCBI WGS metagenome assembly WNFK01 (sample SAMN13153350, study PRJNA577476) | soil metagenome | isolation source: 20 cm soil on Douglas fir-dominated hillslope | place: USA:California | collected 2013-09-17 | reverse complement strand
TACCAGCGCCATGCCCGCGAGCCGGAGCGGACCGAACTGCTCACCGAACACGAGCGCCGACGAGTAGCCGCCGACGAACGGCACCAGCAGAGCGAACGGTGTCACCGTCGCGGCCGGATATCGGCGCAACAGCCGGCCCCAGACGGCATAGGCGAAGATTGTGGCCACGACGCCGAGGTATAGCGCGGACAAGACGGCGCTCGACGAGGCGATCGAGAGGTCGTAGGCCAGAGCCGCGGGTCCGTCCACCATCAGCGCGAGCGCCAGCGCCGGAAGCGGCGGGACGAGGCTGAGCCAGACGACCAGATGGAGCATCTCGACGTCGCCGAGTCCCTTCAGGAGAATGTTCCCGACACCCCAGCTGATCGCGGAGCCCATCGCGAGGCCGAACCCGAGTGCGGTCAGATCCTGGCCGACGGTGAGCACGATCAAGACGAGCCCCGCGAACGCTGTCATCACGCCCGCGATCTGGCGTGCGGTCGGCCGTTCGCGCAGGACCATCGCCGCGAACACGATCGTGAACAGCGCCTGGGTCTGGACCAGCAGCGACGCCAGGCCGGGCGGCACGCCGTCGGTGATCGCGAAGAACTGCAGGAGGAACTGGCCGGCGAAGAGGGTCGAGCCGATCGCGATCAGACGCGGCCAGCTCACCGCCGGGCGCGGCAGCACCAAGGCCGGGAGGGCAGCGATCGCGAACCGCAGCGCCGTCAAGGTGGGCGGCGAGAAGCTATCGAGCGCGATCCCCGTGGCGACGAACGCCAGGCCCCAGATGACGACCACCAGCAGCACGAGCGCGACGTGAAGAGGGCTCAGGGCGCGGCCGGTGTCAACTCAGGATGGCGCGACGGTAGTGGCTCGGGTAGACGATGCCGGGGCGCGTGGGCATCGCCGCCAGGTCTTGCGCGATCTGCCAGCCGAGCGTCTTCAGCGCCTCGACGTCGGAGCGCTCGCGCGAGGCGAGGGCGGTCCAGGCCGCCGCCTCGTCGGGCGCGGCCACGATCACGGGCCCGATGAAGTCGTCGTCGCTGATGCGCTCGAAGAAGTAGAGCGTCACTCGAGCACCTGATCGGCGCGCAACAGGACCGACTGGGGAATGGTCAATCCCAAGGCCTTCGCGGTCTTGAGGTTGATCACGAGCTCGAACTTCGTCGGCTGCTCGACCGGCAGATCGGCTGGCTTCGCGCCCTTCAGTATCTTGTCGATCACGACGGCGACGCGGCGGTAGAGCTCGAAGATATTCGGCCCATAGGACATCAGACCGCCGTCGTCCGCGAACTCGCGAAGCTCGTACACCGCAGGCAATCTGGTCTTCGCGGCCAGCGAGATCAGCCGGCGCCGGTCCTGGAAGAATCTCGAGTCGGATAGAACCACCAGCGCATCCGCCCGCGCGCGCTTGATCGTCGAGAACGCGGCATCGTAGCCGCCGGGCTCGCTGACCTCGGCCACTTCGAGTACGGCGCCGAGCGAGGGCGCGATGGCCCGGAGCGCGGTGACTTGCTCCGAGAGACTGGGATCGGAGCGAGACAGGAGAGCGATCCGACGCGTGTCCGGTAACGCCTGCTTCAGCAGATCGAGCCGCTTCGCGTTCAAGTCGGACGCGAGCGCGGTGAGGCCCGTCACATTGCCGCCCGGTCGGGCGAGGCTCGCGACGAAGCCGCTCTTCACCGGGTCGCTGCTGCCGAAGCCCATCACGATCGGGATCGTTGTCGTCGCGTCGCGCGCAGCGCGAATCGCCGGGTCACCCACGGCGATGATCATCTCGAGACCGAGGCCGACGAGCTCGGACGCCAGAGCCGGGAGCCGATCGAGCTGACCGTTCGCATACCGTGCCTCGAGGATGAGGTTCCGATTCGCGACCCAACCTTGCTCGCCGAGCGCTTCGCGCAAGTACGGGCGCGCCGTCGGTTGATTGGCGAACCCCAGCAGGACACCGACCCGAGGCGATCGATCCGGAAGCTGTTGCTGGGCCCTCGCGCCGAGCGGGTAGACGAGCAGAGCGGCGCCGACAGAGCCGAGGAAGGCTCGCCGGCCTGGAGCCGGCGCCCTGGCGGGCGAAGGCGGAGACGTCACTCCGGCTTGAGATCGGGCCGCTTGAGGGCGAGCGCCGACCACTCGAGGGTCGCCTTGCGCTTGAACTCGATCGCCTTCTCCCACTCGTCGAGCGAATAGCAGTCGCGCTCGGCGACGCAGCGGATCTCGGTCACGGTGCGCTCGTCGAGGCCCAGGCGCTCGGCGATCTGCTTGTCGGAGAGGCCGGGCTGGTCGATCTTCTGGAACGAGTTGCAGAGCTTCAGCACCTCGTCCTTGTAGCGCTTGTAGACCTCGGGATCGAGCTTGAACACTGTCATTGTAGCGGGGCCCGTGAGGCCGGTGCGCACCGCGGGTGGCCTGCTGCAGGCGCTGGTGGCTTCATCCTATTTCATCTCCCTGAGCCCGTGGGCGGCGGGGCACACGCGCATGCACTCGAAGCACTGCGCGATGTTCGTCGACGAGTAGGTGATGGCCCAGAGACTGCGCGTGAAGAAGTCGCCGTAGAGCAGCATCTTGCGCTTCTCGCGGTCGGGCTCGTTGAGCGTCTCCTCGAGCACCTTCTGAAAGCCGCCGACCCAGTGGGTGTGCACGCGCGTGTTGCAGCGCGCGGCGTCGTAGAAGGTCCGCACGGCCCGGCCGTTCTCGAGCTTGCCGGAGAGACAGCCGCCGTTCGAGCCCGGACAGGTGGCGAGACACGGTGTCGTCCGCTCGCGGTCCCACATCTCGACGCACGACGGCGCCGGGCACGCGGAGCTCGTCTCGGGGCCGTCGGCCTCGAAGGGCGCCGTCGTGATCACCGCGCTCCAGTACATGAAGCCGTGTTCGCGGTTGAGCACAGGGCCGGCGAGCGATTTCGAGCCGAGCCCGGCGAGCTGCGCAGCGAGCATCAGCGAGAGAAACGGCGTGTCGCCGCTCGCCGTGCCGGGCGGAACATAGAGAGCGTAGTAACCGAACTCGCTCTCGACGTACTGGGCGAGTCGCCGCCCGACGCCCTGGATGCGTTCGGTCGTCCCCATCGTCTGCATCACCCACGGCGAGGTCGCCGCCCAGTCGCCCTCGCGCGGCTGCGCACCGCCGACCACCACGACCGATCGCGCGCCCGGCAAGAGATCGCCGGGACGATGCTTCTCCGGTGCGTGCGCGTCGAACGCCGCGACATCGGCGATGCCGCAGACCGTCGCGCCCGACTTGAGCGCGACCGACTTCAGCTTCGCGGCGGCCCCCGGAAGGAAATCTTGGGTCACTGTAGCGGGGTCCGTGAGCCCGGGGCGACCGAGGGTGGCCAGAGAAATTTGCTGGCCGGATTCATTTCATCTTCCGGTACTTGCGGCCCACCGGGCAGACGCGCATGCACTCGAAGCACTGGGCGATCGAGTCGCGAAAGAAACCGAGCGACTGGATGCTCCGCGTGAAGAAGTCGCTGTAGATCATCGTCCGGCGCCGATCGCGATCGTCCTCGTTCACGATCTGCAGGAGCCCCTTCTGGAACGAGCCGATACCGTAGGTCTGCGCTCGTGAGTGGCACTTCTCGCGGTCGTAGGTCGATTGCTGGATGCGCCCGTCCTGCACCGTTCCGGACAGACACGCCGGGCACACGCGCAGGCACGGCGTCGTGCCGATTCGCTTGTACATCGCCACGCAGCCCGGATGAGGGCACGCGGGCTCGGCCAGCGGGACGTCGGGCTCGAGGGGCAGGGTCGTGATCAGCGCCGCGTAGTAGAGCAGGCCGTATTCGGGATTCAGGATGATGTGCGCCGCGAGCGAACGTGTGCCGAGCCCGGCCAGCTCCGCGGCGTGCATCATCGACATCGGCGGCTCGTGGCCGTGCACCGGCAAGGACGGCGCCTGGATCGCCTGATGCGCCAGGGTGCCCTCGATGAAGTCGCACATCGCGTGGATGGCCACGTTCTCGCGCAGGTCGTAGCCGGTGATCTCCATCACCCGGTTGTCGGGGCTACGCCAGGCGCCGGCGGTCGGCCCGTCTCCGCCGGCGACGACGACGCTCCGAGCACCCGGCAGGATGTCCTCCGGGCGATAGCCTTCGGGCACCTTCTCGCGGAACGCCTCGATCGCGGCGATGCCAACCACGCGCGCGCCGGCCTTGAGGCCGACGGCTTTCAGCTGCTCCTCGGGTGTCATGAGAGCCCCAGGATAATCCCCTCTGATCCCCTCCCGCGTTCTAAACCATGGGGGGGGCGGGGCGCGATGCGGCCAGGCGAGGGCAGCTACACGAGCTCTAGGCCTTTGCCCGGCACCTACCTGGATCGCTGGTAGGCACCGGGCGAGGGCGATCGGCTTCCGCCGAGCCTACTTGACTCGCCGAAGAGTCAGCGTAGTCCCGCGGACAAACCCAGTGATCACGTCGCCTTTGACCGTCAGCGCCGGAGTTTCTGAAGGGCCCCCCTGATCCCGCAGCTTGATCGTGTTGCCGTCAACAATGCCCTCGACGGGGCCGTCGTCGGTCCCAGCTCCGCTGAGCGTCCCGGTCACCCGCGTTCCCGACTGCTTCAGCATCAGCGTGTACGTCGCCGCGCCGGATGTCGTGCCACCCGTCCACGTGCCGTTGACATTGCTCGCGCATCCAGCCATCACGATGATCAACAACCCGAGGAGCGGTACTGCGGCTTTCTTGAGCATCTCAGTCTCTCCTGTGTGTCGGCGTTCGGATCGAAGGTGAGCCTGCCGATCTCCTGACATCGTCCCTGCCATGCCGTCGCGGCCGTCATTCTGCGGGACGCCGAGCCCGACACAAGTCGGACTTTGGGCGCGGGTAGCCTGACCGCGCGACCAGGGACAAAAGCCCCCAAAAGGTTGCGGATGGCGTTGTCGGCAACGGTAGAAATCTGCGGGGGTTCTCCGCACTGTTTGGATGAAGCGCGGCGGACCAAGGTCCTATAGACCGTAATCCCTAGGCGCGGCTAAATGCCCGCCGGTGCGATCCCATCCTACGGTCGGTCTCGGTGCTCATTCCGCGGGTTCGAGTCTTCACTTCGTCCAGGCCTCGCCACCGGCTCGTAGGCCCTTCGTGGGATCCGCCGAGGGGGAGGTGCAAGATCGTCGATTCGGACCGTGAGTGGTCTCGGGTCAGGAAGAGCGACTCGAACGGCTGAGATGACCAGGCAACGAGGAGAAAGTTCTATGAACGTCGGAAAGCGGATAGCTCTACTCGCGCTGGCGGCGCTGACCGCCCTGCTGCTGCCGATCACCCATGCGGTCGGGCAGGAGAAACCCAACATCCTGTTCATCATGGGTGACGACATCGGCTGGATGCAGCCGAGCGTCTATCACCGCGGCCTGATGGTAGGAGAAACACCCAACATCGACCGGATCGCCAACGAGGGCGCGATCTTCATGCACTACTACGCCGAGCAGAGCTGTACCGCCGGGCGCAACGCCTTCTTCACCGGCATGCATCCGTTGCGCACGGGCATGATCCCGCCCCAGCTTCCCGGCAGCCCGTCCTACCTGCGTCCCGGCACGCCGTCGCTCGCGAAGTTTCTACGGGATCTCGGCTACAACACCGGCGAGTTCGGCAAGAACCACCTGGGCGATCACACCGACGCGCTGCCGACGGCGCACGGCTTCCAGGAGTTCTGGGGCTACCTGTACCATCTCGACGCGATGCAAGGGGTCAGCTTCAACGACATCAACGTGTCCCCGACCAAGCAGGGCATCGCGCCGCCGTGCAAGAACACCCCGGTTCCCGGCCTCGCCGAAGTCCCGGGTGCCACGGATCCGAGGACCACGACGTGTCTGACGCCTCCGCGCCCGGTGATCTGGTGCAGGTCGTCCGACGGCACGGCGAAGAATCAGACGTGCAAGGACGAGGGGCCGCTGACGCTCGATCGCTCGAGGACGGTTGACGAGGAGATCTCGGCCAAGGTGATCGACTACCTCGATCGAAACGATCCCAAGAAGACCAACAAGCCCTTCTTCGTCTGGTACAACCCGGCGCGCATGCATATCACGACGATGCTGTCGCCGAAGTACGAGGCCATGCTGGGCGAAAAAGGCGGCAAGGACTGGGGCATCAACGAAGCCGGCATGAAGCAGATGGACGACAACATCGGCTACGTGCTGAAGAAGCTGGAGGACATGGGCCAGCTCGACAAGACGATCATCGCCTTCACCACCGACAACGGCGCCGAGGTGATCACCTTCCCGGACGGCGGTACGACTCCGTTCCGAGGCGGAAAACTGACCACCTGGGAAGGCGGCATGCGCGCGCCGATGGTCGTCCGCTGGCCGGGTGTCATCAAGCCGGGCACGGTCAAGAAGGAGATGTTTGCGGCTCTCGACTGGTTGCCGACTCTGGTCAACATCGCCGGCGGACCGAAGGGCGACGCGCTGAAGAAGCGGATCGAGGCCGGCAGCTATCCCGGGATCGTCAAGACCACCCTCGACGGCGTCGACCAGCGCGACTACCTCGAAGGCAAGACGGAGAAATCAGCGCGCGAGGTCTTTTTCTACTACACCGGCGCGACACCGTCCGCGGTGCGGTACAAGAACTGGAAGTTCTATTTCACGATGGTGCCCGACACGGCTATGGGCGGGCTCACGGGAGCCAACACCTACCACTGGACTCAGCTCCAGAACATCCTGCGCGACCCGTTCGAGACGACCGTCGGCGCCGAAGGCAAGTCGATAACGGGTTATGGGGGTAACCTTGCCGCCCCCAGCACGGCCTACCTCTACAACTGGAACATGCTGCCGATCGGACAAATGCTGTGGCTCAAGGAGCTCGAAACCTACGTGGCGTACCCGCCGATGCAGGATCCGGCGAGCTACAACCTCACGCAGGTGATCGACCAGATCAGGAAGCAGGGGCACCGCCACCCGAGCGAATGAGCGTGGAGCCCGGCGCGTTCTGATGACTGAGCGGGCGCCCCATCTCGGGGCGCCCGCCGCTCGCACGACCAGGACTTCCTGAACCACCCCTCCGGTATAATCCGCCCGGCATGAATTTCGAGACGTTGCGCGCGAGCACTCTGCCGGGCTTGCTCGTCGGGCGCGCGCGGACGCGGCCCGAGCGCATCGCGTTCCGCGCGAAGGCGCTGGGCATCTGGCGCGAGACGACGTGGCGCGAGCTGGCCACGCGTGTCGGCGCGCTCGCGTGCGGGCTCGCGCGCGAGTACCGGATCGTGGCGGGCGAGACGGTGGCCATCATCGGCAACCCGTGCCCGGAGTGGACCATTGCGGACCTGGCGGCGCAGGCGCTCGGCGCGATCACCTACGGCATCTATCCGACGAGCGCGGCGGGCGAGGTGCGTCATCTGCTCCAGCATGGCGGCGCCGCGCTGATCGTCGCCGAAGATCAGGAGCATCTCGACAAGACGCTCGAGGTGCTCGACGAGTGTCCCGGTGTGCGCGCGGTGCTGGTGGTCGACACGCGCGCGCTCTTCATGTACCGCCACCCGCGCGTGCGGCCGCTCGCCGAGGTCGAAGCGCAAGGCCGTGAGGCGCTGTCCGGCGAGCCCGATGTGCTCGATCGGCTGGCGCGAGCCGTGTCGCCCGACGCGCCCGCGACCATCATCTATACGTCGGGCACGACGGGGCACCCGAAAGGCGCGGTCTACCGTCATGGGCCGCACCTCGCCGCCTGCGCCAACATCATCGAGCACTACCCGATTCTGGAGCATCGAGAGCACCGCGCGGTCGCGATGCTCCCGCTCTGTCACGCGATGGGACGCAATCTCGCGATCACGATGCCGCTCATCGCGGACATCGTGCCGCACTACCCGGAGTCGGTGGACACCTTCGCCGACGCGCTCTACGAGATCCAGCCGACGTTCGTGTTCACCGTGCCGCGCTATCTGCAGAAGTTCGCGGCGCATCTACTGGTCGGTCTCGACCAGAGCTCGTGGGTCAAGCGAGCCGCCTATCGTTCGGCGATGACGGTCGGCCGGCGCGCCCTCGCTCGGCGATGGAGCCGGGGCGGCCGCGCGTCGATGCCGGCGGCGCTCGCGAGGGGGCTCGTGTTTCGCTGGCTCCTCGAGAAGGTCGGCTTCGCGCGGGCGAAGCTCGTGATCTCGAGCGGCGCGCCGCTGCCGGCGGCCGTGGCCGAGCTGTGGCAGGCGTGGGGCGTCAATCTCTGCGAGGCGTACGGCCAGACCGAGACCGGCGGCGCGCTCGTCTCCGGCCAGCGCGGACCATATCCGCAGCCCGGCGACGTCGGCTCCGCGGCGCCGAACATGACGGTCGAGCTCGACGACGACGGCGAGATTCTCGTGAGCGCGGCCGAGTTTTTCGGTGGATACTGGCGCGACCCCGACGCCACCCTGGCGCTGTACCGCGACGGCAAGCTCGCGACCGGCGACGTCGGTGAGTGGACCGCCGGCGGCTCGCTCAAGCTGGTCGACCGGAAGAAGGACATCCTGATCACGGCCGGCGGCAAGAACGTGAGCCCCTCGCTCGTCGAGAACCGGCTGCGCGCGAGCCCATACGTCAGCGAGGCCGCCGTGTTCGGCGAGGCGCGCAAATATCTGGTGGCGCTGCTCGAGGCCGACGGCGAGACGGTGGCCGAGTGGGCGCGCGAGCACGGCGTCATCCACACGGGCTATGCATCGCTCGTGTCCCACCCGGACGTGGTCGGGTTGATCGAAGCCGAGGTGAAGCGCGTGAACGGCGAGCTGACGCGCGTCGAGCAGGTGAAGGCATTTCGCCTGCTGCCGCGCGAGCTCGATCCCGAGCTCGAGGGCGAGCCGGTGACGCCGACACGGAAGGTGAAGCGGCGGGTCATGGCCGAGCGCTACGGCGCACTGGTCGAGTCGATGTACGCGAACGACGAAGAACGACGGATCGCGGCCGAGGTCGGAACCGGCCGCCTTTCTCTTTCGACGGAGGACTAGATGGTCAGACGTGCTCTCACACTGCTCGTCGCACTGCTCGTCGTGACCGTCACGCCGGCCCTCGCCCAGTACCGCATCGGGATGAGTGCTGCGCTCACGGGCCCGGCGTCGTCCACGTACGCCCCGACCTACGAGGCCTACAAGGCGTACTTCAAGCGCGTGAACGACGCCGGCGGCATCAACGGCCAGAAGGTGGAGATCACGTACGAGGACGACCGCGGCGAGCCGCAGCGCGCGGCCGCCAACGCGAAGAAGCTCGCCGAGGGCTCGATCCTGATGGTCAACGCGTCGACCTCGGCGACGTACAAGCCCTTCATGACCGAGTCGGAGTCCGAGAAGCTGCCGCTCCTGTTCGGCGGCGGCGTCTGCCCGCGCGAGGCGTTCCCGCCGGCCAATCCGCTGATCTTCTGCTCGACGTCGTTCGGTTCGAAGTGGGACAGCCGCTTCGCGCTCGGCTTCATCAAGGAGCAGGCCGGCGGCAAGAAGGTGAAGGTGGGCTTCGCCGCGCAGGACATTCCGCTCTCGCGCATCGAGCTCGAGTTCGCCGAGCAGCTCGCGAAGGAAATGGGGCTCGAGGCGATTCCGGTCGTCGTGGTCCCGGGCAACACGCCGGACTTCACGCCGTTCGCGCAGAAGCTGAAGGACGCCGGCGCCGACTGGGTGCTCTCGTGGGCGCTGTGGCACGTCGAGGTCGGCGTGTTCGAGGCGCTTCAGCGTATCGGCTGGCAAGGCAGCTATCTCCTCTACGGTCACCAGCAGACGCAGGACGAGCTGGCGCGGCTGAAGGCGCCGAACCTCTATGCTTTCGGCGGCAACACGCTCTTCATGGAGAACCTGCCCATCCACACGGAGATCACGAATCTCGTCAAGGGGCAGACGACGCACCCGGCGCACTACATGGCCGAAGGCTGGGTGTCGGCGATGGTGCTCGAGGCCGGACTGAAGAAGTGCGGCTGGCCCTGCCCTAAGGACAAGCTTGCGACGGCGCTGGCCGGCGTGAGCGTCGACACGCGCGGGCTTCGCGGCGGCCCGATCGAGTGGACCGCGGACAATCACTACCGTAAGAACACCTACTACAAAGTCTACCGGTGGGACCCGTCCAAGAACGGCATCGCGCCGGTCGGCGCCTGGACGCGGCTCGAGATCAAATGAAGCCGCTGGCGCCTACAGCAGGCCACCCGCGGTCCGCGCCGGCCTCACGGACCCCGCTACAGTGACGCGGTGACGCAGGCCCTCGCCACGACCGTCGTCGTCGCGAGCCTCTACGCGCTGCTGGCTGCCGGGTACGTGCTCGTCTACCGGGCGACGCGCGTCCTGAATCTGGCCCAGGGCGACATGATGACGCTCGGCGGCTACTTCCTGTTCCTGGTAGCCGCCGCGGTGCCCGGACAACCCGCGCTGTCGATCCTGACGGCCGCGCTCCTGTCGGCGCTGGCCGGCTTCTTCATCTACCGGCTCCTGATGCGGCCGATGGCGGGCCACCCGATCTTCGCCGCGGTCCTCGTCACGGTCACTCTCGGCATCTTGCTGCGCGCCGCGATCGTGCTCGTCTACACCGATCGCATCCGCCATCCGCTGCCGCTGCTCGGCCTCGCGAATCCTCCGCGCCGGCTGCCGGGCGGCGCCGTCGTCTCGACGTTCGACCTGCTCACGGTCGGCGCCGCGGTGGCGCTCTTCCTCGGGCTCTTCGCTTTTCTTCGGCTCTCGCCGCTCGGCATCCAGATGCGCGCGGCCGGCGAGAAGGCGCTGCTGGCTGCGCAGCGCGGGATCAACTTCCAGCTCCTCTTCGCGCTCTCATGGGCGCTGGCCGGCCTCGCCGGCGCGCTCGCGGGCATTCTCTACGCGAACAACGTCCGCCTCGATCCGTCGCTCGGCGTCCTGGGTCTGAAGGCGTTCGCGGTGGCGCTGGTCGGCGGACTCGACAGCCTGGCCGGCGTGATCCCCGGCGCGCTGCTGGTCGCCGCGGTCGAGGTGCTGTCCGTTCGCTACGGTGACCCGCTGCTCGCGGACGTCTCGCCGTTCCTCTGCTTGCTCGCGATGTTGCTCGTGCGCCCGTGGGGGCTCTTCGGGACGAAAGAAGAGCTGGAGCGCGTGTAGATGGCGTTCGGCGGCGGCTACTTCAAGACTACGTACGCGAGCGATCTGGCCCTGGTCGACACGCGGCTGCGTCGCGTCGCGCTCGGGCTGCTCATCCTCGCGCTGCTGGTACTGCCGCGCTTCGTGTCGTCGTTCGCGCTCGATCTCGTCACGCAGACGGCGCTGGCGGCGGTCGGCGCGCTCGCGCTGAATCTTCTGACCGGCCTCGCGGGCCAGATCTCGCTCGGCCACGCCGGCTTCATCGCCGCCGGCGCCTTCACCACCGCGATGCTCGTCGAGAACCGCCTGCCGTCGCCGCTGCTGGCGCTGCCCGCCGCGGCGCTCGTGGGCGCTGGGCTCGGCGTGATCGTCGGGATCCCGGCGCTCCGGCTCAAAGGGCTCTACCTGGCGCTCGGGACGCTCGCGCTCCATCACGTGGTGCTCTACGCGTGCGGCGAGTTCCAGAACCACTGGGGCGCCAACACGGGCGTGTCAATTCCGCCGCCACGACTCGGCGCCTGGGTGCTGAAGGGCACGATGGCCTGGTACTACGCCCTGACCGCGGTCGCCGGCCTCGTCTTGGTCCTGTCGGTGAACCTCCAGCGCTCGCGCGCCGGGCGCGCCTGGATGGCCATTCGCGATCGCGAGATCGCCGCCGAGTCCGTGGGGATCGACGTGGCGCGCTACAAGGTGCTCGCGTTCGTGTGGTCGAGCGCGCTCACGTCGGTGGCCGGCGCGCTGTTCGCGTACCAGCGCGCATTCGTGTCCGTCGAGGCGTTTGGATTCTTTCTCGCGATCGAGTACATCGCGATGGTCATCATCGGCGGCCTGGGCTCCGCGCTGGGCGCCGTGCTCGGCGCCGCGTTCGTGACCTTGCTGCCGTACGGGATCGACGCCGGGGTCGCCGCGCTCCGCGTGCCCGGCGGCGCCGAGTATTATCTGTTCCCGCTGAAATTCGGCGCGTTCGGTGTCCTGATGGCCGCGTTCCTGGTCTTCGAGCCGCAGGGGCTCGTCGGGATCTGGCGCCGCGCCCGCAACTGGGTCGTGCTCTGGCCGCTGCGCTACCGGCCGCTCCGGCCCGGCTCGTGACGCCTCTGCTCGAGCTGGAGAACCTCGAGGTCGTGTACCACCACGTCGCGACGGCGATCCAGGGCGTGTCGCTTCGCGTGCCGCCGAGCTCGATCGTCGCGCTGCTCGGCACCAACGGCGCGGGCAAGACGACCACGCTCCGGGCGATCTCGGGCTTTCTCGGCGCCGACGACGCGCAGATCGTCGGCGGCCGCGTGGTGTTCCAGGGCACGGCCGTCACCGGCCGTGCGCCCCACGAGCTGGCGCGCCGCGGTCTCGTGCTGGTCCCGGAGCGTGACAAGGTCTTCGAGACTCTGACCGTTCAGGAGAACCTGCGAGCCTTGGTGCCGGGCTCGCGGGCCGATCGCGACGCGGAGCGGCTGCCCGTGACGCTCGAGCAGGTCTTCCACTACTTCCCTGTGCTGGCCGGGCGGCGACGCCAGCTCGCCGGCTATCTCTCGGGCGGCGAGCGTCAGATGCTGGCCCTGGCGACGGCGCTGCTCTGCCGGCCGCGCGTGCTGCTCGTCGACGAGCTGTCGCTGGGGCTGGCGCCGCTGGTCGTCGAGACGCTCATGGCCCTGGTCGCGCGTCTCCGGGACGAGCTGGGGCTGGCCGTGCTGCTCGTCGAGCAGAATGCCGGCGCGGCGCTCGCGGTCGCGAATTCCGGCTACGTCATGGAGCACGGCCGCATCGTGTACGACGGCACGGTCGAGCGCCTGCTCGCGCACGAGGACGTCCGGGAGTTCTATCTGGGCGTGGGGCATCGCGCCGGGCGCAAGAGCTACACCGACGTGAAGCAGTATCAGAGGCGCCGCCGGTGGTTCTGAGGGTCGATGACGTCACGCTCGATTTCGACGGGCTGCGCGCGCTGACGTCCGTCAGCATGTCGATCGACGCCGGCGCGCTGGCCGCCCTGGTCGGGCCGAACGGCGCCGGCAAGACGTGCCTGCTGAACTGCGTCGGAGGATTCTACGCGCCGACGTCGGGGACAATCGTGTTCGGCGACGCCGCGATCCAGGGCCTGGCCCCTCACCGAATCGCCGCGCACGGAATTGCGCGAACGTTTCAGTTCGTCGAGCTCTTCCGCGGCATGACCGTGCTCGACAACATCCTGCTCGGCCGGCACCGGCACATGCGGGCCGGGGTGCTCGCCGGCGGTGTCTTCTGGGGACGCTCGCGGCGCGAGGAGACGACGCACCGGCGCCGCGTCGAGGAGATCATCGAGTTCCTCGAGCTCGAGCGCGCGCGCAAGGAGCTGGTCGCGAGCCTGCCGTTCGGCGTCCAGAAGATCGTGGCGATCGGGCGGGCGCTCGCGATGGAGCCGAAGCTCTTGCTGCTGGACGAGCCGTCGACCGGCATGAACCGCGAGGAGAAGGAGAACCTCGCCCGGTTCCTGCTGAGGATCAAGCACGAGCTCCGGATGACCATGCTGTGGGTCGAGCACGACATGGAGCTGGTGGGCGATCTGGCCGATACGGTGACCGTGCTGGACTTCGGCCAGCGCATCGCCAGCGGGCCGCCGGACACGGTGCTCCGCGATCCGCGCGTGATCGAGGCCTACTTGGGGCGCGCCGCGAGCCGAGAGAAAGGAGCCGGATGATGCTGTTGCCGACGTCGGTCGTGGGGAGTCATGGGCTGCCCGGGTGGGTGTGGCTCGCGCGCGAGGCGATGGAGGCCGGACGCCTGGGGCCGATCGACGTACGCGAGCTGATGGAAGACGCGACGCAGGCGGCGTTGCTCGACCAGGAGCGCGCCGGCGTCGACGTCGTGAGCACGGGCGAGATGATGCGCGTGCGCTTCATCATCGGCTTCTACGATCGCTTCACCGGCATCCGGACCTTGCCGGCGGCGCGGCGCCTGGGCCAGCCGCTCTGGGACACGAACACGCCGTTCGAGGTCGTCGATCGCATCGCTGCGCCCGAAGGGCTCGGTATCGTCGAGGAGTTCACGCTGGCGCGCTCGCTGACGTCCAGGCGCATCAAGGCCACGGTACCGGGACCGTACACGCTGCTCGTCCCGCTCAAGCTCGGCGGCAGCTACCGCGACAAGGACACTTTGCTCGCGGACCTCGTCGCGATCGTCAACGCCGAGTGTCGCGCGCTCGTCGACGCCGGCGCCGACTTCATCCAGATCGACGAGCCCCACAGCGGCATGTACTCCGGCGCGCCGCCGCGCTTCGACCAGGGTGTGAACCGGGCGGTCGAGGGGATCGAGGCGAAGATCGCGGTGCACGTCTGCTTCGGTAACCTGTACGGGCGCCCGTTCTCGGCCGTGCGCGACTTCCGGAACCTCTACCCGCTCGTACGCGATCTGCGCGCCTCGCAGATCGTGCTCGAGTTCGCCAACCGGGGTATGGACGACCTTCGCTTCTGGAAGGAGTTCCCGAGCGACAAGGAGCTCGGCGCCGGCGTCATCGACGTGAAGGCGTTCAAGGCCGAGTCGGCGGCCGACGTGGCGGAGCGCATTCGTGAGGTGCTGAAGCACGTGGCCCCGGACAAGCTCTGGCTCAATCCCGATTGCGGATTCTGGGAGACGCCGCGCTGGGTGGTGAAGCAAAAGCTCGCCGCGCTCGTCGAGGGGGCGGCGATCGTCCGAAAGGAGCTCGGCGGCTAAGACATTTTGAGCGGCGCGTATCGTGTACGTAGGAGGACCCCCACCATGACCGACGTGCTGTCCGCAAGCGACCTGGACCTGATGGATGCCTACTGGCGCGCGGCGAACTACCTCACGATCGGCCAGATCTACCTGCTCGACAACCCGCTCCTGCGCGAGCCGCTCAAGCCCGAGCATATCAAGCCGCGCCTCCTCGGGCACTGGGGGACGTCGCCCGGTCAGAATCTCCTCTACGTGCACCTGAACCGCCTCATCAAGCGGCACGACGCCGACATGATCTATCTGTCCGGCCCCGGCCACGGCGGTCCGGCGATCGTGGCCCAGGTGTACCTCGAGGGCACGTACTCGGAGATCTATCCGGACGTCACGAGAGATGTCGGCGGCCTACGCAAGCTCTTCCGGCAGTTTTCCACGCCCGGCGGCATTCCGAGTCACGTGAGCGTGACGACGCCGGGCTCGATCCACGAGGGCGGAGAGCTCGGCTACGTGCTCGTGCACGCCTTCGGCGCCGCGTTCGACAATCCGGATCTCATCGTCGCCGCCGTCGTCGGCGACGGCGAGGCGGAAACGGGCCCGCTGGCCGGAAGCTGGCGGGGGATCAGCTTTCTGAATCCCGCGCGGGACGGCGCGGTGCTGCCGATCCTGCATCTGAACGGCTACAAGATTGCGGGGCCGACCGTGCTCGGTCGTTCCAGCGACGCCGAGATCGAAAGCTTCCTCGGCGGTCAGGGCTACGACGTGCTGTTCGTCGAGGGCAGCGAGCCGAAGACGGTCCACCGGCTGCTCGCCGAGGCGCTGGAGACGTGCTACGCGCGGATCCGCGCGATCCAGCGCGAAGCGCGCGATCGCGGTGGAGTCGGCCGCCCTCGCTGGCCCGTGCTCGTGCTGAGAACGCCGAAAGGATGGACGGGCCCCGAGGTCGTCGACGGCGTGAAGATCGAGGGCACGTTCCGGGCCCACCAGGTGCCGCTGAGCGAGGTGAGGAAGAATGCCGAGCACCTGCGCATGCTCGAGAGCTGGATGCGCAGCTACCGGCCGCAGGAGCTGTTCGATGCCGCCGGCCGATTGGTGCCCGACGTGGCGGCATTGGCGCCGGCCGGCGCGCGACGGATGGGGGCGAACCCGCACGCCAATGGCGGCCACGGGGTGCCGCTCGATCTTCCGCCGTTCCGGGACTACGCGCTCGCTGTGCGCCGCCCAGCGACGGAGCAGGCCGAATCGACCCGGCCGCTCGGCAAGCTCATGCGCGACGTCTTTGCCCGCACCAAGCAGCGCGCCAACTTCAGGCTCTACTGCCCGGACGAAACCAACTCGAATCGCCTCGGCGACGTCTTCGAGGCGGAGAACCGCTGCCTCGTGGAGCGCGTGCTGCCGGACGACGACCACGTGTCGCCGGACGGGCGCGTCATGGAGGTGCTCAGCGAGCACCTCTGTCAGGGCTGGCTCGAGGGCTACACGCTCACCGGGCGTCACGGGCTCTTCGCGACCTACGAGGCGTTCGCGATGGTGTCGGCCTCCATGACGGTGCAGCATGCCAAGTGGCTCGAGGAGAGCGTGCGGCTTCCGTGGCGAAAGCCGATCCCGTCGCTCAACGTGCTGCTCACCTCGACGGCCTGGCGAAACGACCACAACGGCTTCAGTCATCAAGGCCCCGGCTTGATCGATGTGATGCTCTCGAAGAAGGGGACCGTCTCCCGGATCTATCTGCCCCCCGACGCGAACTGCCTGCTCGCGACGGCGGATCACTGTTTCCGTAGCCGGAACTACGTGAACCTCATCGTCATCGACAAGCAGCCGCAGCTCCAGTGGCTTGCCATCGACGAGGCCATCGAGCACTGCGCGCGCGGGACTTCCATCTGGCGGTGGGCCAGCAACGATGGCGGCACCACGCCCGATGTCGTGCTGGCGGCGGCCGGCGATATCCCGACTCTCGAGATCGTGGCGGCGGCGTGGTGGCTACGGCATCACGCGCCCGAGCTGAAGGTGCGCGTCGTCAACGTCGTGGATCTCATGACGCTCTTTACTCCGGACGTGCACCCGCACGGGATGGCCGGGGCCGCGTTCGAGGATGTCTTCACCCGCGACGCCCACGTCATCTTCGCCTTCCACGGCTATCAGCGCGCGATCCACGCGATCATCCACGGCCGTCCGAATCCCGAGCGGTTCCACGTCCGCGGGTTCAACGAGGAAGGCACCACCACGACCCCGTTCGACATGGTGGTCCGCAACGGCATGAGCCGGTACGACCTCTGCATCGAGGCCCTGCGGCGCGGCGGCAGCGCACTTCCGCGCAGCGCCGCATTGATCTCCGAATGTCGCGCGGCCTTGGAGCGCCATCACGTCTACACTCGCGATCACCTGGAGGACATGCCCGAGGTGCGTGACTGGACGTGGAGCGAATGAACGTTCTCGCGATCAACTGTGGCAGCTCGTCCATCAAGTTCGGACTGTTCGCGCCCGCCGGCGAGGAGGGGGCGGGCGCCGTGAGCCGGCTCGCGGGCGGCCGTGTCGAGAAGCTCGGTGGCGAGCAGACGGAGCTGCACTTCGAGGCGGAAGGAGGCAAGCCGCTGGAGACGACGGCGGCCGTGCACGACCACACGGCGGGCGTGCAACGAATCGCGGAGTGGCTGGGCGCGACGCAGCTGGCCGTTCACGCGGTCGGGCATCGCGTGGTGCACGGCGGCCCGCGCTTTCGGACGCCGACGGTACTCGACGACGGGGTCATCGCGGCGATTCACGAGCTCGAAGCGCTTGCGCCGTTGCACAACGGTCCGAGCCTCGCCGGTATCGAAGCCTGTCGCGTTGCGCTCGGCCGCGACGTTCCGATGGTCGCGGTCTTCGACACCGCGTTTCATGCCTCGCTGCCGGAGCGGGCGTGGCGCTACGCCATTCCGCGGGAGCTCGCCGACCGCCATGGTATCCGTCGATTCGGGTTCCATGGGATCTCCTACCGCGCGGTGCTCGAGCGCTATTGCGCCCTCACGGGTACTCCTGAGTCGCAGGCGACGATCATCGCCCTGCATCTCGGGAGCGGCTGCTCGGCGGTGGCGATCGCGAACGGTCGCTCGGTCGACACGTCGATGGGGCTCACGCCGCTCGAAGGGCTCGTGATGGGCACCAGATCCGGCGACATGGATCCGTCGATCGTCGAGCATCTCTCGCGGGTCGAGAGGGTCCCGGCCACCGACGTGGAGCGCTGGCTGAACGAGCGATCCGGCTTGCTGGGGCTCTCGTCGCGGAGCGCCGATCTGCGCGACCTGCTGGCGCACGAGCGGGACGACGGCCGTGCGGCGATCGCCATCGAGGTGTTCTGCTATCGCATCCGGAAGTACATCGGCGCGTACCTCGCCGCGCTCGGTGGCGCTCAGGCCGTCGTGTTCACGGGAGCCATCGGCGAGCGGTCGGCCGAGGTGCGGGCACGGGTCTGTGAGGGACTCGACGGCTTCGGCCTGATCCTCGATCCGCGAGCCAACGGCGCTGCCGGCGGCAGCGCCCGACGGATCAGCGCCTCGGGGGCGCGGCTGGCGGCCTTTGTCGTTCCGACCGACGAGGAGAGTGAGATCGCGCGCGGCACCGTGCAGGCGCTGCGTCGGTGAGGATCGTCCTTCCGCTCCTGCTCCTGGTCGCGCTGGCCGGCTGTAGCGTGCTGGAGCGCGCGCGGTCGAACTTCTGGGAGCTCGAGCGCGGGCCGTCGGGGCAAGCCCCCGATCCCGAGGTCGCGCGCGAAGCGGTGGTCCAGGTGTACGCCGCGCGCACGGTCGGCTGGCGCGGTTTCTTCGCGGTGCACACCTGGATCTCGGTGAAGCCGCGCGATGCCGAGTCTTACACCCGCTATGAGGTGATCGGCTGGGGTGTTGGCAGCGGCGCACCCGCGCTCCGGGTCAATCGCACCGGCGCCGACAACTACTGGTTCGGCGATCGGCCCGAGCTTCTCGTCGATGTTCGGGGTGATGCCGCTGATCCGTTGATCGCGCGGGTCGAAGCGGCCGTGGCGTCCTATCCGTATCCGACGAGCTATCGCACGTGGCCCGGCCCCAACAGCAACACGTTCACGGCCTGGGTCGGCCGGGCCGTGCCGGAGCTTCGGCTCAA
>WNFK01215824.1_pt1 | contig 18758 bp, 18 predicted proteins | sample 5400281 | NCBI WGS metagenome assembly WNFK01 (sample SAMN13153350, study PRJNA577476) | soil metagenome | isolation source: 20 cm soil on Douglas fir-dominated hillslope | place: USA:California | collected 2013-09-17 | reverse complement strand
GAAAGCGGCACGGTCACCCTCACCATCGGCAGCCGCCTCGAGCTTCTCTCGCTGGTCCATGGATTGATCGGAGAACTTGCCGGGCAGTTCGAGCTCGACGATGAGCTCGTGAACGCGGTGACGATCGCGGTCATCGAAGCCGGCACGAACGCGATCCAGCACGGGAACGTCTTCGCGGACGACAAGACGGTCACCTTCGTTTTTCGCGTGAGCCCAGGGGAAATCGCGGTCCGGGTGGACGACCACGGCAGGGGGTTCGATGCCTCCAAGGTCGAGGATCCCACCGACCCGTCGAATCTCCTCGATCCCCACGGGCGCGGGCTCTACCTCATGCGCGCCCTGATGGATGAGGTGACGTTCGAGACGCGAGGTGATCACGGAACCACCGTCCACCTGCGGAAGTCTCGGGGTGTGGCGGCGAGGTGACCAGGAACCGGGGTTACCTCTCACCGGGTCGGGGCCGCAGATGCTCCAGGGTTCTCTTGACGGCGGGGTAAATCTGCTCGAAGGCGGCGACGACGCGGGGATCGAACTGCGACCCCGCCGAACGCCGCAGCTCGGCGAGCGCATCCTCCTCGGGGATCGATGATCCGCGCCTCGATCGGAATGTTCTCGCCTCGGAGACCGTCCGGATGACCCATACCGTCGAAGCGCTCGTGGTGATGACGCACGCCCGGAAGAAGGGGATGCAAGAGCGAGATCGGCCGCAGGATGTTCTCGCCGATCAGGACATGCATGTCCATCTTCTCCCGTTCCAGCGGATTCAGCCGTCCCTTTTTCGCCAGAATCGTCTCGTCGACGGCGATTTTCCCGATGTCATGGAGCAGGCACGAGCGATGGATCATGTCCAGAGTCGCGGGGGGTAGCCCGAGCTGCTTTCCAATAGCCTCGGAGTAGGCGGCCACCCGCACGGAGTGACCCTCGGTGTAAGGATCCTTGGCTTCCAGCGCCATCGTGAGCGAGACGATCACGCTCATGAATAGATCCTCGAGCCCCTCGCGCACGCGCACTTCCTGAACCGCGACCCCTGCCAGCGTCGCCAGGTTCTCGAACGCCTCGATGTGCTCGTCTCGGACATGGACCGCGCCGCGATTGTTCACGAGAAGCGCCCCGACCTTCTGATCGCGCACGCGGATTGGCGCGAGCGCTCCCCAATTCATTTCAGCGGCCAGCAGGAACTCGCGGGACCAGGCATTCTTCTGCTTTCGCTTGAAGAAGGTGACGTGGTCGCGCGAGTGGAGTGCCTCGAGAAGCTCGGAGCCTTGACTCGAGAGCGTGAAATCGCGCCATTCTTCGAGCGCGCCCTGCGCGGCGTGGAACTTGTAATCCCCGGAGGGATCCCGGACCAGAACCGCCACGCCGTCCGCGCGGAGAAGCGTCCGCGCCCCCTCCACCACCGCGACGAAAGGAGACCCTTCGCCCTCGATATAGCCGAGCGAGCGCGCGACCTGATTGAGCATCTGGAGCGCGGGAAGCGGACCCGGAAGGTCGGCCGTAGCTCCGGACGGAGGTGCTTGAGTCGTTTGGGTTTTGGTCTGCATGGCCTCGCCCTCCGGCGACCCCCGCACTTGGGGTCGTCGGAGCGGATCGGGTGCACCGCGTTCCTACGTCGTCGGTGGAGACCCCCCGGCTCCTCCGCGTTAGTTCAATCGGCAGAACGGCGGACAATATTTAGCGGCGGACTGGGAAGCGGGTCGGGTGAGGGCAGGAGGCCGGTCAGGGGAGGCGAGATACAGGCCGCGCCGGCGCGAGAGGCCACGGCCGGGGATAGGGCGCGGAGCGGCTTAGCCGACCGCCGGGAGGAAGCGGGACAGGAACGAAACGAACCGCGGGAAGAGGTCCGTGACGAGCATGACGCCGAACAGGATCAGCACGACGCCGCTTGCCACCTCGATCGTCCGGAGCTGGCCGCGGATCTTCCGTGACGCCGCGAGGAACGAGTTCAGCGCCAGCGAGGAAAGGAAAAAAGGCACCCCCAGGCCGAGCGAGTAGACGGACAAGAGAACCACCCCGGTGCCGACCGTCTTCGCGGTGCTTGCGTAGATGAGGATCGAGGCCAGGATCGGGCCGATGCACGGGGTCCATCCCGCCGCAAAAGTGATGCCGACGAGGACCGATCCCAAGATGCCCAGCGGCTTCGTTGTGAGCTGCTTCTTCCGCTCCCGGGATAGCGCGGGAATGGGAACCAGGCCGGTCAGGTAGACCCCGAAGAGAATGATGAGCACCCCGCCAATCCGTCGTAACGCGTCCTGGTGCTCCCGAAGAAACTGCCCCGCCACCGTGGCCGTGGCGCCGAGCGCCACGAACACGAGCGAGAAGCCCAGAATGAAGGCGAGGGAGTGGATGATCGTCAGGCGGCGCACGCGCGGGGCCGCGCTCGCCGAGGTCAGCTCGTCGAAGGAGACCCCGGTGATGAAGGTCACGTACGAGGGAACGAGCGGGAGCACGCACGGCGAAATGAACGAGACGACGCCGGCGAAGAATGCCGCGACAAGCGAGACTTGATTGACCTGGGATTCGAACACGCGATTCGCCTAGATCGAGAGAAGAGGGAGGATGGTTTCCTCGAACACCTTCAGCTCCGTCTTGCCGATGAACTTGCTTACGATCTTCCCCGTTCGATCCAGCACGAACGTGGTGGGGATTCCCACGACCCCGCCGAAGCTCCGCGTGGTCTCATCGTTCGCGATGAGCATCACGTAGTTCACGTTGTACTCCTCCGCGAACGGCCGCACGACCTTCGCGCCCTCCGCGTCGAGCGAGAGACCGACCACCGAAAGGCCCTTGTCACGGTACTTGGCCTGAAGGCGGACGAAGTCGGGCACTTCGGCGCGGCAGGGCGGGCACCATGTCGCCCAGAAGTCGAGAATGACGACCTTGCCTTGGAAATCGGCGAGCCGCACGGTCTTCCCCGAGAGGTCGGGAAGCGCGAATTCGGGCGCCTTGGACCCAACAGCGCCGGCTTCCCCGGAACCGACGCGCCGCTGCCCGTCGCTGATCTCGGTCCCTTTGCCCTTCTCCCCTCCCTGGCGCGCGCATCCCCAGGGAAGGGCGAGCACCGCGATGAGCGCTCCCGAGCACACCCACCGCGCGAGGCCCGCGCGGCCGCGCGATCTGATCCGGCTCTGTTGATTATAGGATTGGATAGTACTTCTCCAGTTCGTAGTCCGTAATCCGCGTCCGGTACGCGTCCCATTCGATCCGTTTGTTCTGAATGAATTTCGTGAACACGTGCTCCCCAAGAGCGTCCCGGACGAGCTTGGACTTTTCGGTCAGCTCCACGGCCTCGATCAGGCTGCCGGGCAGGCTCCGGATACCGATTTCGCCCCTCTCGTGGGCGCTCATCTCGTAGATGTCCTCCTCGACCGGCGGGCGAAGCACGGCGTTCGTGTCGATACCCTTGAGGCCAGCGGCGAGACAGACCGCGAAGGCAAGGTAGGGATTGCACGCGGGATCCGGACAGCGGAGCTCGACCCGCGTCGCCTTCTCGTGCCCTGGCTTGTACATGGGAACCCGGACCAGGGCGGAGCGGTTCCGCTGGCCCCACGCGATGTAGACGGGCGCCTCGAACCCCGGCACCAGGCGCTTGTAGGAATTCACCCATTGATTGGTAACGGAGGCGAACTCCGTCATGTGATTCAGGAGCCCGGCGATGTAGGAGCGTCCCGCTTTCGAGAGGTGGTACTTGTCCTTCGCGTCGAAGAAGAGGTTCTTCCCGCCCTTGAAGAGGGATTGGTGGATGTGCATCCCGCTTCCGTTTTCCCCATAGACCGGCTTCGGCATGAAGGTGGCGTAATAGCCTCCCTGGCGCGCGATTTCCTTGACGACGTACCGGTAGGTGATCGTCTGGTCGGCCATCTTGAGCGCTTCGCTGTACTTGAGATCGATCTCATGCTGGCTCGAGGCGACCTCGTGGTGCGAGGCTTCGACGGAGATCTCCATCGCCTGGAGCGCCTCGACGGTGCGAGATCGAAGCTCGGTTCCGATGTCGTCGGGGACCTGATCAAAATAGCCGGCCGAATCCAGGAGCGTACGGTCGTGCACGCCCTTGAAGTAGAAGTACTCCAGCTCCGGCCCGAGGTAGAAGGTGTAGCCCTGCTTCTCAATTCTCTTGAGCGCGCGCTTCAGGACGTGGCGCGTGTCGCCGGCATAGGGGCTCCCGTCGGGATTCAGGATGTCGCAGATCAGGCGGCCGACGTGCTCGCCGTTCACTTTCCAGGGGAGCATTTGAAACGTACCGGGATCCGGCATCGCGACGAGATCGCTCTCGTAAATGCGGGCGAACCCCTCGACCGATGACCCGTCGATCCCGACGCCCTCGTCCAGAGCCTCTTGCAGGACCCGGAGCGTGATGCCGACGCTTTTCAGCTGCCCCAGAATGTCGACGAACCAGAGGTGGATCATCTCCACGCCGCGCTCTTCGCAGAACTTCACAATCTCCTTCGTCGACTTCAGACTTTCCATCCCCTGTCTTCCTCCTTCGTCCCTGATCCCATGCGCGCGGCCGCCTAGCGCCGCAAGATCATCGCCATCTCCCGCTCCGATTGGAAGCCGAGGCGTTCGTAGAACGCGTGCTTGTCCTTCGTGAGCAGGAGGAAACTCGATACGGACTTGAGATCCGGATGCCCCAGCACGAAATCCAGGAGGCGTTTTCCGATCCCGCGCCCCTGATGGGACGGGCTAACGATGACGTCCACTCTCTCGCGGTCGTCCGTGATGTCGATCGGCATCTGTGAAAGCGGTGTGTTCGCGGGGTGCGACAAGAAAGAACCATAGCCGCACGGCCGGACCGCGTCAACATCGTTCGCGTCGATGGCGGGCGCGTGCCGCTATAATCAGCGGGATGAAGCATCTCCGGAAGACGCTTACCTTCCACGTCCCTCATCGTATGGATTTCGTGAACATCACGCGCGAAGTCGAAGAGGCCGTTCGGGAGAGCGGCGTGCGAGAGGGCCTCTGCCTCGTGAACGCGATGCACATCACCGCGAGCGTGTTCATCAACGACGACGAGCCGGGGCTTCACGAGGACTACAAGCGCTGGCTCGAGGAGCTTGCTCCCCACGATCCGAGCCCGACGCGCTACAAGCACAACCGAACGGGTGAAGACAACGCGGACGCACACCACAAGCGCCAGATCATGGGACGCGAAGTCGTCGTCGCGATCACGGCGGGCAAGCTCGACTTCGGTCCCTGGGAGCGGATTTTCTACGGCGAGTTCGACGGACGGCGATCGAAGCGGGTCCTGATCAAAATCATCGGCGAGTGATCGCTCCACAGCGCGCCGCGCCGGGACGCGGAATTTTTCGCATGGTATTCGCCGCCATGTTTCGCCCAAACTCCCGATATGCCTCCCGCCCTCCATGCGACGGAGCACTTAGAGACGATCGTGAGGCATCCCCCGATCGCCCTATGGCACGCGGTCACGAAGCCGGAGCATCTCTTCTATTGGTTCGGAGACGCCGGGGAGATCGATCTCCGGGTCGGTGGGGCGTTCATCGTACGCAGCACGTTCGGGATACGGCTTGATACAACGGTGGAGCGCCTCGTCGAGGGGCGAAGACTAGTGCTCCGGCCCACCCGCCGCGGCGACGACGCCCGGATCGAATTCGATCTCGTCAAGCTATCCGGAGCCGAGACCAGGGTTTGCGTCGCGGACCCGGACTCCGAGAATGAGGAGCCCTGGCGCAGCGCGCTCGAGAACCTCCGCTCGGTCTGGGAGCGGGGCGTCGATCTTCGCGAGGCGCGGATCGCGGTCATGGGGATCGGCCCGCGCGACATCCCACAAGCCGAGCGCCCGATACGTGGCGTTCCCGCAGGGATCGGTGTCTGCATGGGCTCCCTCCTTCCGGGGGGACCCGCCGAGAAGGCGGGACTGAAACCGGGTGACATCGTGATCTCCTTCGACGGCGGGACGGTGCGAAACGGACAGGATCTCGTGAGCCTCATCCAGCGCCACCGCCCGGGGGACGTCGTCTCCTGCGACGCGGTGCGGGAGGGAGCGCCCATCTCAGCCTCCGTGACCCTGGGATCCCGGACCGGGCGAGGGGAGCCTCCTCCGCATCCCGATCGTCTCGTGGACTCTTTGCGAAAGGCGGTCCTGGAATCCGACGCAAAGCTCGAACGGGCGGTGGACGGCCTGTCGGATGGGGACGCGTACCGCCCGGAGCGGCCCGGGGCGTGGTCGGTGGCCCAGGTGCTCGCCCACCTCTCGATTACGGAGCGGATGCTCCAATGCTGGCTGGACCAGGCGGCGCGCGGCGAACGGGCCGCAATCGACGACGCCTCGTGCACGAACCCGGGGCGCATCGCGGGCGTGCTGGATGGGCGTCCGACGGTTCGCGAGCTCTTGCAGCGTGTCTTCCGGGATGAGGTGGAGACGATCGCGTTGATCGCGCACGTTCCGGAGTCGGTCGTCTCGTTCAAGCCGCGCTGGGGCCGCGTGGCGTTCACCGCCCTCGATTTTCATTCCCACAGCGAAGAGCACCTGGGCCAGATCGCGCGGATCAGGAAGGCGATCGGCGCCTGAGCGCCGCGGGGACGGAGCGACCCGCGCGCGGCGCCCGCCGCTAGGGCGACCCCGCCAAGAACTCAAAGGCATCAGCCTCGCTCGGCGAGCAGCAACGTCATCGCGAGGTGCTCCGCGATCTCGAGCCGGGCGAGTGCCTCTTCCACGCTGCCTCCGACGGCCAACGCGCCGTGGTTCCTCAAGATCAAAACGTCGCTTCCGGGAACGCCCGCCGTCCCGATCAACGCCTGGCCCACCGCCCTCGCCAGGGTATCGGTGCCCGATGGCGCGTACGGCACCACCGCGAGCGCGTGGATCATGTCGCGCGCCTCATCCAAAGCACGCAGGTTGGGCGCTTCACCCCGCACCGCGAACGCCGAGAGTCCCACAGGGTGGGCGTGCACGAGCGCTTCGATATCCACGCGGGCGGCGTAGGCCGCGAGGTGCATCCGGTGTTCCGTAGACGCCGCGGCGCGCGCCTGGGAATCCAGAGGCTCGGTGAGCGACAGGTCCACGAAGTCCCGAGTCGTGAGGTCTCCTTTGCGTCGGCCGCGGCGCGTGATGAGAATCCGATCGGGCGTGATCCGGGCGCTCAGGTTTCCCTCGGAGGCCACGATCATTCCGCGGTGCTCGAGCACGCGCCCGGCGCGCATCAGGTCGTGCGCGAGCGCCGCGCGGACCGCCTGCACGCGCGCATGGGCCGCCGCCCGGCCGACCCCCGAGCCGATTCCGGGCTCGCGCCCCTCGCCGGCGCCGCCGTTCCCGGCTGGGCCTCCTGACCCTCTTCTAGATTTCGGCAAGTGCCCCGCTCTCCAACGCCATGATCGCAGCCGGCAACGCGTGCATGATGTCGCCGGCAATGAACCCGCGGATTCCGAGCCTGCGGGCCGCGACATCCCCCGCGAGCCCGTGAATGTAGCACCCCAGGGCGCCCGCCTCTTCGGCGTCGACGCCTTGCGCCACGAGCCCCGCGATCGTTCCGGTCAGCACGTCCCCCGCCCCGGCGGTGGCCATTCCCGGGTTGCCGGTCGCGTTCAAGACGAGAGGCTCCGCGGGGGCCGCGATGATCATCGGGGTGCTCTTCAGGCACACGATGGCACGGCTCTCCTCCGAGAAGCGCCTCGCCCATCCGGCGGGGTCGTGGGCCACCTCGGCGACCGACTGGCCGCTGAGTCGCGCCGCCTCCGCGTAGTGGGGCGTCAGGATCAAAGGGCCGTGCATTCGATGGATGCCCATGCCCTCGAACGCGTTCAAGCCGTCGGCGTCGAGCACGATGGGAGCCTCGACCCGCTCGAGGAGCTCGCGCGCCAGCTCCTGCGATTCGCGGCTCCTGGACAAGCCCGGGCCGATCGCGACCGCGTCGGCGCGAACCGCCTCGGCGATGATTTCGTCGCGCGCTCCCAAGGCGAGCGTTCGTTCCGGGGTTTCCGCGAGGCCGCGCTTGACGACTTCGGCGACCCGCGACTCGAGCGCATCCACGCAGCTCGCCGGCATCGCGGCCACGACGTACCCCGCTCCCACGCGGAGCGCGGATTCCGCGGCCAGCCCCAGCGCGCCCATCATGCCGGCGCTGCCCCCGACCACAAGCACCCGCCCCACCGACCCCTTGTGCGCGTCCATCGGCCGCGAAGGGAGAAGGGATCGCGCCCAATCGGGATCTGCGATGAGTGCAGCGGGGATGATTTCGTCCACGACGGCCGAAGGAATTCCGATGTCCACGACCAGCACCAGGCCCGCGCTCGAGCGGCCCGGCTCGATGGCGAGCCCCCGTTTGGGAAGGCCCAGGGTGACGGTAAGGTCCGCCTTGATCGAAGGCTGCTCGCGGTACCCGGTCGTCGCGTCCACCCCGGACGGGATATCGATCGAGGCAATCGGCACCTCGGTTCGCTCGGCCATCTCGATGGCGGCTTCCACAGCACCCCGCGGAGCGCCGTGGCTACCCGTCCCAAGCAGGGCGTCGACCAGAAACATCGCCTGGCCGGCGGCTTGGGCCGCCTCGCTCGCGTCGCCCCACGCGCGAGGGTCCGGCAGGAACGTGACCGGCATCCGTCCTCTCTCGCACGCGGCACAGTTCTTAGCAGCTTCCTCGGAAAGCGAGCTCTCTTCCCCCGCAACAAGGACCCGCACCGTGAATCCCGCGGCTTTGAGGTACCGCGCGCAGACGAATCCGTCGCCGCCATTGTTGCCCCGCCCCGCGAGCACGATCACACGTCCTCGCGGCGGACGTGTCCCGCTCGCGCGGCGACGGCGGGCCGGCGACCCGGTGGGGCCGCACCACCATGCCACGATCGCGCGAGCGGACTCCCTTCCCGCGCGTTCCATCAACGTGAGCGAGGGAATTCCCTTGCCCGAGATCGCGGCATGCTCGATCGCGGCCATCTCGGCCGCGGTGACAAGACGCTGGCCGCCCGGTAGGCGCACGTCAGTCCTCGACCAGCACGACCGCGACGGCGTGGGTGGAGGCGTGGGACAACGAGAGGTCGACCCGCCTCGCTCCTACCAGCTCGCGCGCGGCGCCATGGAGGAGCACGCTCGGCCGCGGACCTTCGCCCCGAATCACCTCCACCTCGCGCCAGATCGAGACCCGACCGATCTTGAGCGCCTTGGCGAACGCTTCTTTCGCGGCGAAGCGGACCGCGAAGGACTCCGCGGAACGCACCCTTTTACTGCAGTAGGCAATCTCCGTCCGGGTAAAGATGCGTTGAAGGAACCGCGCGCCCCAGCGGTCGATCGCATCCGCGATCCGGCCCACCTCGACAATGTCGACACCCACCGATACCATTCCCAAAGGTCGCCCCGTCCTAGTCGGTGCCGTTGAGCCGATCCACGATCTCGACCAGCTCATACACGTCGTTAAGGTCGTAGTCGGCCCCCGAGTGCTCGGTGCCGAAGGTATCACCATATCGCGCGAACGCGGTCCGGATGCCCAGCTTGGCGGCGCCGACCACATCGCGGTCCGGCCAGTCTCCCACCATGATCGCTTCGCCGGGGGTCACGCCGAGAAGATCCAGGGCGCGCTCGAACGGCTTCGGGCTGGGTTTCCGCTCGCCCGTGTCCTCGAACGCGACGACCGGATCGAACAGGTGCTGAAGCTGAAGCTGCGCGAGACGCATCCAGGCCTGGAGTCGCGGGGCGTCGGAAACCACGGCGAGCTTGAGTCCTCGCTTCAGGATCTCCATGAGCGTGAGATTGACGTGGGGATAGAGCACGAGATAGGAATCACGCGCTCGCCTGTAGGCCACGATCGCGCTCGTCAGGAGCTTGTAATCGATCCCGCCGAACTCTTCCTTGAGAAATAGATCGAACACCTGCTGGTACTCGATGCCCTCACGGTCGTAGACGCGATATATCTTCTCGGAGGTTTCTTGACGTGAGAGCTTGAGGCCGGCATCGATCATGCCGTCCACCGCGGCGTCGATCGCGGCCCGCTTCATCTTCATGAAGTCGGTCAAGGTATTGTCGAGGTCGAAAATGATGGCTCGGATCATTCGAGTGGGCTCCCCGGAACGAAATACGCCGAGAGGGAGCGATGCGGCATTGGCTCACCCATCGGCGTCGCGCACCCGATTCGGGCGTTGTTCTTCACGTTTCGGATTTGCTTACTTTTGCGACTGGCCCACCATTTTGCCCAGGCTTATCTCTCCGTTATCGATGCGGACGTTGAAGCCGCAGCTCGGATTCGTGCAGACCCAGGCTTTGAACGTGATCGGGGCACCATCCCTTCCGTAGTCCGAGAGAGGGATCAGGACCCCATTATTGCATTTGCGGCAGTCGGGTAACTTCACTTCCATGGCCGAACTCCTCCCCTCCACACAAGGCCGCTCCGCGCCACGAGAAAATTCCTCCGTGGGCGACCATCAATGGATAGTCCGACTCCCAGAAATCGAGTGTCAAGTCAAATTGCGATCTTTCAACGGTCTGGCTGCGTTATCATGCCCCGGCGCCCACGCTGACAGGGGCGATTCTCCCCCCCGAGCCAGGACCGGCCCGCGTCGATGACACTCGAAGCCTCGAGCTACCTTAAGGCCCTGCAGCCACTCCTGTCTCTTCCCCGTGAAACCCTTCCACAGCTCACCGGGGCCGAAGCCCGCAAGGCGCTCGAGTGGGCCGCCGGGGCGCTCTCGCTAGAACTCATTGAAAAAAAGGGGGTTGCGCCATCGTTTCTCCTGCTGCCTCGTGGTCACGTCGAGCCCCGGGTTGTCCTCTTCGCCGCATGGCATGCCGAGTCGCTCCCGGTCCTGCCGGGCGCCGTGGAGGGAGCGGAGCGGCTCGCCCTGGCCGCGTCCCTGGCGGCCCTCGGCTTGGACCAGGACTCGCAGGTTCCGGCTGCCTTGGTCGTGGCTCCAGGCGCCATGCAGGGGTCCCTGGTGCTCGCGGATTTCCTCGCGGAGCACCGCCCACGGCTCCAAGCGAGGACCGCGTTCTGGCTCAGGATCGGGCCTCGGGCTCCACGGAGAAGGCGCATTTATCTGGGGGCGCGTGGACGCGTCGTGCTCGGGATTTGGGATGCGGGCGCCAATCCATACCGGATCCGCGACCGCATGGTTGAGGAGCTGCTCGCGGAGGCGTACGGCCCGCGGCCTCTGGACTTCGAGCTGCTGCGAAAGCTCGGGGAGAATCGCGACGCGCTCGACTTCCTGGAGGAGGCATTGGACGAGCCGGAAAGCGGCTCCGGTGACGGCGAGGAACGTTTGAAGAGGGCGCTCTTCGAGCCTCGGGGGCACGTCGTACTTCCGCAAGTGAAACACCCGGACCGTCCGCAGGCATGGCTCGTGTTCGAGACCGTTGAAAACATGGAGCCCGTCGATTTGCTTCAACGCGCACAGGTGCTGGCCGGCGGAGCCAAGGTCGAGATCGCCGAAGGATTTCTTTGGGAGCGCATCGGCATCCACCATCCTTCGATCCAGTCACAGATCAAGCTCTCGAAGTCGGTGTCGGAGGGCCCTGAAATTTGGCCCTCCGCGCCGTGGCTCACTCCCGCGGGGATTTTCACGCGGGCGCTGGGAACGTCGCTGGCGGAATGGGCGATTCCTATCCAGGCATCCGTGGCGATCCGTTTCCCGAAGGTGGAAGATTTCGAACCGATCGCCCTCGAGGCGTGCCAGCTCATTCGCCAAGCTCTGGCGGAAACGGCTACTATCGGTCCGTAGAAACCCCTGCGTCTTCGCCTTGGTGAACGGGCGCGCCACGTACCAGTAGGTACGAGGCTTGTACGCTACGCGACAGTCGCTTTAAGCGTGCGCCGATACAGCCAAACGCCGGCGCGCTCTATCTCGTCCTCTGAAAGAACTTGAGTGTTCGTCGCAGTCGCTCGAAAGCTTTGGCATGTCGTGTGCCTAAGAGAAGGTCGCAGCCGCGTATCGTTTCAGCCCTGACCCCCCATGGTGCGCGGCAAGGGCCTCTGAAGCCAAAACTTCAGGGGTCTCTTTTTTTGCGGGGGCTCGACCTCACCAGACCCTCCACCGCCTGAGATCCGACAGAGGATAGAAGGTCCCCCTCCAGATGACCCCTCCCTGCTTCAGGGTCACGATCATCGAGCGCGCGAACGAGTAAAGGAAAAGCGTCACCCCGACGGGCATGAGGATCGCCTGCCAGATCCTGATGCTCACGTTTCGCGCTGCTGCGCGGTAGCAAAGGAAAACTCCGGCCCATGCCGCTAGCGCGGCGATCTTGGGTATGGCGCCTGGCAGAAGAAGTCCGATCACGGGCGCCCATGCCAAGGCGAGCTGGATCCATGGCGCGACCAACCCTAATAGAATGTTGTAGCGCGCGGCCGGGAACGCGTTCTTCTCGACCCCGCGCACGAGGCCGCGAACGCCCGAATGCCACCGCACGGCGACCCGCCCATCGTGCCTCGCGAAGACCTGCCGCGCCCCGCTCTCCTTCAAGATCTTGCCCAGCGCGATATCGTCCAGCAGCTCGTATCGAATCTTGGAGTGACCTCCCGCCGGCTGATAGGCCTTCCGCTTCACCAGATTGAAGGCTCCGATCCCGATCGCGTTTTTCCGGCGGGGGTCCGAGGCGAGCCACGGCCTGAGGGTGGCGTTGAAAACCACGACGAACGCCGCGATGAATACAGCCTCGCCGAGGCCTTCGATCCGCATGTCCGGCGCGACCGCGACGTGGTCCCATCCCTCCCGGACCGCGAGCGATACCGCGCGGCGGGCGGCATCGGGCGCGAGCGTGACGTCGGCATCCGTGAAGAGAATCCAATCGGACTCGGCCGCTTCGGCGCCCAGCGCGAGCGCGTGACACTTCCCGATCCACCCCCCGGGAAGGGACTCGACGTGGAGCACGCGAAGACGAGAATCCTCCGCGGCGATCCGGTCGAGGATGCGGCCGGTCTCGTCTACGGAGCGGTCGTCGACAAGAATGATCCGGACGAGCGGATAATCCTGGGCGAGGAGGGACCGTGCGGCCTGCTCGACCCGCCCCGCCTCATCTCTTGCGGCGGCGACGATGCTCAGGGAAGGGAGCTCTCGATCCGCCGAGCCAATAGAGGGCGGAGACCGCGACGGTGGCGGTGGCGAGCGTCACGGCGCCGGGCTAGTCCACCCCCCTAGCGCAGGCCGCGCGCGAGGAAGAGCTCCGACAGAGTGCGGGCGTAGGTGTAGGCGTAGGTGTGATCGTCGGGACCGATCGTACGAAGGCCGATGTGGATTCCGGCACGGTCCTCGGGGCCCTCGAATCGCGCCCAATTCACGCGTTTTCCGGTCGCGAGATCGACCCGATTGGCCTCGAGCGGGGGAGGCCCTCCAAAGGGCCCGACATAGACCGAGCTCCCCGAGGCACCCCACCCCAGAAATACCTCGTTTGGGAGTTTTCCGGCGATGGGCCGAGGCGATCCTCCTTCGACAGGGTAGATCTGGGATTCCCTGCCGCCCACGAACCAATTCTCGTCCGGGGAAATCGAGTTCGGACGAACGAATATGCCCTCAGGCGTCACTGGACGGAGTGCTCCTCCTTCCAGGTCACGAACGTAGCCCCGCATCGCGTGACCCGGTTCGTTCCCGACTACGAGAATTCGTTTCCCGGACGGGAAGATGTCCACGTTGGCGACGTTCTCCAACCCCGTCGGGGGGAGGGTTCGGGGCTGGCCGGCGCCCATCGGCAACAGGACCAGCTCGGGTGGACGGAGCCAGAACCGAGTCACGAGCGCCCATTTTCCGTCGGGGGTCAAATCCTCGTTCTGGCCCTCCCCGAGGAGAATCGGCGGCGACCCGTCCATGCCTCGGATGCAAACTGCGTAGTGGGGACCGCCCCCTTCTCCCTGCTCGCTGAAGAGGAGTGTTTTCCCGTCGCGCGAGATCGCGATCGGGATGGACCAGTCGAGCCACGAGAGGTCGCGCTCCGTGTTCTCCCCCGGCGCGCGGACACGGATTCCCGCCGAGAGATTATCGCTCGTGACCAACACGTCCCCGGACGGCGCGATGTCCTGTACGCGCGCGCTTCCAGGAAGCGTCGCCACGACCCGGGCGCGGCCTTTCAGGTCGACCACGTAGATCGATCGGCTCGACCCCACGGTCGAGGCGGAGTACCAGATCTCGTCTCCACGGGGGGACCATGCGAGACCAGCCCCGCTCGAGAAGTCCGCGCGGAGCACGCGCGCACGTCCGTGGGTCCCCGCGACCATGACCGACCCACGGTCGTCGGGAAAAGAGGGGTGGTCCAGAAAGGCGACCTTCCTCCCGTCGGTAGAGATGCGTATGTAGCTGATCCAGCCGGGGGACTCATAGAGCACCGTCCCAATCGGATATTCCAACCGATATCGATTCTCCACAACGTGGACCACGGCGAGGTTCGAGCCGTCGGGACTCCAGTCGGCCGCAGCAACGTTGTCGAGGATCTCACGAGGCGCGCCGGTCGGCGACATCCGGGCGAGCGTCCCCACCGCCATGTCGTGGGGCCTGCCCGCGTATCGAAGCAGGACCGCCATCTCGTTCGAGCGAGAAACGGCGAGGAGGTAGGTCTGGGGAGGTGCGACGACCGGCAAGGAGCCCGGAGCTTTGAGATCGGAGGAGAAAATGACTGGCGGATTACCGTCCCAGCTCGCGGAGTAGTAGACCGAATGGCCGTCCCCGGAGAACCTCGCCACCTGAATGCCCCCGCGCCGGAACGTGAGCTTTCGATACTGCGCGGCGGCCTCGTGCGGACCCGACGCGAACTGGCGGTCGAGGAGCGCACCCGCGGCGAGGAGGAGCAGAGCCGCGGCGGCCGGTGCGAGGAGGCGCCTCCACGCGCCCCGCCCCGCGCCAGTGACGGCGGGTTTCGGCCCGGAATCGGAAACCCCGGAGAGCGACTCCAGGGCGAAGGCGATGTCGCTCGCGGACTGGAAGCGCTCCTGTGGGCTTTTCTCGAGGCAATGACGGACGATCCGGTCGAGCGCGGGCGGAATGGGCCGGTCCTGTCGCGCGATTTCCGGGGGCTCTTCGCGGAGGATCGAGGTCATGGTTTCGGCGTTCGTATCGCCGCGGAAGGCGCGGCGGCCCGAGAGGATCTCGTAGAGGATCGCTCCGAACGCGAAGATGTCCGAGCGATGGTCGGTCGGAAGGCCGCGCACCTGCTCGGGCGCCATATACCCCGCGGTGCCCATCACGAGACCGGGGTCGGTGTCGATGGTCGCGGTCTGCCCGGCGCCTTGGGCGGCACCCGCGGTCTGGCCGGGCTCCTCGGGACGCGTGAGCTTCGCGATGCCAAAATCCAGGATCTTCACGCGCCCGTCGCGCAGCACGAACAAGTTGTCGGGCTTGAGATCGCGATGGACGAGTCCGCGCTCGTGAGCGGCCCCGAGCCCGCGGGCGATTTGGAGCGCATAGTCGATTGCCTTGCGAGGGGGAAGCGGGGAGCCTCCCATCCTCGCCCGGAGCGTCTCCCCCTCGAGAAGCTCGGTCACGAGGTAGGGCGAGCCGGCGTGGGTCCCGACGTCGTGGAGCACGAGGATATTGGGGTGGTCGAGGTGTCCGGCGGCGCGCGCTTCCTGTTCGAACCGGCGCAGACGATCCGGATCGGACGCGAACCCCTGGGGGAGCACCTTGACCGCGACCTCGCGCCCGAGCCTCGTATCGCGCGCGCGGTAGACCTCACCCATCCCGCCCGCGCCCAGCAGGGAAAGGATTTCGTACGGCCCGAGGAGCGTTCCGTTCGCGATCGTCATATCGAATCCGGATACTCTAGCAGCACGGCCTCGAATTGACACACGTGCTTCGCGCCCATAGGCTCCCGGCATGGGGATCCCGCGCGGCACGATTCGGAGCGAGCGCATCGAAAGCTCCGTCCTGCGAGGGAATCTTCCGGGCGATCCCGAGGCCCGCGATCTCTACCTATACCTCCCCCCCGGGTACGAGCGCGGCAGCGAGCGTTACCCCGTCGCGTGGTGTTTGAGCGGCTTTACCGGGCGTGGGCGGATGCTCTTGAACGACAGCCCGTGGATGCCGGGGATCGGAGACCGCATGGACGTGCTCCTCGCGGACGGCCGGGCGAAGCCCATGATCTTAGCGCTCCCGGATTGCTTCACCCACCTGGGCGGAAGCCAGTACGTCAATTCTCCCGCGCTCGGCGATTACGAGGACCATGTCGTGAAGGAGCTGGTGCCGTTCGTCGATTCTCATTACCGGACGCTTCCCGCGCCGGAGCATCGCGGGGTGATCGGAAAGTCCAGCGGCGGGTACGGCGCGCTCAGGCTCGGCATGCGCCACCCGGGCGTCTTCGGCGCGGTCGTCTGCCACAGCGGCGACATCTACTTCGAGCACTGCTACAAGCGTGACTTCGCGCCCGCGCTGCGTACGATCCGCAAGGGGGGCGGCCTTGCCGCCTGGCTGAGCGCGTTCCGCGCGGCGCCGCGGAAGCGCCATGCAGACATCGAGGCGCTCAACATCGTCGCCATGAGCGCCGCCTACTCGCCGAACGTGGCCTCGCCGCCCGCCTACTGCGACCTCCCCTTCGATCTCGAGACCGGCCAGATCAACGAGGACGTGTGGAGGCGGTGGCTCGAATATGATCCACTCCACGTGGTCGAACGGCATGCGGAAAGCCTGAAAAGACTCCGGCTCCTCTTTCTCGATTGCGGCCGCGAGGACGAATTCTATCTGGAGCTGGGCGCGCGGTGTTTCGTGAGACGGCTCGAGGCGCTGGGCGTCTCCCATGAGTACCAGGAATTCGAGGACGGTCACATGAACATCTCATACCGCATGGACGTCACCCTGCCCAAGCTCTCCAACGCCCTTGGCCGGTGACGAGGACAACCGCGCCGGAGCGCTCCTTCCGGCGCACGCGCGGCTCGTTTCCCTTTCCGCGGCGATCGCGGCGGGGGACGCGTCCGGGACCGCCGGTCACGCGGCGGAGGCGCTCCGGGAGGGAGCCTCTCCCGACGCGGTGTACGAAGCGCTGCTCCAGTCCTACCTCTTCCTCGGATTCCCGCGCGCCATCGAGGCGTTCATCGCGGCAAAGCCGGTGCTCGCGCGACACGGCGCGCACAGGGACGAGGCGGAGCCCGTCGACCCAGCGGCGTGGCTTCACGCTGGAGAGTCTCTCTGCCGGCGCGTGTACGGGAGGAATTACGTGAAGTTGATGGCAACCATGCGGGATCTCTCGCCCGATCTCGCTTCCTGGATGATCCTCGAGGGCTACGGAAAGACGCTCTCCCGACCCGGGCTCGACGCCGTCACGCGCGAGTACTGCGTCGTCGCGATCCTGGCCACCACCCGCATGTGGCGCCAGCTCCGCTCCCACGCGATCGGCGCGATCCACGTGGGCGGGACCCGCGCGGGCGTGCGCGAGGCCATCGCGCTATGCGCTCCGGTGGCGGGGGATGCTGTGGCTCGGGAGGCACTCCACGCGGCCGGGTTGGAGGCCTGAGATGCTCGGAGCGGACTTCGTCAAGGGTCACGGCCTGGGGAACGACTACATCGTGGTGGACGGCGAGCGCTTCGGGATCCCGCTCACGCCCGAGCGCGTACGCCTCCTCTGCCATCGTAACTTGGGCTTGGGCTCCGACGGCGTGCTCGAGGTCACGAGACGCGTCGGCGGGTTCTTCGCGAGAATCTGGAATCCGGATGGCTCGGAAGCGGAACGGAGCGGAAACGGGCTGCGAATCGCCGCGAAATTCCTGAGCGACCACGGCTATACGATCGAAAGCACCTTCGTGATCGAGACGGCGGCGGGACCCGTCACAACCGAGGTCTACAGGCGCGCCGGGAGGGTGTACGCCGTCCGCCTCGAGATGGGACGGGCGATCATCGAGCGCGCCGTCCGATCGCTCACCGTCGAGCGTCGCCCCCTCGACGTAACGGTAGTTTCGGTAGGGAACCCGCACTGCGTCATTTTCGGCGAGCCCCTGACGCGCGAGCGATTATTCGCCGTCGGCCCTCTGGTGGAGAAACACGCGCAATTCCCAAAACGGATCAACGTGCAGATAGCCGCCGCGGAATCACGTACAAGCGCGCGGGCTCTGGTCTGGGAGCGCGGCGCGGGGCACACGCTCGCCTCGGGCACGAGCGCGTGCGCGGTCGCCGCGGCGTGCTTCGACCGGGGCCTCGTGGACGGAAAGGTTACGGTGTTGATGGAGGGAGGGGAGCTCGAGGTCGAGGTCGAGCCGGACCTGACTCTCATCATGACCGGACCCGCCGAGGAGGTCTACGTCGGGACGCTCAGCCCGGATCTGCGCCAGCGCCTGCTCGAGATGCAGTAGCCGCCGGGGTCGTGCGTCCCTCCACGTAGCGGTTGTACGCACCCCGCACGAAGTACGTGGCGATCGTGGCAAGGAAGGCGCTCATGTATCCCCACGCGAGGAACAGCGCCGCAAAGAGCAGCCCCAAGGTGAAGAGAATAAACGAGCCCAACACCTCCTGGGACGAGGCGAACGTCGTGGCCCACACCGGGCACGCCTTCAGTTTCTGATCCAGCGCCACCACGCCGGTCACGAGCCACGTGTTCAACAGGAAGTACGTCACGGCCGAGAGCACGAGCGCTCCCGCGTTGAGCGGGGAGAGCAAGTTCTCGAGCCCGTCCCTGCCCTGTCCCACCGACAGGAACACGTGGGACGCCGAGAACACCGCGATGCAGCAGACCGATGCGTTGAAGAGAACCTGATACCAGCGCCGGTGCCGGAACATGAGGTCGACGAGCGCGCCGGCCAGGACCGTCGTCGTGACCGCGAGCGAAACAGGAAGGATCAGAAGCGTCGCGAAGTTCGCGGCGGTCGCCATGCTCAGGTAGCCGCGCTCTTTGGGCGTCGGAAGCCAGAGAAGCTCTCCCA
>WNFK01245016.1_pt1 | contig 18789 bp, 17 predicted proteins | sample 5400281 | NCBI WGS metagenome assembly WNFK01 (sample SAMN13153350, study PRJNA577476) | soil metagenome | isolation source: 20 cm soil on Douglas fir-dominated hillslope | place: USA:California | collected 2013-09-17 | reverse complement strand
ACGCCTCTTACTAGCCCGACGCCGCTTGTTAGCCCAACACCGCTTGTTAGCCCAACGCCTCTTCCCAGCCCGACGCCGCTTACTAGCCCGACGCGCCTCTCACCGGGCCGGTGAACACGATCCCCAAGAGCGGTCTGCCCCGCCAGCTGCCCAGGCAGTAGCCCGGCGCCCTCGCGCAGCCAGCCCGGAGCCTGATCGACAGAGGTCGCCGGGTCGACGAGGTCGACTGATACGGAGTATTCTCGACGCGTGGGGAACACCTGGGGCCGCCTGTTCCGCGTAACGACCTGGGGTGAGTCGCACGGCGCCGGCGTCGGGGCCGTGATCGACGGCTGCCCGCCCCGGCTGGCGCTGTCCGAGGCCGACATCCAGCCCGACCTCGACCGGCGCGTGCCGGGCCAGAGCGCCATCGTCACCCAGCGGAAGGAAACCGACACCGTGAGGATCCTGTCGGGCGTCTTCGAGGGCCAGACGCTCGGCACGCCGATCAGCCTGGATATGTCGAACCTCGACATGCGTCCGGGCGACTACCGCGAGGTCATGGAGAAATACCGGCCGAGCCACGCGGACTACACCTATGAGGCCAAATACGGGTTCCGCGACTGGCGCGGCGGCGGCCGGACGAGCGCGCGGGAGACGGCGGGTCGCGTGGCCGCGGGCGCCATCGCGCGCAAGCTCCTCGCCGTGCGCTGGAGCGTCACAGTGGTCGCGTGGGTGTCGAAGGTCGGCACCCTGACCGTCGATTGCGACGTCGAGAAGGTCACGCGCGAGCAGGTCGAGGCCACGCCGATCCGCTGTCCCGAGCTGGCGACCGCGGATCGCATGATCGCGGCCGTCGAGGCGGCGCGCAAGGACGGCGACTCCCTCGGCGGCGTCGTCACGTGCGCCGTGCGCGGCTGCCCGGCCGGCTGGGGCGAGCCGGTCTTCGATCGCCTCGAGGCCGACCTGGCGAAAGCCGCGCTGAGCCTGCCCGCGAGCAAGGGCTTCGAGATCGGGACGGGCTTCGCGGGCACGGATCTCCGCGGCTCCGAGCACAACGACGAGTTCTACATGGAGAGCGGTCGGGTGCGCACGCGTACCAATCGCTCGGGCGGCGTTCAGGGCGGCATCACGAACGGCGAGACGATCTACTTCCGCGTCGCGTTCAAGCCCACGGCCACGATCATGCGCGAGCAGCGGACGGTGAGCGTCGCGCACGAGGACACCACGATCAAGGGCCGCGGGCGCCACGACCCCTGCGTGCTGCCGCGCGCGGTGCCGATGGTGGAAGCGATGACCACGCTAGTCCTCGCCGACCACGCGCTGATGCAGCAGGCGATCGCGGCGCCCTAGAAGCGCACCTTGGCGCCCACCCAGCCGGCGATCGGCGCCCCGGGCGCGGCGAATCGCTGGACGGCGATCGGATCGGCGAAGGCGTTGAAGTTCAGGGCACCCGCCGTCGAGTAGTGGGCGTTGGTCACGTTGTCCACCCGTCCCCACAGCTCCAGATGCTTGATCGGAACCCACCGAACGCCCAGATTCAGCGTCGTGTAGTCGGCCAGCTTGGGCTGGTGGTTCCCGTCGTCGCCGCGCAGATAGCTTCCGGACACGTAGATGACGTTCGCGCTCAGGAAGAGGTTTTTCAGTATTTCGACCTCCGCTCCGAGCTTGAGGTTCTGGGCGGGGATGCCGGGAATGTGATCACCGGTCTTGACCTGCACGCCGTTGGGATCGGTGACGCTCGCCAGCGTCTCGTCACTCTGGTAGGTGGCATCGACGAAGGCGTAGTTCAGAAAGTATCGGAGCCACTTCCATCGGCCCTGCAGGCCGACCTCGACGCCCTGACGCCGTGTCTTCGCGACGTTCTGGAAGAATCCGGCGCCGCCGGTCTCGGCGACGATGAACATGATGTCGTCCGTCAGATCCGTGCGAAAGAGGGCGAGGCTCCACAGGAGCTCGTCCCCCAGCGGCAGCTTGCCGCGCATGCCGAGCTCGTAGGTCCGCGCGATGACCGGGTCGAGCGGGGGGTCGGCGACGAAGGCGTTCGGCAGCCGGCACGGAGCGTCGGGGTCGGCACAGGTGAGCTCGGCCGGCGTGGGCGCGCGGAACCCCTCGCTGAACGAGAAGAACGCCGTCAGCGCGGCGAGGGGCTGGTACGTAATTCCCACGGCCGGGCTCACGTGATTGAACGAATGGTCTCCGTTGAGATCGGGATTCTCGTCGGAGCGGTCGCGGATCTTGATGCTCACGTGCTGGAATCGGCCCGCCACGGTGATCCCCAGCTGCGGAGTGATCTCGAAGGTGTCGGCCAGATAGACGCCGATATTCTGCTGCCCGGTGGCCACGTTCACGACGGCCTCGAAGTCTCCGGTCCGCACGATGCCGACGCTGTTGCCCCGGGGCGCGAAGGCCGACGGGGCTTCGCTCTGGGTGAAGCGGGTCGAATGTCCGTCGTACGCGACCCCGACGGTGAGCCGGTTGTCGCGGCCCACGATCTTGCCGCGGTACTGGAGCTGTAGCGTCGCGCCCCAGTCACTGGTTTGGGTGCTGGTCTTGCGGTCCTCGCCTTCGGCATCCAGCGCGAGATTCCCGGCGAGAGGGTTGCCCTGGGCGTCGAAGAAGCCGGCCGCCGAGCCCTGGCAGAGGCCCGGGTGCAGAGGGCGCCCGCCGGCCGTGAAGGCCGGGCTGCCGGTCGCGTCGTCGACGCAGCTCACCTCGGCGTCGCCGTTGTGTGTATCGCGCCGGTAGTTTCGGTAGAACACGTTGCCCGACAGCAGCAGCACCGTGTCCGTGAGCCACTGACTTCCCCGCAGGTTGACCAGGTTCATCAGGTTCCTGGTCTCGTCGGGGAACGTGTACACGGCGCTTCGGTCCTTTGCCAGCGTGCTTTCGGGAGCCAGCCCGTTACCGACGAGCGAGTTGTTGGCGAACGTGTAGCTCAGCTCGACGTCGGTCTGCGCCGTCCGGTAGCCCACCTTGGCGAAGGCCTGGCGCAATTCGCTGGAGGACTCGTCGCGCCAGCCGTTCTCGTTGAGGACGTTGAAGCCGAGGAACCAGTCGAACGGGCCCCGCGATCCTCCGTATTCACCCTCGACGGCCCAGCGCCCCCAGGAGCCGCCGGAGACGCCGAGCTCGAGGCCCGGGTTGTCGAAGCCGCGCTTGGTGCGCACGGCGAGCGCGCCGCCGAGGGTGTTCAGCCCGAAGAGCGGGTTGGAGCCGGGGATGATGTCGACGGCGGAGATCGCGAACTGAGGTATGAGATCCCAGTTGATCGTGTCGCCGAACCCGTCGTTGAAGCGCATGCCGTCCACGTACACGGACAATCCAATTGGGCTCCCGGTCAGGGGTCCGCCCAGAAAGCCACGATAGGTGAGATCGCTCTGCCAGGGGTTGCCCTGGGCGCCGATGGTGTTGACGGAGCCGAAGTTGCGAAACAGCTGCTCCGGAAGGTTGACGAGGTTCTGGTCCTTGATGTCCTCGGTCGTCACTCGCTGCGCGTTGCCGGGGTATTTGTCGAGCGGGATCCCGAGGGACGGAAGCGGGGTGGTCCCGATGACCCGGACGGGCGGGAGCTGCGTGGCCTCGGGCGGCTTCGCCTCCGGCGTCTGGGTCACCGGTGGCTGCGCCTCCGGCGTCTCGGTCATCGGTGGCTCTGGCGGTGCCGGCGGCTGCGCGAAACTCGGTGAGCCGACGAGGAGCAGCAGCACTGCCGCACACGAGATGCCCGAACGCACGAGCCGGTAATAACGGCATCGGCGAAGCCTCGCAATGCCCAGGTGGCCACGAATCGTGTGGCCACCTGGCTACGCAGCCGACTCGCGCTCGATCGGTCAGACGCGCCCCTCCAGCGCGCGCATGAGCTGACCCAGGTGGTTGTCGTCGTGCCAGGCCATGATCGACAAGATCGCGTCGATCGTGAACCGGCCGCGGACAGGATGGATGCCGCCCTTCTCCCACTGGGCGGGCGTGAGATTGCCGCAGATCTCCAGCGTCTCGGCCCGGCGCCGGCGAAACGCGGCAAGCGCGTCGGCGGCGTCGTTGCGCAGGTACTGGCGCTCCTCGGCCATGCGATCGGCGTTGGAGTCGCCCCATCGCGGGTCGACGTCCATGACGCGGACCTGCTCGACGCGCGCCGCGAAGACCTCCTCGGTGTCGCGCAGGTGGCAGACGATCTCCTTGGCCGCCCAGTTCTTGGCATCGGGCCGGCGGGAGAGGACGCCGTCGCTCTGGCCCTTGATGGCGGCGGCCAGCTCGTCGGCGGTACGGGTGAGGCGCTGCAGGCGCAGTTCGCGCGGCTGTCCGGCGTACTCGTCCATCGTTGGCATCTCGGCTTGCCCTCCTCGGCGTGATCGTCGATGTGAATCGAGCGGCGATCAATTACCTCGAAGGTAACGGCGCCTTGACAAGGCCGTCGCGCTGACTCACGATCCCGGCCCAAGGTCATGGCGAGCGGACCCGCGATTCTTGTCACCGCGTTCGAGCCGTTCGGCCCCATCCGCGGCCACGTCCCGGGACTGCGAGGCAACCGGAGCAGAGACATCCTGGGGCAGCTCACAGCCGATAACGAGCTCGCGAACCAGCTGACGTTCGAAGTGCTGCCGGTTAGCGCCGCCGCGTGCACGCGGCTCGAGGATCGCCTCTCTGAAGGGCCCTCAGGTGTTCTGCTGATGGGCGAGGCACTGTTGTCCAGCATTCGACTCGAGCCACGCGCCTACGATCCAGACGCCCAGATCGGCCCGCTACGACTGCCGGGAGCGCGATGGCGAACGTCGGCCTTCGCGAAAGAGATCGCCGCGGACATGGCCGCGCGAGGCGTGTCGACTGCCAGCGGCATCGACACCTATTACTGCAATCGCGCCTACTGGCAGGCCCTCGGATGGTCGGAGCGACTGAACGGGCGCCCAGCGGTCTTCTTCCACGTCGGCCCGCGCTCTAGTCTGGAGTGGCAGACTTCACTCGTGAGGGAGGCTTTGGTGCGGATGCGGCGGACCGTCGCCGCTTCGGCGTAAGCGGCCCGCAACGTTCTCGACCGCCCAGCTACGAACGCGTCAGTGCCGGCCCGCGCCGCCCGGCGTGGGTGCCGCCGGCGGGAAGTACTCGGCGACCGGAATCTCGATCACGACGGGTCCGTTCGTCGCCAGCGCCTCCTTCACCGCGTCGCCGATCTCCTCCGGGCGCTGCACGTACATCCCGCGCGCGCCGTACACCTCGGCCAGCTTGTCGAAGCGCGGGTTGACGAGGTCGACACCGATGTAGCGGGCGCCGAAGTGGCGCTGCTGCTGCGCCTTCTCGGCGCCGTGGCAGCTGTTGTTCAGCACGATGCTGACCAGCGGGATGCGCCAGCGCACGGCCGTGTTGATCTCCTGCGAGGTGTAGAGAAATCCGCCGTCGCCCTGCAGGCTCACCGCCGCGCGGTCGGGCCGCCCGAGCTTGGTCCCGAGGCCGACGCAGTAGCCCATGCCGAGGCCGCCGTGCCCAGCGTAGTTGAACATGGTGCGCGGGGTTTCGAAGTGCAGCCGGTCGTAACCCAGTCCGGGCGCGACGCCCGCGTCGATCGTGACCATGCAGTCGCGGGGCAGGACGCGACGCAGCTCCGGGAAGACCCGCTGCGGCATCATCGGGTTCGCCGTCAGGGACAGCTCGGCCTGGAGCCGCGCCTGACGCCGCGCCGCCAGGGCGGCCACCTCGCTTCGCCACGCGCTCCGGGCGCTTCCCTGCCCATGTGTCTCGCGCACGGCACGAAGCAGCTGTTCGGCCACGGCTCTCGCGTCACCCACGATCCCGACCGCCACCGGATAGTTGCGGCCGATCTCCTGGGCATCGATATCGACCTGGACGATCTTCGTCTCGCGGTTGATCACGCGGTAGTCCCAGAACGTCGTCGCCTGATTGAGGCGCGTTCCCAGCGCCAGGATGACGTCGGCGCGGTGCAGCGCTTCCGCTGCTTCAGCGGACCCGCGCCCTCCCGGCGGGCCGACGTAGAGGTGATGGCTGTTGGGCACCACGTCGTTGTGGCCGTACGAGGGCACGAGCGCCATGTCCAGAAGCTCGGCCAGCGCCACCGCTTCCTTGCTCGCCTCCGCGTCGACGATGCCGCCGCCCGCCAGCAGGAGCGGCCGCTGCGCCTGGGCCAGCAACGCCGCGGCGCGCTGGATGGCCTGCGCGTCACCCGCGATACGAGTCTCCACCGCCCGGTAGGCCCCGGGGCGGAGGGGCTCCCCCGCGACGGTCTGGTCGTCGAGGAGGTCACGGGGAATATCGAGGAAGGCCGGTCCCTGCTTGTCCGAGAGCGCGGCGCGGAAGGCGTAGTGCAGCATCTCGGGAATGCGCTCGGTCTTGTTCACCTCGAGCGCGAGCTTGGTGATGGGCTTGAACAACCCGACGAGGTCGAACGCCTGGCTGCCGTCACGATAGATGAAGTCGCGCGCGACGTCGCCGGCGATCACGATCACCGGCGCGCGGCCCTTGTAGGCGAGCGCGATGCCCGTGACGAGGTTGGTGGTGCCGGGCCCGGAGGTCGTGATGCAAGCCGTGGGCTTGCCGGAGGCCCGGGCATAGCCGTACGCCATGAAGGCCGCGCCCTCTTCGTGCCGCGTGTCGACGAAGCGGATGTCGCTCCGCCCGTACATTTCGGTGACGATGCTATTGGTGGTCGTTCCCACCAGACCGAAGGTGTACTCGACCCCTTCGGCGCGCAACGCTTCGAGGACGGCCTGGCCGGCTTTCATCGCTGTCTCCTTGATGGGGACCTCAGCTGCCGAAGCTCTTCTTGAAGAACTCGTCCATCGTCTTGCCGCTGAACTTGGCGCCCTCGAAAACCGTATGGCCGATACCGCTGAACATCTCCTTGAAGCCCGGGCCGACCTTACCCCGCCCGATCTGCTTGGCGCCTTGCTCGACCCGCCTGGACGCCTGGTCGACCTTCGTCTTGTTGGCGGCACCGGCAGCGCCGGAGGACAAGGCCACAACCACGAGGCATGCGACAGGGATCCATAACCTGCGAGAGCTTCCAGTCATGACGCATCTCCTTCTGTGCGGTTGGCTCACCCTTCACCCTACCACCGCCTGGAATCGCGGCTGGCGCGGAGCGGCGCGGCGAAGTGATCCTTGCCCTACAGCGTATCGAGCGCCTTCTTCATCTTGAGGATCGCGTCGATGTGGTCGCGCGGAGAGAGCCCCGAACCCATCGTGTTCACGGACAGATGGGTGGCGCCGATGTCACGCCATTCACGCGCGCGCCGCGTCCACTCGTCCGGTCCGCCGATGGAATAGGTAAACCGCCCTTCGATGCCGACGGCCGAGGGCGCACGGCCCGCCTCCTTGATGTAGTCGCGCACGCGGCCCAGGATCTGCCGCGCCTCGTCTCCGGGCTGAAACTGGGGAAACCAGCCGTCGGAGATCTGCGCCACACGCTTGAGCACGGGATCGGCCATGCCGCCGAGCCACACGGGAATTGGTCGCTGGACGGGCAGCGGGTTGATGCCGACGCGGTCGAGGTGATGGTAGGCGCCCTTGAAGGACACCAGCGGCTCGGTCCAGAGCTGGCGCATGACCGCGATCTGCTCGCTGACCCGTCGGCCGCGAGTGTGAAAGTCCTCGTTCAGCGCCTCGTACTCGGTGTAGTTCCAGCCGATGCCGACGCCCAGACGCAGCCGCCCGCCGGTGAGCACGTCGACCGCGGCGGCCTGCTTGGCCACCAGCGCGGTCTGGCGCTGCGGGAGGATGACGATGCCGGTCACCAGCTCGAGCCGCTGCGTGCACGCCCCGAGATAACCGAACAGCACGAAGGGCTCGTGGAACGCGCTCTCGTCGGTGTACGGCGGACGGCGCCCCAGCTTGTCCAGGCGCTCCAGCTTGGCGCCGAGCACATGGTCGAAGACGAGCAAGTGGTCGTAGCCGGCTCCCTCGGCCGCCTGCGCGTAGTCGCGGATGACCGCGGGGTCCGAGCCGATCTCCGTCTGCGGAAACACCACGCCGAGTCTCATGGTCGTGCCCTTTCTTCGTCGTGCCCTGTCTTCGATAAAAGCGCCGTCAGCAGGTCCCGAGACTACCATGGCGGCCGCTTATAATGTGCCGCGGCTATCGGGCGCGGTGGACGGATCTCAATGGGGAGGACGCGATGCGAGTAGGGTTCATCGGTCTCGGGAACATGGGAGAGCCGCTAGCGGGGTTCGTGCAGAGGGCCGGCTTCTCCCTCGTGGCTCACGACCTCAGAAAGGCGGCCGCGGCCACGCTGCTCGAACGCGGGGCGACGTGGGCCGAGTCGCCGCGCGATGTGGCTGCGCAGTGTGAGGTCGTCTGCATCTGTGTCCCGGGCCCAGCCGAGATGCGGCTGGTGAGCACCGGCCCCGGCGGGATCCTCGAGGGTGTGAATGCCGGGGCGGTGGTGATCGATCTCACCACCAACGCGCCGGCCGTCGTGCGCGAGATCGGCGAGCCGCTGAAGGCGCGCGGCGCCCACCTGCTCGACGCGCCGCTCGACGGCGGCCGCGAAGGCGCCCTGGCCGGGCAGGTCACGCTGTTCGTCGGTGGTGACCCGGTCATCCTGGGTCAGGTGAAGCCGGTCCTGGACACGTTCTCGAAGAGCGTGGTGTGGGTGGGCGAGCTCGGGACGGGATCGATCACGAAGATCGTCCACAATGCGCTCGCCATGAGCATCGACCTGCTGCTGGCGGAGTGCCTGACCCTCGGCGCCAAGGCCGGCGTCGCGGTTCCACGGCTCGTCGAGGCGTTCCGCGAAGGCTGTATCGTGAGCCAGAACATGACCTTCACCAAGCGGATGCCGGCAACGCTGTTCCGCGGCGACTTCACCGCGCGCTTCGCGCTCGCCCTTGCCCACAAGGACTTCCGGCTCGCCGGTGACCTCGCCGCCCAGCACGGCGTACCCACCCGCCTGCTCGATCTCTGCCAGATGGAGCTACAGGAGGCGATGAATCGCGGCTGGGGTGATCAGGACCGCATTCGGGCGTCCACCCTCCAGGAGGAGCGCGCCGGCGTGCAGCTCAGACTCTAGCCCTCGTCGTACACCTAACTGTTTCGCTCCCCGGCTGCCCTTGAATTACTTTGGTAGGGTGGCGAACGCAGCGAAGCGAATCCTGATCGTCGATGACCAGCCGCACGTGCTCGGCGTGCTGCGCGAGCTCGTCGCCTCCTACCGGCACGAGCACCCTTACGAGATCACGACGATGCAAGCCGTCGCCGACGCGCTCGGCGTCCTGCAACGTGAGCGCTTCGACCTGATTCTGCTGGACATGGTCATGCCGGGAATCGGCGACCCCATGCTCCGGAGGCAGGGCCTCGACGTGCTGAAGCTCGTTCTCGACCTTGGCGTGACCGCGCCGATCCTCTTGATGAGCGGGGACCGGGATCCGCGCAAAGAGGCGGACGCGTTGACCCTGGGCGCGTTCGGCTACCTGCACAAACCGTTCGATCTGAACGAGCTGGAGCATGTCGTCGCCCGCGCTGTCGCGTCCACGACCACCCACTGAGTAAATTTTACTCTCACGCCTCCACGATCGCCGCCGGCCGCTCGACATCGGCCGGCGGCTCGGCTATCCGGGGTCGCCGGCCGAGGAACAGGACGAACGGGATGACGGCGGCGAAGATCCAGGCGAGCCGCCAGAAGTTGTCGATGAACGCCAGGGACAGCGCCTCGCGCTGGACTATCTCGTACAGGCTCGCCCACGCCTGCCCCTCGGCGCCGACCGTGTCCGCCCCGCTCGCGGCGAAGGTATCGGTCAAGGTCTGGTAGTGGTTCCACACGTCGGGGTCATACAGGCTCAAATGGGGCACCAGCTGCGCCTGATGGACCTGGGCGCCGCGCTGGAGCAGCGTGGACATCATGGCGATGCCGATGCTTCCGCCGGAGGTCCGGATGAAGTTGAAGAGCCCGGAGGCATGCCCCATCTCGCGCATCGGGACGGCGCTGAGGGCCACCGTGGACAGGGGCACGAAGGTGAGCCCGATGCCGAGCCCCTGGATGAGACGCGGCAGCATGATGTTCCAGTAGCTCGCCTCCAGCGTGAGGGTCGCCATCAGGTACATGGCGTAGGCGTTCACCGCGCAGCCCGTTACGATGATCCAGCGGGGATCGACCCGGTTCAGGAGGGCGGCGGCGATCGGCATCGTGACGAGCGTGGACAGGCCCCCCGGGGCTAACACCAGCCCCGCCAGCATCGCCGTGTACCCCATGAGGATCTGCGTGAACAGCGGAGAGAGCACCATAATCCCGTAGAAGGCGATGCTGATGACGAACATCGCCGCCGTCGCCACAGCGAATGTGGGGTGACGCAGCACGCGCAGATCGACCACCGGCTCCGCGACCCGCAGCTCGCGCACGACCAGCGCCACGAGCGCCACCGCGGCCACGATGCTCAGCCACACGATGAGCGAGGAGGCGAACCAGTCATCGCGCTGGCCACGGTCGAGCACGAACTGCAGCGCCGCGACGCCGGCCACGAGCAGGACGAGGCCGGGCACGTCGATGCGCCGCACGGCCGGCCGCTCCGTGGTGGAGTCCGGAACGAACAGCCACGCCAGCACGACCGCCGCCGCCCCGACGGGCACATTGATGTAGAACACCCAGCGCCAGCTCCAGTTGTCGGTGATCCAGCCGCCGAGGGTCGGCCCGACGATCGGCGCGAACATGATGCCGATGCCCCAGACGGCCATCGCCATCCCGCGCTGGCTCGCGGGAAACGTCTCCATCATAGTCGCCTGCGAGAGCGGCACGAGCGGCCCGCCGGCCAACCCCTGCAGGAACCGCGCGATCACGATGAAGGCCAGGGTCGGCGCCGCCCCCGCCGCGACCGAGGTGAGGGTGAAGGCTACCGTGGCGACGAGGAAGAGCCGCTTGCGCCCGAGGAGGTCGGTCAGCCACCCGGTGATGGGCACGCTGATGGCGTTGGCGACGAGGAACGCGGTCAGCACCCACGTGATCTCGTCCACGGCGGCCGACAGCGTGCCGCGCATGTGGTCGAGGGCGACGTTGGCGATGGTGACGTCGAGAATTACTAGAATTGTGGCCATCATCATCGTGGCCGCCACGATGGCGCGCCGGACGCCCGGGTTCATCGCAGCTCGATGACGGGGACGACGGACATGCCGGGCACGAGGAGCGCATGCCCGTTCTGCCCCGGCTCGAGCACGAGCTTCACCGGGATGCGCTGGACGACCTTCACGAAATTACCCGAGGCGTTCTGTGGGGGCAGCAGGGAAAATCGAGAGCCGGTGCCGCTCTGGATCGAGTCAACCCGCCCGCGGAGCACGAGACCGGGGTGCGTGTCGACCGAGATCGACGCGCGCTGCCCCGGGCGCACGTGAGTGAGCTGGGTCTCCTTGTAGTTCGCGATCACCCAGACGTGGCCAGCGTCGACGATGGCGAGCAGGAGCTGGCCCGGCTGCACGACCTGGCCCACTTCCACCGTGCGTCGTGTCACGCGGCCGGCGACCGGCGCAAATATCGTCGCGTACTCGAGGTTCAGCTCGGCCTCTTGCAGGGCGGCGCGCGCCTCGGCCACCTTCGCCTGCGCGCTGGCGCTCTCCGCGCTGCGGATCGTCACCTCGCCCCGGCGGCTGCGGGCGTCGCCGAGCCCCGCCTCGGCCGCTTCGCGCTGCCGGCCCGCTTGCGCTAGCGCCACCTCCTGACTCGCCACCTCGGCTTCGGCCTGCGCCACCTCGGCGCGCGCCATGTCGAGGCGTCGCCGGGCCGCCTCGAGGGCCGCGCCGGCCGTCTTGAACGCGCTCTCCGCGTGGTCGAATTCCTGACGCGAAACCAGTCCGCGGTCGAGCAGCTCCTGCATGCGCCCGCGATCGAGGCCCGCCCGATCGAAGTCCGCCTGGCGCGCGGCGACGTCGGCCGTCGTCGCCTGCACGGCTGCCCGGCGCGCCTGGAGCCGGCTTTGACGCTCGTCGATCACGCGTCGGGCGCTGTCGATGCCGAGCGCCGCGCCCGCCGCCGTCGCCTCGGCGAGGGCGACCTGACTCCTGGTGGACTCGTCCGTCACGGGCACGCTCGCCGCGGCACTCCGGAACTGACTTTCCGCCGTGGCCACCGCCGCTCGGGCCTGGTGGGCTTTCATCTCGAGATCACGAGGGTCGAGGCGCACGAGCGGGGCCCCGGCGGGCACTTGCTGGTTATCGCTGGCGAGCACCTGCACCACGGTGCCGCGCACCCGAGCGCTCACCGGCGAGATGTGGGCCTCGACGAACGCGTCGTCGGTCGAGACATGGCGGTCCCAGTAGCGCCACACGCGGACCCCGTACGCGCCGACGACCACCACGACGACGCCGAGAAGGGCGAGGGCCACGAGGCGGCGGCTCATCGCGTCCTCACCCGGGCTTCTTTCCCATCGGGCGGGCGGTGTCCGAGCCCTGCCGAGAGAGCCCGCGCGGTGGCCATCACCTCGATGGCGAGCACGCGGGTCCTGGGGCCGACCCGATCCGTGGGCCCGCCGATCGCGCAGGCGCCCGCGACACGGCCGTAACGGTCGAAGACCGGCGCCGCGATCCCGGACGCACCCGGCACCAGCTCGTCGGTGGTCGCGCAGAAGCCGGCCCGCCGGATCGTCTCGAGCGAGGCGCGGAGCGCGGGCAGGCTCGTCACCGTCCGCTCCGTGTGGCGCGGGAGCGACAGCGACTTCAACACTTGCTCGCGCTCATCTGGCGAGAGAAAGGCGAGGATGGCCTTGCCGCTGGAGGTCGCGTGGAGCGGGCGGCGATCACCGACTCCCCCGGCGTACCTGATGACGTGGTCGCTCTCGACCTTGTCGACGTAGACGATGGACGCGCGGTCGCTGCAGAGGGTGCCGAGGAATACCGTCTCCCCGGTCCGCCGCATGAGATCGACGACGGCCGGCCGCGCCACCTCGACCAGGTCCCGATGCGCCGGCGCGGCTGCCCCGAGATCGAGCGCGCCCGGGCCGAGCCGGTATTCGAGGGCCCGCCCCTGCGCCACGAATCCGCGCGCGGTCAGCGCCCGCAGGAGGGGGAGCAGGCTACTCTTCGGCGCCCGCAGGCGCGCGCTCACCTCGCGGAGGGCGAGGCCGTCGCGGCTTGCCGCCAAAAGCTCGAGGATGTCGACGAGACGGTTCGCCGCGCGGTGCCCCCCGTTCGTGCCCGCGCCGCGCGCGCGCCCGCGGGGAGCGGGGGGAGTTCGCATAGCGGAATTGCGTTCCGTATTCGGCACGGCGATAGTATAGCCGACACGGCGCGCGTTGACTACCGGTCGCCCAGTGTCGTTCCGCCCCGGTGCGTCTCTAGCGCTGTCCCGACGATGTGAACTCCGCGTCCCTGACAAGACCCTTGGCGTCAAGGGTCACAACGAGGAGCTGGTTGTAGAACCGGAGATTGAAGGCCGAGCCTTTTGTCTGAGAGTAGAGGTAGACGATGGCCCGCTCCCCTTTATCCTTGATCAGGGGGTACGTATAGGCTCCTTGGGGCTTCCCCAGGAGGGCGAGGACTTCCGCTTCGGTCGTCTCCCCGCTCTTGATCGGCGGCACTTTGCTCGCGTCGAAGTCGGTCTTGTCCTCGTCGAACGAGCTGGTGAAGTCGTGGCCGACGAGCACCGCGTTCCAGAAGTAGAACCTCTGTCCCCGCGCCGGGGTCACGCCGCCAACCAGCGAAGCAGCACCCGCCGCGTGGGCGTAGCTCAGACTCTTGATCGCTTCCCCGTTCTTGTTTATCGCGCCTTCGCGGTAGGGGTCGCCGAATCGCTGACGAATGTCGGCCTCCCTGGTATTCCCCAAGATCAGTGACTCAGGCTGGGGTCGAACGAAGGCTTGCCCCGCGCAGCCTGCCGTCGCGAGCAAAAGGATCACTGCCATCGAAGCATGTCGGCGCATTCGGAATCAGTAGATAGGGAGGCCCTCGCGCGTGTAACGCCTCGGCGGCGCCACCGGATTGCGCGTGAGCCAGGTCGCCGCGTCGCTCGTGTCCATGATGGAGCCGCGCAGGATCGCCAGCACCAGGTCGTGTGTCGCCAGCGTGTTGAACGCGGCGTCCACGTGCGTTGCGCGGCCGCCCTCCGGAGGCCGCACGAGAAACGGCACGCGGTGGTCCGTGTGGCCGTCGTAGCGCTCCGCCTCCCTCCACCACCCGTCACCGCTCACCACGAGCCACGTGCGGTCGCCGAGGCGCGCCCGCTCGATCGCATGCCGCAGATCCGCGATGAGCACGTCCGCCAGCGCGAGGTTGTCGAGATAGCCCCCACCCGTCCTGGTGAAGTTCCGCGTCGTGAGACGTCCCGCGGCGCGATCGTAGATGCCGGGCGGGCGTGGGAGCGGCACGTGGAGCAGCACGAGCCCGAAGCGGCCGTCGGCCGCGGTGCGGATGGCCAGATCACCGAGCTCCGCGACCGTCTGGGCGAACAGCCGGCGCACATGCACCGGCGGCACGAGGCTACCCCACTGGTTCCAGAGGGTCTGGCGGAGCGTGTCGGCGCGTGTCTGCTCGTGGGCGTCGGACGACCTCCAGTCGGCGGCGCCGAGCGAGGCACCGAGGACACGCGGGTATGGCAGGAGCCATCCGATCACGGCCGTGTCGTAACCCATCGCTCGCGCCTGCGAGAACACGTTCGGGTGGGTGCTCCAGCGCGCTGTCTTGCCGTCCCTGAACGTGAGCTCGAGGTCGTTGGGGCCCGTCGGCGCGACGTCGACGACCGGGCGCCCGGTGATGAGCGCGGGCATCGACACTTCCGGCCTGCCCGCGATCGATCTCGGGCAGCTCGAGACCCGGCGGGCGCGCCTCGAACAGGATCCGCTGATCGAGCTCTTCGAGCACGAGCCAGACGACGCGCCGGAGACTGGGCGGGCCCGCACTGAGAGGCGCCGGGTCGACCCTGCGCCAGACCGGGCCGGCCGCCACCTCGAGGAACATCCACAGGGCGTGTACCAGCGTGAGAACCGCCAGCGGCGACGCGATGAGGGCCAGACCCCGGATCGCGCGCAAGGCTGGACGCGGCCACCCGAATGAAGCTGCGAACATCAGGAGGGCGAAGGCCAGCAACCAGGGACGACCGATCGCCTCCGTCCATCGGTCGACAGTCGGGTACGTGATCCGCGCGAGATTCAGCGCGATCAGGAGCGCTGCCGCGGCCGCGACGGCGGCGAGGCGGCGCCAGGCCGGCCGCCGGGCTCGTCGAGTCACCCGCACGCCCAGAAACCCGACGGCGGCGAGACCGACGAGGTTGAGCAGGAGCGCCACGATCACCGGCGTCCCGAGCGCGACCCGGTTGTAGAAGCCCCAGTCCCCGCTGAGGAGCGCCTCGCTGCGCGCCTGGCTGAAGCACAACGTCGACAGCGCGAGACACCCGAGGGCGTCGACCACGTGTTCTCGCCGAATCCACTGCCAGCGACGAGGCGGAGGGGGCGGCGCCGGAAGGCGGGCGTCGCGGTACCACCACAGCTTGTCGGCCGCAGACTCGACGCCCGGTTCAGCCACGACTTACAGGCCAGGCAGCGATCTTCAGGAGCGCGGCCATCACACCGGCGATCCTAGCCGGACGTCGTCGCGAGCGCCAATATTGCGTCCGGTGGTCGCCACCTTCGATCCGTGGTACACCGCGCTCGTCATGTCATGTCGCGGTTATCTCGTCGTCGTAGGCCGGCGCAGTCCGGGTGGTCGTGTGAGGCGTCGGCGCCTGCTCATCGTTGTGGCTCTGCTGGGCGCGCTGGCCGGCTGCGCGGTCCACGCGCGGGGGCCTGGACGCGCGCGCCACGTCGTCATCATTTCGATCGACGGCCTGCGCCCGGAGTTCTACCTCGACGATGCCTGGGCGGCGCCGGAGCTACGCGCGCTGCTCAAGACGGGAAGCCACGCACGGGCGGCCGAGGGCGTTTTCCCCACGGTCACCTATCCCAACCACGCGACGATCGTCACGGGCGTGAGGCCGGCGCGCCACGGCGTGCTCTCGAACACGATCCCGACGCCCGCGGGCACGCGCGGGCGGTGGTACGAGGAAGCGACTGATCTGCAAGCCTCGCCGATCTGGGAGTGGGCGCACGCCGCGGGGCTGACGACCGCGGCGGTCTCGTGGCCCGTCACCGCCGGCGCGCGCGTCGACCTGCTCGTCCCCGAGCGAGACTACTACGCGCAGAAGGAGCCCCTCGAGCGGCTGCGCGCCGACAGCTCGCCCGGGATCTTCGAGCGTCTGGGCGTGACGCCGAAGGCCGAGATGTTCAAGGACGTCGTGCTGTGGGATACGTTCCTGACCGAGATGGTCTCGGCGATGATCCGGCAGGCGCGCCCGAATCTGCTGCTGGTGCATCTGGTCCAGACCGATTACTTCCAGCACCGCGTGGGCCGGGAGGGCGCCGAGCCGAAGGCGGCCGTGACTCGCGTGGACGCCCACGTGGGCACGATACGGCGCACGCTGGCCGAGGCGGGGCTTGCCGATCGCTCGGTGATCATCGTCACGGGCGATCACGGCTTCGAGGACGCGCACCGGCGCGTGCATCCGAACGTGCTCCTCGCGCGCGCCGGGTTGCGTGGCTGCCCGGAGCCGGGCGACGGCTGGCGGGCGACTGCGTACATCGCGGGCGGCTCGGCGGCGATTCTCGTCAATCCGCCCGGCGACACGGCGACGGCTGCTGCCGCCGAGAAGGCGCTCCGCGCAGACGCGGGTGACGCCTACACGATCGTGTCGCGCGCGGCCCTCGACGCGCTCGGCGCGCTGCCAAACGCCGCCTTCGCGATCGTGGCCGCGCCGGGGTTCGCGGTGGGTTCCGGCTGTCGGGGCTCCCTACTCGTTTCGGCTTCGGGCGGGCAGCACGGCTACCTGCCGTCGCATCCGCGCATGCCGACGGGCTTCATCGCGGCCGGCATCGGCGTGAGGGCCGGCGTTGCCCTCGAGCGCGTCCGACTCGTGGACATCGCGCCGACCGCCGCCCGGCTGCTCGGCCTCGCGCCGCCGGACGTGGAAGGGCGCGTGCTCGACGAGATTCTCGAGTGAGCCATCCCATGCACTCCAGCGGACCCGTCGCGGGTGGCCCAGAGATCCCCATCCGCGGACACGAAGAGCGCGCTCGCGCCGTACTGTGGTAGGAGCGCGGCCGCGGCCTCACCGGTCAGCATGACGAGCTTTGTAAGCGCGTCGGCGATCATGCAGGATGGCGCGCGGACCGTGGCCCCCCGGATCCTCCGTGCCGGGCCCCGCGTCTCCGGGTCGATGATCGCCGAATCCATTGCCTCCGACGATTCGAACGGGTCGAACCGCCCCCCGCTGGAGGCGAGCGCCGCGTTCCTGACTTCAATCCGGCAGAGCTCGCATCCAGGGTTGCGCGGGTCGCGTATGCGCACCACCGTGACGTCTTCTCCGAACACAGCAAGATCGCCACCGGCATTGACCATGCCGCGCGGGACGCCCGAAGCCTGGAGACACGCAAGGGCGCGATCGACCGCAAAACCCTTGGCGATGCCACCCAGGTCGATCCTGACCGCGGCATGTCTGAAGCGGACGCGGTGGCCGGGCACCAGCTCGACGTCGGAACGGGCCTGCAGGGCCGAGCGCGGCCCGGGGGAGCCGAGCGCAACGTCGAATATCCCGGCCGTGGCATCATGGAGCTCGCACGCGGCGCGGAGGACCTCATAGGTCCAGGGATGGACGCGAACTAGGTGCGTGGCGGCCTCGAGATTGAGCCGGCCCACGTCGCTGCGGGAGTCGTGGGCGCTCATGAGGCGGTGCACCTCCGCGACGGCCTCGAACGCGCGGTCGATCGCAGCGTCGAGATCGGCCCGCGGGGCGCCGCGGGCCGAGATTTCCACGAAGGTCCCGAGCAGGGGCCGCGCCCGGCGCGCGCTATCGAAGGCAGGTCTCATAAACGGCCAGGATTCGTTTGACGCCCTCCGTGACGTGCTGGGACGACAAGGTAGCGCCCGAGATATTTCGGATGTCCTTGTCGATCGTGATCTGATCGCGACCTGTCTTGCCGACGAACTGCCGGAGCCAGCTGTGGCTCGTGATCTCGCTGCCGTAGGATTCTCGATACTCGAGCACCTCAACCCCCTTGACCCGGCCGTCCGGCTCGAGGGCAACCGAATAGTCGATCAGAAGATGCTTGCCGATGACGTAGTCGATGATGAAGAAACCAAGGAGACGGCCGTCGGCCTGAGCTCTCCAGACCTGCTGGCCGCGCGTCCGCACCTTCTGCTCCGACAGCCGCTCGATCGCGGTGACGTCGGAGGCCCGAAAGATGACGTGCGCCTCGACGAATCGGGTCGCCGCCGGGAAGGCCAACCGCTGGGCCTCCTCGACGGTCAGGTATCGCGTGGCATAGGCGGCCGGCGCGATCGACATGACGATGGCCGTCGGCACTGTCCACCTGACCCAATCCGTGGTAATGGAGCGTGGCATCAGAAATAGAAGCCGACTCCGCCGAGCACGTAATCGCACCTGCAGCCGCTCGACTGGTGATCCAGCACATTCTCGTACGTCAGCTTGAGGACGAGCTTCTTGCCAGGAAAGAGCGCGAAGCCCATCGTCTGGATGTGCTGCCGGCCGGAGCCAGTGGGGGTGTTCTCATCCGTGCCGCGGAATCCGGAGGTTTGCAGGCTCTGGAACGTGTACCGATAGAAGGGGACGAGCTCCCACTCGACGCCCAGCGCCCGCCCGAGCCCGACGTGATAGGCGACCTCGCCCGAAATTCCCCACATCGTTCGGCCGACGTTGTCCGTGGGATCGGTGTCATTGTTCGCGCGCAGGTTCGCCGGGCTCCCGAAGATGCTCTGCACGTACTCGCCCCGGAACTCGAAGCCGGTCACCGGCAGGCGGTAGCGCACCTCCGAGTCGATCAGCGTGAGGCTCGACCGTTTGAG
>WNFK01185370.1_pt2 | contig 18842 bp, 16 predicted proteins | sample 5400281 | NCBI WGS metagenome assembly WNFK01 (sample SAMN13153350, study PRJNA577476) | soil metagenome | isolation source: 20 cm soil on Douglas fir-dominated hillslope | place: USA:California | collected 2013-09-17 | reverse complement strand
AGTGGTCATGGCTTTGGCACCGCGCGCAAGCGCCGTTCCCAACGATCTCGAATCCTACTGGATGCCTTTCACCTCGAACCGGGCCTTCAAGAAGGCGCCACGCCTGATCGCGCGCGCCAAGGACATGCATTATGTCACGAGCGACGGCCGCAAGGTGCTCGACGCGACCGCCGGCCTGTGGTGCTGCAACGCCGGCCACAACCGCGACCCGATCGTGGCCGCGATCCAGCGCCAGGCCGCCGAGCTCGACTATGCGCCGGCCTTCCAGTTCGGCCATCCGCAGGCCTTCGAGCTTGCCAACCGCATATCGGCGCTCGCGCCCGGCGACCTCGACCACGTGTTCTTCTGCAATTCGGGCTCGGAGGCGGTCGACACCGCGCTCAAGATCGCGCTCGCCTGGCAGGCGGTGCGCGGAGAAGGGACGCGCACCCGGCTGATCGGCCGCGAGCGCGGCTATCACGGGGTCGGCTTCGGCGGCATCTCGGTCGGCGGCATCGTCAACAACCGCAAACTGTTCGGCACCCTGCTGGCCGGCGTCGATCACCTGCCGGCGACCTACAGTCGCGAGCACCAGGCCTTCACCAAGGGCGAGCCCGAATGGGGCGCGCATCTCGCCGACGACCTCGAGCGCATCGTCGCGCTGCACGACGCCTCGACCATCGCGGCGGTGATCGTCGAGCCGATGGCGGGCTCCACCGGCGTGCTGCCGGCGCCAAAAGGCTATCTCCAGCGCCTGCGCCAGATCTGCGACAAATACGGGATCCTGCTCATTTTCGACGAGGTGATCACGGGGTTCGGGCGGCTGGGCTTTCCGTTCGCGGCCGAACGCTACGGCGTCGTGCCCGACATCATGACGTTTGCCAAAGGCATCACCTCGGGCACCGTGCCGATGGGCGGGGCGATCGCGCGCAAGCCGATCTACGAGGCCTTCATGCGCGGGCCCGAGCACGTGGTCGAGCTCTTTCACGGCTACACTTATTCCGCCCATCCGCTGGCCTGCGCGGCCGGCCTCGCGACGCTCGATCTCTATCGCCACGAGAAGCTGTTCGAACGGGCCTTCATGATCGAATCGACCTTCGCGGCGGCCGCGATGAGCCTCAAAGGCCTGCCCAACGTGCTCGATATCCGCACCGTCGGCCTCACGGCCGGCATCGATCTCGCGTCGCTGCCCGACGGCGTCGGCAAGCGCGCCTATGCGGCGATGGAGAAGGCTTTCTACGACGAGGACATGGTGATCCGGGTGACGGGCGAGACCATCGCGATCACGCCGCCGCTGATCGCGGGCGAGAACGAGATCGCGGAGATTTTCGACAAGGTCGGGAAGGTGATCCGGGCGGTGGCGTAAAGCGCTCACGGCGTCATTGCGAGCCCCCGGGTCTTGCCTTCGGCAAGCCCAAGGGCAGGCTCCGCGAAGCAATCTCACTGAGGCAGGCATGCGTGGATGAGATTGCTTCGCTTCGCTCGCAATGACAGTAAGGTCCTGAACATCAAGGAACCGCAGTGCTTACGCAGCATAAATTCCATTACGGCTGGGTCGTGGTCGGGGTGACGTTCCTGACCCTGTTGATTGGGGCGGGCGTGCGTTCGGCGCCGGGCGTGTTGCTGGTGCCGCTCGAGACCGAGTTCGCGTGGTCGCGCGGCACCATCTCGTTCGCGATCGCGGTCAGCCTGTTGCTCTATGGCTTCGCGGGTCCGTTCTCGGCCTCCTTCATGGAGCGGTTCGGCATTCGCCGCACCATGCTGGCCGCGCTCTCGCTGCTCGCCGCCGGGGTCGCGCTCACCACGCTGATGCGCGAGTCCTGGCAGCTCATCGTGCTCTGGGGCCTGGTGGTGGGCGCCGGCGCCGGCGTCATCGCGAACGTGCTTGGGGCGGTGGTTGCGGCGCGCTGGTTCACGGCGCGGCGCGGCCTGGTGGTCGGACTGCTCACCGGCAGCGCGGCCGCGGGCCAGCTCATCTTCCTGCCGACCTTCGCGGCCATCAACGAGCATTACGGCTGGCGCGCCATGGTGCTGACCGTCACCGCCGTGGTGCTGATCGTGATCCCGATCGTCGCGCTCCTGATGCGCGAGCGTCCGGAGGACGTCGGGCTCGCGCCCTATGGCGAGACCGGCGACCCCAAGCCGGTGGCGGCGGCGCCACAAGGCAACCCCTTCGGGCTCGCGATCCGCACGCTCGCCGAGGCCACGCATTCGCGCGACTTCTGGCTGCTCGCCGGCAGCTTCTTCTGCTGCGGCGCTTCCACCAACGGGCTCATCGGCACCCATTTGATCCCGGCCTGCCTCGACAACGGTATCCCGGAGGTCGCCAGCGCCAGCCTGCTCGCCGGCATGGGGATCTTCAACATGGTGGGCACGACCGCCTCCGGCTGGCTCAGCGACCGGGTGGATAACCGCGTGCTGCTGGCGATCTATTACAGCCTGCGCGGCCTCTCGCTGCTGTTCCTGCCGTTCTCCTTCGTATCCTTCTACGGCCTGAGCCTGTTCGCCCTTTTCTACGGCCTCGACTGGATCGCGACCGTGCCGCCGACCGTGCGCCTCATCGCCAATTCGTTCGGCAAGGAGAAGGCCGGAATCATCTACGGCTGGGTTTTCACCTCGCATCAACTGGGCAGCGCCGCGGCGGCCTATTTCGCGGGCCTGATGCGGGCCGATCTCGGCAGCTATCTGGAGGCCTTCATCCTGTCCGGCCTGCTGTGCTTCGCGGCGGCCCTGATGGTCATGTTCATCGGCGTCGACTGGCGCAAGCGCGAGCCGGCGGCGAGCCCGGCGACTTAGCAACGTAGCCCGGATGAAGCGAAGCGAAATCCGGGATAGGGTGTCCCCGCATTGCGCTGCGCTCCATGCGGGCTACGGCGCTGCGCTTTCGCGGACGATGACGCCGTGGGGGTTATGGCGCCGGCGGCACGATCGCCCAGCCGAACAGCATCTCGCCGTTACTGCCCCAGCGCATCGGCAAGATGAGCGGCGGCTGCACCTGCGCGCCGGCCGCAAACCGGGCATAGGGTTCGGGCACCGTGTTGCGGTCGCCATCGGTCCACACCACGACGGCGCCGCGGCGCTTGAGATCGGCCAGGTCGATCCAGGGCGCGCGCTCGGGCTTGGCGTCGATCAAGGTGCGCGGGCGCTCGACCGAATAGCGGCTGATATTGCCGCCCAGCCACATGCTGCCGATCACATAGGCGAGCGGCGCGCCGGTCGCGGCGCGAAAGCGCGTCGATATCTCGGCGCCCAACCGGTCGCCCGGGAACAGCGAGGCGCGGTAGCGGTGGTCGACGAAGGGCAGCACGCCATACTGGAGCACGAAGGCGACCGCATAGAGAGCCGTCACCGCCCCCCAGGCGAGCGCGGCGCGCCGGGCGCGCGCCCATTCGGTCGCCGGCCCGGTCGCGATCACGACCCAGAGCCCGAGGAATAGCCAGAGCGGATAGCCCCACATCGCAATGAGGCCGCGGCCGGTGATCACCGAGCCCGCGATCAGCAACGCCGCCGGCCCGAAGGCCAGCAGGGTCACGATCCGGCGGTCGAAAGCGTCGACGGATGATTTTTGGACCTCACGCCGGGGGCGGACGAGCGGCAGCGCGATCAGGCCGGACGGCAGCAGCCAGACGATCTGGCCGACCACGAAGACCAGGGGATGGACCACGTGATCGAGGATGCCGCGCACCGGGGCGGCGCGCGCGTCGGCATACCTGAAGGGGAGGAAATCGTTCTGCACCAGCCAGACCATATGCGGTAGCGCGACGCAGAGCCCCACCAGCACCGCCACATAGGGACCCGGCGTCTTGAGGGCGCGGCGCGCGTCGCGGTCGAGCAGCAGAAACAGCGCGAGCGGGAGCGCCAGGACGACGATGAAATACTTCGCCCACAGCGCGAGCCCGCAGGCGAGCCCGAGCCCGGCCCAGTCCCGCAGGCGCCCGCTGCGCAGCGCGCCATGGAACGACACGCCGGCCAGCGCCCAGAGCGGCAGCTGGATCACGTCGTGATTGAACTTCGGCGCGGTGAAATTGAAATAATGCAGCCCGTCGACGATCAGCACCGCGACCAGCGCCCCGAGCGGTCCGACCAGCCGGCGCGCCAGCACCCAGACCAGACAGAAAGCCGCCACCACCGTCGCCTGGGCGACCAGGTAGAGCGCGGTATCGCTCCCGAACAGCCGATAGGTCCCCTCGATCAGCCACCACGGCAGGGGCGGCAGCTTGTCGTAGCCGAGCTGCCATTCGCGGCCATAGGTCAGCGCTTCGATCAGGTCGAGCGGCAGGTTGGGGTAGAGCGCGGCCGGAAGCAGGGTCCACAGCGCCGCATGCCCGAGACAGAAGAGCGCGAAAGCCTCGCCGGGTCTTTTTTCCAGCCGGTCCACAAGGGCGGAGATCATGGCGGCGACCCGCGCGGGCCCGGCGTCAAGCCGCGGCCAAGCGACGCCGAAGGATCTCGCCTGGTGCGCCGCCATCGCCGGCCGTCGCGGCCTTCTTGCGCCTGATCATGTGCTTGCCTCGATTTGCGCCGCCATGAGAAGCTGCGGGCCGGCCCAGGTCAAGTTTAAGGGTCAAGTTCAAGGGTCAAGTTCAAGGGTCAAGTTCAAGGGTCAAGTTTGCCGGTCGCGCGCCCGCGGGTCGCGTTGGGTGAGGCCGGGGCGGCCGCGGCGTGAATTGCGGCGTCATTGTGCTTGCGTCGCGGCCAATCGAACGTAATCATTGCGGTTGTGGCTCGCGGGAATCGCCATTATCGAGGGCTGCCCGGGCTGACGCGGGTGCGGAGTTGCGAATGGGACGCCTGACCGCCGTTTTCGTGGCGACATGCATGGTGTTGATCGCCTGCTCGATCGGGGCCGTGCTCTATCTGCGGTTCGGTTTGAGCGGCGCCGATTCCGCCATCGTGGCGCTCACGGCGCTGACGGCGCTTGCGCTCTATAACGCGGTCTCCACACGTCTGTACGATCGCGGCGATTTCGGCGGACAGGTGAGCGAGCTGTCGCGCGGAACCGCCGACCTCGCGCGCCAGGTCGCCGAGGTCAACCGCCGCGTGGCGGCGATCGAGGGCAATGCCCATGCGGCGGTCGAGCGGACGCTCGCCGCCACCCATCCGATCTCGGCCGAAATGGGCGAGGTCGGCGGGCTGATCAGGCAGATCGCCGAAACCGTCGCGGCGCACGATACCCAGTTGAAGGTGCTGGCGCCGGGCGTCGCCGCCGCCGGCGCGACCTCGGTTCCAACCGTCAAGCCGATGCCCCCGATCGCGCCCGCGGTCGCTGCGCCGCCGGCCGAGACCGGCGCGCCCCAATCCTTCGAATCCAGGTTTCCTGAATCCAGCCCTGCCGAGCCCAGCTCCGCCGAGCTCAAGCCGGCCGAACCCGGCTTTGCGGGGGCCAGTCCTTTCCAGACCCCGCCCGTCGACTCCAGACCCGTCTACGCCCCGCCTCCCGACGCCCCGCTTGGCCACGCCAAGGCGGTCGAGACCGAGCCTGTCGGCCTCAAGCCGCCCGAAGCCGAGCCGCCGCACCCCGCCCCGGCCGAACCGGGCCCGGCCGAGCCCGCGGCGACCCGCATCGGCGGCCGCTTCAAGGACATGCAGCCGGCCGCCGTCGTGGCGATGATCCGCGACGCGGTCGACGCCAATCGGGTCGATCTGTTCCTGCAGCCGATCGTGACCTTGCCGCAGCGCAAGGTGCGCTTCTACGAAGCCGTGGCGCGGCTGCGCGCCGGCGATGGCGAGCAGTTCATGGCCGGCGACTTCCTGTCCCATGCGGAAGCCGGCGGGCTGATGCCCAAGATCGACAATCTGATGGTGTTTCGCTGCGTTCAGGTGGTGCGCCGCCTGCTCTCCAAGAACCGCGAGATCGGCTTGTTCTGCAACGTCTCGCCCACGACCCTGGCCGATTCCGGCTCGTTTCCGCAATTCATGGAATTCCTGGAGGCCAACAAGGCGATCGCGCCCGCGCTCGTCTTCGAGTTCACCCAATCGGCGCTGCGGCAGATGGGGGCGACCGAAACCGAGCGCCTCGCGGCGCTCGCCCAGCGCGGCTACCGCTTCTCGCTCGACAACGTCACCGATCTGCGGATCGAGCCGCGCGATCTGTCCGAACGCGGCTTCCGCTACGTCAAGGTCCAGGCCTCCCTCCTGCTCAACCGCGCCGCGGCGCCGACCGACATCCACCCGGCGGATTTCGCCGGCCTGCTATCGCGATTCGGCATCGATCTCATCGCCGCCAAGATCGAGAGCGAGAGCTCGGCGGTCGACCTGCTGGATTACGACGTGAAATTCGGCCAGGGGTTCCTGTTCTCGCCGCCGCGGCCGGTGCGCCCGGAGGTGATGCAGGGGGTGAGCGAGCGCAACGACGTGGTGGCCCGCGATGCCGGTCCGCCGCCGGCGCCGACGCCCGTGGCGGGCCATCGCCTGTCCTCGCTGGCCCAGCTGGCGCGCGGCGTGGTCGCCCGGAACTGACGGCGCGCGCCCGTTCCGGTCCGGCCTGCATTCGCCAAATCAGGTGACGTCGTGGGCCGGATCGTCTAAAGCCGGCGGCCCCGTTTCTCCAACCTCCGATCCGATGACCGCTTTGGCTCCCTTCATCGACCGCTTCGGCCCGCTGGCGGCGAACTACGACGTCGTCCTGTCCGACGTCTGGGGTGTCGTCCACAACGGCCTGACGGCCTTTCCGGAGGCGTGCGACGCGCTCACCCGGTTCCGGGCCGGCGGCGGCACCGTGCTGTTGATCACCAACGCGCCGCGGCCCGCCGACGTGGTGGTGCGCCTGCTCGACCGCCTGAAAGTGCCCCATGACGCCTATGACGGCATCGTCAGCTCCGGCGACGTGACCCAGGCGATGATCGTCAAGCGGCGCAACGACCGGGTCTTTCACATCGGGCCCGAGCGCGACCATTCGGTCTTCACCGACCTCGGCATCAGCTTCGCGCCGCCCGAGAGCGCCGATTACGTCGTGTGCTCGGGGCTGTTCGACGACGAGACCGAGACGCCGCAGGATTATCGCGAGCTATTGGGCACGATCCGGCGGCGCGATCTGGTCATGGTCTGCGCCAATCCCGACCTCGTGGTGGAGCGCGGCGAGCGGCTGGTCTATTGCGCGGGCGCGATCGCCGACCTCTATGGGTCGCTCGGCGGCCAGGTGCTGTATGCCGGCAAGCCGCACCGGCCGATCTACGAGACGGCGCTCGCCAAGGCGGCCGCGACGCGCGGGCAGGGGGCGGCGCTCGACCGGGTGCTGGCGATCGGAGATTCGGTGCGGACCGATCTCGCCGGGGCGGCCGCCTTCGGCATCGATTGCCTGTTCGTGACCGCCGGCATCCACGCCCAGGAGCTCGGCGCGCGCGACAATCCCGACGCCGCCGTGTTGCGCAACATGTTCGCGGAGGCCAACGTGTTTCCGCGCGCCGTCACCCGCCGGTTGGCGTGGTAGCGGGCGCGAGAATGTGAATCGGTCGAGTCGAACCCGCGTACTCCGTCATGCCCGGGCTTGGCCCGGGCATCCCGACGAGGGACGCACGCTGCCGGCCTAAGCGGGATGGCCGGCCTCGATCTTGCTCTGCAAGGTCTGCGCGTTGAACGGCTTGACGATGTAATTGTTGACGCCGGCCTTCTTGGCCGCGATCACGTTCTCGGTCTTGGATTCGGCCGTCACCATGATGAAGGGCGTCTTCGACAGGCCGGGATCGGCGCGGACTTCCTTCAAGAGCTCATAGCCGGTCATCGGCTCCATGTTCCAGTCCGAGATGACCAGGCCATAACGCTTTTCGCGCATGCGCGCGAGGGCGGCCGAGCCGTCTGCCGCGTCGTCGATATCCTGGAAGCCGATCTGCTTGAGCAGATTGCGAATGATGCGGATCATGGTGTTGTAGTCGTCCACCACCAGAACCGGCATCGAAAGGTCGACAGCCATCTTCCAAGCTCCTTAACGCCATACCGGACCAGGGCGATTTGTGCCCGGGTCGCATCGACTTTCAATATTGGACAGGCCCCGCCGTCTGCGCGCCTCTCCCCACTCGTGGGGCGAAGCTAGCAGCGCCGCTTGAACATCCGGTTAAAGCCGGCGGAAGCCTCAAGGGTAACATCAGGTAATCCCACGGGTCCGAATGTCGAATTGCGCCCTGGCGCCGCCGCGACGATGCTTGCGCTTACGCTTTCTTAACCATGGTGGTCTCGCATGCCCGGTCCCTCGGCCCGACCTCCGGTCGATCCCCGCATGCTCAAGGCGCTGGCCTTCGAGGACCTGCGGGTCGGCATGCGCGAGATCCTGCTCAAGACCGTGATGGATACCGACGTGGTGGGGTTCGCCCGCCTGTCGGGCGACGACAATCCCATCCACCTCTGCGACACCTACGCGGCCGGCTCGCGTTTCGGCGAGCGGATCGCCCATGGGCTCTATACGGCAAGCCTGATCTCGGCGGTGCTGGGGACCCGGCTGCCCGGCCCGGGCGCGGTCTACCGCTCGCAGACGCTCAATTTCCACGCCCCGGTGCGGATCGGGGAGGTGGTGACCGTGACGGTCGAGGTGGTCGAGCTCATGCCCCAGGGGCGCAAGGTGCGGCTGGCCTGCGAGGCGAGCGTCGACGGCCGCGTCGTGCTCGACGGCGAGGCGCTGGTATCGGTGCCGGCGCGGTCGGCTTGACTCGTCCGGGCGGCGGACGGCACGGTCCGCGCGACCGACGCCTTCCACGCCTGGCTTTCAGCGCCCAATGATCGACCGATCGCCTGCACGGCCGTCTTTCATCGTCGCTCGCGGCGATATATCGCACGCGGCGCCGGGCGAGGACGCCCTCAGGGGCGCGGTGGTGGCGATCGGCAATTTCGAAGGCGTCCACCGCGGGCATCGCGCCGTGATCGACGTGGCGCTGGCGCGCGCCCGCGCGCTCGGGCGCAAAGCCGCGGTGCTCACCTTCGAGCCGCATCCGCGCGCCATCTTCAAGCCGGACGAGCCGGTCTTCCGCCTGAGCGATGAGGCCGCAAAGCTGCGGTTGCTTGCCCAGACCGGCCTCGACGGCGCGATCGTGTTGCGTTTCGACACGGCGCTCGCGTCGTTGCCGGCGGAAGATTTCGTGCGGCAGATCCTGATCGAGCGCTTCGCGGTCGCCGCCGTCGTGGTCGGCTTCGATTTCCATTTCGGCCGGGGCCGCGGCGGCTCGCCGGAATTCCTGACGGCGGCGGGCCGCCGTCACGGCTTCACGGTCGATATCGTGCCGCCATTCTCCGACGGCGGCCGGCGCATTTCCTCCGGCGCGGTCCGCACCGCGCTCGCGGCCGGCGAGGTCGAGGAGGCGGCCGGCCTGCTCGGATATCCCTGGTTCCTGAGCGGCGAGGTCGTGCATGGCGACAAGCGCGGCCGCACGCTCGGCTTTCCGACCGCCAATCTGCGCGTCGATCCGGCCTGCGGGCTCAAGCACGGCATCTATGCGGTCCGGGTCGGGGTGCCCGAGAAGGCCGGCGCGCAGCGCCACGACGGCGTCGCGAGCTTCGGCCGCCGCCCCATGTTCGACACCGGCGGGGTGCTGCTCGAGGTCTTCCTGTTCGATTTCCAGGGCGACCTCTATGGCCGGACCCTCGACGTCGCCTTCATCCACTGGATCAGGCCCGAACTCCTGTTCGACACGACCGAGGACCTGGTCCGGCGCATGGACGAGGACAGCCGCCTGGCGCGCGCCGCACTGGCGCGGGCGCCGGGCGCGTTCCCGCCGATCGGCCGCGTCGATTCCTGACGTATCGGCCGCTGCCCGAAGCGTTTTCCCGATGCGCGCTGGCGGACCGAAATCAAATCTGCTACCAACGCGGCATGATGGCGCATGTTTCGTCTGCTTCGGTCATCGGGTCGGTCGCTCTGCGAATTATCGGCCCGGCTTCCGCTTGACCATCAGGTCGGCGGATGACCGGGACTGCCGAGCCCTTATCGCCTCCCTATCCTGGATACCGCCGTCATGACCGACGCCGCTCGCGACTACAGCGATACTTTATTCCTGCCGAAGACCGAGTTTCCCATGCGGGCCGGGCTGCCGCAGAAGGAGCCCGAGATCCTCGCGCGCTGGGAGAAGCTCGGCCTCTATGGGCGTCTGCGCGCCGCCGCCAAGGGACGGGTGAAATTCGTCCTGCATGACGGGCCGCCCTACGCCAACGGCAACATCCATATCGGGCACGCGCTCAACAAGATCCTCAAGGACGTGGTCACGCGCTCCCAGCAGATGATGGGCAGCGATTCCAATTACGTGCCGGGCTGGGACTGCCACGGCCTGCCGATCGAATGGAAGATCGAGGAGGAGTACCGCGCCAAGGGCCGCAACAAGGACGCGGTGCCGATCAACGAGTTCCGGCGCGAATGCCGCGCCTTCGCGCAGCACTGGATCGACGTGCAGCGGCTCGAATTCAAGCGCCTCGGCGTCGAAGGCGACTGGGACCATCCCTATTCGACCATGGACTATGCCGCCGAGGCGCAGATCGCCCGCGAGCTGATGAAGTTCGTCGCCAACGGCACGCTCTACCGCGGCTCGAAGCCGGTGATGTGGTCGGTGGTCGAGAAGACCGCGCTGGCCGAGGCCGAGGTCGAGTATGAGGACTACACGTCCGATACGGTGTGGGTGAAGTTTCCGGTGCGGACGGGACCGCGCGCGCTCGCGGGCGCGTCGATCGTGATCTGGACCACCACGCCATGGACGCTGCCGGGCAACCGCGCCATCAGCTATTCGTCGAAGATCAGCTACGGTCTCTACGAGGTCGTCGATGCGCCGATGGAGAACTGGGCGAAGGTCGGCGACCGGCTGGTGCTGGCCGATCCGCTCGCCATCGACGTGTTCCGGCAGGCGCGCGTCACGGCCTACCAGAAGGTGACGGACGTCGCGGCCGCCGACCTCGCCGGCCTGGTCTGCGATCATCCGTTGAAAGGGGTGGTCGACGGCTACGATTTCCCGGTGCCGCTGCTCGAAGGCGCTCACGTCACGGCCGACACCGGCACGGGCTTCGTGCACACCGCGCCCGGCCATGGCCGCGAGGACTTCGACGTCTGGACCGCCAATGCGCGCGATCTCGCGGCGCGCGGCATCACGACGGCGATCCCCTATACGGTCGATGGCGACGGCTTTTTCACCGACCAGGCGCCGGGCTTCAAGGGCAAGCGCGTCATCACCCAGAAGGGCGACAAGGGCGACGCCAACGAGGCGGTGATCAAGGCGCTGGCCGGCGCCGGCATGCTGCTCGCGCGCAGTCGTCTCAAGCACCAGTATCCGCATTCCTGGCGCTCCAAGAAGCCGGTGATCTTCCGCAACACGCCGCAATGGTTCATCGCGCTGGACAAGCCGATCGCGCAGGACGGCACCGCGAAGCCGGGCGACACGCTGCGCAACCGCGCGCTCGCCGCCATCAAGGTGACGCGCTGGGTGCCGCCGCAGGGCGAGAACCGCATCACCGGCATGATCGAAAGCCGGCCCGACTGGGTGATCTCGCGCCAGCGCGCCTGATCCTGCAGGACGAGCGCGTCAACAAGCGCATCGCGGCGGCCTTCGAACAGGAAGGCGCGGATGCCTGGTACGCGGAAGGCGCGCGCGAGCGTTTCCTGGGCGAGTTGTCCAACGAGGACTGGCGGAAGGTCGACGACATTCTCGACGTCTGGTTCGACTCCGGCTCGACGCACGCCTTCGTGCTGGAGGATCCGGTGCATTTCCCCAGCCTCGCCGGCATCCGCCGACGCAAGGACGGCGGCGCCGACACCGTGATGTATCTCGAGGGCTCCGACCAGCACCGCGGCTGGTTTCATTCCTCGCTGCTCGAATCCTGCGGCACGCGCGGCGTCGCGCCTTACGACGTCGTGCTGACCCACGGCTTCGTGCTCGACGAGAACGGCCGCAAGATGTCGAAGTCGCTCGGCAACGTGGTGGCGCCGCAGGACGTGATCAGGCAGTCCGGCGCCGACATCCTGCGCATGTGGGTGTGCGCCTCGGACTATGCGGACGACCTGCGCATCGGGCCGGAAATCCTCAAGACCACGGTCGAGACCTATCGCAAGCTGCGCAACACGCTGCGCTGGATGCTCGGCAATCTCGCCCATTTCCGCCCCGAGGACCGGATCGCGCATGCGGCGATGCCGGAGCTCGAGCGCCTGATGCTCGACCGCCTGGCCGAGCTCGATCCGCTGGTGCGGCAAGCCTATGCCAATTTCGACTTCAAGCGCATCTTCGCGGCGCTGAGCCAGTTCATGACGGTCGATCTCTCGGCCTTCTATTTCGACATCCGCAAGGACGCGCTCTATTGCGACCCGATCTCGTCGCCGACGCGCAAGGCCTGCCTGACCGTGCTCGACCAGATTTTTCGCGCGACCGTGATCTGGCTCGCCCCGATGCTGCCCTTCACGGCCGAGGAGGCCTGGACGGCCCGCGCCGGCGCCGCAGAGGGCTCGGTCCATCTCGAGCTTTTCCCCGAGGTGCCGGCCGCCTGGCGCGACGAGGCGCTGGCGACGAAATGGCGGAGCGTTCGCCAGGTGCGACGCGTCGTCACCGGGGCGCTCGAGCTTGCGCGCGCCGACAAGAAGATCGGCTCCTCGCTCGAGGCGGATCCGGTCGTCCACATCTCCGATCCGGCGCTCCTTGCTGCGCTCGCGGGCGTCGACCTCGCCGAGGCGGCGATCACGTCGGGCGCGACGGTCGTGGCCGGCGAGGGGCCCAAGGACGCTTTCCGCCTCGATGACGTGGCGGGCGTCGCGGTCGTGTTCCGGCCCGCCCAGGGGCGCAAATGCGCCCGCTCGTGGAAAATCCTGTCCACGGTCGGCGCCGATCCGGATTATCCCGATGTCAGCCCGCGCGACGCCAGGGCGCTGCGGGAATGGGACGCGATTCGCCGGGCGGCGGAGTAGATGCCGCTTCCTTTATCATCATACCTCTGCGGGCCGCTGACCCAATTCGGCATCGCGGTCGCGGTCCTGGTCGGGGCCGCCGACCAGGGCGTCAAGCTGTGGCTCTTGCGTGTCTTCGACCTGGGCTCCAGGCCGCCGGTGCATCTCGGCCCGTTCGTCGACCTTGTGTTGGCCTGGAATACGGGCATCAGCTTCAGCTTGTTCCCGCAGGTCGGGCCGCTCGGTCAATGGGCCCTGGTGGGCGTCAAGACCGTGGCCGTCATGCTGCTCTGGATCTGGCTGGCGCGCGCCGGGTCCCGGCTCACCGCGCTCGCGTTGGGGCTGATCATCGGCGGGGCGGTCGGAAACGCCATCGACCGGGTGGCCTATGGGGCGGTGGCCGATTTCGTGCTTTTGCACGTGACGACCGCCGGCTGGAGCTTCCGCTGGTACGTTTTCAACCTGGCCGACGTCGGGATCGTTGCCGGGGTGATCGGGCTCTTGTATGACTCGCTGCTGGGGACGGACGCCGCAAAAGCGCCCTGATCGGCGATATACATGCCCGCGGGGCCGCCAATCTGAGTGCCGCAAGTCTTTCGCTTCCGCGTTATAGTCTTGCGTTGCTGGCGATACGGGAAACGGCGATGAATCACTCGATGATCGGCAAGCTCCGGCGGCATGCGCTGACGACCGCATTCGCGGCGATGCTTATCGTCGCGGGCGGCATCGGGCATGCGCTCGCCGAGGATGACGATGACGACGAGCTTCCCGACGCCAAGTTCTTCAAGGGGCTGCTGAGCGGCCTGGGCCTGAAGAAGAATGGGGCTCAGAAGGACGGCATCGACTATCAGGAACGCGCGCCCCTGGTGGTGCCGCCGACCCGCGATCTGCCGCCGCCGCAATCGGCCGATCCGCGCCAGGGCAACGCGCTCTGGCCGCAGGATCAGGACGAGAAGCGGCGCAAGGAGGCCGCGGCCAAGCGGCGCAAAGAAGCGCGCACGTCGGGCTGGGATGATCTCAGCCGCCAGATGAGCCCGCAGGAACTGAAGAAAGGCGCGACCACCGCCAAGGACGAGGCGCTCAGCAAGCGATCGGCCGAGAATCCGGAGGCCTATCAGACTCCCTACAAGCCCTCTCAGCTCGGCTATACGGGCGGGCTGTTCGGCAGCGTGAAAGACTTCTTCGGCGGCAACAACAAGGACGAGAGCGCGACATTCGAGGCCGAGCCGCCGCGCGCGAGTCTGACCGACCCGCCGAGCGGCTACCGCGTGCCGTCGCCCGCCCAGCCCTATGGGGTCGGCCCGGACAGGACGAAGTCCAAGGCATTGAGCCAGGAAGACCGCGTCACGCAGGGCGCCGGCAGCACGGCGAAATGAACGCGGGCGGGATCGCTTTCCGGGTCCCGGTTTCAGATATCCTGCACTATGCGACCGCGGGGCGGCGCACGCGACACTTTGCACCACGCACCCACAAGGGGATGGACGGCGGATCATGACGGCTATCTTCAAGACTTCGACCCGGGCGCTTCTCATCCTGTCGGTCTCGCTGTCGGTTTTATCGGCGGCCGCCCTCTCGGCGGGCGCGGCGCGCGGCGGCGGTCCCGAGGTCGCCCATTTCACCCTCGCCAACGGGCTCGAGATGGTGGTCGTGCCCGATCACCGCACGCCGGTCGTCACCCACATGACGTGGTACCGGGTGGGCTCGGCCGACGAGACGCCCGGCAAGTCCGGGCTCGCCCATTTCCTCGAGCACCTGATGTTCAAGGGCACCGCCAAGAACCCGGAGGGCAAGTTCTCGCAGACGGTCGCGACCCTGGGCGGCCAGGAGAACGCCTTCACGACGGCGGACTACACCGGCTATTTCCAGCGCATTGCGCGCGAGCACCTCGAAACCATGATGCAGTTCGAGGCCGACCGGATGACCGGTCTGGTGCTCAGCGACGACAACGTGCGTCCCGAGCTCAAGGTCGTGCTCGAAGAGTGGAACATGCGCGTCGGCAACAGCCCCGATGCGCGCCTCGGCGAGCAGGTCGCGGCGTCGCTCTATCTCAACCATCCTTACGGCCGGCCGGTCATCGGCTGGCGGCATGAAATCGAGACGCTCGATCGCGAGGATGCGCTCGCCTTCTACCGGCGCTTCTACACCCCCAACAACGCCGTGGTGGTGATCGCGGGCGACGTCACGGCCGACGAGGTCAAGGCGCTGGCCGAGAAGACCTTCGCCAAGGTCCCGCGCGTGGCCGATACCGCGCCGCGCCTGCGCGCCCAGGAGCCGCCGCCGGCGGCGCCGCGCACCGTCATGCTGGCCGATCCGCGCGTCGCGCAGCCGAGCCTGCAGCGCAGCTACCTGGTTCCCTCCTACGCGACGTCGAAGAAGGATGCCGAGGCGCTCGAGGTGCTGTCGCATATTCTCGGCAGCGGCTCGACCAGCCGGCTCTACCGCGCGCTGGTGGTCGACCAGCGCGTCGCCACCAATACGGGCGCCTATTATCAGGGGTCCTCGCTCGACGCCTCGCGCTTCGGAGTCTATGCGGTTCCGCAGCCCGGCGTCACCTTCAAGACCGCCGAGACGGCGCTCGACGAGGTCATCGCCGACATCGTCAAGAGCGGCGTCACCGCCGAGGAACTCGAGCGCGCCAAGACCCGCATGATCGCCGACGCGGTCTATGCGCAGGACAACCAGGCGGCGCTCGCCCGCTGGTACGGCGTCGCGCTGACCACGGGGTCGACCGTGGAAGATGTGCTGGCCTGGCCCGACCGCATCCGCGCCGTGACCGCCGACGCGGTCCGCGACGCCGCCCGTACCTGGCTCGACCGGCGCCGCTCGGTCACCGGTTATCTGGTCAAGGAATTGCCCGAGGAGAAACGTTCGTGACGGCTCACATGCCAATCCGGTCGGCCGACCGCCTGCCAAAAATCATCGCTCGCGCGCTCCTCGGCGCTTCGCTGCTGGTCGCGATGGCGGCGCCGGCCGCGGCGACCAAGATCGAACGCGTGAGGAGTCCGGGCGGCATCGAGGTCTGGCTCGTGCAGGAAACCACGGTCCCGCTGATCGCCATGGATTTCGCGTTCCGCGGCGGCGCCAGCCAGGACCCGGCCGACAAGGCCGGCGTCGCCAGCCTGGTGGCCGGGATGATCGACGAGGGCGCCGGCGATCTCGACTCCAAGACCTTCCACGAGCGGCTGGAATCCAAGGCGATCGAGCTCAGCTTCACGGCGAACCGCGATCATTTCACCGGCTCGCTGCGCACCCTGACCGAGAACAAGGATGCGGCCTTCGAGATGATGCGCCTCGCCCTCAACGCGCCGCGGCTGGACGCGGCGGACCTCGAGCGCATCCGCAGCGAGACCCTCGGGATCCTGCGCCGCGAGTCGACCAATCCGGACAACATGGCGAGCCTGCGCTGGTGGGAGACCGCCTTCGCGGGCCACCCTTACGGCCGGCCGGTGCGCGGCACGCTCGACAGCGTGTCGACGATCACGGCGCAGGACATGCGGGCCTACATGAAGGGCGTCTTCGCCCGCGACACGCTCAAGGTCGGCATCGTCGGAAATATCGACGGCGCGACCGCCGGCGCCCTGGTCGACAAGGTTTTCGGCGCCCTGCCGGCGAAGGCCACGCTCCGCAAGGTCGCGCCGGCGGACCCGCAGGGACTCGGGCGGGTGATCGCGATCGATTTCGACGTGCAGCAATCGGTGGTGATGATGGGCGGCGTCGGGATTCCGCGCAAGGATCCCGATTTCATGGCGGCGTTCCTGGTCAACCATATCCTGGGCGGCGGCGCGTTCTCGTCGCGGCTCTATCGCGAGGTGCGCGAGGTGCGCGGGCTCGCCTATTCGATCTACAGCACGCTGGTGCCGCTCGATTCGGCCGCGCTGTTCATGACCGCGACGGCGACGCGCGGCGAAAGCGCCAAGCAGACGCTCGACGTGGTGGCGAAGGAAATCCGCCGGCTCGCCGAGAGCGGGCCGACCGAGGAGGAGCTGGCGAAGGCGAAATCCTATCAGAAGGGCTCCTTCGCGCTGCGCTTCGACACCTCGACCAAGATCGCCGCCCAGCTGGTGCAGATCCAGATCGACGATCTCGGCATCGACTACATCGACAAGCGCAACGACCTCGTCGAGGCGGTGACGCTCGCCGACGTGCAGCGGGTGGCCAAGCGCCTGCTCGACGGCGGCATGCTGGTGACGATGGTCGGGCGCCCGCAGCCCGCGCCCGCCAAGGGCGGCTGAGCGCGCGGCGTCCGGTCCATCGGCGGTCCGCCAAGCGATCCGCCGAGCCCGCGCGGCGCCTGCAGGCGCCGCTCGCTGTTGCGCCGAATTACAATCCCCAATAGCATCGCGCATTCGGCCGCGCGCGGCTTCCCGCGTGCCGGAGGCGCGCGGCGGCGCGAATGGTCAAGGCAATCGAGGGCTGACACCATGAGAGCCACCATCACGCGGCTTGCCATCGTCATCGCCGGTGCGTTCGGTCTCGCCGCACCGGCCCATGCCCAGGGCGCAAATCCCCGCGGCGTCAATCCGACCCATTACCAGTGCTACAAGATCGATGCGCCGGCCAAGCCGATCACCGTGAAATCCCTGCGCGATCAGTTCGGCACGGCGGGACCGGTGACGCTCGGCGCCCCGCTGTTCCTGTGCGCCCCGACCGACAAGAACGGCGTCGCCGCCAAGGACAAGACCACGCACTACCTGTGCTACCAGGACGATGGCGTGAAGCCCGTCAACAAGAAGGCCCAGATCACCAACCAGTTCGGCGAGATGGGCATCGCGATCACGACGCCCGCGATGCTGTGCGTGCCCTCGCTCAAGAAGCTCAGCGGCTGACTCGTTGGGCACGTTGCCACTGCGTGGGCGACGTCGGCCTTCAAATCGACACGCACGCCGTCATGCCCGGGCTTGTCCCGGGCATCTCGATTCACTTGGCACAGCGGTGCCCACTTAATCGGGATGGCCGGGACATAGGCGAGCGAAGCGACGCCGTTCTCCGAACGGCTACGCCCGGCCATGATGGAAAAGGATTCAACCGGCCCTCACGGAGGAGGAGATTCAATCTTAAGGGAACATGCTTTAGCATGCGGCATGATCCGGATCACCGACCATATCGCGCTCGACGAGAGCGAGCTCGACGAGAGCTTCATCCGTTCCTCCGGGCCGGGCGGGCAGAACGTCAACAAGCTCTCGACCGCGGTCCAGCTTCGCTTCGACGTGCGGCGCTCGCCGTCGTTGACCGACGAGGTGCGGGCGCGGCTGGAGCGCCTGGCCGGCAGACGGCTGACGCGCGACGGCGTGCTGATCATCACGGCGCAAAGCCATCGCACCCAGGAACGCAACCGCGCCGACGCGCTCGACCGCCTGGTCGAGCTGGTCCGTCAGGCCGCGGTGCGGCCGGTGCCCCGCCGCGCCACCAGGCCCACCAAGGCGTCGCGCCGGCGCCGCCTCGAATCGAAGAAACGCCGGTCCGGCATCAAGGCGTTGCGCGGCGGCGCCACGCACGACGAGTAGGGCGCGCCCCAAAGGTCAGGTGAGGGGAGCGAGGCCGTAAAAGGCGTCGACCCGCGCGGCGCGCGCCTGATCGCCCCAGTCCCAGGACTCGTGGCGGCTGTATTTCGGCGCGCCTTTGAGCTGGGCCTCGCCGATATGGACCTGGTAACCGCCGAGCTCCGGGTTATAGGCGAGGAGCCGCCAGGGCAGCGGATAGTAGTCCTCGCCGATGCCCATGAAGCCGCCGAAGCTCATCACCGCATAGGCGACCTGGCCGCCGATCTTGTCGATCATCACCCGCTGGATGGTCCCGACCCTCTCGCCATTCGGCCGATAGACCGGCGTGCCTTCGACCTTGTCGCTGCCGATGAGGGTGACGGTCTCGCGCTGGTCGACTGCGGAACTGTTGATCATGGCTGGTTCCTCCATGCGCCCACCAAGGGGCTGCCGTTGCACGGGTTCGCAGATTTTCCTTCTGGTATGTCAACGCGTTGCCGGATGGTGGGTTCCCCGGATCGCGGCGCCGCGCGGCGACCCGCGACGCT
>WNFK01183199.1_pt1 | contig 18860 bp, 21 predicted proteins | sample 5400281 | NCBI WGS metagenome assembly WNFK01 (sample SAMN13153350, study PRJNA577476) | soil metagenome | isolation source: 20 cm soil on Douglas fir-dominated hillslope | place: USA:California | collected 2013-09-17 | reverse complement strand
CGCCTATCGCTTCCTGCGCTCTCGCGGCCGTGAGATCGGGGCCGATCCGGGCCGGGTCGGCGTGGCCGGAGATTCGGCGGGCGGGAACCTCTCGGCGGTGGTGTCGCAGCTCGCCGCGCGCTCGGAGTTGCCCGTGCCGACCTGCCAGGTGCTGATCTATCCCGCCGTCGACTTCTTCTTCGAGACGGCTTCCCATCGCGACCTCGAGCACGGGCACGTCATCCCGCGCGATCGCATCCTCTGGTATGCGGAGCAGTACCTGCGGGGACAGGCGGACCGGACCGACCCGCGAGCGGCGCCGGTGCGTACCACGGATCTCACGGGACAGCCCGCGGCCCTCGTGATCACCGCGGGCTTCGATCCCCTGCGCGACGAAGGACGCGCCTACGCGGACCGGCTGCGCGAGGCGGGCGTCGACGTCGTGTATCACGAGTACCCCGGCCAGATCCACGCCTTCATCTCGCTGACCAAGGTCATTCCGCAGGGCATGGCGTGCACGCTAGAGGTCGCCGACTACCTGCGGAGGCACTTGGGGAACGCGTAGCACGCAGGCCCGCTCAGGATTGCCGGGGCCCGGAATCCGTGCATAATGCTGGTCCACACATGCGCGCTCGCCTTTCCCCCTCTCGCCCGGGTTGGCTCCTCGCCATCGTGGCTGCGGCCTGCGCGCTCTGGGCCGCGCCCCGCCATGCCGGCCCCCTCGACTTTTTCGCGTTCGTGGACCGCGAGCACTACACGGCGGTGCTCCTCCAGCAGGGCCGGGTCCAGCTCGACGCGGATTTCACCCATGACTGAGCCGGCGAGCGCCCGCGCCCGGCATCCAGAGCTGCGGGCCGCCCTCGATCTGCTCACGGCGTGGATCGAATACCGTCTCGCGTACCTGTCGCTCCCGAGCATCGCGGTGGCCGTGGTGCACGATCAGGAGCTGCTCTGGTCGCGCGCCTTCGGCCATGCCGACGTCGAGGGCGGGATCCCGGCCACGCCCACCACCCGCTATCGCATAGGCTCTGTGACCAAGCTCTTCACCGCCACCGCCGTCATGCAACTGCGGGACGCGGGCGCGCTCAAGCTCGATGATCCCGTGGCGACCCACCTGCCGTGGTTCAAGATCGGGCGTGAGCGCGAGCACGGCGAGGCCCAGCTCACCGTGCGTCAGCTCCTGAGCCACACCAGCGGCCTGCCCCGGGAGGCCGCCTTCCCGTACTGGGAGACGCTCGAATTCCCGCCCATGGCCGACGTGCGCGAGGGACTCCTGCGTCAGTCCACCGCGCTGTCGGTGGAATCGCAATGGAAGTACTCGAACCTCGCCATGGCCATGCTGGGTGAAGTGGTCTCCGCCGTCTCGGGCATGCCGTACGCGCGCTACGTCGAGCGCAGGATTCTCGAGCCCCTCGGCATGTCCCACACCCTCGTGGAACGGATCGCCCTCGAGGATCCGCGGCTCGCTCGCGGCTATGGCCGGCGCTTCCCGCGCGCGCCGCGGCAGCGCCGGGAGGCAGGCGACATCGGCGGCCTCATCGCCGCGGGCAACATGGCCTCCACCGTGGAGGACCTCGCGCGCTTCGCCATGCTCCAGTTCCGGACGGGGGCCGCCGCGGAGACCCCGGTGCTCGCGGGACCGACCCTCAAGGAGATGAGGTCCTCCTCGGCGCGAGCGGCCTGCGCGTGGTCTCGCCCATCAACGCCGATCCGAGCGAAGGCATGGACACCCTCACGCCGGTGTCCCCTCACACCTTCCGGATCGAGTCGAGCAACGGCTTCGGCGCCCCCGGCGAGCTGGCGATCTTCGAGCTCGGACCGGACGGCCGCGCGGCGGCAATAAAGGTGGGCGAGCATCGGCGGTATCGGGTCGCCGAGTGGTAGTCTCCACGGAACCGAATCCACGGGAGGAGAGCACATGGACGCGACGGAATTCGAGACAGGCCTGAAGCGGGACGGCTACCAGGTGATCGAGACGAAGACGGTCCCCGGCAATATCACCACCAAGCCGCACTCCCACGATTTCAGCGTGCGCGCCCTCATCCTCGCCGGCGACATCACCCTCACCTACGAGGGGCAGTCGCGCACCTTCCGACCGGGTGAAATCTTCGAGATGACGGCGGGCTGCGTGCACCACGAGCAGTACGGGCCCGACGGCACCACGTACCTGTTCGGTCGCAAGAGCTGACGGCCGCCGCGGCTACCCGGGGGAGCCGAGATGCTCCGGCGAGGGCGGACGCCGGCTCGCCTTCTGGTACAGGAGCCCGACGAGCAGGAGCACCACGCCGAGGATCAGGAAGGACAGCATGCGGTAGAGGGTCTTCACCGAGGCGAGATCCACGATGAAGACCTTGACGATCACCAGCCCGAACAGGCCGAGGGCTGCGTAGCGAAGAGCGGTCGAGCGCCGCACGAAACCCCAGGCGAGGGTGACCGCGGCGTAGAGCGTCCACAGCACGGAGAGCCCCACCTGCGTCCGCCAGCGAAGCTCCGCGGCCGCGCCTGATCTGCTTCCTCCCCGCGCCTCGCGCAGCGGCAGACCCTGGTAGCGCGTCCACGCCTGGCTCAGCACGAAGAGGAGCACCACTCCCGCCGCGCCCGACACCATGCGCCCGACCTGGCCGGCGTGGCGCGAGGCGCGGGAGCCGGCGAGGCAATTGCCCGCGATGGCGAGGGCAATGCACGCGAGCACTCGCATGACCAGGTAGACATTGCCCAGCACCTCGGCGGCCACCCGCGCCATGGTGTCATCGGCGAAGAGGGTGCGCGCGAGCACGGTGATTCCCGCCAGCGGCACCGCGACGGTGAAAGCGGGCGAAGGCACGAGCCGCGAGAGGAATCCAAGAGCGAGGAGCTGCGCGGTCAGAAGCCCGGCGGGCCAGAGCCCCGACGGCTCGCGCCACAGCAGCACGGAGAGGGTCAGCGAGGCGAGGACCCACAGGGTGCCCCGCAGCCCCTCACGACTCACCCGGTGCATCTGCCCCGGTCTCAGCCTGAGCGCGAGCTGACCCGCGAGCACGATGTCGGCCACGGTGAGGAGATGGGCGAGAAAGGTCGCGTTCCATACCGGCGTCCAGTAGGCGGAGCCCCACTTGTCGAGAGCGACCACGTGAAAGGCCGCAAGGAAGAGCGCGGCCGTGCCGCCCCACGCCGCCACGGGGGTGGCCAGACGCGGGGCAATGGAGATGAGGGCGGCGCCCTCGACCGCCCAGGCCAGGGTTATCCACGGGCCTTTGAGGGCGAGCGGTATGGCCAGGGTGAGAAAGACGCAGGCCAGGCCCATGAGCACCGCCACCGTGGCCTCGTCGTCCGTCACGCGCCGGCGGTACAGTCCCGCGAGCACGGTGTAGAGAATGGCCGTCACGTACACCGCCCAGAAGTAGCCGGCGGCGGTGCCCGCCACGATGAGGAGATCCACTTCGCGTCCGCGCGCGCCCTGGCTCCACTCGCGGGCGAGCGGCGTGAGGAGAAAGAGCAGGAAGAGCAGCGAGAGCAGCACGAGCCGCGCCACTGGATAGTCCGACTCGGGCTGCCGCGTGAGCATGGGGGCGAGCAGGAGCACGGTGCCCGCCCACGCGAGACGGTTGAGACCGCGCCAGGTACGGAAGCGGGCGATGGCGAGGACGAGCAGATCGAGGACAACCAGGTACCCGAGAAGCCCTCGCTCATTCGGCTCGGCCCGGGCCAGGAGCACCGGGGTGAGCAGCCCGCCCAGGAGGGCGAGGACGGCCGTCCCCTGGCGCTCGGTCACCACGGCCACGCCGGTGCCAACCACGGTGACGATGAACATGAGCGCGAACGCGGCGCCGACCTGGAGGAGATTGTAGTAGGCGTAGCCGGCGAAGAGCGACAGGTAGCAGAGACCCAGGCCCAGTCCCGAGAGCCCTTCCGAGAGATACGGGACGTCGCGGCGCCGCTGGAGCCCGAGGCCGGCCGCGAGGAGGACGGCGCCCGTGGCGAGGCCGAGACCCAGGCGCGCGCGGGGGCCGATGCCACCACGCCGACCCACGTGGTCCAGCGGGCGCCGATCCGCTGCTCGAGATTGAGACGGGTCGCGGCCGCCGTTGCCGAAACGGGCTCGGGAGCGGGCATGGGCGACGCCGCCTCCACGATGGCATCACGCACCCCGGCTTCCGTGGCGCTCCACGCGGGAGGAAGCGTGGGCTCGGCCTCGGGCACCGCCGGCTCGGGCGACGGCTGGACATAAGGCTCCGAGGGAGCCGCTATGCCCGGGGCGGCCTGCGCGCCGCCTGCCTGTTGCTCGGCCACCTGCTGGTCAACCGTCTGTTGTTGCGCGCCCGTCTGTTTCTCAAGAGTCCAGACGCGGAAGAGGAGATCGCGCACGCGCTCTTCGAGGGAGGCGATGCGCTCCGCGGGAGTGGGCTGGCCCGGACGGGGCTTGCTGTAGCGGAGCGCCTTGAGGGCCACGACCAGCGCGGCGATCGAGACGATGAAAATCAGGAAGGACATACTGCGACGAGCCTAGCACGCAGAAATCACGCGGACGGCCCAAAAAGGCCCGGCGGCGAGCGCGTCGCCCGCTCGCCGCCGGATGTCGCCGAGTTGCTGACTAGCCGCGGGGGCGCCAGTTGCCCGGAACCCACACATGCTGGTGATGCTCGGGCCTCCAGACCCAGCGGCCACCGACCCAGACATAGTCGCGACGTGGCGCCACCGGGACGACTTCGTATCTGGGCGGCGGGGGGAGCGGGACGACTTCGGCGTTGGCGAGCGGTGCCGGAAAGGCCCCTCGAACCGAGAACTCCGTGGCACACCCAGTCAGCAGCAGCACGCTCAAGAGCGACATCCGCATGGCCTGTGTCAGCATGACCGAGCCCTCCTTATCCTGTTAGTCGCGCACGGGGCCGGAGGCGTTTACGCCTCCTGCGGGGCCAGTCGGGCTCAGGCTATAATCGGCCTTCCATGGACGCTCCCCTCGCCGGAATCCTTGTCGCCGACCTGACCCAGAACGTGGCCGGCCCCACCTGCACCCAGATCCTCGGCGACATGGGGGCGGAGGTGGTCAAGGTGGAGCGGCGGGGGCGGGGCGACGACGCCCGCGCCTGGGGGCCGCCCTTCTGGGGCGAGGAGAGCGCCACCTTCATGGGCGTCAATCGGAGCAAGCGAAGCCTCGCCGTGGACATGAAGCATGCGGAAGGTCGCGCGGTGGTCGAGCGGCTCATCGCGCGGGCCGATGTCCTCGTCCAGTCGCTGCGTGCGGGCGCCGTCGAGGAGCTGGGACTGGGCTGGACGCGGGCCCGCGAGATCAATCCACGGCTCGTGTACTGCTCGGTCACCGCCTTCGGCACGGAGGGGCCGCTGAGCGAACGCCCCGGCTACGACCCGCTCATGCAGGCCCTCGGCGGCATCATGTCCGTCAACGGCCATCCCGGGCAGCCCCCCGCGCGCGTGCCGGTGTCCATCGTGGACATGGGCACGGGCATGTGGGCGGCCATCGCCATCCTGGGCGCGCTCCGCGAGCGCGACCGTACCGGGCGCGGCGTCAACGTGACCACCGCGCTCTACGAGACGGCGCTCGCCTGGGGCGTCTTCCAGATGAACCAGTTCCTCGGCACCGGCGAGGTTCCACTTCCCCAGGGCTCGGGCACGGCGATGATCTGTCCTTACGAGGCCTTCCCCACGCGCGATGCGTGGGTCATGATCGCCGCCGGCTCCGACGCGCTCTTCGCCAAGGCCTGCGAGGCGCTCGGTGTTCCCGGCATGCCGCGCGATCCGCGCTTCAAGGACAATCCGGCGCGGGTCGCCCATCGCGTGGAAGTCTTCGAATCCGTCTCCGCGGTCACGCGGGCGTTCACCAGCGCGGAAGTGCTCGATCGTCTCCAGCGCGCCGGCGTGCCCTGCGCGCCCATTCTCACCCTCGACAAGGTCGCCGCCGAACCCCAGACGGTGGCCAGCGGCATGCTCGTGGCCGCCAAGCATCCGCGCATACCCGACTATCGCGCGGTGGGCCTGCCCATTCGCTGGGACGGCGAGCGGCCCGCCATCTCGCGGGTGCCGCCCCTTCTCGGCGAGCACACCGCCGAGGTCCTCTCCGAGTTGGGCTATGACCAGGCCGCCATCAAGGAGCTCGCTTCGCGTGACGTCATCCAGCTATAAGACGCTCAATGTCACGGCGGGGCCGGAGGGTCACGTGGTCACGGTGGAGCTCAGCCGGCCGGACTCGCTCAACGCCATGAACACGGCCATGGGCGAAGACCTTCTCCGCTGCTTCGATGCCCTGCAGTGGGACAAGGCGGTGCGTGCCGTCGTGCTCACCGGCTCGGGCACCAAGGCCTTCTGCGTGGGCGGCGACCTCAAGGAGCGCCAGGGCATGACGGACGAAGCCTGGCGCGCGCAGCACGTGATCTTCGAAGCGGCGGCCGCGCGCGTGGTGCGCTGCCCCGTGCCGGTCATCGCCGCCGTCGAGGGCTTCGCCATGGGCGGCGGGTGCGAGCTGGCCGTGCTCTCCGACTTCATCGTGGCCTCGGAGACGGCGGTCTTCGCCGTGCCCGAAGCCACCCTGGGGATCTTCCCCGGCATCGGGGGAACGCAGCTCCTCCCGCGCATCATCGGTGGTCCCCTCGCCAAGGAGATGATCTTCACGGGCCGGCGCGTGCCCGCGGCGGAGGCCAAGGCCCTCGGGCTCGTGAACCACCTCGTGCCCGCGGGCCAGGCGCGGGACAAGGCGCTCGAGATCGCCGCCACCATCGCCGCCAACGGTCCCGTGGCCATCCGCCAGGCGAAGAAAGCCATCAACTGGGGCAGCGAGACGGACCTCGAGACAGGCATGGCCCTGGCCATCGAGGCCTACAATGTCACCGTCACCACCGACGACCGTCTCGAGGGCGTGCGCGCCTTCAACGAAAAGCGCAAACCAAACTTCAAAGGCAAGTAATCTCCCTCTCCCCCAGTGGGGGAGAGGGCCGCAGTTCGAGCCGAGTCGCGAAGCGGCGAGGCGAGGGCTGAGTTGATAAAGGGGGGCTTTCATGCACGACATGTCCTTCGCGCTAACCGACGACCAGAAGGCTCTCAAGGCCGCCGTCGCCGAGCTCTGCAAGCAATACGCGCCCGCCTACTGGCAAGAACTGGACGCCAAGCGCGAGTACCCCGACGCCCTCGTCAACGACCTGACCAAGGCGGGCTACCTCGCCGTCCTCATCCCGCAGGAGTACGGCGGAGCGGGTCTGGGGATCATGGAAGGCGCGCTGATCCTCGAAGAGATCAACCGCTCCGGCGGCAACGCGGGCGCCTGCCACGCGCAGAAGTACATCATGGGCACCGTGCTGCGCCACGGCTCGGAGCAGCAGAAGAACATGTACCTGCCCAAGATCGCCTCGGGCGAGCTCCGCCTCCAGGCCTTCGGGGTGACCGAGCCCAATGCCGGCTCCGACACCACCAAGCTCCAGACCACGGCCCTGCGCAAAGGCGACAAGTACGTGGTCAACGGCCAGAAGATGTTCATCTCCCGCGTGCTCCAGTCGGACCTGATGCTCCTCCTCGCGCGGACAACATCCGTGGACCAGGTGAAGAAGAAGACGGACGGGCTCAGCGTATTCCTCATCGACATCCGTCACCTCAAGGGCAAGGGGCTCGAGGTGCGGCCGCTCAAGATGATGATGAACCACTCGACCAACGCGCTGTTCTTCGACAACATGGAAATTCCCGCGGACAGCCTCATAGGCCAGGAGGGCAAGGGCTTCTCCTACATCCTCGACGGCATGAACGCCGAGCGCATCCTCGTCGCCTCGGACTCCCTGGGCGACGCGCGATGGTTCATCGAGAAGGCGGTGGCCTACTCGACCCAGCGCGTGATCTTCGGCAAGCCCATCGGCACCAACCAGGGGGTGCAGTTCCCCATCGCCAAGGCGCACATGGCCATCGAGGCCGCCGATCTCATGCGCACCAAGGCGGCCAAGATGTTCGACGCGGGTATCCCCTGCGGGCCCGAGGCGAACATGGCCAAGTACCTCGCCTCCGAGGCGGCCATCGAGGCCGGCAACGCCTGCATCGACTGCCACGGCGGCTACGGCTTCGCGGAGGAGTACGACATTGAGCGCAAGTTCCGCGAGTCGCGTCTCTACCGCGCGGCGCCCATCAACAACAACCTCATCATGGCGTATGTCGGGGAGCACGTACTCGGCATGCCGCGCTCTTACTAGGACGATGATAAGGGCCCATCTGCTTCGTTGCCGCCCTCGGCCGCACGCTCAACGTAGAGAGACTACGCCTCGCGTGCAGATCAACTCGGGTCTCGTCTCGCGACGGCCAAGGGCCGCCGCTCAATTCGAACGGCGGGGCGGCGCCTCGCATCTGGACCCTTCTCATCCTCCTAGTTCTGCTCCCCACGATTTCGGCGCTCGCGCGTGACGCTGCCTGAGGTCGACCGGCTGTCCGTCACCACGGTGGTGGACAATTTCATCGACAGCCTGCGCGCCGACGAGAAGGTGGCGAAGCGCTTCAGTCACGCGCAGGCGCGGCGCATGCCCACCCTCAAGGCCGAGCACGGGCTCGGGCACTGGGTCGAGGTGGAGCGCGGCGGCGAAAAACGGCGCATCGCCTTCGACTTTGGCCTCACCGGGGAGAGCTATACCCACAACTTCCTCGAGCTGGGGCTGGAGGCGGGACAGATCGACGCCGTCGCCCTCTCTCACGGCCACATGGACCACTACGGCGGGCTCGCCGGCTTCCTCAAGACCTACCGCCGCCGCATGAAGCCGAGCCTCTCCTTCTATGGCGGCCGCGACCATTTCCTGCCGCGCTACAACGAGCGCAACAACGCCCGGGTGTACATCGGCCGGCTCGACCGCGACGAGCTGGAGCGCTACGATCTCGAGGTGCGGGTGATCGAGAAGCCCACCGTGCTGCCCGAGGGCGTCCTCCTGAGCGGCGAGATGCACGAGACGCAGCCCTTCGAGGTCATCCCGCCTTCCCTCAAGGTGGAGCGCGACGGCCAGGTCGTCCCGGACACCTTCATCGGGGAGCAGACGCTGATCGCCAACGTGAAGGACCGCGGGCTGGTGGTGGTGACGTCGTGCTCGCACCGCGGCATCGTGGGCATCTGCCGCCACGCCGTGGCCGCCTCGGGAGTGCCCAAGGTCCACGCGGTCATCGGCGGCTTCCATCTCTCGGGGTTGGCCGGCGAGCGCATCACCCAGGTGGTGGACGCCTTCCGCGCTCTCGGCGTCGACTACCTCATCCCCCAGCACTGCACGGGACTCGAGGCGATGATCCAGATGGGCGTGCATCTGCCCACGGAGCTGGTGGTAAGCTCGGTCGGAAGCACGTTCACCTTCGGAGCCTGAGGAGACACCATGAAGCTGCCCAAGCGCGTGACGGTGTGCGAGGTGGGGACGCGGGACGGATTCCAGATCGAGCCCGAGTTCATTCCCACCGAGCAGAAGATCGAGGTGGTGAACCTGCTCTCGGCCACCGGCATGCCACGCATCGAGGTGACCTCGTTCGTCTCGCCCAAGGCCGTTCCCCAGCTCAGGGACGCCGAGGCGGTGATGGCGGGCATCACCCGGCGGCCCGGCACGAGCTTTTCCGCCCTCGTCCCCAATGACAAGGGCGCGGTGCGCGCGGTGGACGCGGGCGTGGACGACATCCACACCGTGGTCTCGGCGAGCGAGAGCCACAACCTCGCCAACGTGAACATGTCCATCGCCGAGTCGCTCGTGAAGCTCAAGGCCACCGCGGAAGTGGCCCACCGCGGCGGCAAGCCCGTCTATGCCGGCATCTCCTGCTCTTTCGGCTGCCCCTTCGAGGGCGAAGTGCCCCTGGCCCAGCTCGAGTCCGTGGTGGCCCGGCTGGTGGATTTCGGCGCCAAGGGCATCGGCCTCGCCGACACCACGGGCATGGCTAATCCGGCGCAGGTCACGCGCATCCTCGAGCACGTGATGCCGCGCTTTCCGAAGGTCGAGTGGACGCTTCACACCCATGACACGCGGGCCATGGCCATCCCGAACATTCTCGCCGCCATGGAGATGGGCGTGACCAACTTCGACGCCTCCATCGGCGGTCTGGGCGGCTGTCCCTTCGCTCCCGGCGCCTCGGGCAACGTCTGCACCGAGGATCTCGTCCACTGCCTGTGGGCCATGGAGGTCGAGACGGGGATAGACCTCGACGCGCTCGTCGGCGTTTCCAAGCGCGTGCAGGAGATCGTCGGGCGATCGCTCCCCGGCCAGATCGTCAAAGCGGGCCCTCTCCCCTGAGGGGAGAGGGAGCTGGTCGAGCCCCTCTCCCCCATCGGGGGAGAGGGTAGGGTGAGGGGGCGCCGATGACCAAGCGCGGGGAGAAGATGCTGCGGCTCATGGATCGCGCGGTCACGGAGTGGCATATCCCGGTCATCGGCCGGGAGAAGGGACGCGCGATCAAGCGCCTCCTCGCCAAGCACGGCCCCACCCGCGGCATCGAGGTGGGCTCCCTCGTCGGCTACTCGGCCATCCTGATCGCGGGCCACATGCCCCGCGGGGGCAAGCTCACCTGCATCGAGAATAACCCGTACATCGCCAAGTTCTGCCAGTCCAACGCCGATCACGCCGGCTTCGAGGGACGGGTCAAGGTGGTGGTGGGCGACGCGCTGCGCGTGCTCCCCTTCCTGCGCGGGCCGGTGGACTTCCTCCTCCTCGACGCGAAGAAGGAAGACTATCTCGACTATCTCAAGGCGGTGGAGCCGAGGCTCGTGAAGGGGGCCCTCATCATCGCCGACAATACCGGCATCTACCGCCGCGACGTGAAGCCGTACCTCGCCCACGTGCGCGGGGGCGCGCCATACACGAGCCGCGAATACGACTTCGGCTTCGACTGCATGGAAGTCTCGGTGTTCAAGAGCTAGCCGTGTTCGGAGAGCGCCACGACCCCGAGTTTCTCAAGCATCTCTTCGAGCAGACGGAGATCCTGCGCAAGCCCATCACCGGCATCATCGCCGGCTATCACGTGCTCCCCTACATCCTCGTGGGACCCCAGGAAGAGCAGCCGCATCGCTCCGTGGAGATCCGCGGCAAGATCAAGGTCTCCCCGCGCCTCGTCCTCGCTCCCGGGCGGGCCGGGCAGACCTACGGCGATCTCTTCAAGGAGCACGAGGTGATGGACGAGACCCTGGTGGCCCGCGTCTTCTCCTTCATGTACGCCTCGCGCCACCAGGTCACGCTGGAGAGCGAGGACCTCAACATCCTGCGCTCCGACCGCAACCCCCAGGCGCAGATCGAGCGCGCCATGGACGAGCTGGCCCAGCGCGAGGTGATCAACACCGGCGTCATCCTCGCCCCCAACGTGCGCTTCTATCCCGTCTCCCTGGACCGTTTCATCTCGGAGATCCTCGACCAGGAATTCCGGCCCTAGCCTCGCCCGCCGGCGTCGCCTAGGCTTTCCGCGCCCGCCGCGGCCGTTGGGTCATCGCGCTTCGCCGCTGGATCCGTTTCTTCTCCGCCACGAATTCCCGGAAGCGGTCGCCCGCTCCCTCGGCGGTGCTCCAGCGCTGGAGGGCTGCCATCCCCACGCGATTGCGGCCGGCGATCCATGCTGCCACGGTGAGGCTCTGGCGATCCCCCCAGTGATAGAAGGCGGCGAGCCGGTCCCGGCATGAATCGGTGGCGGAGAGCATCCGGATGCGGCCGTGAGCGGTGGCCCGCATGACCGGGCGAATGCGGTGCTCGCCTCCGATGGCGAGCGGCCCCCGGGGAAACTCCACGTAGAAGCGGGCACGCGGATGGACATAGCGGTCCCCGCGCCGGGCGAATCCGCTCACCGCCATGGCCGCGTCCATCAGAGCCTGAGTCGTGCCCCCGATGACCACGAAGTCGAGATCCCGGGAGTGGTACGCGCCGTCGCTGTAGAGCGAAGCACACGCTCCGCCCGTGAGGACGGCCTGGATGCCGTGACCACGGAGGCCGGCCGCCACCGCCGCCGCCACCATGCCGAGGCTCGAGCGCTCGCTCAGGGTCACAGGGGCTTGCCCGTACGGCGCGGGCGGCGACGTAGCGTCGCCACCTGACTCCGCAGCGCCGTCTCCGGCTCGGCGAGACGGAGGAGGAACTGCCGGAGGGCGTCCCGGGCAAAGTAGCGAGGGTCGAGCTGGAAGACGCGGGTGCGCCCCACGGAGCGTCCGGCCACCAGGCCGTCGAGCTCCAGGCTCTGGAGGGCCTTCTGCACTCCAGAGAGAGGAGCGCGGAGCACCCGCGCGAGCTCCCGCGCGTAGCTCTCGCCGAGGAGGGAGAGGGCGAGGAGGACCCGGGTGCGCGTGCCGCTGCCGAATGGGCTGGAGCTCTTGATGACCATAGATAGAGGTCATATGACCACTATGTGTGGTCTTCTGTCAATCCGGCCTTCCCCCGCGTGGCCCCGGACACTTCGGGTACACTCGTCGGGATGCGCGGCTACTTCCTCTCTCGTCTCGGCCAGACCGCGCTCGTGGTGTTCCTGTCGCTCACCGTGGTGTTCTTCCTCGTGCGGCTGGCCGGGGACCCCGTGCTCCTGTTCCTGCCCATGGACATCCAGGCCAAGGACATCAACGAGACGCGGCAGCGCCTGGGCTTCAACGATCCCCTCGCCGTCCAGTACTCGCGCTTCGTGTCGAACGCGGCGCGCGGCGACTTCGGCGAATCCCTCCGCTATCGGCGCGACGCCCTCCGCCTCGTCCTGGAGCGGCTGCCCGCCACCTTGAAGCTCGGGGGGATGGCCCTGCTCCTCACTTTCCTCGTGGCCATCCCCATCGGCGTCCTCTCCGCCACGCGCCGGGGCACCCTCTTCGACTTCCTCGGCATGGGCGCGGCCGTGCTCGGCCAGGCTATCCCCGGCTTCTGGCTCGGCCTCATGCTGATCTATTTCTTCTCCGTGCGCCTCCACTGGCTGCCCACCGGCGGCATGGACGGCCCGGCCAACTTCGTCATGCCCTGCGTGGTCCTCGCGTCCTTCTATGCCGCGCGCATCGCCCGCCTCACCCGCTCCTCCGTCCTCGACACGCTCAACGAGGAGTTCGTGCTCACCGCCCGCGCCAAGGGCCTCGCGGAGTGGATCGTGATCGGCAAGCACACTCTCAAGAACTCCGCCATTCCCATCGTGACCCTGGCCGGCCTCGAGACGGGCCAGCTCCTGGGCGGCGCCGTCATCACCGAGACCATCTTCGCCTGGCCCGGGCTGGGCCGGCTGACCGTCCAGGCCTTGCTCAACCGTGACTTCCCTGTGGTGCTCGCGGCCGTGTTCGTGATCTCCGTCACCTACACCCTCATCAACCTCCTCGTCGATCTCCTCTACGGCTGGCTCGATCCGCGCACCCGTCGCGAGGTGGCAGTGTGAGCGCGGCCGCTCTCAAGCGCAACGGGCTCGGCGTTCTCGGGCTCGCCCTCGCCGGCCTCGCCGTGCTGGCCGCGCTCGCCGCTCCCCTGCTTGCTCCCCACGATCCCGTGAAGGGCGACTTCTCCCAGGGCCTCAAGCCACCGGGCACGCCCGGGCATCCCCTCGGGACTGACCAACTCGGCCGGGACACCCTGTCGCGCGTGCTCTACGGCGCCCGGGTCGCCCTCTTCATCGGCCTGTGCACCGTGCTCCTCACGGCCATCGTGGGCGGCCTCCTCGGCCTCCTCGCCGGCTTCTTCGGCGGCTGGCCCGGCCAGGCCCTCATGCGCCTGTGCGATGTGCAGCTCTCCTTCCCCTTCATCCTTCTCGCCCTCACCATCAACGCCATCGTGGGGCTGGGGCTGCGCAACATCATCGTCAGCTTGGCCGCGGCGGGATGGGTCGTCTATGCTCGCGTGGTGCGGGGCGAGGTCCTCTCCGTGAAGCAGCGCGACTACGTGCAGGCCGCGGCCGCCCTCGGGACGGGGCGCGCCCGCATCCTCTTCCGTCACGTCCTGCCCAACGTGGCGCCGTCCATCATCATCGTGGCCAGCCTGCAGTTCTCGCAGTTCATCGTGGCCGAGGCAGCCATCTCCTTCCTCGGCTTCGGCGTTCAGCCCCCCACCCCGGCGTGGGGCAGCATGCTCTCGGAGAGCCGCGATTTCCTCTACGTGGCGTGGTGGCTCGCCGCCTTCCCGGGAGCGGCGTTGGCCCTCACCGCGCTCGGCGTGAACCTGGTGGGGGACTGGCTGCGCGACGTCCTCGATCCCAAGTTTCGCGTCTAGATCATGGCCGACGCCATCATCCGTCCCGCGAGATCCGAGGAGGTCGAGCAGGTGCTCGGCCTCTGGCGAGAGGCGGAGACCGCGCCGAGCGTCACCGACAACCGCGAGGAGGTGCTCAAGCTCCTCGCCGAGCCCGCCGCCGTCCTCCTCGTGGCGGAAGCCGACGGGCGGCTCGTGGGCACGGTCATTGGCGGATGGGACGGCTGGCGGGGTAATATCTACCGTCTGGCCGTGGCCCCCCGTTACCGTCGACGGGGCCTCGCCCGGCTACTCGTCGCGGAAGCCGACCGCTCCCTGCATCGGATGGGTGCCCGGCGGATCACCGCCCTCGTCGAGGGCGACCATCCCTGGGCCACGGACTTCTGGGATTCGCTCGCGGCGTCGGGTTATCGGTACGACGAAGGCATGCGCCGCTACGTCAAGACACTCTAAAGGAACGAGGAGGAAGGTCTGATGCGATTGCTGAAATCTCTCACGGTGCTCGCGGTGGTCCTCGCTCTGGCGCTTCCCGCCGCGGCCCAGGATCGCGCGAAGGCGGAAGAAGTAGTGGTCGCCTTCGCCGCCGAGCCGCGGACGCTGCTGCCGAACACCATCGTGGACTGGACCACCAACAACATGCTGGAGCACATGTACGACCGGCTGGTGGACCGGGACCCCAAGACCTACAAGCCCATTCCCATGCTCGCCACCTCCTGGAAGGTGGTGGATGGCACCACGTGGGAGTTCGTCCTGCGCACGGGTGTGAAGTTCCACAACGGCGAGCCCTTCGACGCCCAGAGCGTCAAAGCGACCATGGACTACCTCAAGGATCCCGCCAACAAGACCCACTACGCTCCGCTCTATGCCGCCGTGAAAGAGGTCCAGATCGTCGATCCCCAAACGGTGCGCTTCATCACGGAGAAACCGTGGCCAGGGCTCATCGACCGCATCTCACTGGGCAACGCGATCCTCCCCATGCCTCCCAAGGCACTCAAGGAGCAGGGAGTCCAGGCCCTGCTCGCCAAGCCGATCGGTACCGGGCCCTACAAATTCTCGCAGTGGGTGCGCGACGAGAAGCTCGTGGTGGTGCGCAACGACGACTACTGGAAAGGCAAGGCTCAGCTGAAGACGGTGACGTTCCGCTTCATCCCCGAGTTCAGCGCGCGGCTCGCCGCCCTCATGGCAGGCGAGATCGACATCATGAAGGACGTGCCTCCACATGCTGTGGACCTTGTGGACCGAAGCGGCAAGGCCACCGTACGCGCGACAGTCTCCTCGCGCATCAACTACCTGGCCCTCGTCACCCTCAACCCGGGCCCCATGCAGGACATCCGGGTGCGGGAGGCCATCGCCCACGCCATCAACGTGGATGAGTTGATCCAGCAGGTGCTGCGCGGCCGGGCGACCAAGATGTGCGGTCCTCTATCGTCCATCAACGTAGACTATTCACCCAAGGTCCAGTGCCTCAAGTACGACGTCAAGCACGCGCAGGTCCTGTTGAAGGCGGCCAATATCGATCCGGGCCGTCTCACCCTCACCCTCGACACGCCCTCGGGCCGCTACCCGCTCGACAAGGACATCTCGCAGGCTATCGCTTCCCAGCTCGGCCGCATCGGCATCACCGTCAACGTGGTGGTCAACGAGTGGGGCACCCACCTCGACAAGATCAAGAACCGCAAGACGGGAGACATGTTCTTCCTCGGCTGGGGCCCCGCCCTCGACGCGCAGAACACCATCGAGCAGCTCTCCAGGACAAGATCGCCACCGCCGTCAGCTTCGTGGATCCCAAGAAGCGGCTGGAGGCGTGGGCGGAGATCCAGCAGATGGTGGTCAGCGAGGTCCCGTGGGTCTTTCTCTGGCAGCAGCACGATCTCTACGGGGTGGCCAACTGGATCGACTGGCAACCCCGCGCCGACGAGAAGGTGTGGATGTACGAAGCCAAGATCGTGAAGCGATAGCGGAGCGCGCGTGCCCCTCACCGTCCTGACCAACGCCTTCCTGATCGACGGCACGGGCAAGGAGCCCGTGGACGGCGCGGCGGTGGTGGTGGAAGGCGAGCGCATCAAGGACGTCATCCGCTCGGGCAAGGTCGGCCCGCTGCGGGGCAAGGTCGAGGCCATCGACCTGCGGGGCCGCACCCTCATGCCCGGCCTCACCGACGCCCACGTACACATGTGCGCGGTGGAGGGCAACACGGCCGAGCAGCACCGCCACAATCCGCCCAGTCTTATCGCGGCCAAGACGCTCCGGCGCATGGAGCAGGCGCTCCAGCAGGGATTCACCACCGTGCGCGACGCGGGGGGCGCCGACTACGGCTTCCGCGAGGCCGTCTCGTCCGGCCTGTACCCGGGGCCGCGCATGCTCGTCTCCGGGCGCGTGCTCTCACAGACGGGAGGGCACGGCGACAAGCGGCGGCGCGCCGAGCTGGTCGGCCCCGTCGATTGCTGCCTGGGCATGGTGGGCGTCATCGCCGACGGCCCCGACGAGGTGCGCAAGGCCGTGCGCGAGCAGCTCCGGCGCGACGTGGACCAGATCAAGGTCATGGCCTCGGGCGGAGCCATGTCACCCTCGGACGAGCTCGACACCACCCAGTACACGGTGGAAGAGATGCGGGCGGCCGTCGAAGAGGCGCGCGCCGTCGGAAAATACGTGCTCGCCCACGCCTACTCAGGCTCCGCGGTGCGCGCGGCCATCCAGGCCGGCGTGCGCTGCATCGAGCACGGCAACCTGATCGACGCGACGGGGGCCAAGGAGATCAAGAAGGCGGGGGCCTACCTCGTGCCCACCATGGTCACCTACGAGGCGATCTGGCGCGAGGGCAAGAGCTACGGCATCACCGAGCACCAACTGCAGAAGATCAACATGGCCCGCGAGCTCTCTGTGGAGGGGCTGACCCAGGCCTACCGGGCCGGATGCAAGATCGGCTCGGGCTCCGATCTTCTCGGCGACATGCAATCGCAGCGCGCGATGGAGCTCGAGCTGAAGGGCCAGGTGATGAAGCCGATGGAGGTGCTGCTCTCCGCCACGCGGGTGAACGCCGAGATCTTCCGCATGGAGGACCAGATCGGCTCCGTGGAGCCGGGCAAGTACGCCGACCTCATCGCCGTGAAGGGCAATCCGCTCAAGGACCTGCGCATCTTCCAGAACCTGGCCAATCTGCACCTGATCATGAAGGGTGGACACGCGTACAAGCGGACCGTGTGACCGCCGCCCTCGCCCTGCTCCTCGCTATCGTGATCTGGGCGTCAAACTCCATCATGGTCAAGGTGGTCCTCCGCGAGGTCACCCCCCTCACCCTCACCTGGCTGCGCTTCCTCTTCGCCGCGCTGTTCTACGTGCCCTTCGCTCTCGCCACCTGGAAGAGCGCCCCCGGCTATTCGCGGCGCGAGTGGATACTGCTCGTAGGCGCGGGCATCGCGCTGGTGCCCGTGTTCAGCCTCACCCTCTACTGGGCCCTCACCTACACCTCGGTGGCCAACACCGCGCTCGTGCGCATGACCGAGCCCGCCTGGGTGTTGCTGCTGGGCGCAGCGTTCCTCGGCGAGCGCGCCACGGGCCGCCAGATGGCCGGCCTCGCTCTCGCCCTGGTGGGCACGGCCGCCCTCGTGCTACTCGGCCGGCAGCCGTCGGTGAGCGGTGATCACCACATGCTCGGCATGGGCTTCATGGTCGCCAACTCGGTGGCGTGGGTCGGGTACATCCTCTGCGCCAAGGACCTCTTGCGCCGGCATCGCGTGACTCTGGTTACCGTCCACGCCGCCCTCGCCGGCTCCGCCGTCCTCTTCCTCGTCACTGGCCCGACGCACGCGGCGATGGTCGCGCGCGAGGCGATGGCCATGAGTCCGTTCGCCTGGGCGCTCGTCATCGGCATGGCGCTCGTGGTCACCATCGGATCGAACCAACTCTTTTCCTACGGTCTTCAGCGGACAACCGCGGGCTCCGCGGCCGCCTATTCGTATCTGACGCCCGTCCTCGCCGCCGTCCTCGCCTGGCTCATCCTGGGCGAGCCCATCACCACCGTGGTCGTGGTGTGCGGCCTGATGATCGCGCTCGGCGTATACTTGCTCAACCAGGGCTGACCACATTCCAAGTCGCCGAGACACTTTCGTACTCGAACTCTGCCCGTTCCTCCGCCCGACAAGCTTCGGTGGTCGCCACACGGTTGGCTCACCCCGCGGTTCACGGCGATGACCAGTCTGCTCCACTCACTCAAACAAGGGGCTCCATCCCCTGCGGGCTGCTTCCGGCGCCTTTGCTTGCGAGCTGATCGCGCCAACAAATGAAGACGTGATCCGCAATTCCGGCGGAAGCGGTCCGACAAGCTCGACGCCAGGAGTGGTCAGGATCTGCGTGACGACGATGATGCCTAGCTCGACTTCACCCTTGGCCACCAGCTCGGAGACGATGTCTGTCCAAGTCGCTCGATCAGCTGGGGCACGCCCGCCATCGGAAGATAGGCGATCGATTTAGCGTTCAACAACGTCTGCTTGAATGCCTCGACGGTCGCGATGTTTGGTTTCGGCGCACCAGCGCGGACCTCAACCCCGGCATCGGACTTGACCATTGGCGTGCGCGAATCGACTGTGACGAGTCCGTCCTTGATGAGCGCGTCGATCGCCGGCCCCGGGGCGAAGACCAGATCAAAAGCTTCCCCGTCCCTTATTTGCTTCGCGAACGCAGGGCTGAAGCCGGTGACTACGTCAAGCTTGTGGCCGGTCGTGCGCTCAAACTCCGGTCCGATCTCCCACAAGATGGTGGTGATCGCGCGCACGGTCAAGAGCTTCA
>WNFK01056740.1_pt1 | contig 18881 bp, 13 predicted proteins | sample 5400281 | NCBI WGS metagenome assembly WNFK01 (sample SAMN13153350, study PRJNA577476) | soil metagenome | isolation source: 20 cm soil on Douglas fir-dominated hillslope | place: USA:California | collected 2013-09-17 | reverse complement strand
CGTACGTGGTGGCCTTCACGAGGCGGCCGCTTCGACGTTCGCGTCGCCGATGCCGAAGAACTCGCAGTCACGCGCGCTGTAGGGGCGAAGCTCGTCCCACCACTGGGCGTGCGGGTCGTATGCCGCATAGAACGGAATGCCAACCAGCTCGGGTCGGCGGGCCTGGAGCATGCGCAACGCGAATGCGGGCCCACGGTCCAGCTCGACCACGCCGTCGATGGCGACCTTGCCGGGCGTCGCGGACATCACCGGACCCCTCGCGGTCCGCCCGACACCCGAGACCCGTTGCATGGCACCGCGATAGATCTCGGCGGCCCTGGCAAGCGGCAGGCCGTAGTAGCGGCGTGCACCGGTGTCGCGTTCGACGAACATGTAGTAGGGCACGACCCTGTTGCGCACTTCGGCCTGCCACAGGTCAGCCCAGGTCTGCGGGTCATCGTTCACGTGCCGCACCACTGGGGCCTGGGCACGCAACACGGCGCCGGTCGACGACAGCCGGGACAGCGCCTCGCGCACCGCGTCGGTCTGCAACTCCGCCGCGTGCGACAGGTGCAGCATCATCGCGACGTGCTTGCCGGCGGCGGTCAGGCGCTCCAGTAGCCGAAGAAGGCTGTCGGCCTCCGGTCCGGCCAGCAGCCGGTACGGCCAGAACGACAGCGCCTTCGTTCCGATCCGGATCGTCTCGACGTGTTCGCGGCCCGGCTCGAGCAGAGGCTCCAGGTAGGACGCCAGCAGATCGGTGCGCATGACCAACGGATCTCCGCCCGTCAGGAGCACATCGGTCACCTCCGGATGGCCCTCGAGGTAATTGGTCATGGTCTCCGGCCCGGGCACGGCTTGCTTCAGCTCCGGCCGGTCCACGAACTGCGCCCAGCGGAAGCAGTAGCCGCAGTAGCTGTGGCAGGTCTGTCCTTGGCGCGGGAACACAAGAAGCGTCTCGGGATACTTGTGCTGCAATCCCCATGCATCGAGGTCGTTGTCCTGGGGAACGTTCATGCTGAGCTGGTTGCTTGGGTGTGGGTTCAGCGCGTACTGCACCTTCGTGACGGCTTGCCGGATCGCTTCCTTGTCGCCCGTCAGCACCGCCTCCTCGACCAACTCGAAGTGATCGGTCTCGAGCATGTCGCGATGGGGGAACGTCAGCCGGTAGATCGGGTCGTCGGGCGCCTTGGCCCAGTCGATCAGCTCGTCGACCACATAGCTGCTGGCCTTGAAGGGCAGCACCGCGGACACCACGCGCGCGTCGTGGGCGAGATCGGCGTCGCCAGTCCGCTCGCCGACAAGACGGCAGAGCTTCTCGCCGCTGACCGACCGGGGGGCTAGGGCCGCAATGTCGTTCGGGAGCGAGGTCATTTCTTCACCTCCGCAAGTCCCCAGTCGAAGTCAATCTCGTTCAGGACGCCCATGTCTGACATCAGCGAATGTAGGCCGCTGTAGTCGCGGACCAGACGCGAACCGGACCTCTCGGACTGGAGATCAGCGAGCATTTTCTGCCAGCCGGGGACGTTTTCGGTCTGCAGGATGGCGGCCCACGTCGCGTAGTCGGTCGCAACGAACGCGTCCAGGCCCGCCACGAGCATGTCGAGGAAGAAGCGGCCTCGTTCGGCGTCCAGCACGTCGTAGACGAGCTTGGCCATCTCGTCGGAGATCGATGCGTGGCAATACTCGTCGCGGTTATGCAGCCGGGCGGTCGTGGAATTGACCACCTGAATGTCGGGATCATCCGCGAGCAGATCGAGGTAGGCGTTGATCGAGATCTCTGAAACCGTCGCGAATGCCAACGTGGTGAGGCTGCGTTGCCACCGTTCGGCGAATTGCGCGCGCAGTTGCTGATGCGTTCTGGCAGTGTGTGATTCGGGCAGGACGGCGTCGGCGAAATCGTATCCGCGCTTGCGTCTGGTCAATGCGCTCGCGCTGATGTGCATCAGGCTGTGGTACTGCTCGTCGACCATCGCCTGGGCGAGCGCGATCTCCATGTCCTGGCCGCCGAGGCCGGGAAACTCGCCTTCCATCACCAGCGCGAAGGCCGGGTTCGCGACTCGCTGCTCGGCGAGCACCGTGTGCCGGTTGTAGGCGATCCAGGCCCAGCTCAGCAGGCGCGAGCGCACCTCGTCCGGCAGCGCCTGCCAGGTGGGGTGGTCACGGAACGGGACGATCCGCTCGGGGTAGTCGGGTCGGTTGGGATCGAAGAGCGCGTCAATGTCGGGCTCGGCGCGCTTGACCGTCGCGCGCCGGTGCCAGTTCCCGGCGAGACGGCTGATGACCGCGCTTTCGGCGGTGTCGCGCGGATCGAACGACGGCAGTCCCGGCAGGTGCACCAGGCCGTCAGCATCCGTTCGCAGCAGGAGGCCGTCGATGGTCATGCCCGCCTCCAGTCCATGCTCCAGAAGCGGGTCAGGTGACGGGAGCGATCGGAGTATTCCGACCGGGCGTGCAGCATGCGCTGGTTGTCCCAGATCAGCAGCGAGCCGTCCGGGATCAAGACGCTGGTGCGCAGCTCGCGGAATAGATCGCTGACACGATGCGCCAGCCTGCGGCAGGTGGTCAGCAGGTTGTAGCTGAAGCGGGCGACTGTATTGTCGGCGGCGTCGGTGCTCAGCATCGCGCTGTGGACGCCCTCGTCCGGCCCCGGGAACTGCAGCTTGGCGTCGGTCATCAAGGCCAGCTCGTCGGCATCGAGCGCGCCGACCAACTTCCGCACGTCCAGCAGATCGGTGTGGCCCCCACCGCAGCGCGCCTGGCGGTGACAGAACAGTGCCAGGTAGGCGGGACTGGGATGCCATCCGGGCGCTTCGGTATGGGCCAAGATCGTGTTCGCGCTTTGCGAATACGCCCTGTGGTCATTTCCCGGTCGATAGGTGACGTCGTGAGTCAGGCGGCCGTGGTATTGCGGGATCAGCTCTCCCACGGAGCGCATGAGTTCCTCGGCGGCTGACAGGTTGCCGACGTCGGGAACGACGACGTAGCCCCACTGGTCCAATCGCCGTTGGTTCGCATGGCTTAGAGCGTTGGGCACGGAGCCGGCCGGGCGTGTCCGGCCGCCGCTGCGATTGAATTGAACGATCGCACCCCCGGCCGGCTCCTGTGCTGCCGGGCCAGCCAACACTTCGGCGAGGCCCGATGCGTACCAGATGGATTGTGGTTCTTCCCAGTACGTAGTCATGAGAGCAATGGTCGTGATCAATTGGCGGTTCGGTAATCCTTGGGAAGCCAGATTCCACTTCTGAACGGTTGGAAAAGCCTGTGAAGGCTGCCGCCTATGCCATCCTCGTGATCAAGGATCGAGGGGACACGGATGATCTCGAGGTTCGTTGGGCGGCTGGGCGGCGCGCTCGCATGTGCGTTGGTTGCCGCGTGCAGCACGTCTCAACCCGCCGCCCCTTCCAACACGGGGCCGGAGGAACTGAACTACTCCCGGCAAATGCCAACCATCGTCGCCGGTGACTTGGGCACCCGTGGCACTGTGGTGAGCTCGTCGGACCAGGCGCCATTCGATTTGAGCGAGCTGCCCGCTGGCTCAACGGCACACACGATGGTGTACCGATCGATATCTGGCATCACTGGTTCGCCTACCGTGGTATCCGGCGCGGTATTCACACCGCCGAGCGCGCCACCACCCGGAGGATGGCCCGTGATCGGCTACGCCCACGGAACCGTTGGGGTGACCCCCGACTGTGCGCCAACCGGGGATTCTCGCCTGCTCGGCGACATCACGTCGGTGGCCATACAGCTCAAGCTCGGATACGCGGTGGCGTACACCGACTACGCGGGACTGGGCAAGCCCACCGGGTCAGTCCCGGGCACGCCCACGTCACATGCTTACCTGGAGCCAAAGTCGGCCGCGTTCAACCTCATCGACGCCGTGCGAGCCGCCCGGACGGTGGTGCCGCAGCTGTCGTCGCGGTGGGTGGCGTTGGGATCGTCGCAGGGCGGCGAGACCGCTTGGGCGGCCGCCGAATACTTTTCGGCTTACGGGCACGAAACCTCGACGTTGACTGAGGATCAGATGTTTCTGTACCCGAATGTCATCGAGGGTTTGGCCGCGGTCGACAAGTCAATCAATCCGAACGATTACCTGCACGGCGTCCTACGCGACGATGAAGCGACCCTGCTTGCCTGCAAGCCGCCGGCCTCCCAAGGCAAGAACGCCTTGGCTAGCAAGTTCAACAGCTCGGACGCCAAGCCGTCGTCGGCGGCAGCGGCCGACAGGCTGAGGGAGCGGCTTACCTCCTATGCGCTGCCCCAACAGCCGGCGAAAATCCCACTGCTGGCGATCTACGGCGGCTCCGACCAGACTGTTCCCCCGGAATGGACCGAGGTCGCCATGGGCCGGGCCTGCGCCCGTGGCGACACCATTTTGCGGATCCGCATCGAAGGACAAGGGCACAAGCTGGATCCTGGCGCGCAGTTGGGCCAATGGATCGCCGACCGCTTCGCCGGTGTCCCTGCCGTCGGCAACTGTTAATACGCGGCGGACTAGCCTGCAGCGCTGTGGTTTTCGACGATTCGAAATCCGTCCTGGTGTCTGTGGCTACCAGGACGCCAGGCCGGATTTGGCAGCAGCGATGGTTGCGGCCGAGCTCGTGAGGCGCCAGTCGGGCTCATTCGGGCGCCCGTCGACCTCGAACCAGATCAGCCCGCGGATGTCGGTGCTGACGACCCAGCCGAAGAAATCGGAGATCCAGCGCGACTTGTCGCCGCCTTGGCCGCCGCAGCCGACTTCGTTGATCCACACCGGTTTGCCCGCCGCGAGTTGGGTGACAAGGACCAACGTACTGCCGAAAAGGTCAGCAGGCTGAGTCCATTGATGGCCTGGCCGGTCGCCGAAGTTGTATCCATCAACGCCGACGATGTCGACGAAGTCGTCGCCGGGATAGGACCGTGAGATCGCATCGGCATTGCCGTTGACGATGACGTTCGGGCACCACACCCACTCCACGCGTTTGGCGCCTGCGTCGTCGAATATGCCACGCACTCGGCGGTAGGCCGCGACGTAGTCCTCCGGCGAGCCGCCCGGTGCTCCCACCGACCAGGGGTACCAGTCTCCGTTCATCTCGTGTGCGAACCTCAGCAGGAACCGCCTGTCATAGGAGGCGGCCTGCTTGGCCCAGCCGCTCACATAGTTGTCGTAGCGGCCACCTGCGATCTCCGCGGCCGTGTACGCGGGCTGGTGCTTGCCCGCGCCGGGTTCCCACGGTTCCCACGTCAACTCCGGTGTGCAGCCGGCGGCCGCGGCCGCGGCCAGTAGCGCGGTGGGCAGCGGAGTCGACCAGGAGAACGCGTCGTAGACGGTCAGCACGTCCAGCCGCTTGCTCAATTGCTGCGCGACGGCCTGTGACCGCTGCACCGTCGCGTCGTCGAGACCGGTTGCGGCCAGCCCGAACAGCCGCGATTGGGTGCTCTGGGTTCTCTGGCATCCGCTCGCGGCCATCATGGTGAACGCTGCCAATGGAATCGACGCGAGCACGCTGCGACGTGACACCCTGATGCCAGCCGATCCGTTGGGCAAACGACGCCTCCTGACCGTCATGTGTTCGGCCGAGACACACCCTACGGGACGAGTGCCGACGTCAGCGGCCGCTCAAGTCGATTCCCTTGTCACGGACTTGTGCCTGGATAGCCGGCTGCAGCGCCTTGACCGCAGTGGCCGTCAGGTGCGAGTCGTCGCGATAGAGCAATGTGCCGTTGCGCACCGCGGGGCAATTGGTCGTCTCGCACAGATAGGCGTTGACGTCCAGCACCGGGATGTCGAGATTTTCGCCCCGAACCTGGTCTGTCACAATGGGTTCGGTTCGGTGGACGTTGTTCAGGTCGAAGTCGCACTTGGACCAGTCGTCTGTCGCCCCGGAGACGCATTCTGGGATGTTTTTGTTCGGGTACGGCGTATCCCGCAGGTAGATCAGCTTCGCGCCCGTTTCCCGCAGTTGGTTCAGCGATTGATCCCAGGCGGTTTTGAACTCCTGGTAGTCGGGCACATAGGTGGACAGCGAGCCAATCACGATGTATCTGGGTTTCAGCGCGATGATCGCTTTGATGCTGTCCTCGCGCCAGCCGAGGCAGTCTGACTTGGTGAACGGGTCAGTACGGCCGTCTCTGGGCTGCAGGGCGGCGACCGGGCACGCCGCTTTGGTGAATTGGTTGAGCTGCCAATTGTTTTCGCGCGCGATGGTCTGCAACACGGGCAGCCACTGCTGCGCGTGGCTGTCGCCGAACAGCACCGCTTTCACGCCGTCGGCTGGGCCGTCCACGCAGGTGCTCGGCGTTTCGCGCTTGCCCAACGGAACCAGGCACTCATCGCGCTCAGGCCGGTCGTCGAACGCCTTGAACGGGTTGGGCGTGACCGGTCCCGATGTCACACCGGTGGAGGCACCGAAAACCGATTCGAAGCTCACCGACGCGTTGGACGAACCCGCCCCGCTGGCCCGGTTGACCGCCACCACGCCGAGGGTCATCGTCAAGGCGGCGGTCACAATGGTGCCGGTCAGGCCGACCGACAGCGAGGCCTGCAGATTGCGTTTCAGTTCGGCCGACGACATGATCGGGCGTTCCAGCAGTGCTGTAGACGCCCACGCCACCAGCAGCGCCGCGATCATGACGCCCACCAGCATCGGCCAGCTGGTGATGTCGGTGTAGCTCTTGAACAGCACCAGCGCAGGCCAGTGCCACAAGTACCAGCCATAGGAGACCTTGCCCAGCCACCGCAGCGGGCGCGCGGAGAGAAACCACCCGACGGCGGGTGCGCTGTTGGCGGCCACCTGGCCGGCCACGATGATCGCGCCGGCACCCAGCGTGGGTACCAACGCAGCCCAGCCCGGATAGGGTGTCGAGTGGTCGTAAGTCACGGTCGCCACGAGCACCGCAGCCAATCCCGCCCAACCGAGCACCCACATCGCTACTTGCACAGCCAATTTCGTCATCAGGCCGGTTAGCAGCGGCCCTGCAACCGCGACGATTGCGCCGACCCCGAATTGCCACGCGCGCGTGTGGGTGGCCATATAGGACAGCACGGGGTCGCTGTCCGTCGACCGCAGCGACACGAACAGCGACGCCGCCGTGACGAGGGTGATTCCCCACCCCACCACCATTCGAGTGGACCACCGTAAGCGCCGGGCGAGCACGGCCAACGCGACCAGCAGCACGGGCCAGACGAAGTAGAACTGTTCCTCGATGGAGAGCGACCAAAAGTGCGTGGCAACGCTGTCGTCTGACGCCCCTGGGCGATGTTCACCGAGGCGGCCATTAGGTCGAGTGCCTGTCGGAAGACCGAGAGCAGCGGCATGACGAACCAGACGGCGATCGCAGTCGCGACGATGGTCACGGCGGCCGGGGGAATGATGCGGCGTGCGCGGCGAGCGTAGAAGCCCCTGAACGACACCCGTCCGTTGCGCTCGTACTCACGCAGCAGCAGGCCGGTGATCAGGAAGCCGGAGATGACGAAGAACACGTCGACGCCGACAAAGCCGCCGGCCAGGTGCGGCACACCTGCGTGAAACAGCACGACGAGCGTGACGGCGACGCCGCGCATGCCTTCGACATCGAGGAAGAAGTGGTTGTCCGATTTCTTGGTCTTGGTCTTGGTCTTGGTCTTGGTCTTGGTCGGCGGCGTTCGGACTGCAACAGCAGCCTGATCTCGGTCTATGAGGTGGTGTGCTGCCCGCTGGCGCTGCAGCGCGTTGTGGTGTGCTGGTACTGGGCCACCGGACGTACGGGACGTCTGCGCCAGGCGCATGGTCTCGGCCGGGACCGTGTCGCTCCTCAGTCCCGGGTTAATCCTCGTGGTCGGTTCTTCCCAGTACTTAGCCATGAGGAAAATAGTCGCGATTACGCAGTGATTCCGTAATCGGTGGGAAGCCAGATTCCACTGCTGACAGGGGAGGTTTTCCTATCCGCGGGGCAAGGAGGCCCCGGTCTGCTTCAGCCACGAAGCCAACGGCCGCTGGGGTGGTTGCCCCGCCGGACGTCAGCGGCCGCTCAGGTCGATGCCCTTCTCACGGATCTGCGCTTGGACGGCCGGCTGTAGCTCCTTGACTGCGGCCGCGGTCAGGTGTGAATTGTCACGGTAGAACAACGTGAGGTTGCGCACGGCGGGGCAACGGTCTCCTCGGACAGATATGCGTTGAGCAGTGGACGGAATTCACGTCAAAATGCGCATCAGCAGTATCACCGTGATCGTCAAACTCAGGCGCTCCACGGGATCATCAGGTCGAACCACCCAGACGCGATGGCTGCGGCCAGCACCAGCGCCAGCGTGTAGCACACCACCTCATAGGCGGAGATTCGATTTGGATTGCGTCGCTTTGGTGTTCGGTCTTGGTTGGTTAGTGCCGCAGCGGCGCGACGTGGCTTCGATCCGCTGAGTTTGCCGAGCGATGGCCACAGGATCTTGAGGAATTCGGCGAGCAACGGCAGCGCGAGATAGCTGTAGAGGCCCACAAACATCGCCATCAGCCAGAACCGGCGCACCCCATAGGCATGGATGTCGTAGATGACCACGCCCCAGAACGGCAGCAGCGACAGCATGATCGCGGCCGTGCCGACCCGGCTGATGGAGCGTGCCAGGGGATTGGGGCGATTCACCGCGCCAGTGGGAACCCATCCCGCTGAGCGGCCCTGCAGTTTGTGCACGATCGCGACGAGGTGGGCGTAGCTGTAGGCCATTTGTAGGCGCACTACCTCAAACCGCCAGCGGCTCTTGGAAACCACCGGTATCACCACCAGGTAAACCCAAAGGCCGACGAGGAAGGGCACAAACTGGGCGGGCTGGACTTGGTCCGGGAAGAACGCGGCCATGATCAGGCCGGGAAGGTAGAGCGCGACGACGTTAACGGCGGTCGTGATGTAATAGAACAAGCCTGCCCAGAAGCAAAGCCGTTGCCGCAGAGTCATTTTCACCTTGGCGCCGGAGAGGTTCTCGTTGTGCAGCTTGACCAGCGACCCGTTGCACCACCGGTACTGCTGGTTGAGGAATCCGGGCATATCCGATGGGCATAAGCCGTTGGAGACCACGGCAGGCCCATAGCGCGTTTGGTAGCCGGCCTGCATCAACCACAGCCCGGTGTGGATGTCTTCGCTGTGCTCGATCTGGGCGAATCCGCCTGCGGCCGAAAGCGCGTCGCGCCGGTACAGAGCGCAGGTGCCGACGCAGATCGCAGCGTCGAAACGGTCCCGCGACGGCAGTATCCAGCGGTAGAACAGTTCTTGGGTCGCGCCCGCCGTGCGCTGAATCCAGTTCAGATTTTCGCCGCTGTCGAAATACTGTGGGCTTTGCACGATGCCGACCGCCGGGTCATCCATGTAGGGCACCAAGTGCCGCAGGAAATCGGGCCGTGGGCAGAAGTCAGCGTCCAAAATGACGATGTAGTCTCCCGACGTGCGGTCGAACGCGTACTGAAGGTTGCCGGCTTTCTTCATGTGCCCGCGATTCGGCCGCACGGTGTAGTGAAACCCGAACTGCGCGGCCAGGTCCTGGACCTCGCCGCGATCACCGTCGTCTAGAACGTGCACGTCGATCCTACCCGCCCATTGCATCGCCTTGACATGGGTGTAGGTGTTGCGCAGAACCGTCAGGTCCTCTCCGTACGTGGGAAGATAGACGTCGATATTCGATGCCGGACCCGCCCAGCCCTCGACAAGTGCGCGGTGTGTCTTCGCTGACACCCGCCTGGTGTTAAAGCTGGTCAGCGCCGAAAGCACGGTGCCGATCACGTTGAGCCCCAGCACGATCAGCATGGGCCACAAGATCTTGACCGAAGCCAATGCGAACTGCAGCAGACTCCACCCCGCCAGCACGTAGGCGCCCATCAAAAGGAGCTGCACCCATCGCATCTGCGGCCCGAAGTATGAGTAGACCTGGTCGTCACCCGGCGGGGCGACCAGCCCTTCGGCGTCGGGTTCGACGACCTGGAGCCGTTCGGTGACCTCACTGTCATCGAGCACAGCCACATCAGGGCGGACTAGCGATGGTCGGGGCGCCGGTCGAGTCGACGCGGGTCGGGTCGATGCCGCTCCTGGCGGGTGTTCGGTCGATGCGAGTCATGGCGCGGGTCTGGCCGGTGCGCGTGGCGGCGCGGGTCGGGCCGGTGCAGGTCGTCGTGCCCCGGTGTGCGGCTAAGGAACGTACAGGGTGTCTGCGCGAGCGGCATGACGCCGGCCGGGACCGTGTCGCTGGTCAGGCCAGGGAGAAGGCTCGTCGTCTCTTCCCAGTACGTAGTCATGAGGAAAATAGTGGTGATCAGGGAGTGCTTCCGTAATCGCCGGGAAGCCAGAATCCACTGCTGAAGGGGAAGGGATTCCTATCCGTCTGGTAAGCAACCGGGATTCGCTCAGCCGCGAAGCCAACGACTGGAATGGGTTCCTCAGCGTTGGCAATGGTGGGGCGGTAGTACCCAGCACAATAAGGTGTCGCCGGCAACAGCCCTCAGGGTTTCGAATTGCTGTCGGGCGGCGATGAACAGCGCCACGCGCCGAAGTGCAGCGTGATACCACCTGCCCGGTCAACCCCGATACCCGCCGACGGGCTCTGCGTAATGACCGTGTGTCGCCCGTCCTCTCCTCGAGGGCGGGTGATGAACCGCGCGAACACGCTGATCATCAGCAGCACCGGAGGCGCCCTAGCCAGAGCGCAACCAGCGGCGGCGTCAGCGGGCGCCTGTGCTCTTGAATAACTGCGGGAAGTCCAGCGCGTAGGCGTTGAGCACGGTCGCTGTTGCCGGGCCCCGCAGCCGCTCGAGTTCGGCGGTCATTCTGCCGATACGGTGATCTTGTGCAGCGATCGTTTGGGATGCGGTGCCGAGTTGGCGTTCGCGATCGGCGAGCTTGATTTCGGCGGCTTGGCGGCGCAGCTCCGACTCGCGTAAAGCACGGCGCAGTTCATCGATTTGTGCGCCCGGTGTGAGTGGCATCATGACATCACTTCTTTCCTGTGTCGCGGTGCCGTACTTCCGCCAGCAGCGCTACTGCGGAATTGTTCATCGATATTCGGATGCACCAGCGTTGCTCCTAACGCCTGCGGTGTAGACAGTCCATCGTTGTCCCTCGCTGTGCAGAGGCAGGTATGTGTGGCCACAGTCCAAAAGCCATGGGCCAGAACCGGATACGCGTACTAAACGGAATCGGTTGCAATACCGACAGTGTGTCATCGCTCAATTCCTTTCATGCCTAACGTACGGTCCTGCCGAGTCATCGACCCCCCAATTGGGTTGCGGTTCTTCCCAGTACGTAGCCATGAGGGAAATAGTCATCATCAAGTGGTGGTTCCGTAATCGCTGGGAAGCCAGATTTGACTCCTGAAGAGGAAGGGTTTCCTATCGGTCTGGTAAGCAGCCCTGCTCACGGCCACCACCACCGACGCCTCAGGTGATCGCCTCGCGCCGTCGCCGTTGTGTGGTGGTGATGCCGACCAGCCCGCACAGCGCGCCGAGCGTCAGCCACACCACGCTCGCGCTACCGGTTCCGACCAGGCCGACGCCGATGGACGGTCCAAAGAACAAGCCGATGCCCATCATCGAGTTCGACAGCGCGTTCGCCCTCATCAGCTCGGCGTCGGGCACCCGAGAGATCAGCCACGGATGGTACGAACAAGAGTAGGCGCACTCGCCGAGGGCAAACAGCACCCCGTAGAGCAGCAGACCAGCCAGCCGCACCGGGGCCGGCGCGAACGCCAGCACGCCCACCACCCGGTAGCCGGCCACCCACAGCGTGATCGCCACCCGCAGGCCGACCACCTCGGCACGGGGCTCCAGCAACCTCGTCACCCGCTGCTGCGCGGTCACGATCACCGCGACGTTGACCGCGATGAGCACCGAGATCCATCCGAGGCCAGTGTGCATCAGCTTGTCGGTGACCAGTGGCGCCGTCGCCTCGAACTGGCTGTATCCGAAAAGGTACACACCGAACTGGAATAGCGACACCGCCAACGACGCCTTGAGAAGCAGCGCCACCGGGAAGGCCGTACTACGAGGCCGCTGCGCGGCCTGCGCCTGCTCGCAGGCCCTGGCGACGGTGCGGGCTCTGAACAGGGCCCAGGCGGTCGGCAGGTACCCGAGCGCGGTCACCACGAACAGCCAAGGGATCACGTGCCGCGACAACGCAGTGATCGCCGCACCGGCTACCAGCGAGCCGAGGGATTCATGAGGGAAATGGTCGTGATCAGGCGGTGGTTCCGTAATCGTCGGGAAGCCAGATTCCACGGCCGAAAGGGAATGTTTCCTATCCGCCCGGTAAGCAACCGGGGGTCCGACAGGCTGACTCGCAGGTGCGAATTGGCCTAACCCAATACGCTATCTACATGCCTTCCCACCTGGAAATCTGGAAACCGTCAGGACGGGAGCTGATCATACTGAGCGGCCAACGAGTGACGGTCGGCAAGGCCTCAACCAATCTCGTGTCGCTCAAGCACGATTCGACCGTCTCACGCTTGCATGCCGTCTTGGAAAACCTCGGGTTTGCTTGGTCGGTACGGGATGTGGGTAGTCGCAATGGCACCTATCTCAACGGAGAAAAGATCTCTGCCGAACGGGTCCTGCGTTCCGGGGACGAGTTGCGAGTCGGCAAGTCACGGTTGATCTTCTGGGAGGTAAAGGAAGGTGACGAAACAACTGCTAGTGAAGCAACGATTTCGGCCGTCCCCGCCCAGCTCCCGCCGCCCCTGACCCGGCGCGAACTCGAGGTCCTAGTGGTTTTGTGCCGCCCGCTGGTTTCCGACGACCCATTTCCTGCGGCTGCATCCGTTCGTCGGATGGCTCAGGAGCTATTCGTTACAGAGGCAGCCATCAAACAGCATCTGCAAAACTTGTACGACAAATTCGCTGTCCCCACAGAGGGAGAGCGCCGGGTCCGTCTGGCCAATGAGGCCATCCGGCGTGGGGCTGTCACCCTCGCCATGCTGCGCGACAGCGGTACTCACGAAGAGTGAGTACACTCCGGAAGTGAGGAGCCGGCGACGTCGTAATGGTCTGCGCCGCAAGCGGATTCGAAGGCGGCGAGTCGTAGGCGTTAGGAGAAGTCCAGGGCCTCGATCGTCGAGATACCTCCTTCATGGCTGGGCCGGTTCGCGCCGCCGATGACGTACACGGTGTTGCCGACGGTGGCGACCACCTCTCCGTGCCGCGGCGTCGGCATCGGCGGCAATGAGATCCACTTCCCTTCGGCGATGTCGTACATCTCGACCGTGCCCAGAACCCGGGTCGGTTCCTCGCCACCGACGGCCACGATCCGGCCATCGATGAACGTGGCACCATAGCTGCCGCGCGGAGTCGGCATGTCCACCAACTTGACCCATTCCCCGGATTCCGGGTCGAACCGCTCAAACGCCGCGGAATTCTTGTCCGCGGACAGGAACCGTCCACCGACCGTGTACACGTAGAACCCATCCGACACCGCCGCCAAGTGTTCACGCGGGGTCGGCAGGTCGGCTGCGTCCGTCCACGACTCCCCATCGAACACCTCGGTCTGCGGGACGAGCTTCTTCTCGTTCTGCCCGCCGACCACCACGAGCTTGTCGCCGCCGACCGCTGCGGCGGCCCCCGCCCGGGCGTGCGTGAGGCTCGGTAGCTCCACCCAACTACCTCCACGTAACGCGAAAACCTTGTTCGACGCGTTCGCGAGTTCGTCGCTGGCGCCCCCGATGACCACCACCTCACCGCGGTAGGTTGCCGCGGTCGCGTGATGCAGGGGGATCGGCAGCGGGGGCTGCGGTTGCCATGCTCCGGTCTGCGGATCGTAGCTCTGCACCAGCTGGAGCGTTTCTCCATGGCTCATGCCACCGGCGATCCAGATCTTGTCATCGAGCACCGTCCACGCCCCCATCAGTCTGGGGCTCGGCGCATCAGGCAGTGACCGCCACTGCGATGCGGGCTGCAGCTTGCGTGGCGCGAGCTTCAGCGCCTCCGCCGTCGAGGTCACCTGGGTGTCGTCGGCACCCGTCGCCCCGCCGATCGCATACACCGACCTTTCCACCGCGGCGACGGCCATCCCGTGCCGCGCAGTGGCCATGTCCGGCAACCCGGCCCACGTCTTCGTGGCAATATCCATCACCGCAACGCTCTTGAGGATCTGCCCGGCGGACAGGCCCCCGACCGCCACGAGACGAGCATCGGCGATCGCCACACCGAGATCGCTGCGTGCCTCCCGAAGGTCGGGCAGAGTCGTCCAGCTGTTCGCGGCCGGGTCGTATGCCTCGACCGTTGGCAGGTCCGAGGTTCCGTTGGTTCCGCCAACGGCGTACATCACCTTGCCGTCCGACGCCGCGCTCAGCATCTGTCGCGGCGTTGGTATTTCGGCGCCAAGCGTCCACGAATTGCCGTCGAAGATCTCAGTGGTGTTCAGGAGCTTGCCGTTGGCACCTACACCGCCCGCGACGACTATGCGGTCGCCGACCACCGTGGCCACTGCTGCCGCCCGGGGCTGTAACAGAGGCGGCAGCTCCACCCAGCGGCTGTTGACGACCCGCCAAACCCGGTCAGTTGCAATCTTCGTGTTGGTCCCTTCGGCCCGCCAGCCGCCCAGCACGACCGGGTTCTCCATCCACGTCACGGCCATTGCGTGCTGCACGGGAACGGGCAGGTCGTCGCCGCCCTTCCAGCTGTCGATGGCAGGGTCATATCCCTCGTGCCGTCCGCTGATTTGGCCATCTCCGCCGAGCCCGCCGAAAATCCAGATGGTGCCGTCGGCCTCGGAGGTCGCGGCCGCCTCGCGGGCGACACGGGCATTCGTGATCGGCTGCCAACCAGCCTGGGTCTCGGCCGTCGGTCGGGTCGGGCTGGCGGCTTCGCGGTTGCTTGTGCCGCGCGATGACAGGATGTACACGCCGCTGATCACCAAAACCAGCGCAATGACGGCGGCCACGGCGGCGACCAGGAGCGGTTTGCGATTGCGCTTCTTCGGCATGATGCTCGTCGGCCCGTCAGGCTCCTCGTCCGGCACGGGCATGCTCGACAGGTGCGCAAGCGGTGGCGGTGGCGGTGGCCCTGATGGTCCGCTGCGCGAGATCGAAGTCTGCTTGGACACGTCGGTCGAAACAGAGGTGCCCGACAGTGGCATTGCCGGCATGCCTACTGTTTCTCCCGCCTCACCTTTGGCCTCACTGAGTGCCATCGAATCCGGTATCAACCCGTAGTGACGCTGCGCTGACTGCAGTTCGTGGCCGAATTCCGCCGCCGACGCCTGCCGTTTCCCCGCGTCAAGCGACATCGCCTTCTCGATCGCGGCGCACACATCGGCCGGAATTCCCTCGGGACGCATGTCCGGTACGGGCGCCGAACTGATCCGCAGGTAGTGCGCGATGAGGTCCTCGCCGCTCTTGCGCTCGTGGGCGGCAGTCCCCGCGATCAGCGCGTAAATCGTTGCGCCAAGTGAGTACACGTCGGACGCGATCGTCGGCGGATTTCCGGCCAGCACCTCGGGCGCGGTATAGGCGATGGTGCCGGTGAAGAACCCGGTCGCCGTTTCATATCCGCCGACGATGCGCGCGATCCCGAAGTCGCTCAATTGCGGTTCGCCGTAATCGTTGACCAGCACGTTCCCGGGCTTGATATCGCGGTGCAATGTGCCGGTCCGGTGCGCGGTTTCCAGCGCCCCGCTCAACTTCACTCCGATTCGCAATGCATCGGGCCACGCGATCCGGCCAACCCGGCGTAGCCGCTGCGCCAGGGAACCCGCTGCGTGGTAAGGCATCACGATGTATGGCCGGTTACCTTCCGTCACACCGACCTGCAAGATATTCTCGATGTGCGGGTGGCCGGATAGCCCGCCCATCGCGTAACCCTCACGCAGAAATCGTTCCTGGTTGTCTTCGTCGAGATCAGTCGCCAGAACCTTGATGGCGACGCTTCGCCCGAGAGACGTTTGGTAGCAGCGATAGACGACTCCCGCGCCGCCCCGGCCAACTTCGACGGCATCCTCGAATCCGGCGCCGGCCAACTCGGCAGCGATCAAGCCCCGTCCTGTGGGCGGGGTGCCATCCGAACGCTCTTCGGCCATATCGCCGATCGTCCTCCAATGCGAGCCGGATGATTCGCGAACTTCAACAGTAGCCAGGACAAACTCACCGGTGTCGGATTTACGTTCGCCGCCGCTTGCAAATCCAATCGAGGCCGGGAAGTCGGTAGTTACATTCTGAACTCGGGGAAGTCGCAGCTTCAGGTTTTGGCCGGGGTACTGGGGGAATTATTAGCCAGGACTTGCTCTGGCTGCTGTTTCTGGTGCTCCCGGTGAGATTGGGACTCTTCCCGCGGCGCCGATGAGGCGTCCGTGGCCATGTACGGTGTCATCCCTGCCCACCCTGTACCTCCCTGACCGCTGAAGCCGGTGAAGGGCAGGAGGGTCTGCACCGCAACGCCGTCGACGTGAACGGCGAGACGGTCGTCGGTACGCGCAAGAGCAACAAGAGCCGCACTGTGGCGCTGCCCGCGTTCGTCATGGCCGCGATGTCTACGCCCATTTGTTCGACTCTGACCTTGACAGTGTGTCCAAATTGTGTCCGCGGTAGCGTCTATCGCACGTCTGATCGGCCAGGAAAACGTCTCTACCAGCGCGTATGCACTGTGATAGGTTGAGCCTCCTGTCAGGATTGAACTGACGACCGCTCGCTTACAAGGCAATCTGAAGCCGTCCGTGGTCGTTCCGCACTGCATGCGAGCATGCAAGCAGATGCCGCTGGCCTGCGAAGAGACATCCGTCGATGTCCACCTCTGACTGCAATCGTTCGGACGACTTCAGTGCGAGTTGTGCAACGTCGTGACAACACGCATCACGGTGTGGCGTTCGTCCGCCACGAATTCATCACGACCCTCGGTGACGTCGGATCGCGATATCATCGAACGGATGATCGAAGGGGATGGCGTCGCTTCACGTGGTCACCGAGCGCAGCGGCAGATCCCAAGAAGCTGAACGCTTCTTTTACGCGTCCGAGGTGCTCGATCTACTTGCGAGGCCACAGGATCATCTCCCGACGGTGCAGTTGGGACCGGACTTGAAAGATGCGTTCCTGGCGTCCGTTCTGTCCGCCGCCGACGACGAAGCGTTGGATCTAGCGTGTATCCCAGACGGTGCGGACACACGTGACGGCAGCGAGCGCTTCCTCGAGGGCTGGGCCGACACGCGGTCGGTGTGCCTGCTGGGCGGGTGTGCCGGCTCCGGGAAGTCGACCGCGTTGGCTCGAATGCAGTACCGGTTGGCGAAACGCGGCATCGTGGCGTTGGTCGCCGACGCCGAGAGCTATGTCCCGGGGCGGCTTGGAGCGCTACTCGCCACGGCGCTGAACCGGCACGCAGACCTGGGTGTCCACCCTGCGGTCGGAACGGTGGCTGGCAAGGACCCCCAGATCGTGGTGGCGATCGACTCGGTATCCGAGATTCCTGCCGGGGCCCGCGACGAAATGCGCAATGAGATGAGGCAGCTGCTGGCCGCCGATCAGCACGCCTCGGTGATCCTGGCAGGCCGCGACGCCGCCTCGTCGCAGGCGATAACTCGGCGCGTCGCCGACACCACCACTCTGAGAGTGGCGCCGCTCGATGACGATCAACGGATCTGCCTGATTGCGAATGGCATCGACCAGCTCGCAGCCGCCGGCCTGCTAACGGTCGGTCCCGACGCCCGCCGCGACCACGAGGACCGATGCAAACGTTCGCGCCGTTCGCAGCCCGAGTCTCGGCGGCGGCGCGCGCGCTCGCCAGCCGGGGCACCAACCCGCTGATCAATGACCCCTTCGCCGAGCCGTCGGTGCGCGCGGTGGGGCTGGATATCTTAACGCGACTGGCCGGCGGTGAAGTGGATCCCGTGGACATGTTCGGGATGCGGCGCATGGCCGACATGGTGGGGTGCCGACGGTGTGGTGGAGGACGAGGAGACGCGCACATACAACTCGCGGACGCGCGGAAGCGATATTCGGTTCTACAGGTAGCCAGCGTCCTCATACGGGATGGTTTCGTTTCGCTGCGGCCGTAGGCCGAGCGAGGCGACCCGGATTCGCCCCAGCTACGCTTGTTCGCGGTCGGGGCAGAGCGGCTAATGCACTCGCCTTGTAAGCGAGAGACGGCTAAAACCGTTCGGGGTTCAAAATCCTTCCGCCACCGCCACTTTGATGAGTCGCGTCATCGTTGGCACGGAGAGGACTGGTGGATGTTCGACCGGCTTAAAGCATCCGCGAGACAAAAGCTGCAACGAGCGGTGGCAGAAGTGGTCGAGACGGAGCTGGCTCGATCTCAACAACGGCTACAGGACATGCACTCCGAAAACACAGCGGTGCTCGACAGGTTGAGCGATCGCCTCAGTGCTGTAAGCGATGGTATGAATCACCGCCTGGATGAGCTGGAACAACGCGCGCGCCGCGATATCTCGTATTTTCTCGACGTCGCTGCGGCTGAAGAGAGCGCGGCTTTCGTGCTTGAGCACTTGCCGAAGGCACCGGTGTATTGGCATCCCCACGACACGCTGCGTTTCGCGCTGGGCGAGATTAAGGGACCCGGCCTGGCGTTGGAATTCGGTGTGGCAACTGGGACCACGCTCAAAATCATCGCCGAGACCGTGTCAAGCGATCGCACGGTAGCTGGATTCGACATATTCACCGGCTTGCCGGAGCCGTGGCGGACCGGATTCCCCGCTGGGGAGTTCGCAGAGGAGGTGCCCGATATTCCCGGTGCTCAGCTGGTTATCGGGCTGTTCGAGGACACGCTGCCCGGCTTCCTTGCCCAAAACGACGAGCAGATCGCGTTCATGCATCTCGATTGCGACCTCTACTCCTCAACCAAGACCGTATTGGATCTGGTTGGTGATCGCCTTGCCCTCGATGCGGTGCTGCTATTCGATGAGTTCTTCAACTATCCCGGGTGGCAGCGGCACGAATTTCGCGCCTGGAACGAATTCATCGCGCAGACGGGCCGTAC
>WNFK01028536.1_pt2 | contig 18882 bp, 21 predicted proteins | sample 5400281 | NCBI WGS metagenome assembly WNFK01 (sample SAMN13153350, study PRJNA577476) | soil metagenome | isolation source: 20 cm soil on Douglas fir-dominated hillslope | place: USA:California | collected 2013-09-17 | reverse complement strand
CGGTGGCGCCGGTGACCGCCAACGGCGGCAGCGTCGATTCGGTGGCTGCTGGGATCATTGCTGTGACTCCTAACGTCGCCTGACGTACAGCGATCGCTGCAACGAGCTCCGGTCGTGTCGTCCGACACAACCCGAAGTTATCTACTTGCTTGCTCGCCCGGCAAGGAGATCATCGCCCGTTGGTTCCTTTTGCAGCTAGCACTTAGCACCCGGTACCGCTAACCGGAAAGAGATACGGATGTGACCGTGGACCTCCCCGGAAGCGGTGGCCGCGAGCGGTCGACTTGAAGGCCATAAGGAGGTTGTGAGCAGGAACGTCGCGAGGTAGTTGACCTGGATTGTTTTCTCGAACCCGTCGATGGTGCGGTTGCGATCACCGAAGACGCCGCCGGCATTGTTAACCAGGACATCGGTTTTTTGGACTCTTACGGCTGATTTCGAGGTCTCGGTGTGCCGCATCGTCGCTCAGCCTTTCAATTTGACGGCGGCGGTCGACGGCCAGATTCGGCGGCACATCCGGACTATCTGTCCACAGATGATGGCCCGGGGGTCGTGGATGTGGCGCGCGCGGAGCGGCTGATTCATTGGAAGGTGCGATTCTTGTGTGTCTGGAAAAGCAGATCGTTAAGTCTTGAGGATGGCGCTACGAGTTGGTCAGTAAGCAGCCGCAAGCTTTATTGGCCAATGTGCGGCTCCTTGCGGGGTACCGCAGAGAGTGGCTCATCAACCAGGAAGTGTTGGCGGAGTTGCGTTCTTGTGCAACTGACTTCGTGGGATCCCGCCTCGATGAGTGCCGTCACTGCACCGATATTTGCCCGCAACGTGCCTCCATCCGACGCAGCGATCCGAACCGCCCATCCAGCCTCGTTCGGCAGGTCGCTTACCGCAACGTAGACACGTCTGTCCCCCTGACGCACAGTGAGCGATTCGAGGCGCGGCGACAGCGCCGTCATAGTTGTGTCGAACCCGGCACCGACAACGTACACAGTCCCGAAGGCCGTTGGAGAGCGCCGAACCCGCGGCATCGTCTCGAGCATCTGCGCATCGAGCGCGAGCAGCGTTCTGTCCGGGGCGGTGACTGCGACGCTGGACTCGTAACTGCCGAACCTCTCGTCCGTCAGGTCGGGGTGCAGGACCACGGTGTCGACGAGCACCGCCCGTCCACCCGGCTCGACACACACCTGCGTGTGCTGCCGATAGCGGGCGTGCGGGGTGAGGATGCGCGGGGACGCGTCGAGCAGCAGCCGGCTGCTCGCGTCCACCCCCACGCGGGTGTCCTCAACTGCCACGTCTCCGCAGGGGATCCCGCTGACCAGGGTCGCGCCTTGGCCTCGCACCACCGCCGACCCACCGTCGACCACCCTGATCTGCTGTCGGACACGATCGCCGGGGATGACGGTACCTGCAGCGTTCTGGATGGTCACCGACCCCAACCCAGGCCGGGTCGGATCGGTGAAGACTCGCCCGATCAGCAGCGGCCACCGGTAGCGGCGCCGGGTCAGGACGGTGCGTCCGCCGACGCTGGCGAACGTGAGGTCCAGTGCGTTCCGCTCGCCGAGGTTCACACGAACAGCACTTCCCGTTCGAGAACGTCCATCAACGCATCGATCCCCTCGTCGCGTCGGGCGCTGATCGCGACGACGGGCCTGCCGGAGCGCACTTCGTCGGCTTCCTTGCGCATCAACGGCAGATCGACGCCGACGTGCGGCGCGAGATCGACCTTGTTGATCACCAGCAGATCGCACCGCACGACACCGGGTCCGCGCTTGCGTGGAATGTCGTCACCGCCGGCCACATCGATCACGAACAGCCAGTAGTCCACCAGGTCCCGCGAGAACGTCGATGCCAGGTTGTCGCCGCCGGATTCGATCAGAATCATCTCGGTGTCGGGGAAGTCTGCCTCGAGAGCATCCGCGGCCGCCATGTTCAGTGATGGATCTTCACGGATCACGGTGTGCGGGCAGCCTCCGGCTTCGACGGCGCGCACCCGCTTGGGGTCGATCAGCCCCGAACGGCGGACCCGTTCGGCGTCTTCGGCCGTCACCAGGTCGTTGGTGATGACCGAGATCGCGCGTCCACGCCGGGCGAAGCCAGCTAGCAGGGCCTCCACGAGCGCCGTCTTGCCGGATCCGACCGGCCCACCGATGCCGATGCGGGCAGCCTTCAGTGCGGTCGTCATCGCAGCATGTACTTCCTCGAGAAGGGCACCGTGGCAGCGGGTTCCGCGGTGAGCAACTTTCCGTCGGCGCGGACGTCGAACGTACGGGGATCGACCTCGACATGGGGAAGGGCGTTGTTGCGCACCATGTCCTTCTTGCGCAGACCGCGCACCGACGTGATCGGCAGCACGTTCTTGCGCAGCCCGAGCTTGTCCGGCACGCCCGCATCGATCGCGAGCGAAGACATGAACACAAATCCCAGTTCCGCGGCCGCGTCGCCGAGGGCTCCCCAGTTGGGGCGTTGGATGATCGGCTCCGACGACGAGATGGACCCGGCCGCATCACCGAGCGCGGCCCATGTGATGAAGCCGTTCTTGAGCACCACCTTGGGCTTCACGCCGAAGAATGCAGGCTGCCAGATCACCAGGTCGGCCACCTTGCCTACCTCGACCGAACCGATGTGGGCGTCGGCGCCGATCGAGATCGCCGGATTGATGGTGAGCTTGGCGATGTAGCGTTTGACGCGTTCGTTGTCGGCGGCGGCCGTCGTCTCCTCCGGCAGGCGCCCGATGCGCTGCTTCATCACCGCGGCGAGTTGCCAGCAGTTGGTGATGTTCTCGGCGACACGCCCCATGCCCTGGGTGTCGCTCCCGAAGATGGAGATCGCTCCCATGTCGTGCAGGAAGTCTTCCGCCACCATGGTCTGTGGCCTGATCCGCGCCTCAGCGAACGCGATGTCCTCGGGCGCTTCCCAGTTCATCAAGTGCGCCACCATGGTCATCGGCACACCCTCGTCGAGCCCGCCCAGGGTGTAGGGATTGGTCGGATTCGTGGTGCCTGGGATGACGTTTTCGTAGCTGACGCACCGGATCAGGTCGGGGGCGTGTCCGCCGCCCGCGCCTTCCACGTGGTACAGGTGGATCGTCCGATCGCCGACCGTCGACATCGTCTTCTCGGAGAAACCGAACTCGTTGATCGAATCGGTGTGCAGGTGCACCGCGAAGTCGGCGGAATCGGCGGCCGCGAGCGTCATGTCGATGACGGCGGGCTGAGCCCCGAAGTCCTCGTGGATCTTCACCGCCCCCGCTCCGGCGGCCACCGTTTCAAGGACCGCCGCCGAATCGGAAGAGCCACGACCGAACGGGACGTAGTTCATCGGTGAGTACTCACTCGCCTTCAAGAACATCCCGAGGTTGCGCGGGCTTCCGGTAGCGACCTCGAACGACGGGCCTAGTGATCCACCGATGAGGGTGGTGGTGCCGGTCGACAACGCATGTTCGGTCTGCTGCGGCGAGATCAGGTGTGCGTGGGTCTCGATCGCACCGGCGGTGACGATCATCCCCTCGGCGGGAATCGGTGTCGTGCTCGTGCCGACAACCATTCCCGGGGTGACATCCGGCATGGTATCCGGGTTACCGGCCTTACCGACGCCGACAATCCTGCCGTCACGGATGCCGATGTCGGCCTTCACGATTCCGGCAACCGCGTCGATGATAACCGCATTCACGATGACGTAATCGAGGGCACCGTCCGACGGCTTCGAAGACGGCCGGTACCCTTCGCCATCACGCACGGATTTGCCGGCACCGCACAGCAACTCATAACCGGGCACCGTGTAGTCGTGTTCGACCTCGACGAAGAGGTCCGAGTCAGCAAGCCGGATCCGGTCGCCCTTGGTGGGACCGAACATGCGGGCGTATGACTGCCGATCGATCGATGTCACTGTGCTGTCACCCTTCGTTCTGCGCGGTGAGTGCCGCATCGAGTGCCCCGTCTGCGTCGAGTGGCCCATTGACTACTCCCGAGAAGCCTTGGGCGACACGGGAACCGGACATCGGGACCAGCTTCACCTCGACGGGGATGCCGGGTTCGAACCGGACGCCGGCGCCGGATGCCACGTCCAGTTTGTGGCCCCATGTGGCGCGGCGATCGAAATCGAGTGACGGGTTGGTTTCGAAGAAATGCGACTGGCTGCGCACCTGGATATCCCGATCGCCTCGGTTGACGACGGTCAGCGATATCCGCTCGGCACCCGGAAACAGCTCGACCGGCTCGTCGCCGACGATGATCTCCCCGGGGCGAATGTCGGTCTCGCCCGGGGTGATCGGATCAATCAACGTCACTAGCTTGGTACCGTCCGGGAACGGGGCATCCAGCGTCACGATCCGCACCATGTCGGGCACACCCGGCTCGCATTGGTCGGCCCTGAGCATCGCCGCGGCATGGTCGATCACCTCGTCGTAGGCCATGTTCTTGCGCGCCGCGAGCATCACCTGGTCGGTCAGCAGAGCCACCGCTTCCGGGTGGCTCAACGGGATGCCCTCGCGAAGGCTGCGCCGCGCCATCTCAGCCGCATTGAAGATCGTAAGGCGCTCGATCTCGGTGGGCGTCAGATTCACGTGGTCTCCTTCGAATGCGGACAGTCGGACGGGCGACTACCGGACGGTCAACTGGCGAACAACCGCACCCCGTCGCCGCGGCGCTGGGCCGCGATGTCGGCGTAGGCGGTGAATACGGCGGGAGCGGCGGGTGGCTCGCGCCGCAGCACGTCGAGCAGGAGCGGGTTCAGCGCGGTTACGACCCGCTGAGCCCCGAGGTGTCCGCAGATTCCGAGACGCACTGCGGCACCGGCGATCCCGGATATCACCTGCCATGCCGCGACGGCCTCTGCCGTCTCGAGGGTCAGGCCTGCGGCACGGAAACAGATCGCCTGCGCCACCGGCAGGTGCCCGGGTGCAGTCCCCGCGAGCACCCGGATGCGGTAGGGGGCCACGTCGGAGTTGGAGCCGGAGTCGACTAACGCAGCGAACGTTGCAAGGGTGGCCGCACCGGCGCGACGGGATGCCGCCCGCAGCACCGACATCGTGGTGACAGCCTCGGCGAGAGTGTCGGCGCCGGCAGGATCCGGCTCCGCCCACGCCCGACGCAACAGGACCCGGTCGCACCGATGCCACCGTCCATCGAGCTGTTCAGCGGCGAAAGCGGTGACATCGCCCTCGTCCTGCACCAGCCCGTCACGGTGGGAGCCCTCCAATCCCGAGGAGAAGGCAAACCCACCGGACGGGAATGCGCTGTCACCGAAGCGGATCGCGGCGAGCATCTGCCCAAGATCAGTCATCAGGCAGCCGCGTGAGCTCGAGCGACTCGATCCGCCCGCTCTCGAGCAGCTCGGCGATCCGAGGGGTGTAGTCAGATTCCGAACCCTCCAGGTGGACCACAAGGGTGTCGTCGTGCTGGTTGACTTTCCAGTGCAGGTGGCCGGCGAGGAAGCCGAGCCGCAGCGCGGCCGCGAGATCGGTGGCCCGCAGCGTCAGGGTCTGCGGCGCACCGGCCCGCACGACCACTGCGCGATCGGTCTCGAGCAGCAGGACCGCCCCATCGGCGAGTGCGCTGGCCCGCGGCAACACGATCGCATAGTCGGTGCCTGCATCCGAGGTCACCCGCAGCCGTTTGCGGTCCAGGTCGTGCACATCCAGGTGGAGGTACTCGACGGCATGCTCGAGGTCCGGGTGATGGCGCAGCTCGTGCAACTGGTGGGCGACGGCCTCGTCCGTCGCCCACCCGACGATCCCGTCGAGGATCCGCAGGCCTATGTCGGCCCCCGAGACCACACCGGCCACTATGCGGCCTTTGCGAGGACCGGCGCGATCTTGCCGACCACGTCGGTGTTCTGCTCCAGCGCGTAGCCGAACTGCAGGATCTCGGGCTCCGCGAACGGCTTTCCGATGATCTGCACCCCCAGCGGAAGCCCCTCGGAAGTGAACGCCGCGGGAACCGATAGGGACGGTAGTCCGGTGACGTTGGCGGGCGCCGACAGGCGCACGTAAGCGCCAGTCGCGCCCTCGACTGTGCCGTCCTGCCACCTGATGAAGGGGTCGGACCGCAGGGTCGCAGCCGCGACGAGTGTGGGGGCGAGCAGCACGTCGATCGAGGAGAACATCTCCTTCCATCCCGCTTGGATCAGCGTCCGCAGGCGGAGCGCGTTGACGTAGTCGGTGGCGAGCTCTGCTGCCCCGGCCTCGAGGAGCGTGCGGGTCTCGTCGGTGAACTTCTCCGGCGAGTTGCGCAGGTAGTCCATGTGGTAGGCGGTGGCCTCGGGCATCATGATGGCCCACTCGGTCGAGATGATGTGCTCAGCCATCGGGATCTCCACCTCGACCAGCTCCGCGCCGAGTTCCTCGAGCTTCGCAGCAGCGGTGCTGGCTGCCTCAGCCGCTTCGGTGGCCACCTGTTCGGTGTAGTAGTTGGTGGGGATCCCGATCTTCTTCCCGGCCACCCCGGCGTCGATCCCGGTCACCATGTCGGGCACCGGCACGTCGACCGTGGCCGGATCGTGACGGTCGTAACCGGACATCGCGGCCATCACCAGCGCCGAATCGATCACGTTGCGGCTGAGTGGCCCCACATGGTCGAGCGACCACGACAGTGACGCGACTCCGACACGCGAGGCGCGGCCGAAGGTCGGCTTGAGACCGACGGTGCCGCACAGCGCGGACGGGATACGGATCGATCCGCCAGTATCGCTGCCGAGAGCGACGTGCACGACGCCGGCACCTACTGCAGCCCCCGAACCGCCGCTGGATCCGCCCGGTGTGCGGTTCGGTGCCCATGGGTTGCCCGTGGTGGGGGTCGTTGCGCCATAGGCGAATTCGTGAGTGTGAGTCTTGCCGATCAGGACCATCCCGGCCTCGTACAACTTCGCGACCGACGTGGAATCGGTGTCCGGCACGTAGTCGGCGCGTTGCGCAGAGCTCGAGGTGGTCTTGACCCCAGCAGTGTCGTAGAGGTCCTTGACTCCGAGCGGAATGCCATGCAGAGGCCCCCGGTAGTTGCCGTCGCTGATCTCCTTCTCGGCGGCCTTCGCCTGTTCGAGCGCGAGTTCCGGTGTGGTGGTGACGAATGCGGTCAGCGCAGGTTCAACCTCCTCGAGGCGCGCCAGCGACGACTGGGTGACCTCGACCGGCGAGACCTTCTTGGTGCGTATCTTCTCGGCGAGCTCGACCAAAGGAAGTTCGTACAGTTCCATAGCGGTATGCCTTTCTGCTCAGTCCCAGTGGGCTTTGAAACCGACGGCCGGGACGGTTTCGCCCAGACCCGGAGGCGAGGCCTTGCGAATCAGTGCCAGCGTCGACGAGTAGATCTCGTAGTTCGCCGCCAGACGATCGGACGAAATGGTCAGCCCGGCATACTCGAACACGGCGGGCACTTGGGCTTCCGAAGCCACGGAATCATTGTCGGACATAGGACCTCCTAGGGTTGGTTCTCACAGTGCAGGGGTTCTGTCTACACAGTCGACGAGCGTCTCGAACGCCCGTCCGGCGCCAAGCACGGTCGCGTCGGCGCCTGGACCGCCCATCAACTGCAAGCCGATCGGTAGGCCGTCGGTGCCGAAACCTGCCGGCACTGTCAGCGCCGGCATCCCCGTCACGTTGGCCGGTACGGTCAGTGCGTTGATGCCGGCGAGGATCGGCACCGTCCGGCCGCCGAGGTCGACCTCCGCCGTCCCGTACGGCGGAGCGGTCATCCCGATTGTCGGTGAAACCAACAAGTCTGCACCCGAGCTGAATATCGCCTCCATTCCGGCGATGACAGCGGCGCGGGCACGTCGAGCTGCGAGATAGTCGACACCGGTGTACGCCGCACCGACACGCAGTGCCTCCTGGACGTCCACACCGAACTTCTCCGGGTTCATCCCGGTTTGCATCGCATGCCACGCGGCGGCTTCGACCCCGCATACGACGTCGACCACGTGCGGGCATAACTCGACATCGGCGAACTCAACCTGCCTGATCGTGGCTCCGGCGCTTTCGAGAGTGCGCACGGCGCCTTCGAATGTGGCGGCCACATCGGGTGTAAGCCGATCGCAGAAGTACTTCTCCGCGACGACGATCGTCAAACCTGCCAGGCCGCGGTCGAATTCGGCGCGGAAGTCGGGGACGGGGTCGGTCCAGCTGTACGGGTCGCCCGGGTCGTGTCCGGCGATGACCTCGAGCAGCGCCACGGCGTCTTCGACGGTGCGCCCCAGCGGCCCGGTGTGGTCGAGCGTGGAGCTCAGAGCACTGACGCCGCGGCGGCTGACCAAGCCGAACGTCGGCTTGTGTCCGGTGACTCCGCACAGCGCGGCGGGGATCCGGATCGAGCCACCGGTGTCGGTACCGAGACCGGCTGTCGTCACGCCCGCTGCGATGGCCGCGCCCGTACCGCCGCTGGAGCCGCCCGGAATCCGATCGAGCGACCAGGGATTGCGAGTCGGAGGGGTATTGACCCCGTAGGCGTACTCATGCGTGGTGGTCTTGCCGAAGATGATCGCGCCGGCCACCCTCAGCCGCCGCACCGCCTCCGAATCCTGCGCAGCCAGATGCTCCGGGGCACCGAGGGAACCGTTACCGGTCCGGTAGCCACCGACGTCGTAGATATCTTTGACGACGACGGGAATCCCGCAAAGCGGACCCGGCTTCGTGCAGGGCTCACGCTGCTGCTGGGCGACGGCCAGCGCCTCGTCGGCGAACACGGCGGCGAATGCCTGGATCTTGTCCTCGGTGTAGGAGATCCGCGCCAGCGCGCTACGCACGAGATCGACCGGGTCGAGGTCGCCGCGGTCGATCCCTGCGCGCAGATCCGGGATGGTGCGGTTGGTACGCAATTCAGTCACCATTCCCCCTCATCTGGCTGCTCCTGCGAACTCGGGTTCCAGCACGGCGTCGAGAAGCTTGCGCGTGATGTCGGTGCCTGGGTTCGTCAACAACCGATCCACCGGTCCTACCTCGACCAGCTTTCCGCGGTCGAGCACCCCGGCGTGCTCACACATGTGCTCGACGAGTGCGATGTTGTGGGTGATCAGCAGCATGGTGAGCTTGCGTTCACGCTGAAGGTCCTTGAGCAGGTTCAGGATCTGCGCCTGAACCGACACGTCGAGCGCCGCCGTCGGCTCGTCGAGCACGACGAAGTCCGGGTCGCTGACCAAAGCCCGAGCGATACCGAGGCGCTGACGCTGCCCGCCGGATAACTCGTGGATGTAGCGGTCGTAGTGCGACGGCAGCATGCCGACCCGGTCGAGTAGTTCAAGCGCCTTCTTACGGGCCTCGGCAGGAGATGCTGTTCGAAAAAGCTTGAGCGGATAGGCGATCTGCGCCCCGACGCTGCGCCGGGGGTTGAACGCGGAACCCGAATCCTGGAAAACGATCTGAACGTGCCGACGGTATCGGCGCATATCAAGATCCGAGAGGCCGACGAGCTCGTTGCCGTCGAAGGTGACCGACCCCGACGTCGGCTTCTCGAGTCCCAACACCATGCGGCCCGTCGTCGTCTTGCCGGAACCGGACTCACCGATCAGGCCGAACGTCTCGCCGCGCTCGATGTCGAAGCTGATCGAGCCGCGCACGGCGAACACCTTCTTCAGCTCGGAAACCGCGATCAGTGGATTGCTATGCAACATCTGCGTTCTCCTTCGTGGTGTCACCGTGGAAGTCGAACAGGCGCCGGTCCGCACGCGGAACGGATCGTGTGGCGTCGTCCAGGTGCAGCCGCGGCACCGCCCGCATGAGCCCTTGTGTGTACGGGTGCTTGGGCCGGTTCAACACCTGATCCACCGTCCCCGACTCGAGTACATCGCCGCGGCGCATGACAGTGACGTCGGTGCACACGTGGGCAACCACGCCGAAGTCGTGAGTAACCAGGAGGATCGAGGTACCGAGTTCCTGGTTGATATCGACCAGCAGGTCGAGAATTTGCTTTTGGACGGTCGCATCGAGTGCGGTGGTCGGTTCGTCGGCGAGAAGCAACTCAGGCCGGCAGGACAGCGCGATAGCGAGGACAACACGCTGACGTTGCCCACCGGAAAGTTCGTGGGGATAGGCCTTCATTCGACGTTTCGGGTCGGGCAGCGCCACCAGCTCGAGCGCCTCGAGTGCCGTCGCTCGTGCCGTTGCCTTGTCCACTCGTTGATGCAGCCGGATCACTTCGATGAGCTGCGCACCGACCGTGAACGAAGGATCGAGAGCCGACAGTGCGTTCTGGGAGACCAACCCGATATGCGGCCCGCGAATCGCGCGCATTTCCTTGTCGCTCATGTCGAGGAGATTCTGACCGCGAAACAGGATTTCGCCGCCGGTGATCCTGGCATGGTTGGTACCGAGCAGACGCAGCACAGCGAGCGAGGTCACGGACTTTCCCGAGCCCGACTCCCCTACCAGACCGAGGATTCCGCCTTCGCGGACGGAGATGTCGGCCTTCTTCACCGCGTGCACAACGCCGGTGTCGGTGTGGAAGTCGACGCTGAGGTTCTTAACATCCAGTGCGTTGTGAACGGTCATCAGCTGGTCTGCTTTCGCGGGTCGAGCGCGTCACGGACCCCGTCGCCGATCAGGTTGAAGGCGAGGGAGACGACGAGGATGAGGAGACCGGGGATGGTGGCGACGTGGTAGATGCCTTCGAGCAACACGTTCTTGCCGTCGGATGTCATGACGCCCCAGTCCGGGGTGGGCGGGATGACGCCGACACCGAGGAAACTGAGCCCGGATGCAACCACGATCATCAGGCCGCAGAGGGTGGTTGCGTACACCAGCAACTGAACGACGACATTCGGCATCAGCTCGCGGAACATCAACAGCGGCGGATTGGCACCGTATGCGCGGGCCGCCTCGATGTAATCCTTCGAGGCTTCCTGAACGGTGGCGGTGTACGCGACACGGGCCATGTAGGGGATCAGGGTGATCCCGATCGCGAGCATAACGTTGCCGAGGCCTGCACCCAACACCGCGGACAAGGCGATAGCGAGCAGCACGAGCGGAAAGGCGAACAGCACGTCGAGGACCCGCATGAGAATCTCACCAGCCCTGCTGCGCTGGAATCCGGCGAACAGACCGATCATCAGAGCGAGCGGAAACACCACGAGGACCGGGACCACCGCCACCATCAGAGAGTTGCGGCCGCCGTAGAGCAGACGGGTCCAGATGTCGCGACCCTGGCCGTCGAGACCGAGGAAGTGTGCGTCGGTGCCGACCCCGGCGAGGCGATCAACCGGGTCGCCCGCAAGCGGACTGTAGGGTGTCAGCAGCGGCGCGAAGATCGACGCCAGCGCCACGAGTACCAGGACGATCAGCGAGACCACGGCGATTCTGTCCCGGCTGAAGGCGCGAACTGCCAAGCGCCATTGCGGTTTCGGTGTCTCAGTATCAGCGTGCCCGTCGGCCGGGGACCGGTTGGCCGTGAATAGTGAGCGGCCCGCGTCGACCGCCTCGGTGACTGCACTCATGCTCCGACCTTCCGTCTAGTGCGGGGATCTAGCAGACTGACCGCCACGTCGGCAATGAGGTTGATGATCACGAAGGCCAGCGCGATGAACAGCACACCGGCCTGGACGACCGGGATGTCGCGCTGGGTGATCGAGGTGTAGAGCTGCTGGCCGAGCCCCGGCCAGCCGAAGACGACTTCCACGAACACCACGCCACCGAGCAGATAGCCGACCTGCAGGCCGATGATATTGACGATCGGAGGCAGAGCGTTTCGCAGCGCATGCCGCCAGAGAACCGAATTCGTGGACAGCCCGGAGGCACGCAGCGTTCGGATGTAGTCCTGCTGGAGGATGTCGATCATCACGCTGCGGGTCATCCGGGCGATCACCGCGAGCGGCACCAGTGCCGCGGCGATGGCCGGAAGGATGAGGTGCGCCAGGAGATCGGCCAACCCTCCGGGGAAGCGGGGGTTGTACATGCCGGAAGTAGGTAACCAACGGAGGGTAATGGCGAAGGCACCGATCAGCAACAGGCCGAACCAGTAAACCGGAACGCTCGCGCCGGCGAGGGAGATCACCATCGAAGCGCGGTCGAAGATGCCGTATTGCTTGTGTGCCGCAATGACACCGAGCGGAACGGCGATCAAGATGCACAGCACCAGCGCGGCCGCCGTGAGGATCAACGTGTTCCCGAACCGTGCCAGCATGATGTCGGTGACCGGAGCATTGATCGTCAGGGACCGGCCCAGATCACCCTGCAGGAGTCCACCGAGATAGTCAAAGAATTGCACGGGCAGCGACCGGTCCAGGCCGAGCTCGGCCCGCAGCGCGGCCACGGTGTCGGCAGTCGCCCCCGAACCCAGGATGGTGACGGCCGGATCGCCTGGCACCAGCTGCAGCATCAGGAAAACGATCAGGCTGACGCCGAACAGTACGAGAACTGTTGACAGAAGTCGACTTCCGATGACGCGAGTCATTGTTTGAGCCTCACTTCGGTCAAGTCGTACCACTCTTCGCTCGCCGAGACGAAGCCGGAGACGTATGGGGCCAGAATGTAGGGAGCCTTGTCGTTGACGATCGGAATCAGAGCGGCGTCGTCGCTGACGATGTTGTTAGCCTCACGCCACCACCTGTCAGCTTCATCCGGGTCGAGCGCGGTGATCGCGTTGTGCATTGCCTGGTCCAGGACAGGATTGGCGTAGTAGCCGACATTGGGTCCGTTGGGCGCCTGCAGTTCAGACGACGTCACGATGTAGAGCCAGTACGGGCTGGTCATGCCCCATGACATCTGAGCCATGCCGACACCGTCCTGCATGCCCCGCGCCCACACACCCAGATACGAGATCCACTCCTGAGTCTGAATGTTCACGTTGATGCCGATCTCCGCAAGGTCCTGCTGGATGAACTCGGCCATCTGAGCCGGCATGATCTGGCCGGAGCCATCGGTCGAGGTAATCAGCGTGGTCTCGAATCCCTTCTCGAGGCCCACCGATGCCAACAGCTGCCGGGCTCTGTCGAGATCGCGCTCGTACGCGTCCCTGCGCTCGACGTAACCACCCGCCGACAGTGCCTGGACGCCCCACGCTGGATTCACCGAGCCACGCAGCAGATCTCGCGCCATGCCCTCTCGGTCGATCGCGAGGTTGATCGCCTTACGCACCGCGGGGATCGAGGTGTACCTGTCCTTCATGTTGAAGGACAGGTACCAGCTGTGCGGCGGGATACCCTCGGAGAGTTGATAGCCCTCGTTCACGAGGTTGTCGATGCTGTCCGGATTTGGCACCGCAATCATGTCGACGTCCCCAGACCTCAGCGCCGCCGTGCGTGCCGACGGGTCGGGCAGGGGCCGGAAGACCACGCCGTCGATTGACGGAACCGTGCCCCAGTAGTCGTCATTGCGAACGAGGTCGATCCGCTCGCCGCGGATGCGTTCTTTGAACTTGAACGGTCCGGTCCCCACCGGGTGGTCGGCGATGTCCTCCCCGTAGGTCTTCAGTGCGGTCGGACTGATGATAGCGGTCGATCCGTTCCCGCCCTGCGTCAGCATGCGCAGAAACTCCGAAAAGGGTTGCTTCAGACGGATCTTCAGGGTGTAGTCGTCGACGGTTTCGACCGTGTCGACAAACTTCCAGACAAAGCTCGTCTGGCCGGCCGCCTTGACCGAGTACTGCGGAGAATTCTTGTCCCACATGCGGCGGATGTTGTACTCGACCGCCTCCGCATTTAGCGGTGTGCCATCGTGGAACTGCACGCCCTGTCGAATGTGAAAGGTGTACTCGAGGCCGTCCGGTGAGATGTCCCACGACTCGGCCAGCGCGGGCTTGAGTGGCGGGACCGTCGCTTCCTTCGATGGGATAGTCAGATCCTCGTCGACAAGCGGTTCGAAGATCTGCCGGTTGATTCGCCATGTCACCCAGCCGCCCGCAACCTGCGGATCGAGAATGTCCGCCTCGGACTCGATGGCGATCACGAAGGTATTCCCCGTATGCACGGGCCCCCGTGAACAGCCGGCCAGTGCGGGGATTCCGAGAAGAGCGATGACACAGGCTGCGAGTACTGCTTTGCGCTGCAGCGGTCGGGGTCTGTGTGTCATCCGTGGATTCTCCGGGCTTGATGAAGAAAGGCTGTCCAGGTCTGCACTGCGCCGCGGCGAGCAGTGGTATCCGGCGAGATCAAGTACACGGTATGGAATCCGGAGGCTCCGGTGATATACGTCATCCGACGTATTTGTCACGAACGATTTTGTCTGGCAGGTGATTACGGTCCATATAGAGCCTGATCGAGGACACGCGGGTAACCCGGGTGACTCGGCCACCCGGCGTATTCGCCTCGCGATCGGTCAGAGGCCAGCCACACCATCAAGCGGCGGCACCGACGCGACGACACGTTGCGGAGCGACGAGTTCCAGTTCGGTGGCGTGCACCGCTGCCGCCACCCGGTTGGCCACACCGAGCTTTCGCAGCACCCGTTCGACATGGGTGCTGACCGTGCGCGGCGACAGAAACAGCCGATGGCTGATCTCGGCGTTCGACAGGCCACAACGAAGCAGCGCCAGGATCTCCTGCTCCCGTGGGGTCAGGCGGGCACGTGCTTTCGCGCGCATGCGGGTCACATACTTCGTGAACAGCGGACGCAGCGTCTCGACCGTACAACGACTGCGCACCGAGAACTCGGGATGCTCCATGTTGGCTTGACACAAACCGACCACGTCTCCGGCGCCATCGTGCAACACCATGAGGAAGCCATTGGTGAACCCCTCCGGACGCAGAACTTTGGCGCCACTGTACGAATCGGGGAATTCAGGCACATCGCCCCAGTCCCACACCCGACTGTGGTCGGCAAACTGCTTGGAGAACTCCGGCATCGCCTGGATATCCGACGTCAGATGCCCGGCGACTGCATCGGAATACCCGACCGAGTTGACGAGGCTGAACCCCTTGGCTTCAGGCGTCTTGTAGGCAAGGAGAAACGTGTCGCAGCGCGCCTCAATGCGAAGAAAGTCGATGGCGCCGCGGACTCGTACCTCGGTGTCGGTAGAGACCATGTCGGCGGCAATCGAGGTGAAGTCCCGAGTCTCGCTTCCCGCCCGAGTCATCTCGTCGTTCTCCGTCCACACTCATGTCCACTGACCTGCCTACAGGTAGACAACTATGAGTGAACGTCAACAAGGTTCGGGGCCTGTTTCTTCGTCGTTAAGACTTGCGTGAGATGCCCCACACCTTTCGCAGGGCACCGCCGAGTGATGTCGGCGTGATGAGTTGCGCTGATTCGGACATGCCACGCCGAAATCACCAGAAGCAGCGCGGGAAGCGCGACCAGTCTGAGTCGTGCTTCTGAAGAACGCGTCGCGGCGCTCGACCGCCTCATCGGTCATGTATGCCGAACACGTTGCCTCACCGGCGACTGCTGCCCGACCAACCCGTCGCCTATCAGGTTGAACGCGAACTTCAGCATCCGCACGGTCAGTCCGCACGCGACAGGGCTTCAATGCCGCGAATCCCACTCCGGGTTGTCACAAATGCCCGAGCCGTCGACCGAGGTCTGCTTTTCGTCGGTCGACCGATATCCAGCCGACGCGAGGCCGGTGAGCAGCCGCGGATCGATACGCGCGATGGTCCCGGCCGGACTGAGTAGTGCCCACACTACGGTGCTGCGGGTGTGGCCGGCCGGAGGGCTGAACGCCGCGGGCGTGTCTGGCCCGTAGCGCACCATCGCGAAGTTCGGTGCCACCGCGGTGACGTTGGTACCGAGGCCGCCGAGGGACCGCTCGGATCGGTCCTGCTGTCGAGCACGCCGCCGTCCTCGCTGAACGCACAGGCCAGCTGTGGGCACCTGACATTCTGGGTGCTTCCGCAGTGCACCGGGACCGACACGCAACCCCCGAATGGCCGAGCGTTGATCGCGGCCACAAGACCGTCCTCGGTACGCCGCACGTGGGTAGCGTGATATCCGATCGTCGCGGGGACCACCGCCCCGACCTCGGCCAGCTGCTCGGCCAGCCCTACACATACCCACGTCCCGGTCCAGTCTGTGGTCTCGGCGGATGGGTGGTGTCCCGTCGACGTCGGCGTCAGAAGCAGATTACCTTGTGCCACAGTGGAGTTCATCAGCTACCGACTTCCTCGGGCATGTGCTGGTTCAGAGCCGGAGTCGACTCGAACCGGCCACGCGAGCGGATTTCCGATGCATCTGATGCGGGCAGCGGGCCGTCCTGCATGAAGTGGTTGAGCACAAACTCGGACTGCGCGACCGGGTCCACGCCGTTGTCTACGCACACCACCACGGACTGGTGACCTAGTGCGCGACAGGAACCCATCCGTCAGGGCATCCCTGTCCGGTCTCAGTCCATCTGGCATTTACGACTTGGCGAGATATCGGGTATCGCAAGACAACTCATCGGGCCGGCGTCTCACTCTTCGTGGCATTTCCGCATGTTCGCCTTGTCGGTCCGCTGCTGAATGGTTTCGCGTCTGCTTACTCGATGCTGACGACGATCACAGACCCAAGAAGCGATTCCACCCACATCTCCTATGCCTCGGCGGGCGGGATGTTGTGGTTGAAGCGGAAAAGGTTGTGCGGGTCGTAACGCCGCTTCACCTGCCGCAGCCGCTCGAAGTTCGCATCTCCGTAGGCTGCGCGCACGCGTTCGATGGGCTCATCCGGAGCTCCGTAGTTAAGGTAGCCGCCGCCGCTCGACGAGTGCTCCGCGAGCGCGGCGGCCGTGCGCCGCGCCCAGGCGATGTGGACGGTGTCCGTGGCCGCGTCCTCCCACGTGGCGGTGGCGCTGACGTTGAAGTAGCGCTCCCTACGGCTGGTGAGCGAGGTAGTGGTCGACGATCTGGTCGATGACCTCATCGGGCAGTGCGTCGACGAAATGGCTCTTCCAGTAGTGCCGCAGCCCGAACGGAATATCGCCCTGCATCACCTGGATCTGCAGGTAGCTCGTGAGACCGAGACCGTCGCTGAGCACCGGCAGGCTCTCGCGCAGCGGGCGGACGGCCTCCTGGGCGGCCTCGGCGTCGCCGGCGAAACAGACGGTGATGTGCGCGGCACTGTCGGGCACCTTCTCATGATCCAGGAAGCACATCATCGTCAACTCGTCGGGCGCCGATGCCATCACGTCGCGGAACAGCCGGACCGCGTCGCGCATGTGCGGGCTCGCGTAGGAGATTATCCCGCCCCAAACCCTGGGCAGCGGGTGCAGCGCGAATTCGAACTCGGTCACGACGCCGAAGTTGCCTCCGCCGCCGCGCAGCGCCCAGAACAGCTCGGGCTCAGTCGTTTCCGAGGCAGTCACCACGCTGCCGTCGGCAAGGGCGACGTCAGCCGAGACAAGGTTGTCCAGGGTCAGCCCGTGCAGGCCCATCAGGTGGCCGAAACCGCCGCCAAGGGTCAGGCCCGCGACACCCGTCGTGTCATAGGTGCCGCCGGGCATCGCCACCTGATGTGCGGCGCTGAGCGCGTCGACACTGCGCCACGTCGCTCCACCGCCGACCCGCGCCTGCCGCGACTCAGCATCGACCTGTACCCCGCCCAGCAGCCGCAGATCGATCACGAGACCGTCGTCGCAGACCGAGTGACCGGCCACGCTGTGGCCGCCGCCGCGGATCGCCGCCGGGAGACCCTCGTTCTGCGCCCAGGCGACCGTCGCGGCGACGTCGTCGCTGCCGGCGCAGCACGCAATCACCACAGGGTGGCGATCGGTCATCCCGTTGAACGTCGTACGCGCGACGTCATAGGCAGGGTGGTCGCGGACCAGCACGGGGCCGCGCAGCGCACTCTGCAGCCGCTCCATCGGCGGCGGCATCCCTCCCATCGCCCGACCCTACGATGTTCCGAGGTCGCGCGCACAACCAACCGCTCGCGCCAGTGGCCACGGTCGTTAGTTCGTCGGGACAACCTCTGGACGGCCGTTTGCGCCAGCCAAGTTCATTGAGAAATCAGGCGTGATCCGCCGTGTGCCAGCCTTCTTGAGAAAAGTGCCAAGTGCACTGAGACCGGACAAATATGAAACGCGTTGCAGTACAACATAATATCGAATACGGCGGACTTCGGTTGACATGATAGCTATTAGCGGCCTTAATTTCGGCCGTGATTAGGTCTATATTACAGCCCATCATGGTGGTATGCGGATCCTGCCGATTTCGAGGATCAAGGACAAGCTCAACGAGTACGTCGACGCCGTTGCGCTGACCGAGGATCAGATCACCATCACCAAAAACGGTGCGCCGGCGGCGGTGTTGGTCGGCGCCGATAAGTGGGAGTCGCGGGTCGGATTCCGATTGCGCTGTCTGCAAGTCGCTTTCAGCGTCCCACGGTAAAGGTGCGGTCATGTGGCGGACGCTACGGAGCCTCGCTGCGTCAAGTCCACTACCAGAGCCAACTTCGTGGCCCGAGAAGCTGCGGTTACGGGAGGCCGCTTGCATGTAGGCCGCGATGGCAGCCGGTCACCCACCCAACGCAGGCCAAACCTCTGGTCACGGCGATTTGCTGTTAATCTAGGTGGAGTTCGCAGCGAGATACGAAAGACATTGATGTATAGGGGGATAGCGTGATTGCAGGCATTCACGGGGTGCCGCCGACGTGTTGCTACACGCCGAAAACCACGATAGTATGTTGCTTAGAGGCAACATCAAACCGAAAGGCTTTCTCATGGCAACTCGTTCCACCGAACTGAATGTGACGCCCGCGGCACTGGTCAGCCACACCATGATTCGGATTCAGGGCGACCAGGACGGCGACATTGCCGTTTACCACGCATGCTCACCCAACGCCCGGCTGCGGCTGCAATGGGGCGGGATGCTGATGACGATGCTGTCGGCACAGGCCATCCACGGCGTGTTGGAAGGCTTTAGCGCCGCACGGTCGGCGATGACATTGATCCCCCGCCGGATCCCGGCTCCGACACCAACTGTCGCGGACCCGTTTGCGCTGCCGACTGTGGCCATCGACTGGACCCGCCGCCCGGCCTACGCGGTGGTGCCCCGCCAG